>Ga0169931_10001067_pt1 | contig 45147 bp, 50 predicted proteins | sample Kivu_15m_20L_FD_129675 | JGI IMG/M metagenome (GOLD analysis project Ga0169931, IMG submission 129675) | Freshwater microbial communities from Lake Kivu, Western Province, Rwanda to study Microbial Dark Matter (Phase II) - Kivu_15m_20L... | ecosystem: Environmental > Aquatic > Freshwater > Lake... | reverse complement strand
GGCTTCTTGGCTGCGGGCTTCTTCGCCGCGGGCTTTGCTGCCGGCTTCTTGGCTGCGGGCTTCTTCGCCGCGGGCTTTGCTGCGGGCTTCTTGGCTGCGGGCTTCTTCGCCGCGGGCTTTGCTGCCGGCTTCTTGGCTGCGGGCTTCTTCGCCGCGGGCTTCGCCGGGGCCGCGGCGACCTTCTTCTCGAGCTTCGGCGCCGGAGCGACGCCGAGGACGGTGTCCTTGTAGAGCTTGAGCGGTCGGACGGTGGCCGCCTTCTTCGCGCCGATCTTGATCGGCGCGCCGGTGGCGGGGTTCCGGCCCATGCGAGCCTTCCGCTGCGTCTTGGTGAACTTCGCAACGCCGCGGAGGACGATCGTGTCGCCCTTCGCGACCGACGCGAGGATCACGTCACCGAGGCCGGCGACGACCGTCGCAACGGTCTTCTTGTCGACGCCGGTGTGGCCGGCGACCGCCTCGATCAGCTGGGTGTTGTTCATCGCTTGTTCCTGCTTTCGTGTTGGTGATCGACCAAGCGGCGAAAGTTTCGTCCGTTCGCGCGCCGACATGGTGGATAGGCGGCGGAAATCGGACGACCTGCCGAACGCCGCGTCGTCGCCACCCGTCGACGTCCGTCGATGGATCACATGATTTCCTCCGTATTCCGGCGTTTCTGCGACTCGGGAGCGCCCGGTCGGACGACGCGGTACCGTGCGGCGCATGTGGATCCGTCTCCGTCAGATCGCTCTCGTCGCACAGTCGCTCGCTCCGGTCGTCGACGACCTGCGGGCAACCTTCGGTGTCGAGGTGTGCTTCTCCGATCCCGGGGTGGCCACCTTCGGGCTCGAGAACGCGCTCCTCCCGTTCGGGAACCAGTTCGTCGAGATCGTCGCCCCGGTGCAGGAGGGCACCGCCGGTGGTCGCTACCTCGAGCGGCGTGGCGGCGACGGCGGCTACATGGTGATCACCCAGTGCGACGACCACGCCCCTCGGCGGTCCCGGGTCGCGGAGGTCGGAGTGCGGATCGCCTACCAGTTCTCCACGCACGAGTACCACTGCATGCAGTTGCACCCGAAGGACACCGGGGGGTCCTTCCTCGAGATCGACGAGCAGACCGGGCCAGGAGCGCACGACGTCGACGGCCCGTGGGAACCGGCCGGTCCCGACTGGAAGCGCGGTCAGCGACTCGAGTTCGTCCGGGCGATCGCCGCGGCGGAGGTCCAGGCGGATGATCCCGCCGAGCTCGCGGCGCGGTGGGCGGCGATCACCGGGTCGCCGCTGTCGACCGACGCGTCGGGTCGCCCGACGGTCGCCTTCGACAATGCGGCGGTGCGGTTCGTGCCGTGCACCGACGGCCGTCCCGAGGGGCTCGGCGGGATCGACGTCGCGGTCGTCGACGTGGCGGCGGTCCGGTCCCGTGCCGAGGCGCGCGGCCTGCTCGGCGCCGACGGTCTCGTCCACATCGGTGGCATGCGGATCGCTCTGGTGTCGGCGTGAGCGACATCTCCTCGGAGGGGATCTCCCTCTCCGTCGACGACCCGGTCGCGCTCATCCGGCTCGAGCGCCCGGAGCGTCTGAACGCGTTGACGCCACCCATGCTGCGGGCGTTCCGTCGGGCGGTCGATTCGGCTGCGGCCGATCCGGCGGTCGTGGGGATCGTCGTCACCGGCGCGGGACGCGGGTTCTGCTCGGGTCTCGACGCGGCAGTGCTCGAGGAGACGACCTCCCGAGCGGAGCAGGCGCGCTCCTCCATGGACACCGGTACCCGACGCGAGGACCTGCCCGGCCTGTTCTCGTACCTGCTCGCCGTCCCGAAGCCGGTCGTCGCCGCGGTCAACGGCGTCGCCGCCGGCGGCGGTCTCGTGCTCGCAGCGGCCTGCGACGTCCGCTTCGCGGGGCCGGACGCATCGTTCACGACGATCTTCCTGCAGCGAGGTCTCGTGGCCGAGCACGGGACGAGTTGGCTGCTCCCGCGCCTGCTCGGTCCCGGTCGGGCACTCGACCTGCTGTGGACGTCTCGGCGCATCGACGCGGTCGCTGCGGAGCGGTGCGGTCTGGTCGAGCACCTCGTCGACGGTGACGTGGTGGCCGCGGCCTGCGACTACGTGCGGAGGCTCGCAGAGGTCGCGTCGCCGGCGGCGATGGCGGCGACGAAGCGGATGGTCTACGACCATCTCGGGCTCGGTCTCGCCGACGCGCTCCGCGACGCCGACGACACGGCGTGGGCGGCCGTCGCCGGCCCCGATGCCGCCGAGGGCGCACGTGCCCTGCTCGACCGTCGCCCTGCGCGGTTCGGACGGCTCGGCGCCTGAGCGGTTCGCGCTGGTTCAGCCCTCGAGCCAGTCGAGCACCGTCGCAACGGTCCGTGCGTCGAGGGCGTGGCCGCCCTCGTGGAGGTGCAGCGTGGTCGCGCAGCCGGCGGCACGAGCACGACGTTCGATCATGCGCGCGTGGACGGGGTCGACGACGTCGTCCGCTTCGCCATGGAGGACGAGGACGTCGGGCGTGTGGTCGAAGCGCGGCGGCGCACCGCACAGGAATCCGGCGATCACGACGAGCCGTCGGCCGATGCCGAGGGTGAGGGCGACCGCCGCGCCCTGCGAGTGCCCGAGGACCACGTCGACGTCGCCGTGGTCGGCGCGGAGTCGGTCGAGGGTCCGGACGTCGGGCCCGTCCTCGTCGGCGCCCCACCATGCACGTCCGGCGTGGTCCCCGACCTCCAGCGGTCCGGCGGGAACGGCGGGGCGGATGCCGGTGCGCGCCGTGAGCGCGGACGCGACGTCGCCGAGTCTCTCGGGGGTGTCGGCGTGCCCGTGGAGGAGCAGGGCGCTGGCGGTGCGTGGCATGCGGTCATCGTCGCATGCTGCTCCCGGTTGACGGCGCCGCTGGGACGGCGTTGAATATGCCGGTCATCAAGAGCGGTGCCGACGTCGGTCGGTACCCGGCAACCTGGGTCGGACACCCAAGGTGCCTGGTCGGTCTCCTCTGGGAGGCCGGGATGCGGTCCGGTCCACCGGGCAACCAAGTGTCCTCGCCGAGCCCCTGTGTCGTCCGAACCGGAAAGCGACGTCCCCCGATGGTCCGTTCCCCCGACCCCGAGCCCGAGACCGGCCTCGCACCGGAGACGCGCGCGATCACGGCCGGCCGTGCCGACAACGACGGTGCGCTGGCTCCGATCGTGTGGGCGACGACCGCGTTCGAGGTGCCGACGATCCGTGAGGCACGCCGACTGGCGACCCGTCCGCGGGCGACGCGCTACTACACCCGCCACGGGAACCCGTCGGTGCGGGCGTTCGAGGACGCGCTCGCCGAGCTCGAGGGTGCCGAGGCGTCCCTTGCGTTCGCCTCGGGGATGGGGGCGATCTTCGCGACGGTCATGAGCCTGTGCGGGAAGGGCAGCCACGTGGTCGCCCAGCGGCAGTGCTACGGCGGCACCCTGCAGCTCTTGAACCAGCTCTGTCCGAGGGTGGGGATCGAGGTGACCCTGGTCGACGGGACGCGGCCCGGTGCGTTCGCCGAGGCTGTCCGGCCCGGCGAGACGATGGTGGTGCTCGCCGAGACGCCGGCGAACCCGCGGCTCGATCTGGTCGATCTCGACGAGCTCGGGGCGATCACCGGGCCGATCACCGTCGTGGACTCCACCTTCGCTACGCCGCTCGGGCAGCGACCGCTCGATCACGGTGTCGATCTCGTGATCCATTCGGCGACGAAGGCGATCGCCGGGCACAACGACGCCTCCCTCGGTGTGGTCGCCGGTGTGCGGGACCTCGTCGACTGGGTGTGGGGGTTCGCCGTGCTGCAGGGGGCGGTCCCCTCGCCGCACGACGCAACCGCGGCGTTGCGTGGTCTTCGCACGCTCGGAGTCCGGTTGCGACAGCAGTCGGCGACCGCCTTGGCGTTGGCGTCGACGCTCGAGGGGCGCGCCGATGTCGGCGGTGTGCGCTATCCGGGCCTCGCATCGCATCCGCAGGCGGCGCTCGCTGCCCGGCAACTCCGTCACGGCGGTGGTCTGCTGACCTTCGATCTTCCCGGTGGGATCGAGGCGGGCGAGCGGTTCGTCGAGGCGGTCCGGCTCTGCCGTCCGGCGCCGTCGCTCGGTGGGCCGGAGACGCTCGTGACCCACCCTGCGTCGACCACCCATGCCGGCCTCTCCGACGAGGAGCTCGTCGCGGCGGGGATCACCGGGGGAACGATCCGGGTCTCCGCCGGTCTCGAGGACACCGATGATGTCGTCGCCGACGTGCTGGCGGCGGTCGCTGCGTCGACCGTCGACCAATAGTTGACGAACTCGATCGACATTAGCGACAATCTAGGAATGACGCTCCAGCTCGGTGACCTCGCCCCCGACTTCACGGCCGAAACGACGCAGGGGAGCATCGCCTTCCACGCATGGCTCGGCGACTCCTGGGGGGTGCTCTTCAGCCACCCGAAGGACTTCACGCCCGTGTGCACGACCGAGCTCGGCACCGTCGCGAAGTTGAAGGGCGACTTCGACCGCCGCAACGTCAAGGTCATCGGACTGTCGGTGGACCCCGTCGACTCGCACGTCCGTTGGGAGGAGGACATCGCCGAGACCCAAGGGCAGGCGGTCAACTTCCCGATGATCGGCGACCCCGATCGCAAGGTCGCCGACCTCTACGGGATGATCCACCCCAACGCATCCGACACGATGACCGTTCGCTCGGTGTTCGTCGTCGGCCCCGACAAGAAGATCAAGCTGTCGATCACATATCCGGCCTCGACGGGGCGGAACTTCGACGAAATCCTCCGGGTGATCGACTCGCTGCAGCTCACGTCGAAGTTCTCCGTCGCCACACCGGCGAACTGGAAGGACGGCGACGACGTCATCATCGGTGCGGCGGTCACCGACGAGGAGGCGAAGGCCAAGTTCCCCGGCGGTTGGACGACCGTCAAGCCGTACCTCCGCGTCCTGCCGCAGCCCGGACGCTGATCGGGGTGCTCCGGTAGTCTCCGCCGCATGGGAGCCACGCGGACGCTCGACACCGGAACGGACTACCTGCTCGCCTCGGTCACCGATCGGGTCGCGACGCTCACGCTCAACCGTCCCGAGGCGCGCAACGCGTTGCACCCCGCGATCTTCGACGGGCTCGGCCGTGTCCTCGCCGAACTCCGCGAGGACGACAGCGTCGGGGCACTGGTCGTGACCGGGGCCGGCGGAGCGTTCTGCGCCGGTGGCGACGTGAAGGCGCAGTCGGCGCGCGCCGAGGCGCTCGCCGCGTCGGGCCGTCCGCCGATGAGCGAGGAGGCGCGCATCGACGACCTCCGCCGCCGCCAGCACTCGATCTCGGCGGCGTTGTACGAGTTCCCGAAGGTGACCATCGCGTCGTTGCCCGGGGCGGCGGCCGGTGCCGGTCTGTCGATCGCTCTCGCCTGCGACCTCCGCATCGCCGCACGGTCGGCGGTGCTCACCACGGCGTTCGCGAAGGTCGGGTTCTCGGGCGACTTCGGCGGCAGTTGGTTCCTCACGCAACTCGTCGGTGCGGCGAAGGCACGCGAGCTCTACCTCACGTCCGACCGGATCGACACGGCGACCGCCGAACGGCTCGGCATCCTCAACCGCGTCGTCGACGACGAGGACCTCCCCGCCGAGACCACGACCTGGGCGCAGCAGTTCGCGCACGGCCCAACCGTCGCGTACCGGTACATGAAGGAGAACCTCGACCGGGCGCTGCGCGCCGACCTCCGCACCTGTCTCGACGGCGAGGCGACGGCAATGGTCCGCACCGGCGCGACCGACGACCACCGTGAGGCGGCGAAGGCGTTCGTCGAGAAGCGCCCGCCCAACTTCGTCGGACGCTGAGCCCGCCGCGTTGCTGGCGGTGCGGAACGGCGGACCGTAGGGTGCCGCCCGTGAGCATCAGGGGCCGAGCATGCATCGCGGGGGTCTACGAGCACCCGCTGCGGGAGATCCCCGACCGGACGGTCGCCCAGATCCACGCCGAGGTGGCGCGCGGGGCGCTCGCGGATGCCGGGCTGACCCTCGGAGACGTCGACGGGTACTTCTGCGCCGGTGACGCCCCCGGGTTCGGTGCGCTGTCGATGGCGGAGTACCTCGGCCTGCGCGACCTCCGGTACCTCGACTCGACCGAGACCGGTGGCTCGTCGTACCTGATCCACATCGGTCACGCCGCCGCGGCGATCGCCGCGGGCAAGTGCTCGGTCGCGCTCGTCACGCTCGCCGGCAAGCCGCGCACCGGCGGTGCGCAGCCCGGTGGGAGTGGGGCGTTCGGGTCGGCGCCGGAGTTCGCCTTCGAGTCGCTCTGGGGTCCGACCGTGCCGGGGAACTACGCGCTCGCCGCGCAGCGGCACATGTACGAGTTCGGTACGACGTCGGCGCAGCTCGCCGAGATCAAGGTCGCGGCGTCGCAGCACGCGAGCCACAACCCGCACGCGTTCCTCCGCGACGTCGTCACCGTCGAGGAGGTGCTCGCGTCGCCGATGGTCAGCGACCCGCTGCACCGTCTCGACTGCTGCGTGATCACCGACGGCGGCGGCGCCGTCGTCGTCGTGTCCCCGGAGGTCGCACGGACCCTCACCCGCCCGGTCGCACGGATCCTCGGCCACGGTGAGGCGACGAAGAACACCGGGAACGGGCGCATCGATCTCACCTACACGGGTGCCGTGTGGTCGGGGCCGCGGGCGTTCGCCGAGGCCGGGTGCACGCCCGCGGACATCGACTACGCGTCGATCTACGACAGTTTCACGATCACGGTGCTGATCACGCTCGAGGACCTCGGCTTCTGCGAACGGGGTCGCGGCGGTGCGTTCGTCGCCGACGGCGGGCTCCTCGCACCCCACGGGCGTCTGCCGTTCAACACCGACGGCGGTGGCCTGTGCAACAACCACCCGGCCAACCGGGGCGGCATGACGAAGGTCATCGAAGCGGTGCGGCAGCTCCGCGGTGAGGCGCATCCGGCCGTCCAGGTGCCCGACTGTCGCCTGGCGCTCGCCCACGGGACCGGCGGCGCGCTGTCGACCCGGATGGGTTCGGCGACGCTGATCCTCGGGAGGGACGAATGAGCTCCGGACTGCCCACGCCGGTGCCCCGGCCCACGCTCGAGACGGCGCCGTTCTGGGAGGCGACCGCCGAGGGTCGCCTCGTGCTGCCGTGCTGCGACGCGTGCGGTTTCGTGATCTGGTACCCGCGGATGTTCTGTCCCGAGTGCGGATCGACGGCGGTGCACTGGAACGAGGCGTCGGGCGCGGGGACCGTCTACAGCTACACGGTGACGCGGAAGGGCCAGGGGGCGTACCGCGACGCAGGTCCCTACGTCATGGCCTACGTGGAGCTCGCCGAGGGTCCTCGGGTGATGACGAACATCGTCGGCGCCGACCCGGCCACGGTGCACATCGGCCAGGCGGTCCGGGTCGTCTTCGACGACACGGGCGAGGGTCCGGCGCTTCCCCGGTTCACCCCGGCGTGACCGACGACGAGCTCCCCGAGGCGCTGTTCCTCCGGGCCGCTGCGGCCGACACGGCGGACGGCGGTATCGGCGTGGCGGCCACGCCGCTCGCACGGGGTCCCTGGGACGCCGGGATGCTGCACGGGGGAGCCGTCTGCGGTCTCGTCGGCTGGGCGGTCGAACAGGTCGCGCCGGCCGGCCTGCAGCTCGCCCGGCTGACGGTCGAGCTGTGGCGGCCGGTCGGGCTCGAACCGGTGACGGTCCGCTCCCGGGTCGCCCGCGGCGGTCGCCGCCTCGCCGTCGTCGACGCCACGGTGTCCGACGGGGACACGACGCTCGTGCGGGCGACGTCGACCTGGGTCGCCCCGCAGCGAGGTGATGCGACCACGACGTTCGCCGGTCGATCTGCGACACCGCCGCCGATGCCGCTCGAGGCGGTCGACCCCGCGGCCGGCGGGTTCGACTACCCGCGACCCGGGTTCAACTGCGACGCCGTCGAGTTGCGGTCCGTGCACGGCGACACCGAGACCCCTGGACCCGCCGTGCTGTGGGCTCGGGTTCGACGCCCCGTGGTCGCCGGAACGCCGCTCACCCCGTTGCAGACGGTCGCGACCCTCTCGGACCTCGTCGCCGCCGTCGGCTGGGACTGGGGGCCGGGCGGCGTGGCGATGATCAACCCCGACGTCACCCTGCAGCTGCACCGTCTGCCCGAGGGCGACTGGGTGTGCGTCGACGCTGCCGCCCGCATCAACGGCGCGGCGGTCGGATGGTGCGGTGGCACGCTGGCCGACGACCACGGCGTGTTCGGTCACGTGCTGCAGTCCCAGACGGCGAGTCCGTACCGGCTCGCCGTCGACCCCACCGACCCGGAGGTCCGATGACCACGCCCCCGCCGCCGAACTTCCCGCTCCGCAGCTTCCTCGGGTTCGAGCTCGACCGTGGTGAGGGGCGGGCTACCGCGACGATGACGGTCGGCGATCCGCATCTCAACCCGAACGCCGTGGCGCACGGTGCGGCGGTCTTCGCGATGGTCGACACCGCGATGGGTGCGGCGACGGTGAGCGTCCTCGACGACGACCATCGGTGCGCCACGATCGAGGTCCAGATGCGGTTCCTGCGGGCGGCGTTCCCCGGCACCGTGCTGCACGCCGAGGCGTCGGTGCTGAGCGCCGGCCGCCGGGTGGTCCACCTCGAGGCGAAGGTCACCGATTCGAGTGGTGCCCTCGTCGCCGCGGCGACCGGGTCGTTCGCGGTGATCCCCGCACCGCCGGGCGCGTCGCCGCGGTAGCGTCCCCGGACATTCGACGGGGAGGGACGATGGAACTCGACGGTGCAGCGAAGGCGGTGCTCGATGCGCTGGTCCGCTTCGGGATCCCGGCGTTCGAGGACACGACGCCGGAGAACGCGCGGGCGGCGTACGCGGCGCTGCGCAACCCGAACCTCCCGTTGACCGACGTGGCCGAGGTCCGCGATCTCGACGCCGACGGGGTGCCGGTGAAGGTGTTCGTGCCCGAGGGGACGGGCCCGTTCCCGGCGCTCGTGTGGATCCACGGCGGCGGCTGGGTGATCGGGTCGGCGACGCAGTCCGAGCCGTTGACCCGTGAGCTCGCGCACCTCGCCGGTTGCGTCGTCGTGAGCGTGGACTACCGCCTCGCCCCCGAGCACCGGTACCCCGCAGCCTCCGACGACGCGCTCGCCGCGACCCGTTGGACGATCGCCAACGCCGCGTCGCTCGGCATCGACCCGGGCCGGGTCGCCGTCGGTGGCGACTCGGCCGGTGGCCATCTCGCCGCGATCGTGGCGCAGGCGATGCCGACGGATCTCGCCCATCAGGTGCTCGTCTACCCCGTCGTCGACATGGACTGGTCGCCCTACCCGAGTTCGGTCGAGAACGCGCACGGCTTCCTCCTCCACACGGCGTCGATGACGTGGTTCCGAGAGCACTACCTCGGTGCGACCGGTGCGTCGTGGACCGATCCGACCGTGTCGCCGATCCACGCGGCCGACGAGGTGCTCGCCACCGTGCCGCCCGCGACGGTGATCACCGCCGGGTTCGACCCGCTCCGAGACCACGGGAGCGCCTACGCCGAGCGACTGCGCCGCAACGGCGTCGACGTGGTCCACGACCACTACGCCGCGCAGATCCACGGGTTCTTCGGTATGGGTGCCGCCATCCCCGACGGTGCGACCGCGGTCGCTCGCACGGCACGGCGGTTGCGTGAGGTGTTCGGCACCGCCTGAGGCGGGGAGGGAGGCGGCATCGTGCTGCTCGGGGACAAGGTCGGCATCGTCACAGGTGCGGCATCGGGGATCGGTGCGGCGAGTGCCCGCCGGTTCGCGGCGGAGGGGGCGGCGGTCACCGTCGCCGACATCCGTCGGGCGAAGGCCGAGGAGGTCGCGCAGTCCATCCGCGACGCGGGCGGGCTCGCGCTCGCCGTCGAGGTCGACGTGGCGGACGCCGCCTCGGTCGCGGCGATGGTGCAGGCGACGGTCGAGGCGTTCGGACGGCTCGACGTGCTGTTCAACAACGCGGGCACGCTGCGGCCCGGCACCGCGGTCGAGTTGTCCGTCGAGGACTGGGACGTGGTGATGGCCGTGAACGTGCGGTCCGTGTTCCTCGGCGCGAAGTACGCCGTGCCCCACATGGAGGCAGCGGGCGGCGGGTCGATCATCAACACCGCGTCGATCTCCGGTCTGCACGGCGACGGCGGCGCGGTGGTCTACGCCGCGTCGAAGGCCGCGGTGATCAACCTGACCCGGGCGCTCTCCACCGATCACGCACCGTCGGGGATCCGGGTGAACGCGATCTGCCCGGGCACCATCGAGACCCCGCCGGTCGCCCGCATGATGACCCAGGGCGATGCGCTCGCCCGCAACGTTGCCGCGCACGCGCTCGGCCGGCTCGGTCGGCCCGAGGAGATCGCCGCAGCTGCGGTGTGGCTCGCGTCCGACGAGTCGTCGTTCGTGACGGGGGAGGCGATCGTCGTCGACGGCGGGCTGCGGGCGCAGTCACCGCTCGGCAGGCTCGCCGACCCTCGCCCGGCGCACCGGCGGGCCTGAGTTCGGCCCGCTCAGCGGTCGGCGGTGCGCAGCACCCCGTCGGCCTCGAGTCCACCGATGACGGCCCGGTCGTACCCCAACTCCTCGAGGATCGCCGTGTTGTGCTCGCCGAGCAGCGGCGCGACCAGCTCGGGTCGGTCGGGGGAGGCGGAGAACCGGAACGGGAACCCCGGGATCGTGATCTCCCCGAGCACCGGGTCCGGCACGGTGCGGATCGCCCCGCGCTCGCGGAAGTAGGGGTGCTCGACGGTCTGTGCCGGTGAGAGCACGGGCGCGCACGGGATCCGGTGCGCCTCGAGCACGGCGAGCGCCTCCTCGTCCGTGGCGAACCCGGCGAGCCAGCCCTCGATGATCGCGGCGAGCTCCTCACGGTGACGGGCCCGCTCGCGCGAGCTCCCGAACCTCGGATCGGTGAGCAGGTCGGGTCGTCCGATCGCCTCGGGGACCCGCGGCCATTGCCGGGCGAGGGCGAGCATCACGATCCACCCCTGCGGACCCTTGAACACGCCGATGGGGGCATCGACCCCGGAGTGCCGCCCCGTGCGCGTCGGTTGCATGCGTCCGCCGGTGAGCCCGACGGCGTGCACGTTCAGCTCGTGCATGTGGAACAGCGCGTCGACCATCGAGATGTCGATCGACTGGCCTTCGCCGGTCCGCAGGCGGTGGAACAACGCGATCGCCACGGCGGCGAGGGCGTGGACCCCGGCGTTCACGTCGCCGACGCCCATCCCGACCCAGGTCGGCGGACCGTTCCGCTCCCCGGCCATGTGCATCATCCCCGAGAACGCCTGGGCGATCATGTCGTAGCCGACGCGGTTCGCGTAGCTGCCGGTGCGGCCGAACGCGGAGATCGACGCCATGATCACCGCCGGGTTGTCGGCGCGGACGGCGTCGTAGGTGATGCCCCGCTTCTCCATGACCCCTGGGCCGAAGTTCTCCACGACGACGTCCGCCCGGGCGAGCAGTCGTCGGACGACCTCGATCCCGCGTGGGTTGTCCCAGTCGACGCAGAGGCTGCGCTTCCCCCGGTTCTGCTGCACGTAGAACCCGCTGCGCCCCTCGACCTGGATCGGCATCAGCCGGGCCGGGTCGCCGCCGGGAGCGAGCTCGACCTTGACGACGTCCGCACCGAGCTCGGCCATGAGCCGGGTCACCGTCGGACCGGCGAGGTACTGGGTGAAGTCGACGACACGGATTCCGGAGAGCAGGTCGGCCATGCGCTCAGGGTACGCGCCCGACGTGGGAGGCTCGGCCCGTGCGCGCGTCGAGCCTCCACCGGGGTCACGCCGTCGTCGCGGTCCTTTCGTTGACCGAGACGATCTCCTTCGGCGTGCTTTTCTACGGGTTCACCGTGTTCCTCCGGCCGATGCAGGACGAGTTCGGGTGGACGAGGGCCCAGGTCGCCGGTGCGTTCTCGGTCGCCCTGCTCGCACAGGCCGCCGCCGGTGTCCTCGTCGGACGTCTGCTCGACCGGCACGGTCCCCGCGTCGTGATGACGGCGGGTTCCGTCGCCGCGACCGCCGGCACGCTGCTGTGGTCGCGTGTCGGCGGCCTCATCGAGCTGTACCTGCTGTGGGCGGCGCTCGGCGCGGTCATGGCGACCGTCCTCTACGAGCCCGCGTTCGCGACCGTCACCGCCTGGTTCTCCACGGGTCGACGGTCGGCGCTCACCACGGTCACCCTCGTCGCAGGGTTCGCCTCCACCATCTTCCTGCCCCTCGAGACGTGGTTGATCGAGGTGCTCGGGTGGCGCGATGCGGTCGTGGCGCTCGCCGTTCTGCTCGGCGTGACCACGGTGCCGTTGCACGCCGTCGTCCTCCGGCGGGCACCGACGTCAACCGACGCGGTGCATCCGGGCGATGGCGACCTCGCTGCGACGGTGCCGGGCGCGCCGCCCGACGGGCCGCGGGCGATCGTCCGGTCCCGCGCCTTCCGGAGCCTGACCGTGGCGTTCGCGTGCTCGGCGTTCGTATCGTCCTCCCTTGTCGTCCACCAGGTCCCGCTGCTCGTCGACGTCGGCTACTCGGCGGCGCTCGCCGCCACGGCGACGGGTGTCCTCGGGGCGATGCAGGTGCCCGGTCGGGTGTTGTTCACCCCGCTGCTCCGCTGGGCGCCGCGCCCGGTGGTGACGGTCGCCGTGTTCGTCGCGCTCGCCGCCGGCTCCGCGCTCCTCGCGGTCGGGACCTCGCCGGTCCTCGTGTGGACCTTCGTCGTGATCTACGGCATGGCCCGCGGCCTCGGCACCCTGTTGCGAGCCACGCTCGTCGGCGAGCTGTTCGGCGCCCGCCACTACGGGACGGTCAGCGGGGTGCTCGCCGCGTGGACGACGACGGCGGTCGCCGCCGGCCCGATCGTGACGGGGGTGCTGCACGACCGCGCCGGTGGGTACGAGGCGGCGCTGTGGCTGCTCGTCGCGCTCGGCGTCGTGGCCGTCGTCGCCGCCACCCGTGTCGAGCCGGTACGGCTGCGGCGACATGGGGCTAGCGTGCCCGCCATCGCCGAGGGGGAGACATGACGAAGATCGACACCGGTACCGACGACCTGCACCTCGACATCGCGGACGGGATCGCGTTGTTCACCTTCAATCGACCGGATCGGCGCAATGCGCTGTCGGGCCCGATGCTCGCCGCGTTCGGGGCGGGCCTCGCCAGGGTCGAGATCGACCCGGCCGTCCGGTGCGTCGTCGTCACCGGTGCCGGTGGCGCGTTCTGCGCGGGTGGCGACGTGAAGGGGTTCGCCGAGGGATCGGCTCGCGCCGACGGGGCCGGGCCGAGCTTCGACGAGCGCGTCCACCAGCAGCGGCTCGACCAGCGCGCCACCTCCGGTGCGCTCTACCGCATGCCGAAGCCGACGATCGCCGTGCTGCCCGGCCCGGCTGCGGGGGCGGGACTCTCGATCGCCCTCGCCTGCGATCTGCGGGTCGCCGTCGAGGGGGCGGTGCTCACCACGGCGTTCGCCAAGGTCGGGTTCTCCGGCGACTACGGCGGTGCGTGGTTCCTCACCCAGATCGTCGGTCCGGCGAAGGCGAAGGAGCTCTACTACTTCTCCGACAAGCTCACGACGGCCGAGGCGTCGGCGCTCGGGCTGCTGAACGCCGTGTTCCCGGCCGAGGAGCTCGAGGCCGGTTGGCGGTCGATGGCGGCGCAGCTCGCGACCGGCCCGTCGATCGCGTACCGCTACATGAAGGAGAACGTGAACCGGGCCGCCACCGGCACCGACCTGTTCGACTTCATGGACGTCGAGGTCACCCACCACAACTACTGCGGGCAGACGCGGGACCACCTCGAGGCGTCGAAGGCGTTCGTCGAGAAGCGCACCCCCACCTTCGAGGGCCGCTGATCCCTCCCGGCCCGCTCAGCGCAGGACGAGCTGGGTCTGGGTGACCTTCGCGACGAGCCGGCCGGCGTCGTCGCGCAGTTCCGTCTCGGCGACGATCGTCGTCCGGCCGGCGTGCACCGGTCGCGACACGGCGTGCACCGCTCCGGAGGGGACCCCTCGGAGGAACGAGGTCGACGATCCGACGGTGGTCGTACCGGTGGCGTCGGCGGGCAGGTTCCGGACGGCCACCATGGCGCCGACCGAGTCGGCGATGCCCATCAGCAGACCGCCGTGGAGGATCCCGCCCGACGTGCACCGCTCCGGCGCCCAGGCGACCCGGCAACGCACCTCGGCGGCGTCGAAGCGTTCCACCTCGAGGCCGATGAGCGCCGCGTAGGGCATGAGTTGGTGGACCTCGGCGGTGAGGTCGGGGTCGATGGGCATCGTTCGCTCCTCGGGGTTGGCGCCGATCGGCGGCATGATCCGTCCTCGCGGGTGGAATGATGCCAGGCATGGGACGACTGAACGGCAAGGTTGCGCTGATCACCGGTGCCGCGCGTGGCATGGGCGCTTCGGAGGCGGCGCTGTTCGCCGCTGAGGGCGCCCGGGTGTTCCTCACCGACGTCCTCGACCAGGACGGGGCGGCGATGGCCGCAGCGGTCGGAGGGAGCTACCGCCACCACGACGTGGCGGACGAGGTGGGCTGGAGTGAGACGATCGACTGGGTGGTCGCGGAGGCCGGCCGCCTCGACGTGCTCGTCAACAACGCGGGCATCTTCCGGGTGGTGCCGATGCTCGACACGACGGTCGATCTGTGGCGCCGGATCATGGACGTCAACGCGCTCGGCGTCTTCCTCGGCATGCGCGCCGCGACGCCCGCGATGGTTGCCTCCGGGGGTGGGTCGATCGTGAACATCTCCTCGATCGCGGGGATGCACGCGGCCCCCACGGCGTTCGCCTACGGCGCGTCCAAGTGGGCGGTCCGTGGCATGTCGAAGTCCGCCGCGGTCGAGCTCGCACCGAGCGGGGTGCGGGTCAACTCCGTGCATCCGGGGATCATCGACACGGAGATGATCACCGAGGTCGGGGACGACTGGCGCGAGGTCCTCACCCCTCGGATCCCGCTCGGCAGACCGGCGGCGGCGGAGGAGGTTGCTCGGCTCGTGCTGTTCCTCGCGTCGGACGAGAGCTCCTACTGCACGGGGCACGAGTACGTCGTCGACGGCGGAATCATCGCCTGACCTGCGGTTTCGCGCCACCGGGGTGACGTTCGGCACGGCGGGATGACGATGGCGCACCGCTGGGTTACCATGGCGTAACTCGAACGCCGGACCCCCACCCCCGTCCGGGAATCCGGTCGACCTCCCCGGCGTTGACGACACCTGACGAGTTGCGACCCGCGTCGGGCCGCGACAGGAAGATCCGAGTACCCCCACCGTGCGCCAGAACCGTTCCTCCGACCATCACACCGACGACCTGGTCCGCGCCTACTTGAACGAGATCGGCGCGTACCCCCTCCTCACCAAGGACGACGAGATCGAGCTCGCCCGTCGCATCGAGGCCGGCCGAGAGGCCGCCGAGGCGCTCTCCGCGCCCGGGGCGAAGCACACCGCCGAACAGCGCCGGGCGCTGCAGCGGGCCGTGCGCGCCGGCGACGAGGCGCACGAGCGGTTCGTCACCGCGAACCTCCGGCTCGTGGTCTCGATCGCGAAGGCCTACCAGTCCTCGGGGATGCCGCTGCTGGACCTGATCCAGGAGGGCAACCTCGGCCTGATGCACGCCGTCGACAAGTTCGACTGGCGCAAGGGCTTCAAGTTCTCCACGTACGCGACCTGGTGGATCCGTCAGGCGATCCAGCGCGGCGTCGTCGCCGGCAGCCGGCTCGTGCGGCTCCCCGCCCCCGTGCGTGATGCGGCGCTCCGGCTCCAGCGGGTCCGCATGGACCTCGAGGCCCGGAACGGCCGCGAGCCGACCGTCGAGGAGCTCGCCGCCGAGGCGTTCGTCCCCGTCGACCAGGTCATCGCGCTCCGCCGCCACCTCGGTGAGCCGTTCTCGCTCGACGAGCCGATCGGCGACGGCGACGCCGTCCGGGGAGATCTCGTCGCCGACCCGACGGCCGATGCACCGGGCGACGCGGCGATCGAGGCGATGGTCCCGGCCGAGCTCGATCGACTCCTCGCCGTGCTCGACGACCGTGAGCAGCTCGTGCTGCGGCAGCGGTACGGGTTCGAAGGGCCCCCGGTGACCCAGGCCGACATCGGCGCCCAGCTCGGACTGTCCGCCGACCGGGTGCGCCAGATCGAACGACAGGCGCTCGCGAAGCTGCGGCGTCCCGAGTTCGCGGAGTTCGCCCGGGCCCTGCTGGATGCGGCCTGAGCCACTGCGTGGCGTTCGACCGGTCTCGCACCTGCTAAGAGTGGTGTCGTGAAGGTCGCAGTCGTCTACGAGAGCATGGGTGGGAACACGAAGCGGGCAGCCGAGCTCGTCGCCGGGTCGGCGGCGTTCCTCGGCGCCGAGGCGACGGTCCTGCCCATCACCGATCTGGACTACGGCGTGCTCGCCGAGGCCGATCTCATCTTCTTCGGGACCTGGACCGACGGGGCGTTCCTGTTCGGCCAGCGCCCCGGTCGGGCCGGTCGGTTCAAGAAGCTGCCCTGGCTCGACGGCAAGCAGGTCGCGCTGTTCTGCACCTACGCCGTGAAGGCGGGTGGCACGCTGCCCGCTCTGGCGCGCATCGTCGAAGGACTCGGTGCCGAGGTCGTCGGATGGCGTGCGATCAGGCGGTCAGCGATCGACGCCGAGCACATCGCGCCGTTCGTCGTCGACGTGTTCGACGCCCTCGGCATCGCTTCCGCAGCCTGAGGTCGGGCCCGGCGGGTTCCCGTCGGTGTCAGTGACAGCCGCAGCCGCTGCCGCAGCCGCCGAAGCCACCGCCGGTCGGCAGGGTCGAGGGCAGGAGTCCGCCGCCGCCGTTCGACTTCGCCGCGGACATGAACATCGACAGCACGCGACGGGCGCCGTCGTGGCCCGAGGGGCACGTGGCCGGCTCACCGGATCGACTCATCGGACGCTGTTCCTCGAACGTCGTCTCACAGGTGCTGCAGCGGAACTCGTAGGTCGGCATCGGGTCCTCCTGTCCTCGGCACGCTAGTCCGCCGTCGGGCGGTGTGGTCAGTGCCGCTCCACGGTCGTCGTCCCGCCGCCGGCGCGCCAGGTGCGCAGCACGAGCCGGTCGCCGTCCGGGTGCACCTGGGAGAGGGTGACCGTCTCGAGGTCGACGGCGAACAGCTCGAACGGTGTCGCCGGATCCGCGCCGTCCTCGGCGAGGAACCGCGCCCGCACGGCAGCGGCGAGGACCTCGCGCGCCCGACCCGTGAGCTTGGCGTCACCGAGTTCCATACCGTCGTCCTCGGGTTGCGCGTGGAGGGCACAGCGTCCGTCGCGGCGCAGGTCGTCGGCCCGGCGTGTCCCGAGCATCGCCCCGAGGAAGAGTGATCCGTCGACGATGCGGACCTCCGTCCCCCACAGGCGCGGCGCGCCGTCGGCGCGGATCGTGGCGAGCACGTGGTGACGATGCGCGGCGAAGCGGTCGGTGACGGCGCGGGCGAGGTCGGGATCGTCGGCGAGGAAGGCCGACCAGGGCAACGGTGTCGGTGACGGCACGACGACGAGTCTCCCACGGGATCGCGTAGGGTCCCCGGCCATGGAGCTCGGCATCTGCGTCCGCGACCTGCCCGTCACCGAGGTCGTGGACCTCGCCCGGTTCGCCGAGGACACCGGCTTCCGTGAGCTCTGGCTGCCGGAGGCGAGCGGTCGCGACCCCTTCGTCAGCATCGGCGCCGCGTTCGCCGTCACGCAACGGATCCGACTCGGTGTGGGTGTCGTCGCAGCGATCTTCCACCGGCCGGACCGCATCGCGCTCGCCGCGGCGACGCTCGCCGAGCAGTCGGGCGGCCGGTTCGATCTCGGGCTCGGGGTCTCCCATCGCGAGGCGGCCCGGCAGGCGGGGGCGGAGTTTCCGTCGTCGCCGTTGCGGTTCGTGCGGGACTACCTGGCATCGGTCCGGGCGACGGTGGACGCGCTGTCCTTCGGTGGTGAACTGCCGATCCTCGTCGGTGCGCTCGGCGAGCGCATGGTGCACCTCGGCGCGTCGGAGACCGACGGCGTGGTCCTCAACTGGTTGACGCCCGCGGCGCTCGGCGACACCGTCCAGCGCGTGCGTGCCGCCGCTCCTGCGGGGAGCACACCACGGACGGTGCTCTACCTCCGGCTGTCGACGGCGGACGTCCTGCGGGCCGATGCGATCGCCTACGACACGATGGTGAACTACCACCAGCACTTCGTCGCGCAGGGACTCGGCGGCGTCGATGCAGCCGACCCGGCCGACCCCGACGCGGTCGTCGCCGGCACCTGCCTCGCCGTCGACGACATCGGGGCAGCGAAGGACCGGCTCGCCGCCTACGCCGAGTCCGGTGTCGACGTGGTGGCCCTGTACCCGCACGGCCTCGATCCGGCCACCCGGCGCCGGGCGCTCGAGGCGATCGCCGGCTGAGCCGGCGACCCGTCAGCCGCGCAGGAACTGCACGTCGAAGCGACGGGTGGCGAACCGCCAGCCGTCCGCCGTGCGCACGAACCGGTCGTGGTACTCGCCGACGTACTTCGGCAGGCCTGCCGGTGCGGGTGCGGCAGGGTCGTCGCCGGCGCGCCGGTCGTGTCGGAAGTTCACGAGATAGGCGCGGCCGACGGCCTCGTCCCCCGAGATCACGTCGATGGCGACGTTGGTGCACACGTGGCGGGAGACGCGCCGCGTGACCTCCTGGCGCCGACCGAACCCGGCGAGGATCTCCGCTCGGCCGCGCATGACGAGCCCCGGTCCCTCCCACACGCCGTCGTCGGTGAAGAGGTCGGCGATCCGGGCGGCCTCCCCGAAGTCGACGAGGTGCGTGTAGTCGACGACGAGTCGTTCGCAGGCCCGCTCGGCGAGGAGTCGGGCGAGCGGGTCGTGTTCGGCGGTGGTCACGGCGCCGACGGTAGCCGTTGTGACGGGTGGCACGGCCAGGACCCGACAGGCTGCCGCTCCGGTAGCGTCGCCTCCGATGGCATCACGGTGGACCGCAGCTCGGGGCCGGCTCGCCGCCCACCCGCGCTATCCCCAGATCGTGCTGGGCGCGGCGCTGTTCGGCCTGTTCACCACCAACTGGAACGTGAGCGTGCTCGCAGTCGTGATCCCACGGCTGGCCACCGAGTTCGCCGCGCCGAAGACGACGGTCACCTGGGTCGTGGTGGCCCCGCTGCTCGCCTTCGCCGTGCTCGGCCCGACGGCGGGGAAGCTCGGTGACCTCTACGGCCGCCGCAAGGTCTACCTGACGAGCCTCGCCGGGGTCGTCGTGTTCGCGGTCTTCTCCGCATCGGCGCAGAGCATCGGCCAGCTCATCGCGTTCCGCACGCTCGCGATGGTGTTCGGCGCGTCGACCGGACCGGCGGGCATGGCGATCATCACGGCCCTGTTCCCTCGGGAGCGGCGGGTGCAGGCGCTCGGCTACTGGGGGCTCGTCCTCGCCGGGGGGCCCGTGCTCGGCATGGTCGTCGGGGGGCCGATCGTCGACGCGATCGGATGGCGTTGGCTCTTCATCCCACAGGTGCCGCTCGCGCTCCTCGGGCTCGTCGCCGCGGCGTTCGTCCTCCCCGAGACGACTCGCGCCACCTCGGTGCGCTTCGACGTGGTCGGGAGTGCCGCGCTCGCCGTCGCCGTCGGCAGCCTTCTCGTCGCCGTGAACCGGGGTCCGGAGTGGGGTTGGTCGGCGCCCGCGGTGGTCGGCCTGTTCGTGCTCAGTCCGCTCGCCGCGATCGTGTTCACCGTCGTCGAGCGCCGGACGGACCACCCGCTGATCCCGTTCGCCTACTTCCGGCGACGGAACTTCGCCGTCCCGATGCTCGCCCAGTTCTTCGTGAACTTCGCGTACCAGGGCGGATTCGTGCTCGTGCCGCTGATGCTCGGTGAGGTCTTCGACTACTCCTCGACCCGCACGAGCGCGGTGACCGTGAGCCGGCCGCTCTTCTACGGGCTCGCCGGGCCGCTCGCCGGGTGGCTCGCCGTACGGATCGGGGAGCGGAGCATGGCGGTCGGGGGCTCCGCGCTCGTCGCCGTGAGCTGCGTGATGTTGGCGAACGTGCACGGGGCCGGTGCCGAACCGCTCGTCTTCGCGGCGCTCGCGATCGCCGGCATGGGTCTCGGCACGATGGTCCCGTCGATGATGGCGACGACGACCCGCGCCGTCGCGGACAGCGACCTCGGGGTCACGGCCGCGACGTCGCAGATGATGATGATGATCGGCACCGTGCTCGGGATGCAGGTCGGCCAGACCGTGCAGGTCGCACGGGAGCCGGTGTCCGGCCTGCTCGGCTCCTACGACGAGGCGTTCCTCCTCGGTGCGTTCGTCGCCGTCGTCGGGGTCGTCCTCGCGTGGTTCGTCCGGTCGAGCGACCGGCCCGGTCCGGCGGGGGTTCCCGCCGGCGGTCAGAGCATCGCTACCGCTTCGATCTCGAGCAGGAAGTCGGGCGAGGCGAGGCCCGACACCACGACGAAGGTCGACGCGGGGTAGTAGCCGCCGGCGAACACCTTCGCCCGGGCCTCGGCGATCGCGGGGCGGTAGGCGAGGTCGACGGCGTAGGTGGTGAGCTTGACGATGTCGTTCATCGACCCGCCCGCGGCCTCGACGACCGACTTGAGGTTCGCAAAGACCTGGGCGGCCTGCGCGGCCGGGTCACCCTTGCCGACGGTGCGCCCGTCGGCGCCGATGGACACCTGCCCGGAGATGAACAGCGGGGTCCCCGACGCCCGGATCGCGTGGTTGTAGCCGGTGGGGGTGGGCAGGACGGAGGGGTTGATCACCTGGAAGGCCATGCGTCGAGTCTGGCATCTCTCGACGGAGCGATCAGAACAGGTGCGTGGCGAGCCCTGCGGCGACCGTCGCGCCGAGTTCGCTCGCCGCGCTGAGGTGCGCGGGGGTCGGGGCGTCGCCGACGACGAGCAGCGGTGGGTGCACGGTGCGCCAGGCCAGACCGGTGACGACCCGCTCCACGGCGGTCACCGTGCCCGCGCCGTCGTTCCCCGCGCGCACCACGAGGGCGAACGGCGTCCCCCGGGTGGTGGCGAGGCACGGCTCCCAGATCCGCTCGAGGAAGTCCTTCGTGAGCCCGGCCACGGACCCGAAGCGTTCGGTCGTCACGAGGACCACCGCATCGGCCGCCTGCACCTCGGCCGGGCCGACCTCGACGGCGGGCAGGTACGCCACGTCGACCTCGTCGCCGATCGCCGGATCGGTGGCGCCCCGCACGACCGCAGCGCCGACCAGGCCGGTCGATCCGTGCAGGTGCTGGGTGACCACGAGCATCCGTCGCATCGGGGCGACGGTAGCCTGCGCCGTCGTGCCCGCCACCCGAGGTCAGACCAGCGCACCGCTCGAGGTGTACGTCGTGTGCGTCCCCGGGCTCGAACCGCTCGTGGCCGCCGAGCTCGTCGCGCTCGGTGTCCCGCGACCCCGACCGGGACGGGGCGGGGTGTCGGCTCGGATGACGTTGCGGCAGCTCTACGCCGCCAACCTGCACCTCCGCACGGCGACCCGCCTCGTCGTCCGCTTCGCGGAGTTCACCGCCACGACCTTCGCCGAGCTCGAACGTGCCGCGACCGCACTCCCGTGGGACGACTGGGTGCTCCCCGGGTGGCCGGTCTCGTTCCGGGTGACCTCGCACCGGTCGGCGCTCCACCACACCGATGCGATCGCCGAGCGGTTGCACCGGGCGACCGATCGGCCGCCGCCCGTGGAGGGCGACGGGCGTGAGGCCGCGCTCGTCGTGGTGCGCGTCGACCGCGACGGGTTCACCCTGAGCGTCGACAGCTCCGGCGAACCGCTCCACAAGCGGGGCTGGCGGGTCGAGGTCGCCAAGGCCCCGCTGCGCGAGACCCTGGCGGCAGCGCTGCTTCTCGGGACCGGGTGGGACGGTTCGACCCCGCTCGTCGACCCGTTCTGCGGGTCGGGGACGATCCCCATTGAGGCAGCGCTGCTCGCTCGCCGTCGTGCTCCGGGCGCCGGGCGTGGGTTCGCGTTCGCGGACTGGCCGACCTTCCGTCCCGGGACGTGGGCGAGCGTCACGGGTGAGGCGATCGACCGCGAACGCCCGGGTGGCTCGGTGGCGATCGTCGCCGCCGACCGGGACGCCGGCGCGGCCGAGGCGGTGCGGGCGAACGCCGAACGGGCGGAGATCGGCGACGACGTTCAGATCCGCCTCTCCTCCATCTCCGACCTCGTCCCACCGGAGGGCGGGACCGTCGGGTCGGTGCTCACGAACCCGCCGTACGGCGTCCGCATCGGCGGTGGCGAGTTGCGCAACCTCTACGCGCGTGCCGGCCAGGTGTTCCTTCAGCGCTTCGCCGGGTGGACGGTCGGCATGCTCGTCGCGGATGAGCGGCTCGCCGGCCATGCCGGACTCCCACTCCAGCCGGTGCTGCGGACGTCGAACGGCGGGATCGACGTCACGTTGCTGGCGGGGAGAGCGGACGCCGCCCGACCGCGGCGACCGCGCCCAGCACCACGAGCCCGCCGAGCGCCTGGACGACCGTGACCGGCTCGTCGTGGATCGGCCATGCCGCCGTGATCGCCACGACGTTCATGGCGAGCAGGTAGAGCGAGGACCGGGAGACCGGGATGTACCGGTGCACCCAGCTCATGAGGACGTGCCCGGCGATGCCCGTCCCGAGCACGGCCCACGCCATCCACAGCCAGTCCGACCCGGCGACCGCCAGGAGGTCGGCGCGGTCCGACGTCGCGAGCGTGATCGGGACGACGGTCGCCACGGCGAAGATGCTCACCCCGAGCATCCACTCGATCGCCCCGACGTCGGCCAACCCGGCGCGCACGCGTTTCGTCGCGAGGAAGTACGCGGTGAACGTGAGCATCGCGAGCGTCGACAGCACCAGACCGGCGGTCGTGGTGCGGACCTCGCTGCCGGCACCGAGGATGACCGCGACCGTCCCGCCGAACCCGACGGCCGTCCACGACAGGTGCCAGGCGCCGGGGCGCTCGCCGAACAGCGGTCGGGCGGCGAGCAGCACGACCGCCGGCTGCATGGCGTTGAGCACGGAGATCACCACGATCGTCGCCTCCTGGAAGGCGGCGAACACGATGGCGAGGTTGGCGCCGAAGAAGACGCCGGGGATGAGGCACCGGCGGAGCAGCGCCCGGTCGACGCGGCCGCCGCTGAACCGCACCATCAGGTAGAGGATCGGAACGGAGATGGTGAGCCGGTAGCTCACCGTGACGAGCGGCGGCGCGGTGATCAGCTTCGAGATCGGTGGGCCCAACCCCCACGCGACGATCACGCCGATCATGGCGAGTGTGGGCAGCAGGGCGTTCGTCGCGACGTTGCGCGCCGCGGTGGCCGTCGCCGGTGTCGTCGCTCCCATTGCTGTCCCCCGTCGCCGCCGGGTCGGACCGGCGACCCCGGTGACACTACCGGCCGCGGCCCGACGCGGTGCACGCCCCTGCGGTGCCATGATGCGGCCATGGCATGGGACTTCGAGACCGATCCGGCCTTCCAGGCAGAGCTCGACTGGGTGCGCGACTTCGTCGCCGAGGAGGTCGCGCCGCTCGATCACGTCGTGGCCCAACCCTTCGACCTCGCCGACCCGGTGCGGGCCCGGCTGATCCCGCCCCTCCAGGAGCGGGTGCGGGAGCGCGGGCTGTGGGGGTGCCACCTCGGACCGGAGCTCGGCGGCCCCGGCTACGGGCAGGTCAAGCTCGGTCTGCTCAACGAGCTGCTCGGCGCCGCCCACTGCGGACCGATCGTGTTCGGGTGCCAGGCACCGGACTCCGGCAACAGCGAGATCCTCGCCCACTACGGCACGCCGGAGCAGAAGGAGCGGTTCCTCGCCCCGCTGCTGCGCAACGAGGTCGTGTCGTGCTTCTCGATGACGGAGCCCCAGGGGGGTGCCGACCCGAAGGTGTTCACGACGACGGCGACGCTCGACGGCGACGAGTGGGTGATCGAGGGCGAGAAGTGGTTCAGCTCGCACGCCCGGTTCGCGTCGTTTTACATCGTGATGGCGATCACCGATCCGGACAACCCGCCGTACCAGCGGTTCTCCATGTTCCTCGTGCCCGCGGACACGCCCGGCATCGAGATCGTGCGGAACGTCCCGCTCGGGTACCAGCCGGCCGACTCGGGCACGCACGCCTACATCCGCTACCACGGCGTGCGCGTCCCGCGTGACCACATGCTCGGTGAGCGCGGGCAGGCGTTCGTCGTGGCGCAGACCCGCCTTGGCGGTGGTCGGATCCATCACGCCATGCGCACCGTCGCCCAGCTGCGCCACGCGTTCGACCTCATGTGCGAGCGGGCGGTCAGCCGGTCGACGCAGGGCGACATGCTCGGCCGCAAGCAGATGGTGCAGGACATGATCGCCCAGTCCTGGATCGACATCGAGTCGTTCCGCCTGCTCGTGCTGCAGACCGCGTGGAAGATCGACCGCTACAAGGACTACAAGCGGGTCCGCAAGGACATCTCGGCGGTGAAGGCTGCCATGCCGCGGGTCTTCCACGACGTGGCCGCCCGGGCGCTGCAGATCCACGGGTCGCTCGGCGTGTCGAACGAGATGCCCTTCGCCGGCATGGTGATCGAGTCGTTCCACATGGGTCTCGCCGATGGTCCGACCGAGGTGCACAAGGCGACGCTGGCCCGGCTCGTGCTGTCGGAGTACGCCCCGGCGCCCGGCATGTTCCCGACCGGCCACCTCCCGACGTTGCGGGAGGAGGCGCTGGCCCGGTTCGCCGCGGTCCTCGAGGCCGAGGTCACCGCCGGATGACCGACGGGTCGACGATCCCCGCCGGGCTGCTCGCTTTCGGCGTCGAGGCGGGCGCCCTCCTGCGGGAGCGCGGGGACACCATCGCCGTGTGCGAGTCGGCGGCCGGTGGTCTCGTGGCCGCAGCGCTCGTCGCGGTGCCCGGATGTTCGGCGTTCTTCGTCGGGAGTGCGGTCGTGTACACGGTCTCGGCGTCGCGGGCGCTGCTCGGCGGGGTGACCGAGGTCCCGAAGGGGATGCGCGGCGCGACCGAGGAGTTCGCCCGGTACCAGGCGACGGCGATCCGTCTCCGCCTCGGGACCGACTGGGGGATCGGGGAGACGGGCGCGACCGGTCCGGAGGGCAACCCCTACGGGGATCCGCCCGGGCATGGTTGGGTGGGCGCCGTCGGGCCGGACGGGTCGCCGCGGACCCGCCGACTCGCTACCGGGTCGGCGGACCGCGCGGCGAACATGGTGGCCTTTGCCGAGGCGTCCCTCGGCAACCTCCTCGAGGCGTTGCGCGCCTAGCGCGCCCGCCCGGTCAGCGCTTCGCCTGCGCCCGGATCCGTTCGGCTCCGGACGGGTCGACGATCATGCCGAACCGCTGCGAGTTGTGCGAGTGGCCGAGGTGGTGCAGCCCGAACGCCGCCTGGATCGAGTTCCACATGCCCATGTTCTCCTGGGCCTGGTTCACGCTCATCTTGGCGAGCTTGAGCCCCATGAGGGGCTGCTGGGCGATCCGGCCGGCCATGTCGAGGGTGAAGGACTCGAGGTCGTCGCGGGCCACGACCTCGTTCACCATGCCGAGTCGGTGCGCCTCGGCGGCCGACATCGCCTCACCGGTGAACAGCATCTGCTTCGCCTTGCGGGAGCCGACCTCGAAGGGGTGGGTGAAGTACTCGTGGCCGTTCACACCGAACGCGACGACCGGGTCGGCGAAGCTGGCGTCGTCCGCGGCGATCACGATGTCGAAGGGCCACACGAGCATCAGCCCGCCGGCGATGACCTTGCCCTGGACCGCCACGATCGTCGGCTTGGGCAGGTTCCGCCAGCGCCAGCAGAAGCCGAGGTAGTACTCCTGCTCGGCGGCCATGTACCCCTCCTGGCCGGGGGCGTCGAAGGTGCCGTAGGGGCCGACCGTGTTGAACGCGGTGAGCGGTTCGGTGTCGCGCAGGTCGTGGCCCGAGGAGAAGTGGCGGCCGTCTGCGGCGAGCACGATCACGCGCACGTCGTCGTCGCGGCTCGCCCGGTCGAACGCGTCGTTCAGCTCGTAGAGCATGCGGCGATCCTGCGCGTTCGCCGCCTCGGGGCGGGCGAGGGTGACGCGGGCGACGCCGTCCACGGGGTGGTCGTAGCGGATGCGGGTGAAGTCGGAGGTCTCGGCCATGCCTGCGATTGTGGCCGATCGGCTGGTCAGGCGCCCGTCGGCCGGAGCTCCCCGATGCGGGTCGCCTCGCGGTCGATCATCCCCGAGGTGCGGAACTGCAGCACGTCGTGGGTACCGGTCCCCCAGGGGCCCTGCACGCCGCCGAGGGTGCGCCACACCCGGAACCCGAGGAGGGTGCGACACTCGTCGTCCATGTCGGCGAGGGCGTCGGGGTGGGTCGACACGGTGAAGTTCTCCTGCGGGCGCAGCCACGGGCGGCAGAAGTAGGTGAGGACTCCCGTCCGACGTTCGTCGCGGGTGGTGTTCGCCCCGGTCCCGTGCCACACCCGACCGTCGAAGACGAGCACGGTGCCTGCGGGCCCGGTCGCCGCGAGCGTCGGGAGATCCCCCTCGCGGGGCGGTTCGGCCTCCACCCGGTGGGTGCCGGGGATCACCCGCGTGGCCCCGTTCTCCTCGGTGAAGTCCGACACCATCCACATGAAGTTCACGGCGAGCGCGATCGGCAGGTGCCGCGGGGCATACCCCTGGTCGGAGTGCAGCACCATTGCCTCGCCACCGGGGCCGGCGATGTTCGCCGTGTGGCTCGAGAGGCAGTAGTCGCCCTCGAGGACGTGTCGGGCGAGGTCGCGCACGATCGGGTGGGTGAGCAGATCGCGGTACACCCGGCCCTTCGACGGCAGGTTCCACAGCCGCTGGTTGGCGCCGCCGGCGTCGTGGAACGCGATGCCGGCCGCTTCCTCCGCGGCGGCCTGCTCCTCGGTGCGGCGGCGGAGCGCGTCGAGCGTGTCGGCGTCGAGGGCATCGGCGATCCGGGTGACACCGTGCCGGTCGAGGTCGGCCCTCGCCGCGTCGAGGTCGGTCCGCGGCGGCGGCAACTCCTCGACGAGGTCGATGGCGTCGAGCGTGGTCGGGCTCATGGGGGCACCGTAGCGGCGCTGCATCGGCGATGACGGCCGGTTCTCAACGGTCGAACTCGAAGGGCACCGGGGGCGGCCCGTCACGGAGGACGGCCCGCACGACCTCGACCAGGGACATCGGTGCGGTGCGCACGGCCTCGTCGAGGCGTCCGGCGAGGTCGTCGATGCGCCACCAGGCGATCGCCCCGACGAACTCGGCGCGGAGCTGTTCCCAACTGAGTGCCGGGGAAGGTTCGAAGGGTTCCGTGCGCACCAGGTGCACGGTGTCCCGCTGCCCGTCCCAGCCGAGCTCGGGCATCGGTCGGACGATCGTCCGTGTCCACAGGTGTGGTCCGATGTCGGGGTCGTGCAGTCCGACCTCCTCGATGAGCTCCCGCCGGAGGGCGGCCTCGACGGTCTCCCCGGCCTCGACGCCGCCCCCCGGTGTCGCCCAGATGTGCCGCCCGGCGGCGTCGAACCGCACGAGCAGGATGTGGTCGTCCGGATCGACGATGAGCGCACGAGCGGCCGGGCGGAGCCGGAGCGGGGTGTCGGCGGGGTCGCCGGGGGCGGGCACGGGCCGATCTTCGCGCCGACGCAGGGGTAGTGTGCGACCGGAGAACTCAGGACTGCCGGGGGGCGACATGGCGTGGGACTTCCAGACCGAGCCGGAGTTCGAGGCGAAGCTCGCGTGGATGCGTGACTTCGTGCGCGACGAGATCATCCCGCTCGAGACGCTCGACGACCACTGGCGTGCCCCGGGTGGGCAGGAGCGCTTCGCTGCGGTGACCGCGCCGCTGAAGGACGCGGTCAAGCGCCAGGGGCTCTGGGCGGCTCACCTCCCGCCGGACATGGGCGGCCTCGGCTTCGGTCAGGTGAAGCTCGGCCTCATGCACGAGATCCTCGGTGCGTGCGCGTACGCCCCGGCGATCTTCGGGAACAACGCCCCGGACTCGGGCAACGCCGAACTGCTCGCGGTCGGCGGCACCCCGGAGCAGAAGGAGCGGTGGATGCAGCCGCTGCTCGACGGGCGGTTTCGGAGCTGTTTCTCGATGACGGAGCCCGGAGCGGGTGCGGATCCGACGTTGCTGTCGACGAACGCAGTCCGTGACGGCGACGAGTGGGTGATCAACGGGCACAAGTGGTTCAGCTCGAACGCCTCGATCGCCGAGTTGCTCATCGTGATGTGTCGGACCGCCGACCCCGACGAGGTCGGGCCGTACAAGGCGTTCTCGATGATCCTCGTGCCGCGGAACACGCCTGGCGTGAACATCCTCCGGGATGTCCCCACGATGAGCCACCCCGACCACCGCACCGGTGAGCCGGGCGGTCACGCCGAGATCGTCTACGACAACGTCCGGGTCCCGCTCGACAGCGTCGTCGGCGGATTCCCGAACGGTGTCGGCCAGGGCTTCGCTCTCGCGCAGAAGCGCCTCGGCCCCGGTCGGATCCACCATGCGATGCGTTGGCTCGGCCAGTCGCAGCGCGCGTTCGACATGCTCTGCGAGCGCGCCCTGTCGCGGTACAGCCACGGGTCCGTCCTCGCCGACAAGCAGATGATCCAGCAGTGGATCGCCGATTCCTACGCCGACATGCAGGCGGCGCGACTCCTCACCCTGCAGGCGGCGTGGACGATGGATCGCCTGCACGAGTCCGGCCGGCACTACTCCGATGCCCGCACCGAGATCGCGGTCATCAAGTTCTGGGGCGCGAAGGTGCTGTACGAGGTGATCGACCGGGCGATCCAGATCCACGGTTCGCTCGGGTACACGACCGACCTCCCGCTCGAGCAGATGTACCGGTCAGCGCGGGCGGCACGCATCTACGACGGTCCCGACGAGGTGCACCGCGTGACGGTGGCCCGCCAGTTGCTGAAGCGGTACCGGCCGACCGACGTGCCGACCGAGCACGTCCCCACGCGTCGGCGTGCTGCGCTCGACAAGTTCGCCGAGTACCTCGACCACGAGGCGGTCGCCGCGGGCTGAGGCGGGTCGTCGGCCCGTCGCTCAGCCGAGGAGTGTGAACGCCGACCGTGCGGCGGTGTACGCAGCCACGACGACGAGGAGGCCGACGAACGCACGGGTGAGCGTCGCGGCGGGGAGACGGTCGGCGATCCGCTTGCCGACCACCGAACCCGCGAGTCCGGCGACGAGGAACGGCAGCGCGACCCGCCATTCGACGCCGACCGTGCCCACATGGCCGACGAACGCGTACGCGGAGTTGAGCCCGATGGCGAGGAGCGAGGTGCCGACGGCCTCCGGCATGGGGAGGCGGAGGGCGAGCACGAGCGCGGGCACGATCACGAACCCGCCACCGACACCGAAGAATCCGGTGAGGAAGCCGACGAAGCTACCGGCGACCACGATCTTCACGATCGTCTCGGCGGTCCACCCGGTCCCGGCGTCGTCCGGTACGGCGCTCGCCGCCAGCTTCTTGTTGCCCACCCACATGCGCCACGCGGCGACGACCATCACGCCGGCGAAGGCGAGCAGGAGCACCTGCGGGTCGACGGACCGGTTCAGCATGGTGCCGAGCGTCGAGCCTGCGGTGCCGACCGCAGCGAAGACGATGCCGGTACCCACGCGGACCCGTCCGGCCCGGAGGTGGGTCGCCATGCTGCTGAGCGCCGTGAGTCCGACGACGAGGAGCGAGGTCGTGGTGGCGGCGCGGGGTTGCTGGCCGGCGGCGTAGACGAGTGCCGGGACGGCGAGGATGGACCCGCCGCCGCCGAGCGCGCCGAGGGAGACCCCGATGAGGAACCCGAGGGGCGAGGCGATCAGCCCGCGGAACTCCTCCACCGATCAGCCGACGTCGGGGGTGAAGGTCGTCGTCGGGAGCTCCGCGGCGGCCCAGGCCGCGTAACCGCCGAGGAGGTCGGAGACGTCGGTGAAACCGTTGGCCCGCAGGACGCTGGTGCCGATCGAGGACCGGTACCCGCCGGCGCAGTGCACGACCGTGGGTGCGGTCCGGTCGAGTTCGTCGAGCCGTGCGAGCAGGCGGGCGAGGGGGACGACGGTCGCGCCGGGGATCATGCCGAGGCGGGCCTCGCCCTCGTTGCGGATGTCGACGATCTGGAGGCGGTCGAGCTCGCGCTGGCGAGCAGCGAGCTCGGGTGCGCTGATGCGTGCCGACTGCTCCACGAGGTCGGGGTTCCGGACGAAGGACTCGATCGGCTCGGCGAGCGCACCGAGGACCCGGTCGAAGCCGATGCGGGCGAGGCGGACCTTTGCCTCGGTCTCGGTGCCGTCCTCGCCGACGAGGATGACGGACTGGTCGGGCCGGATCACGTCGCCGGCGTACTCGGCGAAGCGCCCTTCGAGGCCCACGTTGACCGACCCGCGCAGGTGGCCGAGCGCGAAATCGGCGGGGGGACGGGTGTCGAGCACGAGCACCCCACCGGCCTGGAGGCGGAGGACCTCCTCGAGGGGGAGCGGCGTCGGGGCGTCGCCCTCCTCGAGCAGCGGTCGGGCCTGCTTGTTCCGGGCTGCGGAGAAGGCGAAGTAGAGGGGGGCAGCGGGCTGGCCCTCCGTCACGGCGGCCACGAACGCCTCCTCCGTCATGGGCTGGAGGGCGTAGTTCGTGCGGCGCTGCTCGCCCATCGTCGAGACGGTCTCGGTCGAGAGGTTCTTGCCGCAGGCCGATCCGGCGCCGTGGGCGGGGAAGACCCGGGTCTCGTCGGGCAGGGGGAGGAGCTTGTCCTGCAACGACCGGTAGAGCTGGCGGGCCAGCTCGTCGCCCGTCACCCCGACGGAGGTGAGCAGGTCCGGCCGACCGACGTCGCCGATGAAGAGCGTGTCGCCGGTGAGGACCCCGTAGGGCACGGTGTCCTCCGCACGCTCGTAGACGACGATGCTGATCGACTCGGGCGTGTGGCCGGGGGTCGCCCGGGCCTCGAGCACGACCTCGCCGAGGGGGAGCCGCTCCCCGTCGGCGAGGGTGCGGATCGGGAACTCGGCGATGCCGGCGGCAGCTTCGCCGTAGAGGGTCTCCGCACCGGTCGCCTCGGCGAGCTCGAGGTGGCCGGAGAGGAAGTCGGCGTGGAAGTGGGTCTCGATGACCGCCTCGATCCACAGACCGTTCTCCTCGGCGTCGGCGAGGTACTGCGCGATGTCGCGCTGGGGGTCCACGACGACCGCGCGCCCGGTGGTCCGGTCGCCGACGAGGTAGGAGGCGTGCGACAGGCAGGCGAGGTAGTACTGCTGGAAGAACATGGCCACAGTGTATACCCCCGGGGGTATAGGGACAAGGGTCCCGGCGGTCAGGAACCGGCGAAGCCACCCATGCTCGCGACCGTGTCGGCGACCCCGGCCGACTCGAGCACCTTGACCTTCGTCGACGGGGTCTGGTTCGTGATCAACCGGTAGGCCTCGGTGTCGACCTCGGCGAGCTCGATCTCGCCGGCGAGCACCTGCGCCTTCCAGGCCTGGTGCTCGGGCTCGCGCTCGACGAACTCCGGCATGACCTCGCGGGCGAAGAGCTCGAGAGAGGCGCAGATGTCCTCGTGGGTGTTCTTCCCCGCCTGGTTGAGCAGGATCACCTGGTCGATGTTCGAGGCCTCGAACTTGCGGAGCCGCTCGCGGAGCTGGTCCGGAGTCCCGATCATCGCCCGGGCGCGGCCGGCGCGTTCACCTTCCGGCATGCTGCGCCACGCCTGGTACTCGTCCCACAGGCTGATCGAGTTCGGCTCCACCGGACCGTGGGTGTTGTAGAAGCGGAGTGCGAACTGGAAGAACGTCGACCCCTCCGATCGGCGGATCGCCTCCTCCTCGGTCTCGCAGCACATGAACGGCGCGACGACGGCGATGTTCGGGTTCGTCGCGTAGTCGGCGAGCTTGTCCTGCCGCTTCAGGAACGCGTTGTAGTAGGCGTGCACCCAGGCCTGGGCGGCTTCCGCCGACACGAAGCTGAACCCGAGGGCCCCCATGCCGCAGCGGCCGGCGTACTCGATGGTCTCGAGCTGGCTGCACGCCACCCACAGCGGCGGGTGCGGCTTCTGACGGGGCTTGGGGAGCACGTTGCGTGCCGGGAAGTCGAAGAACTCGCCGTGGTACTCCCAGTTGTGCTCGGAGAACATCGGCATGAGGCAGCGGACCGCGTCCTCCCAGACGGCGCGCTTGTCCCGGAACCGTCGGTCGAAGGGGTGCAGCTCGGTGACCGAGGACCCCTCGCCGATGCCGAGCTCCACCCGGCCGTGCGACAGCAGGTCGAGGGTCGAGACGCGCTCGGCGACCCTGGCCGGGTGGTTGGTCGTGAGCTGCACGATGCCGTGCCCGAGCCGGATCTGCTTCGTCCGCTGCGACGCCGCGGCGAGGAACACCTCGGGCGCTGCGGAATGCGAGTACTCCTCGAGGAAGTGGTGCTCGACCTCCCACGCGTAGTGGTAGCCGAGCCGGTCGGCGAGCTCGATCTGGTCGAGGGAGTTGTTGAACAACTCGTACTCGCTGTCCTGCGTCCACGGACGCGGCAGCTGGTGCTCGTAGAAGATGCCGAACTTCATGTGCGTGACCCCCCGGATCGCCGTGTGTTCGGCATCGTAGAGTGCGCAGTCGGGACGCGGGTACGGCCGTTGGTCCCGACCGGAGGAGGGACGACGATGACGACGACCGACGTGACGGTGGAACGCCATGGGACGACTGCGGCGACGGTCCGGCTCGACCGACCCGCGAACCGGAACGGCATCACGAACCGGATGATGGTCCAGCTGCACGATGCGCTCGTCGACCTCGCCGCCGACCCGCACCTGCTCGTGGTGGTCCTCACCGGCGCCGGGCGTGACTTCTGCGTCGGTGCCGACCTCAAGCACTACTCGGCCGGCGAGATCGACGATCCGTTGCCGCTCTCCGCGTTCGACCTCACGCGGATCCTCCACGAGATGCCCGCGGTCACGGTCGCGGCGATCAACGGTGCGGCCGCGGGTGCCGGCCTCGGCTGGGCTGCGGCGTGCGACCTCCGCTTCGCCGCCCGTTCCGCCGTGTTCACGACCGCGTTCCTCAAGGTGGCCGCCGCCGGCGACATGGGAGGGCCGTGGACGTTGTCCCGGCTCCTCGGCGCGGCGAAGGCCCGCGAGCTGTACTTCCTCCCCGAGCGGTTCGACGCCGCCGAGGCGCACCGGATCGGCCTCGTGTCGGCGGTCTTCGACGATGCGGCCTTCGGCGACGAGATCGCCGCGATCCGGGACCGCCTCTCCGCCTCCGCGCCGCTCGCGCTGCGTGGGATGAAGGCGAACTTCCTCGCCTCCGAACGCACGACCTTCGCCGACTATCTCGACATCGAGTCGGAGCGGCACATGCGGATCATGCGGTCGGAGGACACCCGCGAGGCGTTCCTCGCGTTCGTGGAGAAGCGCGAGGCCCGCTTCACGGGGCGCTGAGCGCGACCTCGGCGCCGATCACGCGATGCGGTAGGTGCGCCGGGCGGTGCCGGCGAACAGCGCCGCCTTCTCCGAGGGGCTCGCGTCGGCGGCGATCCGCTTGAACGCGTTCCACAGCACGGCGTAGCTGACGGATCGCCCGTCGACGGGGAAGTTCGATTCGAACATGCAGCGGTCCGGGCCGAACAGGTCGATGCAGTACCGGATCTCGTCACCCCATGCGGCAGCGAGCTCCGTCGACGTCGGGGCGGTCGGACGGCGGTGCCAGTCCATGCCGTAGGAGGTCATGCCGATCCCGCCGACCTTCAGCACGACGTTGGGGCAGGAGGCGAGCTCGGTCATCTGCGGGCGCCACGCCGCGAGCACCTCGTCGCGTCGGCCCGCGTAGGGGCCGACGCCGATCGGTCCGCCGAGGTGGTCGCAGACGATCGTCGCCTCGGGGAACGCCCGGGCGAGGTCGGTGAGCTCGTGGATCTGGGGGTGGTAGAGCCACGCGTCGAAGCTGAACCCGAGTCGGCTGAGCGTTGCGAACCCCTCCCGGAACGCCGCGGTCCCCATGAGGCCCGGGCCGGGGCGCGTGTGGGTCTCATGGATGGCGGGGTCGGCGTCCCATGCGGTCGCGTGCCGGATCCCCCGGAACTTCCCGTCGCCGGCGGCGTCGTGGGCGAGCAGGAGCTCCTCCACCGCGGCACCCGCCGTCAGGTCGGCCCGCGACACGATCGCGGCGATCTCCGCACCACCGGCGGCGACCGAGGCACGGGCCTCCGCTGCGACGTGCTCCGTCTCACCGACGAGACGCAGGTGCTCCGGCCCGTCGGTCCGGTAGCCCCACGTGCACTCCACGAACACGGTCTGGGTGACGTTGTGGCCCGATCCGGTGTCGGCGTGGAGCTCGGCGAGGCGGTAGGGGTTCGTCGGGAAGTCCCACAGGTGGTGGTGCGGGTCGACGATCTCGAGGGAGGGTTCGAGGATCTCCTCGACCGTGGTCCGGAGCCATTCGGCGTGCGACAGGGACGACATGGCCGCATCCTCGCACGCGTGACGTGCGCCGCGCCTCGACTACGGGCGTCGGCCGATGGCCTCGCCGTGCACGAAGCAGAAGTAGGCGTCGGGGTGGGTGGCCCACGTCCGCCAGGCGGCGGCGAGCTCGTCGAGGTCGTCGCGGGTGGCGAGGCCGGCGTCGACAGCGTGGTCAGCGAACGCGCCTGCGGTGATCCGCACGGCCCAGAGCTCTCCCCACGACCGGCACGCCTCGGGATCGGCGTAGGTCCAGGTGCTCGACGTGGCGACGACGTCGACGAACCCGGCGTGGCGGAGCCAGCCGTGGAGGTGGCGTCCGGCGTCCGCCTCGCCGCCGTTGCGTCGGGCGACCTCGTGGTAGAGGTCCCGCCAGCGGTCGAGGCGGGGGTCGTGGGGGGTGTGCACCATCGTCCCGTAGTCGGCGTCGCGCACGGCGACGATGCCTCCCGGTCGGAGCACTCGACGCATCTCGGCGAGCGCGGCCGCCGGGTCGGCGAGGTGCTGCAGCACCTGGTGGGCGTGGACCACGTCGACGCTCGCATCGGCCTGCGGGAGCGCGTACGCGCTGGCCTCCACGAAGGTCACGTTCGACGTGCCGCGACGCTCGGCGGCGGCGGTGGCCTCGGCGAGGACGGCCGGTACGTTGTCGACGCCGACCACCGTCGCCGGGGCCACGAGGTCGGCGAGGTCGAGGGTGATCGACCCCGGGCCGCAGCCGACGTCGAGCAGCACCACCCCCGGTCGGAGGTGCGGGATCAGGTACGCGGCGGAGTTCGCCGCAGTCCGCGACGCGTGCGCGGCGACGACGCTGGGGTGGTGGCCGTGGGTGTACCGCTCGGTCGGTTGCACCCCGTCATCCTGCCGCGTCGGAGGGATCGGCCCACAGCGGCGGCACTAGCCTCCCGGCGGTGGACGCAGGAGCGTCGACGCGGGATCGGGGGAGCGACATGGGGCTGATGACGGGGGACCAGTACAAGGCGTCGCTCGACGACGGGCGCGCGACCTTCTTCGAGGGTGAGCGGGTCGACGATCTCCCCGGCCACCCGATCCTCGGGATCGCGGTCGATCGGGTCGCCGACGGCTACGACTGGCTCGCCGGCCAGGCCGTCGACGGGGTGAGCCCGGTGATGGGCGTTCCCACCTCGGTCGAGGAGCTGCGCTCGAAGGTGGAGGTCGTGCACCACGCCGGGATGATGGCCCACGTCACCTACACGTCGCTCATGACGCTCGCCACCGCGGCGGGTCGGATCGCAGATGTCGCCCCGGCGTACGTGGAGCGGATCCAGGCCTTCGTCGACGACGCGACGGCGCGCGATCTGCGGATCACGCAGTGCATCACCGACGCAAAGGGCGACCGGTCGCGTCCCCCGGCGAAGCAGGACGACCCCGATGCCTACGTGCACGTCGTCGACCGGACGGCCGACGGGGTCGTGCTGCGCGGCGCGAAGTTGCACATCACCGGCGCGTCGCTCGGCCACGAGCTCCTCACGATCCCGACCAAGTCGATGAAGGCGGGCGAGGAGGAGTACTCGATCGCCTGTGTGGTCCCGGTGAACGCTCCCGGCGTGAAGATCGTGAACACCACGTACGCGCCACGCGGGCACGACCCGCGGGACTTCCCGATCTCGGGGGCTGACCACTACCCGGAGGGCTTCGTGCTCTTCGACGACGTGTTCGTGCCGAACGGGCGCATCTTCCTCGACGGCGAGACGACGCTCGCCGGTACGTTCGCCCACTGCCTCGGCCTGTGGGAGCGCCTCGGTGGCCTCGCAGCGATGGCTGACGGCGCCGACCTGCTCGTGGGGTTCGCGCAGCTCGTCGCCGAGGCGAACGGGCTCGCCGGTGAGGGGCACATCCGGGAGAAGATCTCCGAGATGATCATCCACGCCACGGTGATCCGGGCGTGTCTCGAGGCGGCGCTGTCCCACGCCGAGGCCGGTGTGTTCGGTGCGGTGTTCCCCTCGGAGCTCTACACGAACGCGGGCAAGTACACGGGCGCGGCGAACTACAACCTGATGCTCCGCCACCTGCACGACATCTCGGGCGGTGCGGTCGTCACCGCGCCGTCGATGAGCGACCTCGAGAACGACGAGACCGGTGGCCTGCTCCGCAAGTACATGGGGACGCGCCGCGGCGTCGACGGTGAGTACCGCACGCGGCTGTTCCACGCGATCCGGGACTTCTCCGCCGACGCGTACGGCGGGTGGTCGCAGGTGACCAACATCCAGGCCGGTGGTGGGTTGTACGCCCAGCGGATCGTGACCCGCAAGCACTACGACCTCGAGGGGGCGAAGCGTTCGGCTCTCCGGCTCGCCGGGATCACCGAGACCGACGCGCCCTGATCAGGGGCGTCGGGCCCGCAGGGCCGGAGCGACCTCGGTCGCGAAGCGCTCGAGGCTCGCCGCCATGCGGTCCGGGTCGACCCCGGGCGGCACACCCCACACGACGACGTCGGTGATGCCGTAGGCGTCGATGAACGCGCCGAACTCGGCGATGCACTCCTCCACGGTGCCGACGAACCATCCCTGCGGGATCGACTCGACGGTGCGGTCGAACGCGGTGAGCCGGTCCTTCGTCTCGTTGAAGAAGCGCCCGTACACGCTCATGCGGTAGCGCTCGCCGTCCTTGATGGCCGCCCAGTCGCGTTCGGGGTCGTCGGTGACGAGGCACGAGCGGATGATCCCCACGCGGTAGTTCCCCGGGTCGCGTCCCGACGCGACGAGGTCGGCGCGCCACGGGTCGAGGACGACCTCACGGCTCCCCTGGGGGAGGAGGTGGGTGTCGAAGCGCGCGGCCCGGTGTGCGCCGCCTTCGCTCATCGCAGCGATCCACAGCGGCGGCCCGCCGGGTTGCACCGGGGTCGGGGTGACGAGCAGGTCCTCGTACGTGTAGCGCTTGCCCCGGAACGTGAACCGCTCCCCCGACCAGGCGAGTCGCAGGATCTGCACGAGCTCCTCGGTGAGGGACACGCGTCGGGACACGGGGATGCCGAAGCCAGCGAACTCGTGCGGCGCGTATCCCATCCCGAGTCCGAGCTCCATGCGCCCGCCCGAGATGAGGTCGAGCACGGCGACGTCCTCGGCGAGGCGGATCGGGTGGTAGAAGGGCGCGAGCGCGATGTCGGTCGACAGGCGCACGTTGGTCGTTCGTGCGGCGATCGCACCGGCGATCGGTACGAAGCTCGGCAGGTGGCCGTCCTCGAGGAAGTGGTGCTCGGTGAACCAGATCTGGTCGTAGCCGAGCTGGTCGACGAACGTCGCCTGTTCGATCGTGCGGGCGTAGACGTCCTGGAGCGAGAGATCGCTGCCGGGCGGCGACCGGAAGTCGTAGACGACGCCGAAACGGAGCGAGGGTGCCATGGCGGCGACCCTAACGCCGGTCCTGCTGCGGTGTCGGGCGACCCGCCCTACGATCGGCGCCGTGGAACCCGTGAAGTACGTCGAACGGCTCGCCCACCGCTACGGCCAGCAGGGCTTCCCCCCCTACCAGTGGACGATCAACACCGAGGCGCCGCTCACCCCGCTCCGCCGCCCCCTCGCCGAGTGCCGGGTGGCGATGCTCACCTCCGGCGGCGTGTCCCGTTGCGCCGCCCCGTCGTGGGATCCCGATGCCCGCAACGACTTCCGCCTCGACGTCATCGATGCCGATGCGCCTGCAGACGACTTCCAGGTGCACGACAGCTACTACGAGACCGATTCGGCGGTCGAGGACATCAACTGCGTGTTCCCGATCGAACGTCTGCGTGAGTTCGCGACGGAGGGCGTGATCGGTTCGGTCGCAGAGCGACAGTGGAGCGGCTTCATGGGCCGGATCTACAAGCGGCAGCACGTCCTCGAGGTCGCGGCACCGGCGTTCGCCGCCGAGCTCGGCCGGGACGAGGTCGACCTCGCACTGCTCGTCCCCGCTTGACCGCTCGACCACCAGACGGTCGGTCTGGTCGCACGGGTCGTCGAGGAGGCGGGCATCCCCACGGTGCTGCTCTCCACCGGTCTCGACCTCACCCAGCAGGTCCTGCCACCGAGGTCGCTGTTCGTCAACCATCCGATGGGTAACCCCTTCGGCCGCCCCGGCGACGGCGATCAGCAGCGTCGCATCCTGCGGGCCGTGCTCGGCCTCGCGGAGCGGGTCACGGTGCCGGGGACGATCGAGATGTGGCCCGAGCCGTGGGGTGAGGACTTCGACGACGTGATCGACCGGACGCTCGGCGCGATGGGTCCGTCGTGAGCGGTGCCACGGACGACCTCTCCACGTACCACAAGGACCACTGGGTCGAGATCGAGCCCGACCGGTTCGAACGCTACGACCAGCTCTTCCGGATCGACCCACGATTCGCCGAGCGCATGCTCGGCCCGGTCGGAGTGCAGCCCGGCGAGACCGTGGTCGACTTCGGCTGCGGTCCCGGGTACGTGGCGGTCGAGCTCGCTCGGCTCGGTGGCCCCGGAACGACCGTGCACGCCGTCGACGTGAACGCCGACTTCGTGGAGCGGGCGCGGGTCGTGGTGGGCGAGGCGCAGAAGGACGACGCCGTGACCGTCCACCACGTCGCGGACGAACGGCTTCCCTTCGCCGACGGCTCCGTCGACCGGGTCTATGCGAAGAACGTGCTCGAGTACGTCCCCGATCTCAGCGGCACGCTCGCCGAGCTGGTGCGGGTGCTGCGTCCCGGCGGGACGCTCGTCGCGTCGGACTCCGACTTCGGGTTCGTCGTCGTCGAGCCGCTGGACGTGTCGGAGGTGCGCGAGATCTTCGAGGCCGCGGCGCCGGCGTTCAAGGAGCCGAACGTCGGACGCAAGCTGCGCAACGCCTACCGGCGGGCCGGTCTCGTCGACGTGAAGGTCGACGTCGCCGTCACCCCGGACACGCGCGGAACGCTCCGGGGCGTGCTCGAGAACATGCTCGGCTACGGCACGAAGTTCGGCCGCATGAGCGACGCACGGGCCGTAGAGCTCCGCGGGCGGCTCGACGCGGCGATCGCCGCCGGCGACTTCTTCATGGCGCTCCCGCAGTGGTGGGTGCGGGGCAGCAAGGCCTGACCGCTCAGACCGCTCAGGCCGCCCCGGTCGCGCGGCGGGAGGCGTAGGCCTCCTCGAGCAGCGGTCGCAGCACGTCGCGCACGGACACGACACCGGTCGCGCTCCCGTACGGTTCGACGAGGACCACGTGGCGGACCTCGGCGTCCGCCATCAACTCGGCGACGGTGAGCACCGGGTCGTCCGGCGAGGCGGTGAGCACGACGCGGCTCATCACGTCGGTCGCCCATTCGGCATCGGGGTGCCCGCCCTCGGCGACGGCGAGCAGGACGTCGCGTTCGGTGACGATGCCGATGTCGCCGTCCCGACGGCGCACGACGAGCGCACCGCCGTGGGCGTCGCGCATGCGAGCCGCCATCACCCGCAGGCTGTCCTCCGGACGCGCCCACACGACCGGTGTGGTTGCGACGGTTCGTACGGCGTCGTCGGGTGTGCTCATGCCCGCATCGTTCCCCGCCGTGCCGTTCCCCGGGCAGGGCACAACGGCCCGAACCCGGGGGTCTACCGACCCCGGAAGTTCGGTTCCCGCTTCTCCTGGAACGCCTTGACCGCCTCGATGTTGTCCTCGGTCCCGAAGCAGGCGATCTCCCGGCCGAGCGAGATCGGCATGATCGTCGCCGACACCTGCCGGAGCCACGTGTTGATCGCGACCTTCGACGCGGCGATCGCCACGGACGGGCCGGAGGCGAGGCGGGTGGCGATCTCGAGGGCCCGGGTGTCGAGCTCGTCGTCGGGCACGACGAAGTTGACGAGCCCGATGCGCTCGGCCTCGACCGCAGGGACACGATCGCCCGTCATGAGGAAGAACTTCGCCCGGTTCACCCCCACGAGGAACGGCCAGATGAGCTGTCCGCCGTCACCGGCGCCGATCCCCATCTTCACGTGGGTGTCGGCGAAGAACGCCGACTCGCCGGCCACCACGACGTCGCAGAGCAGTGCGATCGTCGCGCCGAGGCCCATCGCCGGGCCGCGGACGGCCGACACGATCGGCTTCTCGCACTCGAGCAGGTGGTCGACGATCCGGCGCGCCTCCTCCATGAGGCCGCCGCCTCGCGACCCCATCGGCTCGTCGGCCGCACCGCCGAAGTCGCCACCCGCGCAGAACGCCCGGCCTTCGCCGCGCAGCAGCGCGGCACGGACGGTCGTGTCGTTCTGGATGTCACGCGGCAGGTTCGCGAGCTCGCGGTGCATCGCGGAGTTCACCGCGTTGAGGCGTTCGGGCCGGTTGAGCGTGCACACGGCGACGCCGTCGTCGCGCTTGTCGATGCGGATCGTTTCGTACGCAGCAGGATCGAGCATGGGCGCACCCTAGATCGGGCGGGTGGCGACGCTCACCGCTACCGTGCCGGCATGGCCGCACCGCTCGCCCTCGGGGTGTTCAACATCAACATGCACGTGTGCAGTGAACCGGAGGCGATCGCCCGGGTCGCCCGGGCCGCGGAGGACGCAGGGTTCGAGTCGCTCTGGACGGGGGAGCACGTCGTGCTGCCCGACCCGCAGGTCCCGCCGTCGCCGCTCCCGCCGCAGAGTCGCCTGCTCGACCCGGCCGTCGCGCTCACGTGGGCGGCGGCGCACACCTCCCGGGTGAAGCTCGGAACCGGCATCGTCATCCTCCCGCAGCGGAACCCGCTGGTGCTCGCCAAGGAACTGGCATCGGTGGACGTGCTGTCGGGTGGGCGGCTGCTCTTCGGCGTCGGGGTCGGCTACCTCGAGCCGGAGTTCGCCGCCCTCGGGGTGCCCTTCGACGACCGCGACGGCCGGACGCTCGACGCGTTGGCGGCGATGCGGGCCGTCTGGTCGAGCGACACCCCGTCGCACGACGGCCCCTACTGGCGCTTCTCCGGCGTGCAGGCGCAGCCACGGCCGGTGCAGCAGCCCGGCCCGCCGGTGGTCATGGGCGGGCACAGCGCGGCGGCACACCGTCGGGCGGTGACGACGTGTGAGGGCTGGTACGGCTTCGCGCTCGACGTCGACGGCACGGCCGAGCAGATCGCCGGTCTTCGCCGGGCGGCCGAACGGTACGAGCGTCCCGCCGAGCTCGGCCGGCTCGAGATCACGGTGACCCCCCGCGGGCGGGTGGATGCTGCGATGGTCGAGCGGTTCGCCGAGCTCGGCGTCGACCGGCTCGTGCTCACCCCTCGGGGCGACGACGTCGAAGGGTGGCTCGCCACGATCGAGGGCTGGGCGTCGACGCTGCTCTAGCGCCGGGCGGCGGTCAGTCGGGTCGGCGGGCGAGGCGGCGGAGGAGCGCCGCGGTCGACGCGTCGTGATGCCCGACGTCGGCGGTGCCGGTTCGGACGTCGTCGACGAGCCGGGCGGCGAGCACCTTGCCGAGCTCGACACCCCACTGGTCGAAGCTGTCGATGCCGAGCAGGTGACCCACCGCAGCGGTTCGGTGCTCGTAGTGGGCGAGGAGCTGGCCGAGCCGGAACGGTGAGAGCTCGTCGAGCAGGATCGTCGTCGAGGGCTGGTTCCCGGGGAACGTGCGGTGCGCGACGAGGTCGGCGTGAACGCCGTCGCCGGCGACCTCCTCGGCGGTCCGACCGAACGCGAGCGCTGCGGTCTGCGCGAGGGCGTTCGCGACGAGCTGTTCGTGGTGCTCGGCGAGACGGTGCCGGGAACGGGCGACGACGACGACGTCGAGCGGGACGAGGTGCGTGCCCTGGTGCAGGAGCTGGAAGTAGGCGTGCTGACCGTCGGTGCCGGTGCTGCCCCACACCACGGGTGCGGTCGTGGCGCCCACGGGGCGACCCCAGCGGTCGACCCGCTTGCCGTTCGACTCCATCTCGAGCTGCTGCAACCACCCCGGCAGCGACGCGAGGTCCTCCGCGTAGGGGACGACCGCCCAGGACGTCGCGCCGAGCAGGCTCGTGGTCCACACCCCGAGGAGCGCGGCGAGCAGCGGGGCGTTGCGGCGCAGCGGTGCGGTCCGGGCGTGGTGGTCCATCGCCCGCATCCCCGCGAGGAGGTCGTCGAAGCGTTCCGGGCCGATCGCGATCGCAGCGGCGAGCCCGACGGCGGAGGACAGCGAGAACCGTCCGCCGACCCAGTCCCAGAACCCGAAGGTGGCGTCGGCGGCCACGCCGAACGCGCCGGCGGCCCCCGGGGCCGCGGTGACGGCGACGAGATGACGGCCGGCGGCGTCCTCCCCGAGCCCGGCGGCGAGCCACGCCCGGGCGGACCGGGCGTTCGTCATCGTCTCGACGGTGGTGAACGTCTTCGACACCACGACGAGCAGGGTGGTCTCCGGGTCGCACCCGGCGAGTACCCCTGCGAGCGCGGCGCCGTCGACGTTGGAGACGAAGTGAACCCGAGGGGTGGTCGTCGGGTCGCCGAGTGCGCGGGCGACGAGCGCGGGCCCGAGGTCGGAACCGCCGATGCCGAAGTTGACCACGTCGGTGAAGGGGCGTCCGGTTCCCCCGCGGCGCACGCCGTCGCGGACCTCGGCGGCGAACGCGGTGATCGCGGCGCGCACGGCACGCACGGCGGGCACGACATCGACCCCGTCGACCTCGTAGCGATCCGCGGCATCGGCGCGCAGCGCCATGTGCAGGGCGGCGCGGTCCTCGGTGGTGTTCACGTGCTCGCCGGCGAACTGCGCCGCCAACCCGCCGACGAGGCCCGTCGCGTCGGCGAGCTGTTCGAGGAGGTCGATGGTGGCGGCCGTGACCCGTTGCTTGGAGAAGTCGACCACCAACCCGTCGGCGTCGACGGTGAGCCGATCGACCCGGTCGGGCTCGGTCGTGAACAGGTCGCGGAGGTGACGCGGCCGGACGGCGTCGGCGTGGGACCGCAGCGCCTGCCAGGCGGGCAGGTCGACGGTGCGGGGCGGTGGTGCGGCGTGCGGGTCGGTCACAGCGCCTCGGTCGCGGTCCGTGCGGCGAGGCGGCCCCAGCCCGCATCGTTACGGACCCGGCCGTCGGCCACGGCGATCTCGCCCCGGGTGATCACCGTCCGTGGCCAGCCGGTGACCTCCCACCCGTCGTAGGGCGACCATCCGGCGAGAGAGTGCATGGTGCTGCCGTCGATCCGGCGGGTCGCCGTGTCGTCCCAGATCACGAGGTCGGCATCGGCCCCGACGGCGATCGTGCCCTTGCGGGGGTAGAGGCCGAACAGCTTCGCCGGGTTCGTCGAGGTCACCTCCACGAACCGCGACATCGACATCCGGCCGGTGCGCACCCCGGCCCACCACAGCATCGGCAGCATCGTCTCGAGCTCCGCCATCCCGAGGCGCAACGACGTCGCGTCGAGCGACGGGTCGAGCTTGTCGGCGAGCGCCCAGGGGGCATGGTCGGTGGCGACGGTGGCCACCGTGCCCTGCCGGATCGCCGCCCAGAGCGCGTCGACGTCGGCGGGGTCGCGCAGCGGCGGCGCGCCGGCGTACTTCGCGCCGTCCTGCTCGTCGAAGCGTTCCCGGGTGAGGAACAGGTAGATCGGCCGGGTCTCGACGTGCACGGCGACGCCGCGGGCCTGACCGGCACGGCAGCGGTCGAGCGCCTCGGCGGAGGAGAGGTGCACGACGTAGACGGGACAGCCGGTGACCTCCCCCATGGTGACGGCCCGTTCGGTCGCCGAGCGTTCGGCGGCGACGGGGCGTGCCTCGGGGAAGTGGCGGGCGTCGGTGCGGCCCTCGGCGCGCAGCATCCCGCAACAGCACTCCATCACTGCGACGTCCTCGCAGTGCAGGAGCGCGAGCCCGCCCGCGGCGCCGACCCGTCGCATCGCCTCGAGGTACCCCTCCACGTTGTGGTCGAAGCGGCGGAACGACAGGAAGATCTTCACGCTCGGGTGGCCGTTGCGGACGAGCGACTCGAGCGCGTCGATCTCCTCGGGCACCGGGTTCATGAGCACTGGGTGCAGGAAGAAGTCGCACCGGCTCGTGGCCGATCCCAATGCGACGTCGCGGGCGATCGCGTCGGCGACCGACTCGCCGGAGCCCGGGTGGCACATGTTCCCGACCGTGGTGATGCCCCCGGCGAGCGCAGCGGCCGTCCCGGCGGGGAAGTCGTCGATCCAGCGCCAGGAGTGCGGCCCGGTGCCCGCCGGGGTGAGGTGCACGTGCCCGTCGACCCCGCCGGGCAGAACGAATCGCCCGGTCGCGTCGATCTCCGTCGCCGCGGTCATGGGCCCGCCGACCTGGGCGATCATGCCGTTCTCGACGCCGATGTCGGCGACCTGCACCGACCCTGCGGTCACGACCGTGCCACCGCGCACGACGAGGTCCATGGCGCCCTACGGTATCGGTCGCAGCTTCGGGGCGACGACGGCGTCGCCGCAATGGGGGAGGATGACATGGCAGGTGGACGCAACGCCGGACGGGTGATCGTCGTGACGGGTGCGGGTTCGGGCATCGGGGCGGCGGCGGTGGAGCGCCTCGTCGAGGAGGGAGCGTCGGTCGTCGCGGTCGACCTCACCGCCGACAGCCTGGCGTGGTGCGCGGGCGCCCCGGGCGCCGACCGGATCGCCACCGTCGTCGGCAGCGTGGCGGACGAATCGACGAACGCCGAGATGGTCGCGGTCGCCGTCGAGCGGTTCGGTGCGCTCCACGGTGCGTTCCTCAACGCCGGGATCGCCACGTTCGGGGTGATGCAGAGCGCGCCGATGGAAATGCTCGACCGGGCGCTCGAGGTGAACGTGCGGGGCGTCGCGCTCGGCATCAAGGCGGTGATCCCCGAACTGCGCAAGGTCGACGGCGGTGCGATCGTGGTGACGGGGTCGACGTCGGGGCTCGCCGCCGATCCGGGGAACTGGTCGTACAACGCGTCGAAGGCGGCGGTGATCAACCTCGCACGGGGTGCGGCGATCGATCTCGCCACGCTCG
>Ga0169931_10001065_pt1 | contig 45282 bp, 22 predicted proteins | sample Kivu_15m_20L_FD_129675 | JGI IMG/M metagenome (GOLD analysis project Ga0169931, IMG submission 129675) | Freshwater microbial communities from Lake Kivu, Western Province, Rwanda to study Microbial Dark Matter (Phase II) - Kivu_15m_20L... | ecosystem: Environmental > Aquatic > Freshwater > Lake... | reverse complement strand
TTCACTTTAAATATTTATGTCGATATGAAACATTTAAAATGATTTGCCACGGTGTATAGTACAATTATTATTAACTATTTAACATCAGTATATGCCTAATATGCGATTAATTTTTTTAAGCATTAATGAGAATAATATTGACATGGTGTATCATCCAAACAGTCCTTATTCATCTTCCCATTCTTCTTCATCTCCTTTGTTTTGTCCTGCTTTCTTATCATCAAGTTCTTTGCTGACATCGACCTGCTAAGTGTCGCTTTTAGCCATTTACTCATCTCCGAATATGATTTCATGCAACAAATCTTTGATTTCTTAGTAGTAGTGGTTATATTCATTCTTTTCTTCTTCGTTCAGCTACTGAGTAGAGTAGTTGATGTCTTCTTCCTACACTTTGTACTTCTCGAACACTTTATCTGCGATCCAAATCTCCATCACAGTGAACAAGTCGGTGTCATCTTGAGCTGTTTCTGTTAGCATCTTAGCGTTGTCCTTGAGCAGCTGAGCCTTGTACTTTAGGATATCAATTACTAGGTTAAACTTGATTTTTGGCTTATCTGTATTGCGCACTGCATCGAGCTCTTGTTCCTAGCAGTCGAGTTGCACCTTGACCCATTCTTCGGGGTGTTCGGAGGGCATAAGTGACATAAGGTTACCCCAAGCTATCTTATCTATTTTAAAGTGTGCAAGTATAGCATTAAGATGATTGTTGTGAATATTTTCCTGTTGTTAATCCCATTATGTGATCGCTGCCAAATAACGTTTCATGTCTATAATCAGACTTCGCCTATCAGCTCGATTTTTTAGCAAAAGCTTTTTGATTTCAGAGCGAGATAGCTAGTAGTACCCTTCGTAAATTGCTTTAAGGGTTTCGAAGTTGATGTTATCATCAGTAATAGTCTTTTTGATACCTTTTACCACTCGAATTAAGGATTTTTCAGTATTCTAAAGCTCACCAGAACCGAGCTTTTATGATAGTTTTCGCTCAGAATCACGACGCTGCTATTGGGATGCAGGAATAGATAAATTATTTTTGCCGAAAGGGAAAAATCTATAAAGTAAAAGTCCAGCTGCTATGCCACCAGCAACGCATAGACCTATTTTAACTGGTCGGCTATCGAATTTCTCTTGAATAGCTTAGAGCATGCGAGTATGGTATGATAAAATTATTTTTATTAAATTTATATGAAATGACGGATGATCAAGCTTATTCTTCAATATGTCTATCAGTCTGAGATCTCTTGCAGACTGGGCATTTATGGTTGCTTTACAGCCATTTGAGAATGCATTCTTCATGATAGAGATGCTTGCATCGTAAGTTAACTACCTTCTAGCCCTCCTAAAATTAACAGTAACAAATTGTGCACAAATCTTTTTCAGCTTCAGTTGGTCCAGGTTTGTAGGAAATTCTTTAAAGGCCATCAAGTTATTGTCTGGTTAGTCCTTTGTTTTATTGCCTTCGATGACCAGCCAACATCTAGAGCAGTCTAAAAAAGTTAAGCATTCCTCCTCTTGGGTCACCTCCGCTCTGAGCAAATCTAGATTGAGGCATGACGACTCTCCGAACGTTTCCGAATTGATCAGTTGTGTCAATAACAACAATACCTTGACCTTGATGATTGTTAATGAATCCTGGCGACTGCCTTCTTTAAGGATGATTGTAGTTAAATCCAGGGGACTGTCTTCTTTAAGGACTATAGTTAAATCCTGGTGACAGCCTTCTTTCTGGGCTGTTGTTAAAAAAAGGGCCTCTTCTTCGCTGATTTTGATCAAACTGCCCTTGTTAATTGATTCTTCTCTGATATGCCTGTTATCTTCTCGGAGGACTTCTATGCTGATTTCTGAACAAAAAATCAAAATTAGAAAAAGGATTATTTCGATGATACTGATGCTACTATTCATCTTGTTCATAGTCTTAGTAGCCTATTTGATGCGAAGGATGAACATTTGGTCTTCGATTTACATTGAAGTGATTGCGTTGACAAATCGTCGTGTGCTCAGCCATAAGGCTTCGTGGAAATTTTCCGTGGCATAGCTCACACTATTACTAGCGATGCTAGCACTGGTTCGGGTGTGTGTCCAGCTGTGCCATAGTCTGCATATATCCGCAGAATGGACATGGGATTTTTTCATTTTCTTAAGCTATTGAGTTCATAGATGGGCGAACTGGAACTGCTCTTCGTGAAGAACTTTGAGGATATGATTCAGGCGATTGCCTTCTGACCTCTTGATTAGGTACGTATCTTGATGCCATAAGGCTGCATCTTGCTTAATGAGTAAGGAAATTTGGTTCGGGTACAAGGGCATTACAAGTGTTGCATCTAATTTTTCGATCGCTGTAAGACGGCTGTCCTTGCCTTCTGTATTAGCCTTACATATGTACTAATAAAAGTAAAAGCTAGACTAAGAACATATCTTACTTAATACAGCTTAAAGATAATAGCATAATAATTGCATAGATGCATATTGTGATCATCAATAAAAACTGAACGAAGCGTAGTTACTACTCTAGGGAGCTGTCAGAATAGCTTCGATTCTATGTCTAATTTATGGCGCAGTCATTGCTAAATTTTACAGTTGTAATCGTAGAATATCTTCTCTGAAATTAGAGTTTTTCTTTTATTCTTAAAGTTTGTCACATACTTGTCGTAGATTGGTAAGTTGTTCATTGAGAACATCTAAATCTTCAATCTTTATTTGAAGTTAGATATTCTAGCGTTTCATATCATCGTAGTCTAAGAATTTTCGGTCATTTAAAAACTTGAGTTACTCTATTTCTTCAATCAGTTGTTCAATCTGGGTTTCATTTTATTATCTTAATCTGATAAAATGATCTAATAGCTGTTCAATATTGCATCCTACTTCCTGCCGAGCTCGATCATTAATGTTGTTGTACATTCTGAATACGTCTTAACTATTGCGCCATCTAACAGCTAGCTATTAATTGATTCTTTGCAATTAAGACACTGCATCTTACTTGCTCTGGCAGTTGATTCTAAGCTCATCATGGTTTTTGCGAAGACGATTAATTTAAACATGAGATTGCCTCAGCTATACTTTGATACTTTAACTAGTCGTAGTTTCATCTTGAAAACATTTTTTCATTCTTTAAAGCTATTTATTGATACTTACTATTTGTTGCTTATATCCTTATTAAGTGGCTCTCATTTCCTATATAATCTAATTATTTTTTCTTATCTCAGCCTGTTTTCGTTTCAGCTACAGCTCAAGATCTTTGATCTGTTTGTTGCTATTCATTAGTTGTTACTACAATTTAATTATTCTTTATTGCTGATTCCTCAGTTCTATCTGCAGAGTATTTCCTTATTCAAGTTGCAAGGCGAGATTATTTTTTCTTTTCTAAAGCTATTTTTGCAATTATGTATACAACTCTTTTAAAGTTTTTAGCTAGCAGCTCATGCTTTAAATCTAAAGCTGTTTTTACTATAATAATAAGTTGCTTCTTTATTCGATTTATTTTGATGATAATAATGAACGTTTGAGATCTCTAAGGCTTTCGTTAGTCTTAGCTCCATTATTGATTTAGTCTTATAGCTTTTTTTATAATATTTTTTTAGTATTTTCGATCTCAATTATGTATTTTTTAAGTTTGTCGATTTCAATTAATCCGCTTTCTTGATTGCTTTATTTTTTCTTCAGTCTTACGACAGTTTCCTACAAAGTATACATGTTCTACTTCATCTATTCTATTTTTTTATCTTTAGCTTTCAATTTTTCTTCATAGCGTTTAGCGATTCTATCTTATTAATTAATTCGACTATTAGAAGGTAAGTTTTTGGCAGCCTGTATCTGGCTTTGAGCTTTATTTATCTATTCTTAAAGCTTTTTGATCGCTGTAGTGTATGTATTTTGATCTTCTTTCATCTTGTTTCGAAGCTTATTCAGCTCTTCATCTCTCAATAAAGTTTGTTCATCATATCTTTGTTTGGTGGCCTCTAGCTAGGCAGCAATATCTTTGTTTTAATTTTACAAAATAATTATTGCTTCGTTGAGTTCTTAAATCCTCAATAGTTTTCCTTCAAGTTCTTATGACAATCTAAGAAGAGAGCTTTACAGCTCATGGGCTTACGCTTAGTAGTGACCCTGCATGGTTTTTTCTTTCTCTCGTAAGGCTTCTTACATTTAGTCCATTTTTCCTTAAAGTTTCTTCATTTTTGCAGAATTTTACTCTGAAATCCTCAGCTACTTATCTTTTGTTCTCTGTAGTTGACCCTCTAGATCGATTATTTTTGCTTTGTATTATTGCATTAATTGCTGTTATTTTTGTTTTAAGTTATGCTACCAATCTGCTTTTTGTCTTTCTAAGTTGGTCTGGATCCTTGAAATAGTGTCTTGAAGCTATCTTTAAATTCGTTTTCTACCCAAATTTTCTTCATTTAGCTTATTTAAAGTTTATTAAAGCTCTTAAATTTTAGTTTTAAATGTTTTGATCTATTTCTGTTTAAGTGCATTTTAGCTAGCCATAGCATCGGCTGCTGTTTCAGCTCTTGCAGCTCTTTCTTCTTTTTTTCTTAATTACTCTTTCAGTAACTAAATATTATTTCGAAAAGTCTATAACTATGTTTGCAGCGGACCAACTCTTGAAGCGATGGTTTCAAATTATACATTTAAAGCTTTTATTTTGACATTTTAGTCTAATGCTGCAGTGAGATCGTTCCTTAATCTGTTGTTTTCGTTATACACATCCATAACTTACTGTTAAAGTCTTTGTATTTTAGAAGCTAATTATTTACCACTATCGTTGCTTAATTTGAGTAGTTCTTCTTCTTTGAGCTTTCGCTAGTATGCCCGTGCCTAGGCAACTGCTTTTTACATATCTTATCTCTTGTATATAAAGATGTTTATAGTATTTTAAAGCTAAACTTTGAGCCGACGGCATTATTCTTACAATTATGTTCTTCTCTTCTAGCTAAGCTTGTATTTTTCACCTATTTTGCCAATTATTTATTGCTGAGTCATGAGCTAACTTATTTTTACTTTGTAGTCTCTCTAATCGTTAAGAGCTCTTTATAAATTTCTTTAAGAATTGTCCAATTTATCTTCAAGTTTTCTTATTTGCAGTATGCTTTCATCGACTTCTTTTCTGAGACTAAATACTACTCCTTAAGCTTGTTCTAGTTGTTGCGTCAGACGACCAATTTGATTCCTTAAAAATTGGTTATCGTTTATATATTGCTGGAGATCATTCAAAATACTTTATTATCGTTAAATTGCTTAGTCATTTTTGTTCTGGGTACGCTCCAAAGCAACTCTTAGGGTTTCAGATTGTTAGTAAATCTGACTATTTTAAACCTTGAGTCTGCCATTCTAATTTTGATATTCTTCAAGCAGTTTTTTAATACTATTCATTTAATCGACATAATATCGCAATTTTTCACTGTAGCTTTGATTTTTTTGTTATAAAATTCTTTTGTTTTATCGCTCAAGCAACTACAATCGACCTCTTAAAAGTTTATTCTATTAGCCTTCTTACAATAAACGCTTATCTCTCCTTATAAGCTCAGATTATAAGCGTTATATTTAGTCACGAAGCTAAATTTTTTTACCCATTCTCATTTACTCTTTTTACTATGCTCTTTGCTTCCATTTCTACAATTATTTGTTTAATCGACTTATATCATAGTCCTTCCTTGATAGTTGATCTTGATGAGAACTTATGTCATCCATCAGTTTTCGTCGCTAGGCTTGCCACCCAAGTTGAATTGATGAAAAAGTTTGAACTTAATCTTATGATTTTTTGGCTAGTAATTTGACCCTTCTGATGTCTTCTTGAGCTTCTTCTACTTATCTTTTCAAACGACTTTATCGCTTTCTGGCCTAGTCTAGAGCACGTTCTAATGAAGCTGCTTTTTATTACCACTAATTAGCTAGTCTAGCGTGATCTCCTTGCTTCTTTTTGAGCAATCTTAGTTCCTATTCAATCGCATCTTTTTAGAGCTTCATATGGTTTTGGATTCTGGTCATTTACAAGCATTTTTTATTGAGATCTTCTATCTCTTTGGATAGTTCTCTTATCAGAAGATCGTTTCCTGACATTTTTTTCAGTTTTTCTTAAAGATTTTAGATAATATTTTTTGATTTTTTCAATTCATTAGATACATTATCGAAATTTAAAGTTAACTACTTGAATTGAAGTTTAGCTTCTTGAGTAGCTTATTTTTATTTTCTTAATTTTTACTCCCAGTCCGCAGCATCTTTTTCAAACTTACTGATTATTTCAGACATTCCTTTAATTTGTTTCTATAACTACTATATTTTTTTGTGGTTTTCTGCAAGTTTTCCCTGATGATCTTGTCTTTATTTTTCGCGTTCTTGTCTTTCTTTATCAAGATCTTGACGCTGCCTATCAAGCTAATATTTTGTTTTTTAAAACTAAAGTTTATCTTTTGCTTGTTGTTATAATTGGTTTTTGAGGCGATCCTCAAGTTACAGCTGTATCTTTTTTATTTATTGTTCTCTAGCTGCAGCATCGGCAACAGCTTGTTTTAATTTTTACTATTACTGCAAGGTAAGATGGTGTTTATCTTAATGTTTTGGAGGCGTATGTCTTGATTCAGAAATCTTCTTTGTGTCGTTGTTTTCTATTAATTTTATCGATACTCCTCGAGATTCAAGTTACTTTTCAAGCATTTTTTCCCTCTACCTCAGTTGATTAACTAGATCTTCTAACTCTTTTATTCTTTGAGTATGAGAAACCTTTTTATATGAAGTACTAGAGTAACGTGACATGTTGTCGCTCTGATTTTTTGGAAGAAAGTTTTTATCATCAGGTTTCCCTTCTCCTTTGCCAATATTAGTAGCCATTCCTAGCGAATTGTTTCGCATAAGTCCTCTGCGAACCTAACCTTCGCTACGCTCTTATTTATGTTTTTCTTCGATTGGCTAGAACCCTCCAACACCTATTCCCATCGACATTTTCTTTTACATTGATAATTTTTGAGAAGGATCTCCATCTGAAACCTTTTTAATCAACTATTTTTCCTACTATTATTAACTCTCACACCATTCAGTAACTTTGGGCAACTAAGGTATGGGCACTTAAGCCTCAATTTTTTAAATGTCCACATTAGGATATCTTTCTAATATTTTGTCTATTTTTGCCATCATAAAACGATATAAACCTTAAAGCTATTCGACTCTTACTCTTAATTAGCAGATTTATCTATTTTTTTGGGTAAGAATTTATTGGAGTAGCGATCTGCTCGAGCCATCTTCACTTTGGACTTCTTATTTGCTTCTTCTTCTTTTAAGGATAGGGCTTGGAGGAGCGTCATCACTTTTACCTTTTTTGCCTAACTATTCTGATAAAGAAGCATTTTTTTTCTTCAAGTTTTAAATCTATTCAATCAAAGATTCGTTCATTTCTGTCAGTCGTTTGACTTCAGCCAAAAGTTCTGAATGACTCATTCTTTTCGTTTCTTCTTATTTGACTGACTTAGCTCGTGATTTGGCAAGCTTTTATAGATCTTCTCTAGACATATTTGCAGCATTTTTAAGTTGTTATTGCAATTCTTAATTTTGAGCTTTAAGTTTTTGAACTTATTTTTGTAAAGCTACGAGCTGATTATTTTTATTGTTTGTTTCGTTACGATTGGCATTAAGTTAGTTGTGAAGATCACTCATTTGGACATCTAGCTAGCTGACTTTGAGCTAAGATCCTTGAAGATTTCCCTATAATTATTTTACTCTTATTTAGAGCTTTACTTTTTCATTATTTAAGTTTTATTTATCAATTCTGCTTGTGTTCATTAGCTACTCAATTTTTTGAGTGTAAAGATGCTCTAACCTTTATAGCTGTGCATATAGTTCTTGTTACTTGTCACCCTGCTGAGTCTTTAGCTGTCCCATAACGTTTTAATTAAACTCCATCTAACATTCATTCTCTTATAATTTAGTCTTAAGGGCCTGTAACTGAGCTTCTAGAGCTTTTTTTTCTTATTCTTTCATCCCTGCTCTGCGCTCTCTCATCTATTTATCCTTAATCAAAGTTTCTTAGTTAGCCTTGCGACGGATTAGTTCTTCTTCGAGCTAAGATATTCTAGCATTTTTGTTTTTCAGCTATTGCTCGAGAGACTTGACTTTTTATTAATAGCCTGCTGAAGTGGAGTTTTGCTGATTTATAGTTGTCAGATGGATTGTAATATTTTGTTACAGATCGCTACATTTGACTTTTAGTTGATCAAATTTACGGTTCATTTCCTATTTTTAAGCCTCTAATCTTTTGATTGATTAGTCTTTGTCTTTCAAATCGTTTTCTAGCTTGCCGAGACGACCCATAAGACCTTATTTTTCAAGCGCATTTTATTAAAATTTAATTTTATAAGCTTTTTAAGATTCTTCTAACTGCTTAATTTTAAGGTTAAGAGGTTTTACTTACTATTAAAGTTTCATTTTTTGTTTCATAACAGTCTCCATGACCTTTTTAGACTGCTATGCATTAGAATTGAAGTCACTTATGAGAGACTATATTTCTTGTTAGTAAGTGTGATCACGAATGGCAAGCCTATTTTAATAGTGTTGTCTTAGTGTTGACACCTACTTAGTCACCTGCATCAGTAGAGTCTCAATTTATATCTACAGTTCTTGTTTGGTTGACAGTAACACGTCGCGGTCATTTTTTAGTTTATTATTTAGATATACTTAATCTTCAAGTTACTTTTTAATTCTGTTAAGTTCTTCTTGTAGAGTCTCATATTCATCAGCAAAAGATTTCTACTATATACGACCTCGAGATTTGTATAGACTGCGGGTATAATTTACTGACTAGTCTTAAAGACCAGCCCCAATGTTCATCACTTTTCTTCGAACTTTCATCACCAGCAGACCTCCCTTCATCGGGGCTTCGATCTCCTTGAACTGACCTTACAAATCATTTATTGAAATTTAGATCTCATCTAGCAGCTCTCCTTTTTCAGTTAGAAGTTTGAGAGAAGTCTGAATGAGTAAAAAAATACTGTGAGGAGGGCTTCTCTTCCGTTTCTGGAGGTGACTCGCATAGAAAGAGTAAGCGTTTATTTGATTTTGACAGTTTTGCCCTGCGACTCGTAGCGAAGTGACTGAATTTGTGCTTGTTAGTTAGACCAAAGGAAGAAGATGAATCCCCGATAGGGTATTTTAAACGAGTCGAGAAAGAGCTAGCACGAATAAGTATTGACAGCTTAGGTTGACTTATTAATAGTGGTTACTCTCGTGACTGTTTTGACAGAACGTGCGGGTAATCCCAGCATCGCCGATAATATTTTATGAAGGAAGCAGCTTACTGTGATTTCAGATTTAAAGAAAACAGTTAAATATGAATTCAATTTATCATAGCTTTTCATTTATTTTTCAAAGAGTACTTATCAGTTTACCTTAGCGCCATATGCCCGAAACTGGCTTGCAACCTGTCTTAGTATATATTCCTCGACCGTGGGCGAAACCATTCTAAAAGAGTCCTTCATAAATAAAAATTATTTTTTATTGCTATCCGAATACAGTCAGCTTGCCTTTTCCCAAACGTTTTCCTCTATAAAATGATCCTTCATAAGTTTATCTACCTTTGCATTAGATTCCTTTCCCGTATTTTTAGCCGTATAGAAATTCTCCCTCATAAGAGTAGTCTCTTTATTTGTCTACCAGTTTTCCCTTGCCATGATAAGTGCTCTTAAGTAGTTCTCCTTCAAACTAAACTCCGTCATTATTTTTGAAAGATCCCTTACCTTCTTTCTCACCCAAATGATAGGTGCCTATATATTGCCCTTTGGAGCTTGCCTAAGTACCTTTTCCTTCAGGTTGACCTTTTTACCAACCTCCTTAGTATCTTAGCCCAGTGGCCTCATTAATAAAAATACCTGTTTTTTATGCAGTTCCCTGAAAAAAGCTCGCATTTGAAAAAACATAGATCGCTCCCTTATTATTCGCTTTCAGATGCTGATTTATCTACCCTTAAAAGTATCCATTAAAATCGTTATTTTCTTTGAGTTTGTAAACTTGAACATAGCCTCGAGGTAAATCGTTTTCTTGTTACTTTTTTTGATTTTGATAAACTGTGTTAAAAGGACTTTTGATTTGCCATATTTTGTTTTAATTTGGTTGTATTTTAGTTAGCTTTTTTATTTTCTCTAACACTTGAGCATTCAGTATTGGAAAATTTTATGCTTAGACTCTTTTTTAAAGCAAATCTTTAGTTAGTACTATTTTTTCAGTTTCTCCTCTAGTGCCTTCATTAAGATCCAGCTCTATTTGTTAATGGTCACTTTGATGGGTGCTTGTCTTACAAAGTTGACCCATTTTTATTATTTTTATAAAATAATTGAAATCAGACTAAGTTTATCCATAATCAAACTATAATTCTTTTCTTATGTAAAAGTACGTTTAGAAGGCGGGACCTTTTTTCAATCTCATAACTTCTCACCCGCAGTGGCATCAAGAGATTCGACCGCTGTTAGAGAAGATAGCTAATCGAGAAATGCACAAGCATAAACTGATATAGACACTATTCTTGTTTCATCAAAAGTACTGTTGGCGAAGGAAAGATCATTTTCCCCGCAGAAAAGATCAAAATTACAATTTTAAAGTTCTACTAGATGTTACAGGAGGTAGGTTTTAGTCTCTGCTGTCTAAAATGGCAGCATTTTTGCTTAGAGCTGAGCCAAAACCCATCTCGATAGTAACAGGAGACATAAAAAAGCGTTATGACTACACTCATGATCAACTATTCTATATCTTGGTGTTGATGTTTTTTTGTCTGGTTCCTAAACAAAAAAGCGATAGAACTGATCGATAAGGGTAATTTGCTCACAAAAATCATTTTGCGCATATTTTTTCTTTCCATCTTTTTAAGACATAATGTCTAGTGCGATATTTTTAGGACAATATTTAGAGTATGCTGGCTAACTCTTCAAAAGGCATTTTCTCAATTGTTAGAAACTTCGTTAAATAAAAGCTAGAAAATATTTTGTAAAAATAACAAAAAATGAGATAAATTATAATTTAGTAAGACAAAGCTAGCATTTAAGACTATGTAGGAAATATAAAAGTTGATTTTGCCAATCAATATATCGGAGGTGGATGCCTTAACAACGGATGTGTACAGGAATAAATAATGTTCGCTTTGCGGCCATAATTGTATGCAACTACTCAACTTTGTTAAAGAATGACCAGTAATGAAGCACTCGGATTTATAGGATTTAAAAAACATTTGAAATGCAAAGGATACGGCAATAACACATTCTACGATGGGATTTAGAATATATAGTATCATATTGATGAGTAAGGAAGAGCTAATTAGTATATTGTGGGTATAGATGCGATTCATTTCAAATAGAGAGATCCAAGCCAGTTTTACAAGAAAAATATTGACAGATAAATACTTAAAGCTTACGCTGGATTCAGCTGCTTAGATATAAACTAAAAACATCATGTGGTGACTGGAGGCTGGGGTTGTGGAGTTTTCAACGGAGACTTACGAACAAAATTAATCATTCAGTGGATTGCTGCTTCTTTGGCAGGGCGATCTATGATCTTTTGCCCTTTCGGAAAACAATAATTCTTGTCAGAACATTTTCCTCAGTTTTTGACGAATATGCCAGTAAGAAAAGTTTACAGATCTTTAATGGTTGCTTGCTAGGAGATAAGTAGACAGAAAGGTTCACAACTTAACTTGTTCAGATTGATGAAAAATTCAATAAATCCTGGAAACTATTGATTGTGATTCAGTATCATCTAATGATCTACTTCATATTTATAACTATTTTAGGCCATCTATGTTGGATCGTAAAATTATTAATAATATTCAATGAAGAAGCATCAAGCTGAGTAGTATTTTCAGCAGCTCAAAAAGATTCACAACGAAAAAAGTAAGGAAATTTCGATGGCTTAAATGGTGAACATACTTACTGGTGGGGCCATCACAGTACATAATGTATAAAATTTCAAAGACTATGTTTGCAGTAACGAGTTCAACTCATACAATTTTATATAAAAATATTTGAATGTCTAATGGACTACGCTTTAGTTCTCCTAAGTCTATCAAATCGTTAAGGCACTCAAAGACTATGTGAACAAAGATAAAAAAATAGTAGAACTTCCTTCTTTTTCAGATAAGAGTTCACAGAGCAGTAAAGTAATTAATAACTCCAAGACGACTCTGTAAATTTTAGAAGATATAAGAGAAAGTGACGCTACTCCAGTACATAGTGCTAAGTTATCCTAGTATTAAGATAAATGGCAGCAATCAAAGCTGAAAGTTATTAAAAAATTATTGCTTGTGTTTGACTTTTTCAGAAAAAATATTCATGACAACCACTAATCTTTCGATAAAAATAAGTAGCTTTGTGAAAAAATTGATCTGACTGTTTTTATGAAATATTTAAGAGAGTTCAATATGACTGGAGCGCTGGGATCGCAAAAAGCCGTAAGAGCATTTAAAAACAATTCTAAAAATATGATATGGATGGACTTTTAAGGGTTCGTAAATGCGCATATGGAGCTTATTGGAGTAAATTAGACTAAGTCTTCAAAAGATAAATATTTAAGATTAAGAGGCCTAGGCGATTTGCTTTCTTCATAAAAGATAAAGAAAATGTTAAATGTTCGAGTAAAGTGCATAGTGGCTAATATCGTTAAGGATCATACTGGAACATACAAGCAAGATATCATAAATCATCTCAAGGACAAACAAAGATAAAGATAGATTAGATAAAAGGCTCGCTGGAAGGGGAAAAGGCTCAAGAGTGAGGGCGCTGTCAAGTAAAGATAATCAAGTACTTCTTCTCTTCGTAAAAATTCAAGCAATAGAGTTAAAAGTCAGATGGGTCCTTCAGTTTATTAATAGCTGCAATTGCCAAAGTTGAGAGTCAAGTAGCATCGAGTTTAAAGCATTTACAAATCATTAAAGCAGCTCAAATTTTCAGACTAGTAAAGCAAGATAAAGCATTTGATAGATGTAACTGACAATTAAGATTACCTTCGCCTTTATCTGAAATCGTAAGATGTAAAGTAATAGAAAAAGAAATCTGTGCCAAAAAAGAAGAATATTTAACTGCCACGAATGAAATTTACATGACTATACTATTTGATGATTTCTAGATTCTCTTTCTAAAAAGCAAATTATTAACATATAGTCACATACAGTTGATCATCTAGCAACTCTAGGGCTTCTGCTTATTCTGTCGAGGTCTTTAAGCATTCGGTTGAAGTCTTGAGAAAGATCGCAGCTTAAGTACCTTGAGTAGCTTTAAATCGATGGTAGTGTCAGGTGCTTACTAAGTTTTAATCTTTAAGAACTTGATTATATTTTTGACATTTAGCTTTAAGTGGGCTTAAATTTACAATTTTGTTATTTTTTAATAGTGAAACTGTCTGTTTTCTGAAGGACACTTTAAGCATTTTTAATGAGATAGACTCTACTTTGTCTGGGCGATGACAACTAAGAAGGAGACATTACCAAAGTGCCCCTTTTGTCAAGCTGACTAACTCTACCCTAAAATCGATGTAGAAAGGGCATTCTGAAACTACTCGAAGTTTCTATTTTTTGGGCTTGCATATAGAAGAATAACTTAATCAAATAACTGAAATTAAATATTGGCACTAGCGATATACCAGTAAAATTATTAAAGCTTTCGATATATATATATATATATTTATGCCAGTTTCAATCACTTAGTAGATTAGCTATAAAATTATTAATGCTGGAAAATATAAATCCAGTCAAGAAAAAACAAAATAGCTCCTTCTTGCCTGAAGAAAACATAACAAAAAATTTTTAAGATAATAAAAAAGGATCTATATCGTTTCAACAACCAGCTAACAGTGATATTGCGGGATTTTACGATTGGAGCAAACCAAGTCATATTGTCAACTTGAATCAACAAAACGCCAATTAATCTTCTTCATCTTCACAAGAATCTTCATAGCATAATTCTTAATACCATTCAATCGATACAGATGAACTACTTTAGTCCTAAAGACCTCAATCAGATGATTCGATAAGTATCGATTCGAGAGACATTATGGGGCCCCCTCCTGTTCAAAAGAAAATATATAGTTAGTAATACAGTTAAATGACAGTAAAGCAGTTACAAATCTAACTAAAATAGATGCGTTAACAACTGTTAAGTATGAACAGTCAAGCCAATAATAAATTAGACAAATATGATTTATTTTTCAGTCGATCGATCAAAAACAAAGAAGAAAGTCCATATCAGGTGCTACTCAAGCAGATAGAAACAAATCAAATAATTTTAAAGCAACAAAATGTAGATTTTAATAAATTGAAGAACATGTAAAATTAATTGTAGAAAAAAGATTATTTAGTATAGCTTTAAGAACTTTGCACATCTGCGAAAGAAAAAATAAGTGATATGCAGAAAATAAAACACGAAAAATGGGTCGATACTTAAAAAACAGATAAATTACTAAAACAGATATAAATGATTGAGAGTAGCTAAGACCATTTTAAAGAAATCAAGTAGTTAATAAAAAAACTTATGTTTTACTACAAAAAACTATAATCTCAAACAGCTAAGTTTAAGTAATTAGACTATGAAAAAGATCAAATTTAGCAAAAGTCTGTTTAAGTAACTTAAAAATTAGATGAACTTAGTCTGATGGCTCAAAACAAAAGATTATTAGTAAGCTCAAACCGAAACTATATTGTCCTAAAATAAAAACAATCATAGATGTCCGTTAATTGCGTGGGAGCTTTGAAAAAGAAAGAGATCGCTTTGCGGGCAATAAAGATGAATTCCTAGGCTCTTTAAAGATAAAATTAGATATTAAAAAAGCAACTTCAAAAAATATAGATGTAGATTCAGGAGCTTTAGTACAAGAATTCAACTGAATAGAGCAATATTTAAGCACTTCTAAAAATCAATCATTTCGGCCAAAAATAGCTAAAACCTATTTAGTATAAGTTTGCGCCAGTAATGCTAATTAGATAAAAACTTTTGGCTAAACAAAAGCAAGCGAACTTGTAAAGAAATAGTCGTACTATTGATTATCGCTATAAAAATAACACTAGTAATGTCTAATAAAACTAAATAGATCATCCAGGATCCTCATCAAGAATAAAACCTAGTCCTAAGCAGTGGACACTCCGAACAAATACAGTAAAGTCGGTAATGTCTTCAAACCAATATAAGACAATTGTTACTTCCAACGTTCTGCTAAGGGCATCTTTGCTAAAACAGAAAAAATGATATTTGAATTTAATTTTTACTTTATATTTACATGTTAAAATTGATGATAAATGAATATACGTATATCAGTGAGTATCATTACTACGATCAGCGTTGTCAATTTTGTGGACAGTGTATCTTTCCTATTTTTTAGTGATATCATTGTACATCATATATGATCCTTATTTGACTGTAGATGGCTTACTCAAAGCTTCAAAAAGAGGATTTTTGGGATAATCAAATATCGATCGTGGGTACTATTATTTAAGTTTGTTAGAAGGAAGATTTTAAGCATTTTATTTGAGAAATTAGATCTCGGGTAAATCGTCTTTGATTTAAACGAAATAAACGTCAGGAAAATATTGGCCGATCCATAGACCACTAGTCGTCCCCAAGAAGGCTGCCAGAAGATTTTTTATCCACGGTTTTAAAGGGACTGATGAAAGAAATTGCTTTTCGTACACAGGCGTATAAGGTACGGCCTACTTTACTAATGGTTTAAGAAGCTTTTTCATATTAATTAAGGTAATAATAATCAATTCATTAGTGATAAAAATAATTTTTTTTAATTAAAAAGTGCGGCTTTCAATAAATATTAAAGTCGATGCCGATTTTGTTGAGATAAGTTTAGATTCGTTTTGTTTATAATCTAATTAAGTATGGAGGACGGTGAAAAGAGCCCTTAGAAGTAAAGTTGATATAAGATAGAAACCCCGCCAACTATTCGCGGTTCTTGCCTATCGCTAACATCGGCAGAATAATGAAGAAGGCACTTCCTGACAACGCAAAAATAGCTAAAGATGCCAAGGAGACTGTTCAAGAGTGCGTTTCTGAGTTCATTTCGTTCATCACTAGTGAGGCCTGCGAAAAATGCAAGAACGAAAAAAGAAAAACTATCAACGGAGAGGACATTTTGTCGTCGATACAAGTCTTAGGCTTTGAGGGCTACAACGAAATTCTCAAGATGTACTTGGCAAAGTACAGGGAAAGTGTCAAGGCTACAGGGTAGGTAATTGGCGTCGAGGAAAAAGAAGAAGAAAGCTAAGAGTAGTAAGACGATGACCCTGAATCAAAATAATGATGGGATTCGTTTGCTATAGATGTTGAATCAAAATTAATGAATAGTATCGTCTTGATGGAAAATTTAGATTATACGTTCATTTATAAAATTTTATGTATTAGCCTGATTCTCCCTTGCCTCGAGAAAATACTTCATAGGATCTAGTTATTTCACAAGACATCAAGCAAATTTTACGTAGAAAAGTAAGCTCATACTTGTCTTGCCACTTCGAACACATTCCGGCTAAATCTTCTTTAATCTCTAAAAATTCGTTAAGTGTAAAGAAAACTTTAAATCTATCTTCTCGCGATTTCCCACCTCTTAATACTATCGTTCAATTTTAGCAAGAAAAAGAAACCTTTTATCACCTTTACAAATAGAAGCTGAATCGCAACATGGACGAATGTCTATACTGTATTTCTGCTTTAATTTAGTTTACTTAAAGCTTCTTTGTCTAGCGATGGACTACGAATGCAAAATGTCTAAAAACTAACTGGACAGATAGTCTAGCATTATGGCATAAGCTTTTGTTTTCCTTGTTTCATCCTGGCAGGAAGCTGGCATGGAAAAAGCTGCTTTTCATTTCGGTATTAAAGCTATAACCTTTTGCTAACTGCTTAAACAGCTCAATCCAATCGGATAGTTGCTTCTTATAATGGCCAAAATAACCAGAAAGCTGTTTCGCTACAAATAATCGATAATATTGTTAAAAAAAGCGCTAGAATACAACTGGTGGTAGGATTAAAATCCGACCAAAAAGCTTGAAACTGGCTTTTTAAAATGGCTAGTAGCAAATAATGCCGATTAAGTAGACACTTTTGTCTAGAAATTCGAGATAATTAGAATTTTTAAGCCACTTACAAAAGATAGTAGGAGTGATTTATAGTTGGAAGTTTATAGTTAGCTATTCAAGTAATATCTTCAATAAAAAAACATTAGATCAGAGAAACAGTACGATGTGGGATTAAAAAGAGCTACAGTTTCTTCTCGGTAAACTCGTGACGATCTTTAGCTATAGATTTATAATTAAATGAGTTACAATTTTCTTCAGCTGAATTATAAAGAATAGTCTAAACTTTTTTAATAAAAATATTAAAGCGGATACATTTAACCTGATGACTCAAGCATAAGATCGCTTTCAAAATAGCTGATTAAAAATAATCAAGCTAGGATAACTGGATGGCAACTAATTTCTCCTAAAAGTTTTGAGCTCATATTTTTTGTTAATTTGCCATAACTGGTCGAAAAAAATAGAAGTCGCATGAAAACTATGGACAAAATTTTTTTGAAAAAATTGTTTGACATCAGTTTTTAAGGTTCACTTTCGAATCTTCTAAAAAAAGAGTCATTTAACTACGAAATACCTCTTCCATTAGAATTGAAACGACAGGTGCCTAAGAAAAAAGACGATGGAAGGAAATTTATAGTTCGAAGGAGGTCGACTTCTCAAATCACTAAGCCAAAATAGTTGCAAGCTGCCACTCGAATGAAAGATGTCTAGGAAAATATGATCCTGAACTACCGAGGTATCGGCATGTCCAAAATTAAGCTGATAAACATTTTTAAAAGATTTTCGTAAACGATTTCTGCCAAATAGAGTCAAGGAAGTTTCTATCAGCTCAAATGATTTTATCTAAAAATTACTCAAAAAATGTTTATAAAGCTCTAAAGTCTACAGTAAAAAGATTCTATAATTTTTAGAATAGGATTTATGATGCTTTTGTATATTTAATTTTGAATGAACAACCGATTCCAAGGACCTGATACGGTTTAAAAACGGAGGAATGTTTTCACGCGGAAAGATCCAACAGCTCCGCAAAGTATTCAACTATCTACTCAGTCAGATGATCACTCTTTACGGCACTGGAGGTGAATTGAGACCTCGATATATGGCACGCTGTATGATCGATACTTATCGTGCAATGAACAAACATTTTATTCCAACAGGATAGGAGCTAAGCTCTTTTGCTAAGTAAATTTTTTATTAGTTAGGGTCTTTGATTGTAGTCGAAAGGGAGTTATAAACTATGACGATGTACGGGAGACTGCCACTCGATTATTTTTGTCTAATCAACCGATTCAAAGCATGCGTTGATAGCATATAACACCATTATTTTGATTTATTATGATATTAAGAAGATTTCAGGTCATTTTAACTTATATTATATTGATTGTTGAAATGTTCGACTTCCTGGTAAACCTGTCTTAAAGCAGACTCAGACTGAGACTACTCTTGAGGAAATTCAAAAAACCATCAAGGGACTTCCACTTCCAGACAAAATCAAAGCCATAGCTATCTACAAGCGCTACAAGCAGATCAGAAAAATCGAAGAAGAAATGAGGGCTGCCACAAGACTCATCGAAAAGAAGTTCCTGAAACACGATCAGCCTCTTCTCACTAATGTTTGACTATGATTATTCAGATTTCAGAACTTGTTGAAGGAAAGAGAGCTATAAAGCAATAAGAGCTCAACGACTTGGATAAGTATCTGACCGAAGATGAGAAAAAAGATGTGAACCAGCATTTGGACGCCAGACAGATCGATGGATACTGGTTTAAATGTCTTGAGAACTGCAATATGATAAAGAACAACTTGGGTAAAGACGACTAGCCTCTCTTGAGATGCATTACCGATGTTAGAGTGGTCGATGAAGAAGAAGGATGCGACGATTTCACTGTTGTATTTAACATCAAGGAAAACTAAATCATCAAGAACAAAGAGCTTCGCAAGAAATTTTTCTTGAAAAATGATACTCCAGTTAAGGCGTAGGGAACTGTGATTGAGTGGGTTGGACGCAATCTTACTTTGAAAGAAGTCAAGAAGAAACAGAAAAACAAAAAAACAGGACAGCAGAGAGTCGTTACTAAACAAGTTAAGGCAAAATCTTTCTTCAATTTCTTCACTTCGATAGATATTTCTAATATGAATCCCAACGTCCTTTAGTGTAATTAGTAGTAGGTCAAGCAGAGAGAAGAACTCGAGCAGGACTTTGAACTGGCAGGTGTTCTCGTTGACGAGGTAATGCCCTATAGTTTGGAGTACTATTTGGGCATCAAGCATGAATCAGATGACTAGTACGGTGATGAAGAGGAAGCTGGCTAATAAAGCGATGAATAAGAAGGAGATAAAAAGAAGAGCAAGAAAGTGGCTTCAAAGAGCAACAGCAAGAGCAAAGAAAAACCTAAAAATAAATCTAAGGGCAAGGACAAAAAAGAAGAAAAACAGGAAGAAAAACCTGAATGCAAACAACAGTGATCTATATCGACGTATCTATGTTCATTTTTTTAATCAATTTTTTTTTAATATATTTAGGACGTAATCTACCTCGAAAGATTAATCTATAAGATTTTTTATTGTAATTTTGATTTTATTTATGCTTAAAATGTTCTAGTACTATAGAAGTGTCATAGATCATAATGAGAGTCTAGCAATCTATTAAGATAATTTTTGACTGTCCAAACAGTAGCCAAAGACAGTGGCGCTTTTATCATATTTAGCGAAAGTCCCTTATAGAATCCTCTTATTCCTCTTTAAGTCGTATATATATCTTTGATCAGCTCTCTGTATCCTGAAAGTCTTTCGATCTATTTTTTCTAAAGTAGTAGTCTTTGTCCTTGCATTCGTTTGCGAATCACATCGAAAGGGTAAGCAACTAGTTGTCCGACTGCACTTATTGCTCCCAATGCAAAATCGATGTACCATTTCGAATAGCTTTAAGGTTTTTTTTTCTTGACTTCTTCTTTCAGACGAGTAAAAATGAAAAAGGAGCAGCCATGATATATTATGATGCCACATACAGCTGCTCCGTAGCCTCGATAAAATCCTAAGAAACCTTAACGTTTAAAAATAGTTTGAATGGCGTTTGTATTGTTTGAATATGTGAATGTATCTCTTTCCATGGCCAATCTGACTCTTACGAACTCAAGAGGAGTTGTGATTGTAAGGGCACTTACTCCTGCACAGGCTCCGCAAAGAAAAAGATTGATTTTTTGTTTAAAAGAGCCATCATTTTTGTAAAATTTACCTCTGAGATAGTCAAAAACCGAGAAATCCTGAGTTTAAAGTAATGTACGATGGCAGCATGTGGAAATATTCTTGCAATATTGAGCATGTTGCCTCTCCAAAGATTAACGACTCCATGTTTGCTAGTGATGCTGAGGAAATCAGAGTAGAACATACGATAGGTGAACTGTCTATTTCGAGTCTTCCTTGATATCATTTCGAGTTACGATGAAGAGATACTTAATACGTTCGATCGGTGCGATCAGAGTCTTGGCTGTTACTCCCGCTATACCTCCCGAAATAAAGCTTTTTAAGGATTTTAGTGAAGATCCTGAGGACTATTCTTGCACCATAGTTTTCTTAATTATAATTGAGTATAGCAAACAACATCACAATATAAATCTTCATATTAAAATTATCGATCAAAAGTCTTCTTAGCAACAAAAACTAAATTTTTACGCTTTATTATCAAAAAATCTCATTTAACGCGAAAATTTGTAATAAATAAATAATAAATAATGTTGAGATAAGAAGACAACTAAGGAGTTGAAGATGATCTTCCTAACATAACAGAGGACAATGCTGAAGAATTCGCAACTTACAAAAAAAATATCGACCAAAACTATAAGTCAAGAGCCCAAAAAAATAAATAAAGAGTACAAAGGTTGACCAAACATGTATGGGATCCTTAGACCAAGAAACAGCGTCGTCAGGACCAAAAAGCCGCAGCTAAGGTAAGATTACATCAGGTCATCGATCAAATGACCAAATAAGAGGCAAGGACTTACTTGTAGGAAAAGAAAGAAGCTAAGAAAATATAAAAGAAAAGAATTAGATAGGCCATGCAAACAGGAAGAACGATTATGATAGACCTGGTATATGAAAACAAAATGAATGAGAAGGAAAATGCATCTCTCGGAAAACAAGTTTAACTTGTAATGAAGGCTATTAAGGCAGTCAAAGAGCCGCCTAGTATACATTTATGCAGTTTTGGAGGCAAGGCTTAGTAAAAATTGAAAAAAATGGGTTATTAGCATTGGGCTGTTACAACTCATAAGTAAAATGTTTTGTAAATTGGCTCATCTTTAGGAAAAAGATTAATCTATCTGAGTCCAGATGCTACTGATGACCTTGACACTATTGAGCCTAACGATGCATTTATTCTCGGAGGTTTGATCGATAGAACAATAATAAAAGAAGCAAGCTTGTAGAGAGCAAAACAATTAGGTATTGAAGCTCGAAAATTGCCTATAAAAGACTTTATGAAAGGAAGACTTTGTTTGAATTTAGATAATGTAATAAGTATGATATGCAAATTTTAGTAGACTAATGATTGGAAAATAGCTTTCGACTATGCTGCTCCCAAAAGATGGAAAAAATAGTTAGAAGCTTGTTAATAAAAATAGAAACAGTAACAAAAATTTCATTAAGCATAAGAATAAAACATCAAAAAAGAAACAAAAGATTAGCAAGAAAATAAATTGTTGTAAAAATAACAAAAAATTGAATGATAAATCTTTGCTGTGTTAATTTTTTTATCTTTTTGTACGTAAATAAGAGTGTTAGCCAAAAATAGCTATGAAGATTCAATTATAGATAATGAAAGATTCATTTAGCTTTGAACTGATTATACCTTTTGCGCAGATCTGTCGATTCTTGTCCCTTCCATCTGATCAATAAATCTGGGTTTTTGGTTAGCATATCGTCCTCGTCGCGACTCCACTCTACCGTTCTGTCTCCGCTCATGAGTCGGTGCAGGGCGATCAAATCTCCTGAAACCATATCTAATTTTTGGATAATGGTAGGCATAGTGACGTTGTATTCGTCGGCCAGGGTGCTTACAAGAGTGGCGAGTTCCGCTGAGGTGAGTTTTGAGTCCTTATCCATTTAAATATATAGCGCGTAATGGGGTTCGAATGAGATGAAAGATAGGTCATTAATGAGTATATTGCATTCTGATTGGATAGAGTTAAAATGGAAAAATATTATTATAAACGATGATCGAAGTGCTCAATGGCACAGCTCCTAGGCTGTTTCAAGCTCACTCCATCGTAGAATGAACGCGTGTCTGAGCAATCTAGTTGCTGTGGGCCTTTCTTCAGCATTTTTATTGAGACACCTGGTCAAAAAATTGCAAAGATGGGTTGAGCCTTCTTACATCACGAACTCTTAAGTGACAACTTTCTTGAGTTCTTCCTTGTTAGTTACGTTGAACGGATTAGAGCCAGTGTAAAGTTAGTAGCCTAGAGCTCCTAAAGCCCAAATATCGATTTTTTAGTCATATTACTGCCCTAATAGTATTTCTGGTGAGAGATAAAGGGGAGTCCCGCAAAGCGTTTTTCTTAGCTATCCATTTTATATTTGACAAATGCTAGATTCGCCAAAATCGCATAATTTGGGCACACCCTTAATTAATGTAGTCTTACCTGAACGAGTACGATGTTTTAAGGTTTAAGATCTCGATGAATAATATTATTTTGATGCAAGTATTCGAGAGACTGGAGTAGGGCACGACAAATGAAAGAAATAGTATCTTCCTTGAATGTTTTATGTTTGGCGAAAAGGTCAAAAAGCTGTCCATCTGGACCTATTTACATGAAAAAATAGATGTATTTTTGATCGCTAAAGTATCCATAAATCTTGATTATGTTGGGGTGATTGCAGAACGACTGGATCTTGAGCTAATTAACTAGATCTCCAATGAATTAGCCTTCGCCTGAGCCCTCAGTCTTTTTTTAAGGTTTCTCAAATATTTTTAACGCTCCAATAAAACCTGTGAGACGGTGACTAGTTGAAGGCATGCTTACACTGCAATGAAAACGCGCCCATGACGACCCCTACCTAGCTACTTGACTAGCAGAAAATCTTTAATAGATAACTTTTTTCGTGATTTTGACTTCTTGACAGTATCATCTGTTTCCCTTAATTATTTCTCGTTGCCATTGGGAGAAGTCTTGAGCCTACTGCGAGACTTACCTCTGATATCGATGAGCGACTTGGGTTGGAGAGTGGAACTGTCGAAAAGGAACTGAACAGTTTGGCGTTTGTGTCTAATCTAGGGAATTGTTTTGCCCGTGATAGTTTTTGGCAGCTACGGACTAGCCAAAGTTTGGATAGTAAGACTGGTTTTAGTGACTATATAGCATTGTGATTCTGAATCCTTTTGATTGGATCTTTGTCTGATTTTAAGGAATTCAGGTCTGCGGGGGATTTACATGATTAGTGATAATCCAATATATTATATTGAGCTTGTTATTTTACAATAACTGATGCAATTTTAAAGATAATCAATCAATCTATACGATTTAATCTTAAGATTTTGCTTTATAATATAGAATTTGATTAAAGATAGTTTGGCAGATGCTAGTTGATGATTATCAAACAATTATCATTTATTAGAGTTGAATTTTCTGAAACTATCGCTAAAATTTACTGAATTTTACTTTCTTGCCATCTTCTAATTATCTATTTACTCTTCAAACTAAAGTATTTCGTCGTTGCTCATTGTTTTTTACTTGTTCTATTTTTCTTATTTGTCAGCTATTATCTGAGCCATAGTTCTCTCCTTGTTTCTCAAATCTTCAAATTCTAGTTTGCTTAGCTGAAAAAATACTTTTATGTTTCTGTTAAAGCCCAAAGGTATTCTGCCTAACTATCCATCATGCCTGTTTTTCTTTACATCGAAAACTTTGAAGCCATCTCGATTTTGTATAAGCCAGACATTGTCTGCTTCCTGGGTGGCCTTACTAGTTCCATAAATTGAATGGATTCCTATATCTTAATTATCATCGGTCTTGCGAGGGTGGATAACGATTACGATGTGTATGTTATACTTAATACTTATTTAGCGCAAGCGGGCCATCAGTCGATCCTGAATCTAAAAGCGTTGGAAGCCTTCGCCTTGGCCTGAAATCATGAATTGAAGCGTGTCGAGGACCACAAGATGGGCATTGTGAGTTTAAATCGCGAATATGATAGTTTGAAGCACTTTTTAAATGTCAGTCGACCCGTAGAAATTCATAAAATACAGCGGCAGTTGAGAAAATCTATCAGCGTAATACTCAAACTGTTAAATGTGCTTATCGAGCCTGATTCCGCTGAACTGATAAAGCATAGAAGTTATCAGTATTTAGTTTCTAACTTAAAAACTTCCCCAAAGCACAGTGTGCTTATTTTTGCACAAATCCAAGGACAGCTGAGATAAAATCGAGGTTTTTCCGCTTCCGGTTGGTCCTGACATGATTGTCAATTCACTCATTCGAATGCCCTTAACAACTTTGTTGAAAAAAGGGAACCAGTCAACCTTAATGCCCTGAAATTTATCAATATTTGCGATTCTGTCATAAACTGCTGACTTGAATAATTAAAAATCAGCTAAATTAAATGCTTGAAGCTGTTTGGCTAGAGCAATCAGCTACTTGATTTTTTAAGGCATTTTTCTTAAAAAATCGTTGGCATCCTTGAGCTCTGAATACTTGTGTTTGACCACAAAAGTGCGATTGAGACCTAGTTTTTACGCTATTTTAGGAGTATTAATGCGCCCGGCTTCATCATTATCCATCCAAAGAACTATTTTTTTGAACTGTGCAAGGAAAGGTATCAGGCTGCCATGCAGATTGGTGGCCCCTTGAGGTAGAGAGATGCTTGGAATTCCAGTAGCCTGATAGACGGCCATAGCATCGAATTACCCTTCTGTTATGACTACTAATTAATCAGTGTCTTTAACTAAATTAAGACCAAAAAGTCCTCTCTGACTGTTGGCTGGTATTTGTCGCATAAACTGTTTAGTGGCCTTGCTTGATCCTCGTGCCTTGGCTTTGACAAGCTCAGTCCAGTTATTGAAATGTACGAAGTTAGAACTTTGGATGCCTCCTTATTCTAGATCGACCTTTTGTTTGATTTAATGAAGCATTTTTTGCTTGTAGAAGGGAAAAAATACGCAGCTAATATCGATAAATTTTCCATTTTAATCTGAAAATTTTTAATATCCTGCGCCAATATTGAAATCTCGTATGACACTTGTTTTAAAGCCTCTTTCGATCAGATAATCTAAAACTGGTCTGAATTAAGGTTTTTACAAATTGTTTGAATATATAAAATACTCAGCTTCTGCCATTTTTTAGTGATGATTTTCTTCTTCACGTGAGTAGTTGAAAGTTTAATTGAGGGTGAAGTCTGCCGATTTGACTTGGTTGCCAAAAACTCTTGCTTAAAACTGCGGCCAGTTGCCATGAGCGCTGCAGCGGAAACAATTATACAATCCATTTTATTTTTGTATATTGAGCGTATGCAGGTTAGTTCGTTACTAGTTGTGCGGTTTCGGGCAAAAAGGGCAATACTTAACCTTTATATGAGTCGAATGATCATTGTACTCCATGTTGTGTTGTTATAAGCGTTCTGATATTGAAGGTGGCCGTTTGTAATTGGAAAACAAATAGTGATGTTTATTGAGTAACCTGAGCAATGGTAAATCTTTTAGTTTTCTTTTTTGCTGGTATATTCTGTTTGTACCGACTGTCATGCACAGCTTTGTGATAGCTAGAATTTGCCGCATACAGTCTTATTAATTCAAAATAAAACTAAAATTATCAAAATTAATTCAGATAAATACAAACTTTCTAACAATATTGTGTATTAACTCATAAATTTAAGTCAAGAAATGATATTTTGAAACTAAGCTAATTTATCATAGTACTAATTCTTATTTAATTTTGAGACACATTCTTTTCCATTTTCTGCGTCTTCTAACGTTCAAAAGCAAATCAGCTTTAAATGACTTTGCAAAGTCATTTGAGTATTGGTAGCCGTCTGAGTCCATGTTGTCCTCAAACACTAGTTTCCAGTCTTATATCCAAGCGTACCCTTCTGGTGCTGTTTGCTTCATAGTCAAAATGCACTCGTAGTCTTCGTCTGAGTACTTTTTCTTTTAATTTTACCAGCCCTTGAACATCCACCAGCGCTAGTAGTGGTAGAAATAAAACTAGACAGATTCGTTAGGTTTTTAAATTTTTCGACTGACTGTTAGCACACTACTAATAGTGTATAGCCCTTTGCCTATAATGTCAAGTATTTTAAAAGATTAGCCTAAAAGAAAAGTGATAATTGGCTTAGAATAGACAGTGATTACACCACGAAAGGGCGAAGTCAGCAATAATCCGGTCCAAACAGACATAACAAGAACGTTTTCAACTTCAAAGAAGAAAAGAAGGATAACAGTTAGTAAACTTGTTCTGCAGATGAGGTTAATCCCATTAATCACAAACGTTTTGTCGTGACTGAATAAAAACTAACTTAAATTTTCATAAAGAGAGCAATAATTTTACATTCCAATTTGTAGAAATACTGCGTTTTACTCAGGTATGATCAGTCGTTAGTGAACGTGCTGATAGCGTTGCATTGAATCTACTTTTTTGAAAATCCAGCCTCTTCCGAAATAAAGAAGCACGCCTCCGGTTAAAATCGAAATATAAAAATGGTATATAACTACAGTCAGATAAACTCCAAACAAAATCGTTTGATAAGGCTTTTTCCAAGTCAGCAATTGCAAAAATTTCCCATAAAAAAAGACTAAAGGATCTAACCTCTGAACGAATTTGAAAAAAAGTACGCCCATTTTGAGTATCTAAAGTTTACCAGACTAACTATTGACATCTTCCTTGCCAATACTTGAATTTCTGCGTTTCATCTAAGGCAACTCACGCTATTCGAACTATCCGACAATCGTTAACGAATATAAAAGCTCATAAATGACTTATTTTTATTGAATTTTAAGTTTGTTTAGTGCTTTCTACGTTAATTTCTGCTTACAAATTTATTGAAAAAGACCATAATTTGAGACAGCACAAGTCCACTCTAGGCCACAACAGTTGCTTTAACTTAAAATTATTAAGTGCCGTTTTAGATCAGCAGGACGTGTTTTTAGAAAAAACCATATGCACCTTCATTGTAATAAGCTGCTTGCGATATAGCAGTGACAGTACCTCCGATCTGAATAAAGACACAAATACGGTGATTTTTATTTTGATTGGTCCTTTGAACTTGAAACTGCCTTTTATTTTTCGTATATCGAGTATATATTTCATGGTAGACCTCTGTTATCGAAATAGAGATTATAATCGCTAAATTTAAGGATAAAAAGATTAAAATGAGCCTGATTTTGAAGCTTAGTAGGCTCTTTTTAATTAATTTTATTGAATCTATATATAAATCACGGTTGTTAGATGGTTCAAAAATGGCAATAGCTAATGGTATGTTTGTCAAAATTAAGTCTTCTCTCTAATAAGCTCAAGAGGGATTCGCATACGAAATGTTGAATCTATAAATTTAGTTAGACCAAACAAATAATGAAATTTCTTACGATTCAATATCGAGACTGTTAGTTTTGTACATGGTAATTTTTTATGTATTTAGCAAGCAGTTGAAGTTTTATAAAGCAGTGAGGACATCAGATACAAGTACTTTAGCAAAAAGATACAAAACATCATCAAAAAAAGGACAGTATTGGAAAGCCTTCAGAAGGCTAATAATAATAAAATATAAGCAAACGCTTTCTCACAAGCTGATAGAGCTGAGCTGGGATAAAAAAAGCAAGATCACGAGATGCAACTTTACTTGAGCGCACAACAGCTTGACAAAAAAAAGATAAGAGAAATAGTGTAAAATTCAGAGGATAAAATAAGGAGGTTTGAAAACAGGGTCAAGGGCACTGTAATGAAGCAAGACAAAGATTTATAGTAAAGAATAAGACTGAGAAAGATACGTTCAGTTTCAAGTCTAAGCTTTATATAAAATAAAGAACTTTCGACTAATCTAACAAATCTAGAATAGTATGACGACAATTAATTTGATTACGTTCAGCTAGACATCATATCGATGGACGATTTCAACAACAGTCCTCAAATGAAAAGTTGCCCTGATAATCCTAATGTCAGCATACACTGATTTATGTAGAGAAATATTTAACTATAAAATAATTGGCAATCAAAAAATACTTATATGCTAAATAATTAATATTTAGTTAAACAAAAGTGAATCATTCTCGGACGCTTTTTTTATCAAAATCTCCAGTTTAGTAATCAGTTCTAGAAGTAGTTTCCCATTTGATTGCTGTAGCAGTTTGTTTGGGAGAAACGCATGTCCAAGGTGTGTTTGTGCGATTACTGAAAGGCTCTTGCAATCTACTAATAGCTTTTAGATTCGTTTGCTGATAGTTTGCGAGTTCTGCTTAAATAGATTTATTGATTCGAGCGACATTTTAAAGATGTCGTTGGCAGACTACTAAGTCTTCTCTAAGTTGTGCATTTACTTAGATGATTTCGTTATTTTTTGACATAATGAAGTTGATTTCAGCACTTGAATCCTTGACCAAAGACTAAACTTTAGTGCTCTAGTTCTTCTTTACAGCCACAGACTACATAAGATTTTTCCATTTTTATTTTTATGATGTTAATTGCTTAACCTTTTCTCTTATTTAGTTTTAAATCTTTTTCTTTTAAATTTCTTTAGAGGAAATAGTGAACTGAGCTTCTTGTAGATCCTTCTACTTATTGAGAATCTAGTTCTGATTAATACTGATTGCAGTTTCAAGCTAACAGTTGGTTTGATCGATAGTGCTGTTATCATCTTAAAGTCTGGATAGATTTTAGTTTTGACAAGTTTATTCTCTCATAAGATTTCGAATGTAACTCTGAGTTTTGTAACATTTTTCATTTATTAGATTAGATTGATCTTTGATAAGCAAAATTTCCCTTTTTCCTTTCTCAACTTCTTCTTTTAGTTGAGCTGCTTGCATCCTAGTTCGCTCTTATTCTGCTTTTTTGACCTCCACTAAACTTTTTTGTTCTTGAAACTTTATCTTAATTTAAGTGACTTAGTCTTCCTTGCGACTATCACAGGCTACTAGCTGCTGGATGCCAAACTTGATTTCTTTCAAATTATGACTTCTTATTCTAAGTTCTTATGAGAGATGATCTGCCTGGATGCGAAGTTCTGACACATTTTTGGCAGAAAGTTAAACTCTTTCTTGATTATTGTTGAGATTTATGTCTTGATCTCTCAAAGCTATTTAGTATTTAGCTCTGACACGACTTAGCTCTTTCTGGACACGATCATATTTCTATTGGTTCGGTCGAAGAGTGTCGACTTAAGACTGAAGCGAAGAAATAATTGCATTTTTCTGGTCCATGCAGGCAGAAAAGTCCTACGAGGTGATCCTAAGATTAGCTTTGCTTCCGCGACGAATTAGACTCATTGATTCTAAATAGAAAACTGTTTAAATATAAATCTAAAAAGATAGTATTTATTGTAGGTTTGGCCTTTATTTTTACAAAATAAAATAAATTTTTGAAGGCCATGTATTAAGATCGATAAAATATGAAATTAATTTCATTAAGGTCGGTAGATTTGATATCGCGATGTGATTATATAAAGTCCATAAATAAAACTCTAATAGTATGCTTCAGACTCAATCCCTGTACTTTTAGCTTAAACAAAGAATGGAAATGTTTAAATAGCCCTCGTTCGCTTGGGAATTACTGGAGTACGAGATCATGATTGAAAGCAAATAGGTTCCTGATGGAATGGATATCGCTAATCTGCTGCAGCTCTACATGGTACATCATCTCTTAAATAGAGAGGAGTAGAGGTCATGAATACAATGATGGACCCTAGAGAGTCTTATTTCAAAAATAAAGTAACCTCTTTGATGGGAAAAAATACAGTAATGAAGAGCTTTAAGCAACAAAACTCTAAAACTTAAACAGCAATAGACTCAGCTCAATCTGCAAATATTAATGGGTAGTCTAAAAATGTTAAAAAATAATCGAAAAAATAAGGTTTTAAGAGCACAACTGCGCTTTTATAAAAAAAGAAGGAACTTGAATTGAGATTGGCTTATGCGGCCTAGGAACACGACTACTAAAACTTGCGAAAAATGATTTTAAAATCGAAAGAAACTGAAATGAAAATGGCAAACAAAATATCGAAAATTATGAAAAATCATGATTAAAGTCTTAATTAAAGAATAAATCGAAGAAAATTAAGGTCTTCGACATATCGCTCTAAGATCTAAGACCAGGGAGAAAGTTTGCAGTCTTTGTAGCCTTCAAGTTAGCAAAAAAACATGCATAAGGCTAATCTAGTGACAGCAGGTTCTTTAAGACAAATATCAGATATTATTCCAGAGGCACCTGAGGTTGATCTGTAGAAAAAAAGAAGGCACAAAAGCGCATAAGCTAGAGTAGGTTTATTGAAGTAAACATAAGAAAATATGTAAAATTTATTAGATTCAAGAAAAAGGAAAAAAACTGTCGATTTTTCAGAGCTCTATAAACACTGATTCTCAATTCTGTAACAACTGCTTTCAAAACATCTTTTTTTGGCATCAAAAATTTGTTTGAAATATGCTATTGAATTGTTTTTTTGTTACTATATTAATATCTTAGACTATGATAGCGAAATTACTATTTTTAGTTTTGATTTGGGCAGTCTCTTCAACTTTGACTTTGTAAGAATACGCTGAATTTTAGCGAGAAAATCCTTAATAGTTACTTGAGTAGCTTTAACTTGAGTAAAAACACTATTTATCGGGCATATAGAAGCTAATGTTTACAACTCCCTGGAACAAAAAAGGTCACTAACTGACGATAAAGTATGCAAATAAGCTGGCGTTTGTGAGCCCATGCTGGTATACGTTTAAATTAAGTAAGGAAAACTAGCCTATCTTCTAAAATTAATACAACTATGACCAATAATATGCCTAAAACTTAAAACAAGCTAATCCTAGTATTAAACTTGTTCCAAGAGTGTATCTGGAGGCAGCAGATGTTAATTTCTTTCAAAACATCGGAAGCAACAAAGATCAATTTTCCAAGGCTGTAAGACTCATTCAAAAAATTATCACATAGAAACAGTTCGATGGTATTGTATGGGATACACCATATAATTTCTTTTAACATAAAAGAAAAGATCTTAATTTTTTTATTGCATAGTTTATCATAGCTATTCGCAAAATCATAGGAAGTTAAAAGCTCATTATGTTCAATATGGGAAACCCATTAGGTTAAATGTAATCCTTAGATGTTGAAAACTATCGTAGACTATCGATAGATTATCTTTTAATCCAGAACTACGATCGAGGGGACAAATATATTGATATGGTAAAAAGTTCGCTGGAATGGAGTAAAAAATTGAAAGGCAACTATAAAACGATGCTAATGCTGCAGTTTTTTAGTGTAAAAGTAAATCATGGACCTTTATCAGGGTAATAGGTTTTGAAATCATTGAAAAGGCAAGGTGTTTTGAAAGCAGATCTCTATAACGGCATTTGCACATTTTTGTAAGACAAAACTCGCAGAATTTACTTGACACCATGTCTAACCTACTTCAATACAGTTTTAGATATGAGTAAGGGACAATAAATAGCCTTGGGTTTCTGGGAAGGAGGAAATGGACTTTAAAATTACTATAAATTCTTATGATAATGTGAAAATTTAATCTTAGTTTAATGATAAAGTGAATCAGTTTTGCATGATTGTTTCCATCATCTGATACATGCCTTACACACTTCCTTTGACTTCCTTGTACTCACTCTAGGTAAGACTTTCGCTGACAGATTTATGTGCAATAGTGGTGTCCATTCTGAATAAGAAATATTTTACAAAGTGCAGTATCTTTTGTATTTTAGTGTGAATTAGTTTCCCAGCTTTTGGTAAACTTTTTTTAGTAGCAGTTGAAGTTTTTCTAAAGAAGGTCTTATCTATCCAATAACAGGGTTATCTGAAGCCATGTTAAGGGTCTAAATGACTTCAATAAAGGTAGCAGTTGCCTGCATGAAAATAAAAGTTTATTTGCCTTGTTAGCCCTAAATCGATCAAAAAGTACCTCAATACCTTTATCGATGACGTACTTTGCCCAAGAAATTTCTTCGTGGGGTATGGCGTATTTTCTGAGAAAGTCGTCAAGATTAAAGCCCGGAGTAATTTGACTGAATTTTGTGTACTTTTCGAGAAGTTTACCGATTTAAGTTCGATAAGTAGCTTGGTCTATTTTGTCAGTGCTAAAAAACTTTTAGATGTAGTTCATGGTTCGAAGAATCACATAGATTTGTTTTTAGTTTTAGAGCTTAGCCTTTTCAGCGTTTGAAAGTGTAATGGTTTCATCCATTTTTCAGTCTTATATATATTTTGATATCAGAATGATTAGGTAAAAATGAACATTTTTAGTGGTTTTATAAGACTAAAATCTATAAGATAAGCTCTAGTATTGAATTTAAACCGTCTTCATTACGAATCGTAATTAAGACTAAAAATAAAGATATTTCTAATAAATAAATGTGATATTTTAGGCAAGCCCGCTTATAATATTGATTATTTTGAACTAGCCATAATCTTCAATGCAGCAGATAGACTTCGTCAAAAAAACGCTTACGATTCCTTCATTATATTAAAGGTACAGTCTCGTGTATGGACGATTAGGCAGTTTCTAGCTCATTGTAGGCACTGCTTTGATATCGATCATTCTCACTCTCTATACTGAGGACAACAGCTTCATTTATGCCTTAAACGGTTTCTTGTTGCCACTGCTATTTTTGAGAAAAGGTATAGTAATAAATAACTATTGGGAGTGTCTTGCCTTACTTCTGATGTTCAGAAAATTAACTCCTTTGCTTGAATTTTGTGATGTACATAATTGATAAAGTAGTTCATTTTGCTGATATGCCTGTGGCACCCTAACATTAAGCTTGCGTAGCTAATTCGTGCCAAATTCGATGAGTTTACTAAAAAATGATCGAGTTATTATTTAAGATAGATATTCAAAAATCGTTTATTTTTAATATTTTGTCTTGATTCTATATTAATAGATTGATATAAATTGTTGCTAATTATTTTAGTTGTCGCGATGTAGGACTAAATATTTTTGATAAACAAAGTCTTGGCTAACAAATAATATCACGCTTAAGGTAAACTGAACTAAGGATCTTACGGTTAAATATTCAAAGTGGTGCATAACTAAACAAAGTAGGTTTACGCATTGAAGGCGCTCTAACTGACGAAGCTAGAAAAGCTCCTAAAAATGTACGAAGTGCTTATAGAAATATGTATTCTTCAGAAGCTATCACACCCAGGAATTATACGCTTGTATCAAAAAATACAAATGCCTAGCTACATAGGTCTGGTATTGGACTATTGTCCTCATGGAGACATGTTCAATCTCATGAGAAACATCAACAAAAATATAGAACTAATCAATAAAAAACAAGAAATAACTGTATTTTATCTTGCACAAATCATCGATGCGCTCGACTATCTACATGGTCAAGGAATCATACACAGGGATATTAAGGTAAATTTGCACAAATTTAGCCCTAAAACATAGTAATAGGAGATGATAACAACATTCGCATAATTGATTTCGGAACTGGCAAAATAACCAACTAAAATTTTCTTACTCAAAAGGAAAAATAACAAATCTGTAGCGTTCGTGAGGTCGAAGGAATCTCAGACTAGACTCTGGTAGGTTCCCTTAACTATCTGAGTCCCTAAGTGCTCAAATTAAATTATACAGACAAGTGCGATATATGGGCTTTTGGAGTAATTGCATATAAGTTTTGCTATAATCGCTTTCCTTTCGAAGGAAAAGATACGATTTAAATTTTCAAAAAAATTGCTGAAGATGACGTTATTTTTTAAGGAGGAAGTTTGAGTCCATAATTTCAAGAACTTCTCGAAATGGCTTTAAAAAAAGATCCTAAATAGAGAGCTTCAGCTAAATAGCTTAAAAAATGCTCAATATTCAAAAAAATAGATTTCCAGAACATATTTAAGACAAAATCTCCTCTACCAGAGATCTAGCTTAAAAAAATAAATACGAATAATTCATCTGACAGTTTTCTGTTATAAATTCCCTTAGAAAAACGAATGTTTTTCGGCAACTTTAAAACTCGATTGCTGACAATGTCTCAGTCAGATGGCCGGCTTTTCATGGCTTATCGTTACTTACCTTCAAAAACGATAAAACATTAGTTTTAGATAAATCTAAATGATTATGCACAAGTTTTTGAAAAGAAAGCAAAAGCAGAATAGTTTGAAGTAGTCACTGTGGATAAACGGTATCGTTTTCGTCCTTCACATGGAGAAACTGCACAGGAATTAGTAAATAGAATTAATTAAGTAATTAAAAGCTACTACAAACTGGACTGATATTATGATCTTAATTAGATAAAAAAGTTTTACTGCAGGTTAAGACAGATATATCAAAATTTATACTTGAGCCGCCCTTAATCTTTAGCTACAAGTTTTTAGATAACTTAGTTGAAGTTGGATATTATAGTCTCGTATTCTTATACAATAAATTTCATTTGTTTTTATCGTTAGTCCCGTTCCCTTTACAATCTTTATAGCTAAGCCTACTGTCTTTGGATCACAGTTCTATTAAAGTTTATCTACATCGATTAACTGTTTTGTCTAATTTCTACATCCGCTGAGCTCATCTGCTGCAGCAACAGGATTAGAATTTAGTAATTTTTTACTACATCATTGTCGAGTCCAACCATCTCTCTCTACAATCTTTTAATGTAGTTGCTAAGCTTGATTTTATTAGTGAGTAGCTATGCAAGTGATTCTTATGACTATTTTGAGTAATATGGCTGAAATTATTATCTGTTCCGGACGCTTCGAAGTATGTCCTGCATCAGATCTACTGGTGATTTATTGCCAATGCTCAGCTGACTCTTTTCAGGTGAACTTTGAAGAGAACTTATCTTCAGCTCTACCTGTGGTGATGACTGCATAAGCTTTTTCTGTTCAGTCTCAAAAATATTAGCGGAAACGCTAGGCTCATGAGCTTAAGAACCAATCCAGTTGGTTTCATTATAAGGATTTGCATCTTGACCTTGTTTTTTGTTGAGAAATCGACTTCCTCGTTGACTGCCAAAATTCATCGTTGGTGGTTATATATACAATATAAACTAATTGCTATAAATGATAATAAAACAAACTTGAAAAAGGTTTATTGATGAGTTTAACAATTATTTTTCTAAAATATCATTTTTTCATCTAAAAAGGCGAGTATAGCACTTTTTAAGACTTACTAAAGGAGATTGTAGGGTGATTGAAAGAAGGCGTTTGATTGTTAAAGGAAGGAGTCTGACAGTTAAAATCTGAGTAAGAATATTGAAGTGAAGAAGCATTACTAAATGTAAAAATATCGTTTCTTCCATCGTCGATCATTAAGCTGTCTTGAAACAGCTATCCTTTGATAGATCGATTTGAAGTTATGCTTTGATTTATTGCGTTATTAATTACTTTATTTTATCCAAAAGGGTCATTCTGTTGACTTATTTGATGACTATCTGTACGATAGACAATTATAGTTTAAGACTAAGGTCTAGGATATTAAGCTTGCTGGGCAGTAATAGTCGGTTCACTTCTAAAATTAACTTAGCGAGGCTGATAATGATTATTTTTTACTAGACAAAATCCATTTTATTTACTTGTTTTATATTTCTTTTTGGCTGCTTTTCGTTCGAGATCTCCGATATTTTAGTTGCTTACCATTCGGTATGCCTATACTTCACTACCCTAAGAAACTCCTCCAAACTGAGCAGTGCATTCTGACTCTGGTGACCCGAACTGCTAGAATATTTTTCGTCTTTTCGGGTTTGGAGATTTTATTGGTGCATATTCTTTAACTTTTTCGTTAGAACCGAATAACTGACAACATACTTTATTGTTAGTCGGAGAGCTGGACCCGAAAAGCTGAGAGTCTACTAGTTTAGTCAAAGAAATTTTATTTTATCTGAAAAAAGATTGAAGCATCGTTAGAATTCTGGATTACTTTTTAAATGTAGTATAAGATTTATAGAATACTTACACAATATTTTATCATAAGTATCAATAGAAAACTTATGTTTAAGGTATATTATTTTATAGATGGGCATTAGAATCATATTTCGATGCTATTTTCAGAAAATGACAGCGAACCTTGATCTTAGTCAAGCTTAAACTACTCTTACTATGACTGCTTGTCAGTTTTATTTAGTTTATGACTTTGAGATAAGTTAATGACCTTTTACTTACTTTTTTCTGTGCTTTTTTGATTGTCAATAAGTTTCTTTTTCATGAATTAGTTCAATTTTTAAAGCTGCTGACACTTACTTACCATTTCTTGGTTTTAATCTTTGTATCTGTGAAGTATCGAATTTTAGATCTAAAGATACTTTACGCGTTAGCTTTTATGGATGAACTAACGATGCGTTCTTTAGTTCTGTTCTTATAATTATTTGTTGACGACTATCAGATCTTCGATAGTCTTTTTATATTTTTGATTGTTCGTTTGGGTCATTTATTTAAATCTGTTTTCTTTTTCGATATTGATTTCTAGCTAAGATTGTAATCTGATAATGAGTTAGTCTTTTGACTTCAATTATTGTCTGATCTTGATATGTTTTTCATTTAGCATTTATATCATTTTTTTATTGTTTTTGCAAAATTTGCATTCCTAAAATGTATTTCTATCTGTCAAGCAAACATGCCCATCTGATATAGTTGAATTTTCATCAGGATTGCATGCTTTTTCATCATGTAGGCTTAAGCTGCCATCTTATGATTTTCCATCTTGAGCCATATCAGGCTCTTTGAATTAGCTTAGAAGCATTGTGTATGATTTAGCCCTAGTCTTAAGAATTTTTTAAGATGGATTAGCTTTAAAATAATTTTGATTATAAATGTGCCTATAGCCTTCAGTAGCTATGGTTCCTTGCTAATTTTTAAATGTAAGAGCTTACATGCCGTCACTACTACCGATAGAAAAATTGTCTAAGTTTTGATTTTCAAGCTCAAGTCTTGAAGCTTTAGGTGTGAAGTATACCTCTCTAATATTTTTTAAAGGTTCATATTTTAGGCTTTATCTTGAATTCTAAGACTAGAGTTCGGCAAGTTTTTACTTTTTAATATGCAGTTTCAACTTTGTTTTTTGGTCGTTCTCACTTCTTTCTTACAAATTAATCGATTTTGAAAACTTTGACGACGAGATAGTATTTAATTTACTGCGCTTTTAAAGTAGATTAGAATGCTGGGAATCGACTGGCTTTCGGCAAAACATCTTCTTTTTGACAGCAGTTTGCTGATTAAGTCGAGCCGCAAAAGAGGCAGAGTGATCGAAATAGTGAATGTACTTTTTTTTTTAGACGGAACTCATAATAAGCTTATTGCTAATGTATTGTAACTCCAGTTAAAAAAATAAGGATATTTTAATTTACATTAACATATATCGTCGGTTCTATATAATCTGATTGTATAAAAATATGTAGATCGATAAAAGAATTGAGGTCAAACAGTGGAATGCCGTCGCCTTATGGAGCTGGAACGTCGCTGTCGAGAACTGCGCAATCTGCAAAAACAGCATCAATTAAACTTGCCTTGAGTGTCAGGCCAACTAAATTTCTGACAGTTAGTGCTGCACCATATCCTGGGGTAGCTGCAATCACGCCTATCATACTCACTGTATCAGTCGATGGACTACTCAGAAAAAAAATACTTGTCCGCTGTGCCAGAAGGCTTGGACTACAGTAAAAACTGCCAAAGAGTGATAAGCTACGCTTTATAGCAAGAAATTTGAATTAACCTTTAAATATTTAGATATTATAGGGGTTTAAGGGAATCTGTATCAGAAGAAATCCATTTTTTTTATCTTTGTAACTTGCTCACGAAGCTTTTTGGGCATCAAATTTTGCTATTTTGTAACTATATGCCAGTCGGCCGCAACTTTCTTTTGAACATGTGAGACTAGAGAGTTATCTTCGAGCAGTTATTTCAAAGGATCTTCTATGCTTTAAAGTATTTAAAGCTTGTCTTTGTCCTTTTCGAATTCCAACTAAGGCTCACTTATCGGCTTCATATGCTCTGCACCTTTAAGTTCGACAACTGGAACAATAGAGCTCTGGGACAGAGAAAAAGCGTTTTTGATGACACCGAACAAAAAAATGATGCCGAGCAGAATCAGAAGGCGAGTAAACTTGTTTTTCATGGAGTTTGAGATAAAATTTCCGGTGCTGAATAAATCTAATTTTACTTGTTTTATCGATTTTGTAGCTCTTGTCTGAGTTTTTATGTCTAGATTTTTCTAGCTTCACACTCTTCTTGAAGTTTTCTGTTCATTTCTTACAGCTCCTTTACTCTTTCTTTTTTGCGATCTCTGGAAATTTGGGCAGAAATTCTGTTTCTTTGTTTCTTGATTTCTTATTCTTCTTGCTAATCAGGCTGACTAGTAATCACTATTTTAGTTCTTCTTTCTTAGACTCCAACTATTCTGTTTTTAGCTCTGTTTCTTTTCAGTTGATTTTTGCGTTTAACGATTTTACGCCTCAGAAGCTGCATGTCAATTCCTCTAAAATTAGGGTTGACGTCAATGCTTGACATGATCTCTGTCATCGGTGTATCACAAAGATTAACATTATGCTCAAGATAACATAGAACCTTAATAGTCAGATAATTTACTTAATTGACGTTACATTTAGGTTAGAGCACCTCTTCGTGAGAGTCATTGTTGTAGAAAGTGGTGAGACAATGGTTGAAGAAACCCTGGTCGTATGATGGGGAGCTTAGGGGATATTCTTCTTCTTACATTTTAAGGAGTCGGTTCATCATTAATTATTATGGTAACAATAAATGAGCATTTTTAAGTTCAAAATCACTTATATTCATATTTTATTTTTGAAAGCTATTAATTAATTAATAAAGAAATATCATTGAATTATATAAACAAACAAAAATTAAAGTGTTTTCACAGCGAAGTATTATTAATAAGCTGCCAGAATGCTTAAATCTGCTTTGATTTCGGTAATGCGTCAGACAATATCAAATCTATCTATACATCTTCTCCATTTAAAAACGCTATCATTAAAGCACACTTGATAGTCTTTTATATTCGATCTTGCCTGATATCCTTCATTGAATCACCTCCTTACTGAAGAAGTGTAATTTATTCTGCCATCATGAGATAAATTACTTAAGAAAAGTTATCTACTTAGTTCATATTCACAAGCTAACCGCTTTTTTGAATAATATGATTGTATAAACTTCTAAGAGCTGATATTATTTACCGATTTTCTTGTTATATTTTTGTTTAAATTTTTATGGCTTAAAGACTGTTCTGAAAGACTAAGAGAGAACGAGTTGTGATTCGACAAAACGGAAAAATAAAAGGATTATCTATTCTAGTGCCTTTTACTGCCTTGCATACTCGGCATCTTTCCATGTAAAATTTTTTGTAAACCAAAAACATCAGCTATTCCCATGTCTCTTCTTATTCATAAAGCAACTTGAATTCTTTAGCATATTCTGGTAGCATATTCAATAGCTCAAGATGTAATTATATTTTTTAGTGAACTTCCTTTTAGACACTAAAGCTATTCATTGAGTGACTTTTCAACTGTAAAAAGTAGCTAGTCTACTCAGGTGTTTTGTTTTTTAATTTTAGCAGTAAAGGTTTGTTTCGTTTTCTAGCATTCAAACGAATCGATTTTGATTCATCGCAGGAAAGAGAAGGTGCAGTTACTTAGGGTCGACTGACAGAATTTCGGAACAAGCGATTTCGAGGCTTTAACTGTTGTTCCAATGAAGGCAGTTTTTGCTGACTCATAGCTCGAGTATTTTTTAGCGATTTTAATCGTTAAGCTAACCTACTTCGGCGATCTCTTTAACGACATATAGAACTTGTTTGCTTGCCCTCTTATTATCCATCGAATACTGAACCTTACTATTTTTGCGGTTTTTCGTTAATCTGCTAAGGCAAAGCGTCAAAAGAACTTGTGCTGGGCTATGTTATGCTTTGATTGCTGAAATTAAAAGCTTGTTAAGCGTAGGTGCAAGCACTTTTTATTTTGTTTTTATTTTTACATTCTGAATTCTAATATTTTATCGAAGTCTGCACTTTCTTTTAGGTAAGCATCGAAGGTATGATTCCATGTTTAGGTTTAATTTTTCTATTATGTTTTTTTGAAGAAAGCTGCTGATATTCTTCATTTCTGACAGATTTTTTTTAAGATTTCAAGTATACTAGCTATTATTGTTTTTTTAAATGCGACTATTGTAAAGAAGCTGGTGTTAAAATACTTGACTGTCCATTTTATTGTTGAGATTTGGCAGTCTAATGCCTATGACTGAGTCTTGCAAGCGAGTTTTCCTTTTTTGTGCGTTTAAGAGAAGTAGCTTTATCTTATTTCGATGAACGTGAACTCATAGAGCTTCTTCTTGACATTTCCAGACGACTCATAGTGATTTCCGGACTCACTAATTAATATTATACTGCATAAATGGTACAAATTAATAATCAAGACTATTGATCTAGTCATAAATTTTTATGAACAAAAATTTGTATTTTTATTGCCATTTATAATCAAATGTACGAGCAAAACTAATTCGTTTCAGAATATGAACTAATAAATAACTACTTCGAATAATTAAGACAGAATTGTGTTCCAGAAAGTCGAAAAATAAGCTCAGCGCAGACAAATATAATTTAATAAAAATGTTGCAGAATAGTTGAGTAAGAAACACACATGTTTCCCGAATAGCAGTATGAATTTAAATCTGTAAATGATAAAGCATGTTCATAGCAGTTGAATTCTGAACAAAATGGACGTAAGCTTAAACTTTAGATAAGAAAAAAAAGAGTTCTATAGCCTAGGACTAAGATAATGTCACAAATGGAAGAAAATGTTGCTAAACAGTAATCTTAGCGTCAGCACAAACACTTTATATTAAAAGTAAAGAGAGAAAAACTAGATTTATTGAATGCTGTAAAATAAAGACAAATAAAGTAAACTTAAAGAAATAAACGAAAACTAAGACTGCTTACAGACCTAAATTAAAAAAACAAGATAGAGTTATTAGAAAGAAAGAAAAATCAAATTAAACAGCACTTATAATAGTTAAAATAAAGTCATTCTTTGTTTCTAGCTAAAGAGTCACGTTCGCGTTAAATGATAAATAAAATCAAAAGAAGCAGACCCCTATATCAAGTATTTTAAGAAAAATATTAAATCAGCGTGGTCAAGCCTCAATAGTAGAAGCGTAGCTAATATTTAAAGCAGAAGAAATAGCAAAACAAACTTGATTTTTAAGCTATAATCTAGCATTAAAAAAAGTACATGTCGCTTCGTTAATAAAGCAAAAGCTAAAAAAAATAGAAATCTATTTAAAAATATCAGCCTCCTCCTCGCAGTAAAAAATATTCAATTATTTTGTAAGAATAAGAAAAAAAGAGAAGAGCCGCTGTTTCGATAGAAAAATAAAAAGTTAGATAAAAAATGCAAAGATTAACAGACTATACAGATCTTCTTGATCAAGAGTATCGTCCTAAGCTAAGGTCTAAAATAGAAGCTGAATAGATAAAAATGCCAGAAGTAATGGTTAAAAATTAGATTGACAAACAAGTTAGAGTAGACTTAGGAAATCGTTACCTTCAGTAGGCCAAAAGATCAGCAGGTAAGCGGGCTAGGACTGAGCCTAAAATTTAGAATGAAAGCGAAGGAAAGAGAAAGAATACATAGACTTTATCTTTCGTGCCTGCTTCCTAGAAAGGCTCCTATATAACTCAGAAAAGACACTAGTAGATTCAAAAGTTGCTAAGCTGTAACGTTGAATCAAAAAGATAAAGATTGTAGTGTTTGCAAATGGCTAACTAAAAACTCAATAATGAGCTTAAAAGATACGATAAACAAAGCACTGTTGAGGCTAAGATAGACAATCAACAGATAATAGATTTACTTATAAATACAATAAAGGCCAAAATCACTTTTCTGAACCAAGAAACATCATGATTCATTTAAGTTTTGAATAACAATTCTGAATATTTTCCATCACTGAGAGACACTACTGAAAATGTTGGCCTTCAACTCCGTATTTCTGATATTGGTACAGATAAGCTTTTTCTATTAACATACCATAAGCTCTTTATACTATTTTTTATAAGCTTGATGTGCAGTTTTGCCCATTTTCGATCAAAACACCGCTTCGATCAAACTGATAAAAAGAATGACGATCGTATATAGATGGCACTCCTTGGGTTTGTGACGCTGAGGGGTGATCTTGACCTCGACCAATAAAAAGCCTGGCTCTTGTCTGTTTAGATTTAAGTAAAAGCTGATTTTATATGGAAATCCATGAATCGCTCTGAAACTTTTATGAGCCAGCTTCGCTATGAGGAGCGCATTTTAAAGAAGCAAGTTTGTAACTTGATAGTTGCAAAATTACCGATTGTCGAAGAAAATTTATTGAATAAGATCTTGGCCATAGTCAAAATGGTTTTGTTAGATCGAACACAAATATGAAGAATTTTTAGGTATGACTGGAAACAGCATTGACGACAAAGAACGCGCTATTATTTTATTTATATTTTCAAGCTGAGGCTTTTTGATGTTTAGCTGCTCTACACAAATTTTGTTCATGGTGTCATTTTAGAGTAGAAATATTCCATCGGCTAATCCGTAAGTTGTACCAAGACTGAGACTAGCGTTGTATGCTTGCAATATGACCTCTCCAGATAGATGAGGTAGTACACAGGTAACAAATTTTGGAGTTTTCGGATAGAGGTCATTAAGCAGTGAAAGTACGAAAGTTCCAAGTCCTGATCCTGTTCCTCCTGCCAAACTTTGTATTTGCAAAAAAGAGTTAATGTAGTCCTAGGGTTATACTATTTTTCTGAAAAGACTTTCCAGATCTTCTTTTACCTTAGGACCGTGCACATAGCAGCCATATGCCCAGTTATTTCCGCTACCTTACTACCGGACTAAGCTTGTTTCCCGATTGTACTTCCATGCTCCACCTTTATTTAAACATTTCGTAACTACTTTCGGCTCCATGTCTATCAGCATCGCCTTTGCTACATGACCTTGATCAAAAAATTGACTTAAAAGAGCTTGATGAGCTGGACTGCTTCTTTGTCCCTCTTCAAACATTGCATTATAGAAGGCTTAGCCTACCTGATTGCCGCACTGACCTATCTGTATCAAAGGAACTGCCATATTTTAAATAAATTATAAATCTAACAAATTTTATGGTATCATCTCTTGCTGATTAAAGTGGGCGACAGAGTTACGATTAAATTCGAAACATTGTAGTTTGTTTCATGACCTTTGAAAACGAAATTTACTTTCAAAGTTCCTTCTTCTGAAAAGATAAGTTCTTTTCTGACACTAAAGAGTCCTCCATAGCTGCTATATGTATAGGCATGGCCTAAAAATGAACAATATTTTTAATTGTTAAAGTCAACTATAAACTCCATAGGTTGTGATTGCGTCGAAGAAGGGCCATTTAAATAGCCACTGATTTCGAGCAGATAGCTGCCTCTGAAACACTATTGTGATAGTATAGGTCCTGAATGAGCTTGCGTAATAGTGGTTTCTTGCAAAACAGTTTCCTTTTTTAAAGCTAATGATTCGAGTATTTTGATCAATTCAGTGATATCGCTTTTAATCTATAGTGACTAAACCTTATTGATACCTGTGTCATTTTGAATTCTGTCAAGAGTAATGTATTATGTGAAGGTAGGTAAGAAATCGAATGCCACTATGAACGACACCATCATTTTTTTAGGCTCAACATCGACTATGGCAAACTCACCTGAATCAACTTAATAGTACATTTGAGGCATTTAGGGTTTTTGTTGTTAAGAGTGGCCAAAATGGTGTCCTTCTTGATTTTAGTGAGCTAAACTTTATTGTTCATATAAAACTCGCCAGTGATATTGTCAGAAACTCCCATCGAACATGTGAAGTCGTTGGTAAACTATGTGGTCAAGGTGTAGCCTTCATAGGTGAACTTGTTGCTCATATCTGCAAGAATTAAAAAGTTATAATATCTAAAAATAAAGATTACACTATCATTTTTGCATAAACTACAGTAATATTCAATCATTTAACGACTTTGCCTATTTTCATCAGTTCCTTCATTTTCTAATTAGAAACTTTTCCTTTAAGTTCATTGAGGCATACAAGTGACATAAATGTCGAATCAGGCTGATATATGACAGGTGCTTTTACAATTGCTTCGTTTACTGCTGAACTTTACCGTATATCTTTGTAAACTTATCCCAGATTTACAAATTAGTTTTTGGCTTGATTGAATCTTGCTAGACTAATAAACTCGCCCTAAAGATCGCTAGAGTCAAGAGGGTACCCTCCCCTGAAAAATCCATATAGTTGCTTAGCATCTTGTTACTTAACTTTGTCTTTGTTGATCATTCTTTTCACTAGCTGTTTATGCTACTTTTTGCTAGTTAAAAACTAGATAAGCTTATCTTAAAAAAACTAATTACATATAGGCTCGAGAAAGCGAGATGAATTTTTCCTAGAATGATAGAAAGTAGAAACAAAATTCTTTTATTTGCTTTATTTTAGAGTAGTTTTAAAGTTAGATGCATTATTTTTTGCATTATTGTAAAAAGATTGTTTTGAAATGGAACAGTCTTCTCCATATCTTAGCTTATCATATTTTTTGCCATTCAAATATTTCTTTTTTATCAAAAGTTGAATCTCTTAGAGTTGCTTATTATCGTCTTAACATTAAGTATTTTGGGTGATCAAGGCTTTGATTCTTTGTTTTTTAATCTTATCTTGACTTTACTTAGGAATGGTTTTCTTGATTTATAGCTATTTCCAATATTTATTTATTACTGAATGAGCGCTTTAAGAGTGTTTTGACTTAAAACAGCTGATTTCGTGTGAGTCCCTTAATGATTCTGGTTATTTTTAATTTATCTGTATGATTTCTTAAAGTTTAGTTTTTAGACTGCTCTAGTGCTATTAATCAAGACTTATTTTATTTCTTAATTTTTGTATTCTATTCCGGAGATTCTACATCATTGTTTGATTAGGGCTGGAAACACTGCTTTAGCTATAGCCTTGTTTGTGAAAAGTCTTTTTTAAAGTTTTGAATCGACTAGATTAGTTCGATTTGAAACTATCTTCAACTTTATCTGTCCTTATTATTTTTTAAAGAGTAGTTCTAAAAAAAGAGTTTCTGTTAGTTTGATCTAAAGATTG
>Ga0169931_10001064_pt1 | contig 45332 bp, 16 predicted proteins | sample Kivu_15m_20L_FD_129675 | JGI IMG/M metagenome (GOLD analysis project Ga0169931, IMG submission 129675) | Freshwater microbial communities from Lake Kivu, Western Province, Rwanda to study Microbial Dark Matter (Phase II) - Kivu_15m_20L... | ecosystem: Environmental > Aquatic > Freshwater > Lake... | reverse complement strand
GCTGGTTTACGGGTCGCTGGTTTACGGGTCGCTAGTGTACGCGGACGAAAAAATCGGTATCAAAGGGGCTGGGTCCATCATTGGAAAAGGGGAGTCGGGAGAAAAGTTTGTCGAAGTGAATATCGCTCCTGGCGTACGCGTCGCGATCGATAGTAGCAAGACAGAGCCTGCCACGGCGGTCAGGCCGGAGGAGCAAGAATATTCAACGCGCTTGGAGAAGTTGAGCGAGACGTCTGCCGCTCATTGGGAGATGTATCAATGGTGCAAGCAGAATAGTTTGACGGCGTATGCGTACCAGCATGCCTGGCGAGTTATCGAGCTTGAGCCCGATCATGCACAAGCGCGGACAGCACTCGATTTTGTTCGAGACGGGAAAGAATGGATTCTGCGAGATGATTTGATGCTTCGGCGCGGCCGAATCAAAGATGGGGCTCAATGGCGTATTCCCGAAGAAATAGAAAAACTCAAGCTGGAACAATCGCGCGCGGAACAGCTTACGAAATGGAAACGAGACATCAAGGCTTGGAAAAACGATGTGTATTCGGGAAGTCCACGAGCTGCAAAATCAAAAATGAAACTTGATGCCATACAGGATCCGATGGCACTGGAGCCCTTGATCGATCAGTTAAACGACAAAGATAATCCTGCAGAATTTCGAATGTTGGTAGTGGGATTGCTCGCCCGGTTTGGGACACCGGATGCGATTCAGGCCCTGATTATTACCTCGGTACAAGATCCAAATGCCAAGGTGCGGGAAGCGGCCTTGGATATTGTGAAGCAGAAAGCGCCGCGAGAGGCTGCAAGTCAGTATGCGCGCTTGTTGACTCACGAAAGCAATGAACAAGTCCAGCGGGCTGGTTTTGCGTTGGGAGCGATTCAGGACAAACGTTATACCTGGCATCTAATTCAGGCGTTGGTAACGGAACATAAACGGCAGGTAAAAGGTTCACCCAACCAGACCTATGGGGCTGATTCGGCAGGTAGTTTTGCGGTCGGCGGGTCCAATAAACCAACCGTTGTGACCGACTCCCTTAACAACGGTTCGGTGCTCAGCGCTCTCAGTGCCATGTACCCCGACGTTAATTATCGATTCGACGAAAATCGTTGGAAACTCTGGTATTTAGAGAATTTTTACCCAGAAGGAACGGATTTGCGACGCGATCCTTGACGGATATTTCTCCCCCCTGTCGCAATTTTGTGCTGGAATGAGACAATAGAGGGTTTGGTTTGGCGTGCTGGATCTCAATATCCGGTACGTTTTCTTGGGGTTGGTCAGAAGGATCGCCATGGCAACGACGACGCATATCGTCATCCGCGGAGCGCGCGAGCACAATTTAAAAAATGTTGATGTGACCTTACCTCGCAATCGCATGATCTGCGTGACTGGGGTAAGCGGAAGTGGAAAAAGCTCACTTGCCTTCGACACGTTGTACGCCGAAGGTCAGCGACGATATTTAGAGAGTCTTTCCAGCTACGCCCGTCAATTCGTGGGTCAATTGCCCAAGCCCAATGTGGATTACATTGGTGGCCTCAGTCCTTCGATTTCGATCAGCCAAAAGTCGGTTGGCCATAATCCGCGCAGCACCGTCGGTACGGTGACTGAGATTCATGATTTTTTGCGAGTTCTCTTCGCGCGGGTGGGAAGAGGACATTGTCCAAGTTGCAACAAACCGATCACATCCCAAACGCGTGACCAAATTGTAGCTAGGCTGATTGGACAAGCGGATGATCCGCTCAACAAGTTTTTTCTCGCTCCACTGATTCGCGGTCAGAAAGGTGAGTACCGCGATTTGTTTGAGGATTTGCGACGACAAGGCTTTGCTCGTGCGCGAGTGGATGGAGTTGTCATTCGGCTTGCAGATCCCCCCAAATTGGAACGACAAATCCGTCATAATATCGAAGTAGTCATCGATCGATTTGCGATCGAGCCGTCACAAAAAGCGCGATTGGCCGAAGCGGTCGATCTGGCATTGAAGCTAGGCGAAGGCACCATGCTGGTTGCCAAAGAAATCTCTGGCGGAGAAGATCCACAGACCGAACCCGCAGATCGCGACCAGGTCTTTTCTTTGCAGTATTCATGCGCTTCCTGTGGGACAAGCTTTCCACCTCCATCACCACAGATGCTCAGTTTCAATAGTCCGCAAGGAATGTGCATGGCCTGCGAAGGGCTAGGCGAAACGGAGACCCTGAATGCGGAGCTCATGATCGTCGATCCGACTCAATCGATTAAGCAAGGAGTGATCCTGCCGCTAGGTACTTGGGCAGAGATGCCCAAGTACGAGCGTGGTGAATTGGCGGCCATCGCTGCTGAACTTGAGTCTATACTTCAATTGAAACGGGGGTGGATGCTGGGAACCCCTTGGTGCGAGTTATCGGCCGAGTACCAGCAAGCTTGGTTGTATGGACAGACCGGTGGCAGACCGATATTTGGAACCCAGAGCAATCGCCCGCGTTCGCTTTACCGAAACGGAGAATTTAAGGGTATCGTTCCTGCACTGATGATGCGTTACCGCGCTGCGGGAGATTATCTGAAAGAGGAGCTGTCTCCTTACATCATGACGGGTATGTGCGATGTGTGCCATGGCGATCGCTTGGGATCTCAGGGCCGATTCGTGCGGATGGAAAGCAATTCGCCGAAGTTTGCGAAAAAGTCCTGGCAATCGCTCCCCGATATATCCAAACTCTCTTTAGTGGACTGTGCCGCTTTTTTTGAAGGCCTACAACTCGATGAAACCGGTTGGATTATCGCTGCCGAAGCGGTAAAAGAAATTCGAGCCCGCATAAAGTTTCTACTCGATGTCGGTCTGGAATACTTGACACTATCGCGACCTGCTCCAACTCTTTCCGGTGGTGAGACACAGCGTATAAGACTGGCAAGTCAAATCGGTTCCGGTCTGGTAGGTGTGCTTTATGTACTGGATGAACCATCCATCGGCCTTCATCCACGCGATAACGATCGACTCTTGATGTCGCTGCAAAGACTTCGAGATTTAGGCAACACCTTATTGGTTGTCGAACATGATGAAGATACGATGCGAGCAGCCGATATGGTTCTTGATTTCGGCCCCGGCGCAGGTATTCGTGGAGGAGAGTTAGTTGCTGTCGGCACCGCAGCCGAGTTGGCCGCAAATCCCAAAAGCGTTACTGGAAAATTTTTGTCGGGTGAGGAGAAAATCGAAATTCGTCCCGACGTTCGAGCCGGAAACGGACAATCGATTCGGGTGATCGGCGCCACACAGAATAATCTCAAGAATATCGATGTCAGCATTCCTCTGGGTAAATTCGTTTGTATCTCGGGCGTGAGCGGAAGTGGAAAAAGTTCGCTGATCGGTGATATTCTATCACCCTATTTGCGCAATGTTCTGCATCGCGCTCAGCTACCTGTGGGACAGCATAAAGCGCTTGAAGGAGTGGAGCATCTCGACAAGGTCATTGAGATTGACCAAAGTCCTATTGGTCGTACGCCTCGCAGCAATCCGGGTACGTATGTCAAAGTGTTCGATGAAATTCGCGATCTCTATGCCCAATTGCCTGATGCCAAACGCCGTGGTTACGCGCCAGGCCGTTTCAGCTTCAACGTGGAAGGGGGCCGCTGTTCCGCGTGCGAAGGAAACGGGGCAAATAAGCTGGAAATGGATTTTCTTGCGGATATTTGGGTTCCCTGTCCGGTTTGTGAAGGAAAACGTTTCAGCCGCGAAACCCTGCAAGTCAAATTCAAGGATCTTTCCATCGCCGATGTACTCGAAACCGACATCGGGCAATTGCTTTCAGTATTTGAGAATATCCCGAGGATTGCTGAAAAATTGCAAACGCTGCATGATGTAGGTTTGGATTATCTCAATCTTGGGCAACCCTCTCCGACACTTTCCGGTGGAGAAGCTCAACGGATTAAACTGGCTCGAGAATTGAGTCGCCGCAGCACCGGCCGCACCCTCTACTTGCTGGACGAACCTACGACAGGTCTTCATTTTGCCGACATCCGCTTGCTGCTCAAAGTGCTGCATGATTTGGTGGACCGCGGCAATACGGTACTGGTCATTGAACACAATTTAGATGTGATCAAGACGGCCGACTGGATCATCGATCTTGGTCCCGAAGGTGGGGCAGGGGGAGGTGAAATCATTTTCACCGGTACACCAACCGACCTGGCAAACTGCGAACAAAGCGCTACCGGCAGATCGCTCCGCCGACATATCGATGGCGGATCGCTGATAGTGCCCGCAACCCCTTCGAAGCATACTGCTAAGGCCAAGAAAGCAAAAGCCGATTCTCTGATCGATAAGTCGGCCGATATCGCCGAACTTCGCGAACTGACCGTCGAAGGTGCAACCGAACATAATCTGCGCGGGGTCAATGTTACACTTCCCAGAAATGCGATGACCGTATTTTGTGGCCCCAGCGGCAGCGGCAAAAGCTCGCTGGCTATGGATACAATTTATGCGGAAGGCCAACGTCGTTACGTTGAAAGTCTAAGCTCCTATGCTCGACAGTTTATCGGCCAAATGCCAAAACCTAAAGTCGATCGCATCGAAGGTCTCTCTCCAGCGGTAGCGATCGAGCAAAAGAATCTGAGCCACTCACCTCGAAGCACTGTGGGTACCGTTACCGAAATTTATGATTACCTTCGCGTCCTGATGGCCCGCTTGGCTACCATGTACTGCCCTACATGCGACGTACCAGTTACGACACAAACTGTTGATCAAATCGTTGATAAGTTGATGGCTTATCCAACTGCAACACGCCTGTATGTCATGGCTCCTATCGACCTGCAACATAAAGAAGATCTCTCCCAGTTGTGGAAAGAATTTCGCGAACAAGGATACGCTCGAGTCCGCGTAGACCAAAAGACCTACCCTATCGATGAGGCTCCGAAATTAAAGAAAACAGATGAGTATCGAGTTGAGGTTGTTTTGGATCGAGTTTCGATTCAAGATTCGTCGCGTTCGCGAATTGCGCAAAGCGTTGAGCAAGCTCTAGCTCTCGGCGCAGGCACAATGATTATTGCGGAAGTAGACGATAAACGGCCAGAAGCCCGATGGAATACGGTCGTTCATAATCAAATGCTGGCTTGCCCCGGATGCGGTTCCAGCTTTCAACCATTAACACCTCATAGTTTTTCTTTTAACTCCCCCTTAGGCTGGTGCCCAACCTGCGAAGGCTTGGGAACACAAACGGGAACCGACCCTGGTTCACTGCTGGATAGTGAGAAATCATTGCTAGAAGGTGGCTGTAAACTTTGGCCAACTCTTGACTCGGATATTTCGAAAGCCATGCTCGCGACTCTGACTGAGCAATTGGGAATTCCGGCCGATGTTCCCGTCGGTGCCTTAACGCCGAGCCAACGTCGCTGGTTGCTGTTCGGAGCGGGTGAGCAATGGTTTGAAGCCAAAATCAGTGGCAGCCCTCGACCCATCCGCTTCCAGTTCAAAGGCTTGTATCCAACACTGGAGCAAGCATCGAAATTGAGCCAACTGCAACGCATGCGATTGGAAAAGTATGTCGCCGAAATTGATTGTACGACATGCAATGGAAGCCGAATTCGACCCGATTCTGCAGCAGCCAAATTTCAGAATTTGACCGTCGGTGATATGGTTCGCATGCCCCTAGGAAAACTGCACGAGATCCTGTCGAACTGGAAACTCTCGACTCGCGAACAGCAAATCGCCGGTGAATTGGTACGCGAACTAAAGCAGCGTACCGAGTTTTTGCTGGACGTTGGCTTGGAATATCTCTCGCTGAGCCGAACAGCCAATACGCTCAGTGGTGGCGAAGCTCAACGCATCCGTTTGGCAAGTCAGTTGGGAAGCGGGTTGTGCGGCGTACTTTATGTGCTGGATGAGCCGACCATTGGATTGCATCCCCGCGACAATGAACGACTCATTAAGGCGATGCACAAACTTCGAGACCTCGGCAATACATTGTTGGTGGTGGAGCACGATCGAGATGTGATTGCCGGCGCAGATCAAGTTCGCGACTTTGGCCCTGGCAGCGGACGGCGCGGTGGCCTAGTTGTAGCATCGGGAAGTCCTAAAGAGATCGGCCAAATAGAGGGATCGGTCACAGGACCATTCATCAGCGGTACCAGAGCGATTCCCGTTCCCACCAACCGCCGCATGTTTGAGTTCACAAAAAATTCTGGCGAGTGGGAACCACCCAGTGGACACTGGCTTAACATTCTTGGCGCGAAAGAAAATACGCTGAAAAATGTAAAAGCCTCTTTTCCTTTAGGCGCCTTTGTCGCAGTGACAGGTCCCAGTGGTAGCGGAAAGAGTTCACTGGTCAACGATATCATGTATCCTGCCTTGGCTCGCGCGTTACATCGTTATGGAGGTAAGGTCGGCGCGTTTGAACGGATCGAAGGGATCAACCAAATCAATAAAGTCGTGGCCGTAGATCAATCGCCACTCGGTTCAAGTCCTACCAGCAACCCAGCTACCTACACCGGAGTCTTCGAACACATTCGACACCTCTTTGCGCTCCTGCCTGAAGCAGCCGAACGAGGCTTCACCGCACGACAATTTAGTTTTAACGTTCCCGGTGGACGCTGCGAAAAATGCGAAGGCAATGGACAGTTGAAAGTGGAAATGCACTTTCTAGCTGATGTTTGGGTCACTTGTGATGCCTGTAAAGGAAGGCGTTACACCGAAGAAACATTGGAAGTCAAATATCATGGCCATTCGATCCACCAAGTGTTGGAGATGCCTATTTACGATGCAGCCAAATTGTTTTCCGATCATGCCCGAATCTCACGCATACTCAAAACTCTCTCCGACGTCGGCTTAGATTACGTAGCCCTCGGACAAGCGGCCCCTACGCTCTCAGGCGGAGAAGCCCAACGCGTCAAACTCGCTGCGGAACTGTCACGCCCTGATACGGGTAGAACTCTTTATCTACTCGATGAACCGACAACAGGTTTACACTTCGAAGATATTGCCAAGCTGCTGAATGTGTTGCATCGACTGGTCGATCTCGGTAACACGGTGGTCGTTATTGAACATAACCTCGATGTCATCAAGTCGGCGGATTGGATTATCGACATGGGCCCAGAAGCTGGACTGGAGGGAGGCCAAATCGTGTTCACCGGCACACCGGAAGCTCTGATTGAATATGCGAAACCCCAACGTAAATCGAGCAAGAATATGAAAACTCGATCAGCCACCGGCGCGGTTGAAACGAAACTCCGCAGCTATACCGCTGAGGCCTTAGCTCCCGTACTGAAGGCGGGCCCCCATCAGGAACGACTCCGCTACCAAGAAAATCTCCCCTCCACCAACAGCGACGCTGCAACTGCGAAGGAGACAAACTGATATGGCAAGTGTCGATCCACACAACAAAGGACGATTGGTTGATCCGGCATTATTATTTCGCTTCAGCTTGTCGATGTATCGCACCGATATCGATCCACTCTCCGATCAGTGGAGCTTAAGCGAGGCGTACACATTTCCCAAGCTTGAAAGCCTAGCCGGTGGCAAATCATTTTCTGAACTTCGTGGAGCCTGGTGCAAAAAAGGCATCGTATTCCAATTGAAGGTCACAGGAAAGACGCAATATCCTTGGTGTCGGCCAAGTCGCATGGAGGAAAGCGATGGACTACACCTTTGGCTCGATACGCGAAACTCACCCGGCATTCAAAGAGCTACTCGGTTTTGCCATCAATTCGTATTCACGCCCATGGGTGGCGGCCCGCGTCAAGATCGCCCCATCGGCGCCCTGCTGGCGATCGCGAGAGCTAAAGAGAATCCGCACGAAGTGGCGGGGGGCATGATCCAATTAAGATCGAAGCTCGCTCGAAACGGATACTTGCTCATGATCGGTATTTCCAATGTGGCCCTCACCGGGTTCGATCCGCTAGAGTATCCACGACTCGGTTTTCATTTTGCCATCGCCGACCGAGAATTAGGCTGGCAATCGCTCACGGTAGGTCGAGACTTGCCGGCCGAAGAAAATCCCTCGCTCTGGAGCGAATTGGAACTGCTGGACGAAATCCCAGCCTCCTAAAATTACTACCGACTCTTCGAATATTTGATAGCAAATCCATCGGTTCATTCTTCGAGTTGCAAAGGCTCTTTGGGAGCATGAAAAGGTCTTTGCTGTGGACCTGAACCGTTTTTTGTGGTCCATTAGTTAAAGAGGTTTATGTCATTTGGAGATAACAGGATTTTCCTTCCATGGATGGATTGGAGTATTGGTTTCGCCGTAGAGACACAAGAAGTGACGCGTGTGAAATCGCGGCTCTTGGCGCCTTTAATTTAGCACGCTCCCGCTTTGTATGCTGTGGGATTAGTTGCGTCTTTTTTGCTCTGTGGATCGCTCTTAGCTCCATTGCCCCAGGGAAAGATACGGCAAACGCGTCAAACCCTCTTTATGATCCTTTCATAGCTTCGCAGCGCGAGGATGCCGAATTGCATTCTCTTTATCCGCTTTCGTCGGATCGATTGTGGGCTGTTGGTGATCGAGGCTTGATATTGGCGAGCGAGGATGGAGGTATTCGTTGGAAACAGCAAGAGTCTGGTACGACATTTCCCTTGCGCGATATCTATTTTTCAGATCCAATGCGCGGTTGGGCAGTCGGCTATGGTATACAACCCTTCTCGCGTCGATCGTATGGGATTCTGTTGATGACGAGCGATGGCGGAAAAAAATGGAACCATGTTCCGCAACCCTTTCTGCCACCCTTGCATGGCATCTGCCGCACGGAATCCGGAAACTTGATTGTCTGGGGCGGTTGGTCGATACCGTTGGGTTCAAGCGTTTTCGAATCGATCGACATGGGTAGGACATGGTCCCCGTCTCCACACCTTGAAACGGAATTTTCGTCTCTATCACCGCTTGGCCAGGAATGGGTAGGGCTTCAACCCGATGGTCGTGCTTTTCGATGGGCGCTTCCTGGGGGCCGAATATTAGAACCGGAGCAGTCATGGAAACTCTTTTGTCATTCCGGCGAGGTGGCCATGGGACTCGACAAAGCAGGGCAAATGTGGAAGGGTGATGTTGCGAATTTAGGAGCTAAACAAAATGTCGCAATGCCCGTTTTTTTGAGTGGTGTTGCCGCGATGTATGGCCGCGGAAATATGTGCCTATTATCGGGCGAGCCTGCGAAGAATATCGCTCGCAGCATGGATGCGGGCCAAACTTGGCAGCTTGTAGAAAACCCTGTGACGGCGCCATTAAAACGTTTTTATTTTATTGACGAACATCGAGGCTGGGCATTATCCGAGTTCGGCCAAATCCTGGCAACTCGAGATGGTGGCCAGTCATGGTGGATCCAACGCTCGAACTTTCGGCGATTGGGGGTTCTATTCCTGGTTGCTGCGGGTGAACGCATTCCATGGAATACAATCGCATACTGTGCTAATGAATTACAGCGTTCGACTAGCCTACTGATCCTTGACGGAGAAGTTTCGAATCCCTACGAAAGCAATTCGGCTCGGAGGCGTATTGAGGCGGCGGCAAGTTCGGTAGGTGTCAATCAAGTACACTTTATGCCACGGCATAAGGCGACTGAGGTTTCCCAAGAGATTGCTGATAAAAAACGCATAGCTTGGATCGACGAGGTAAAAGCATTTATTGGAGAGAACCTCCCAGAAGTGATCGTTATTGGTGAAGATCAGCGTTCAGGCCCGTCTGCGTTGAAAGAAGGTATCTTGAGTATTGTTCTCGATCGCTCGCAAATTTCAAACAATCAAAAATCGTCGGGAATCAAGCTGGAAGTTCTTCCGAAGATTCACAAGGTCTTTGCTGTCACCCATTCAAACTCGCGGAGCTTAGAAATCTCAAGCACTCAGGTCTTGAAACGTTCTGGCAAGATACTGGGAGATGTCGCACAACGAGCCACCCTATTATGTGAGGAGCACGTCGAACTGGATCGGTCAGAGTCACTTTTGCTTCTCTATTGCGATCATCCCGAAGAGGGTGTGGGCTCAGATATTGCGCGAGGTTTCATATCTTCGCCAGATGCAGCAAGGAAAATTGAACTAGGTAATCAGAGCAATCTGCAAGTTGTCTTAGGTAGCACGGCAAGACGTAAATCGTTGCAGCGTTTGCTCGATTCGAGTCGACGCGAGGTTCGCGATGAGTCATGGGATGAGTATTTCAGACAGGTCGTCGACAATTTGACGCGAGACGAATTGGAGGTTTCACTGATTTGGCTGGCGAATCAATTGCGAGAACAGGGTAAGTGGTTGCATTGGCAGATGGTCGCCGAAACCTTGATTCGCCGGCAACCCGACAGCGGTGCTGCAGAGGTGATGTGGCATCAGATCCTTACTGTCGCCGCATCAGCCGAACTGAACTATTGGCGCGAACGCGAACAAGGTTCCATTCGTCAAATTCCACCGACAACAGATGTCGTCACGGCGTCCGCCACTTCGGATAGCCCCCCAACGAGCCCGTTCGCGAAGGAAGCGATTACTGCGGTGAGTCCTTCCGTCGAGTATTCCCCGTTGACTGAGGAAGATGAGAGTGTAGCCAAGGGCGCCGAAGACCAAGTGAATTCAACTCGCCCATTGAACCAAGCATTGATGTATTGGATCATCGAACAATTACCGCTACGCCATCCGATGTTGACCACCGAACCTGATGTTTTGCTGCAATTATCAAGTTGGTTTCGGCGTCATGATCGGCAAGCTTCCATGGTGGCCGATATTCAGACTGGTTTAAAAAATATTTCGCAGCAAAGCTATCCATCTATTTGGAATAACGCAGCACTCGTTGAGTCATCTTTTTGGAGTAATGTGGCTGGCAATGCGAATTCCTCGGTCACTGGAGAAATTGCTTCAGAGTCTTCCAGTGTTTATTTGGGAAAGCAGCATAGCTCTGCTTATCCGTCAACCGATCGTCCATTGCTAGATGGTTTGGACGACGACCTCTGTTGGCGTCAAGCGGAAGTGGTTCATTTTGTCGGTTCTTTGGATTCACATCCAAGAACAGAGGCCCGCATCACCTTTGATGATGAATGGATATTTCTGTGGATTCATTGCGAGAGAGACTCGGCAAGCAAGCGGAGCCAAGCGGTTAAGCAGCGCAGTTATGACAGTGATTTGTCAGCCGAAGATCGTATAAAAATCATGTTGGATGTTGATCGCGATCGGAATACGCTATTTCAATTCGAGGTTGATCAGCGCGGCTTAACGCGCGATACCTGTTGGGGTCTAACACCATGGAATCCGCGTTGGTTTGTTGCGCAGCAGCATACTGAAACATTTTGGAACAGTGAGATTGCGATACCTATATCAGAATTAACTTCTACAACACGCTTGGCGGGTCGCCATTGGTGTTTTGGACTGGAACGTCAGAGCGGTCAAAGACCTCTGGGACACTGGCCGAAGGCCATCGGGAAATCCTTGGAAGCCAGGGAATTGGGTGTGCTGAGATTTATGACAGCGCCTTCTGGCCAGCCTCCAACAATTCGATGATACGATTGACATCGTACACACAACCTCCCCAGGTTCCGCCGCTGGCTTGCTGGAGAGCTGCCCATAATCGTGTATCGTCGGGAAGTTGAGCATCAGGTTTTACCAGGGGATGACGCGAGCGATTTCTCAGCAATTCTTCAGCCGCCTGTCTATCGATTCTTCGCCCCTCAGTTCCTACAAGATTGATACTTCCGGTCAGTGTATTGCGGTCGATGATCATTTCGATCTCATCGCCATCACGCAATTTGCCAATCGGTCCTCCCGCTAGAGCTTCTGGTCCTACGTGTCCCACACACGCGCCGGTGCTCACTCCTGAGAAACGTGCATCGGTGATGACCGCAACATGTTTTCCCCATGGAATATGCTTCAGAGCAGACGTGACTTGATAGGTTTCTTCCATGCCAGAGCCGAGTGGACCGCGTCCGATCAGCACGAGAATATCGCCGGGTCGGATCGCCCGATCCGTTTTGCCCTTAATGGCCGCGATCGCCTCTTTTTCTGTAGCGAATACACGTGCAGGGCCAACTTTTCGGTAGACGCCATCCGCATCGACGACGCTTGGATCGATCGAGGTTGCCTTGATAACGGAACCTTCAGGACAGAGATTGCCTTTTGGAAAACATACCGTGCTGGTGAGACCTTTTTCTTTTGCCAGCTTGGGCGGCAGGATCACTTGATCGGGATCGACTCCATCGCGCTGGAGCAAAAGCTGCCTGAGCGAATGGCGTCGGGGTGATTTTTTCCAGTGATCCAAAATCTCATTCCAGCTTTGACCGGTTATAGTGCGGGCTTCGCATCGCAAGATGCCCATTTCTCGCAAATGCCAAGCAATCTCGGGCACACCACCTGCCAAAAAAAGCCGAACTGTCGGGTGATTTTGCGGACCGTTGGGCAAAACATCCACAAATCGTGACACATTCAAATTAATGTTATGCCAATCATCGACGCTCGGACGATTAATCCCCGCGGCGAAGGCAATCGCAGGAATATGCAATAGCAGATTGGTAGAACCACCGCATGCAGCATGAACGGCCAAGCAATTGTGGAACGAATCTTCGGTGAGAATATCGGCCAGAGTCGTTTTCTTCTGGGCCATATCCCATAGGGCTTTAGCGCTTTGTCGCGCCATTTCAGTCCAAATCGGTTGACCGCTCGGCGCTAACGCAGCATGTGGTACCGTCATACCGAGAGCCTCGGCAATCACTTGACTGGTCGCAGCGGTACCTAAAAACTGACAGCCGCCACCTGGTGAGCCGCATGCGCGACATCCAGCCTCGGCGGCCTCTTCGAGCGTGATCTCGCCATGTGCATAGCGCGCTCCAATCGTTTGCACCTTTCCGGCATCTTCACCTTGAGTCGGCGGCAACGTAACTCCTCCAGGCACAACCACGGAGGGTAAGTAAGCCGAGCCCGCCAAAGCGATCATCATCGCCGGCAAGCCTTTGTCGCAAGTAGCCACGCCCAAGACCCCATGTCGAGTGGGGAGAGAACGAATCAGTCGACGCATGACGATGGCTGCGTCATTACGATACGGGAGACTGTCGAACATTCCCGTTGTACCTTGCGTTCGTCCATCGCAAGGATCGCTAACGTAGGCAGCAAATGGAACGCCGCCAGCGGCGCTGAGAACTTCCGCGGCCGCGCGAACCAACAGGCCAACTTCCCAGTGGCCAGTGTGATAACCCAATGCGATAGGCTGACCGTTCTCGGCTCGCATACCTCCTTGCGTGCTGAGCAATAGGAATTGCGGGCCTAGCATCTTCTGAACATCCCAGCCCATGCCCGCATTTTGTGTGAGGCCAAACAAATCACCGCTAGGAAGATCCCGCAGCATACTATCGGTAAGTGGCAGTCGACCGGTTGGCCCAGCACCTTGCGTCTCCACTTCCCATCGTCCTGCCTGACTATCACCCAACCATTCGTCTGCTTGATATTCTCTGTTCATAGGCCAAATCATTGACAGAAATAACGATGAATTGATGAAACAACGAGCCGTTTGCCAAAACCATTTCCGGGCGTGAACGCTCTCATGAGTCGTTATCCAGAAGTCGACTCGTTCTTGGAACTTGATGTGTGTACGTCACTTGCAGACTGTAGCAATGCCGCAGCATAGCCCAAGTAATCAAGTTTCTCTTGGCAATGCTTCAGCATGGGCGAATACGATCCAGTTCTTTGAGAAAGCTCCAGCAACGACGGTGCAATTCCCATCGGTCGTGCGCCATCGGGCATCATTTTGATAAACGAATGAAATGCCTCTTCATGTCTTCCTACTCGACTCAGCAGATCGATGTAGGTTTCAATTGCCGTTGTTCCGTGCTCACGTACATCAAGCGACTCAGCTTTTTGTCGAAACAACCGAAGCCCTGCTTCAACGTGTTGGCCTAGCAGTGTGCGAAAAAAGGCGATCGAATTGGGGTAAAATTCCAAGAAAGGTTCATCGCCTGGGTACTGATATTGCGGATGTAAATTCCGACCGTAATGAGCAATATCTAAACAGAGTTTTTGCAAAGATGGGTCATCCAAAACGCGACCGATCCGCACCGTTGAAGAAAGATGGGTGGTGTCGAGATGATAGGAACCATCTTTAAGAAGAGTCGGATGTTCGGCCAAGATGGCTTCAACCGTCTCACCCAATGGCGGTTTACCATCTCGCCTACCGATATCGACTCGCAATGAATTCATCAATTCGCGATGCACATGTCGCACCAAAAGTGCGGCGGCCTTTTGACGTTCTGGCTTTGATTTGTAAGCCAAGTGGGAATCGAACAGCGTGATACTATTGCAGGTACCCAGGCGAGAAAGAGACAACTGAAAGCCACGTTCGACGTCTACACTTTCATGCACCAATACCTCGATCAATTCGTCGAGATTTTCCGAATTCGCTTCGATTGAAGCCAAAGCCTGGGCGGCTGCCTCTCGATCGCCGACCGGACGCATGTACATCCAGCCTTCGCGAATTCGCCCGTTGCCCAAAAGCAATAATCCGACCGTGCGACAAGCATCGATCAACGAACGTTCCAATTTGTCTGTCAATAGCGGACTGAGCGTTTCATCTGGTCCAGGAGGAACGGCCGGCAGACCGATCTCCAAACGAGCCTTCATTTTCAACGCTTCAAAGAGTTCATGGTAAGCGCCCTGATGACGAAAAAACTCGATGACCTGTTTGGCAGTGGCCTGAGGTCCCTGTTGGGCCAGATGATTTGCGAGCGATTCGAAAAAGTTATCAACCGTTGTCATAGTCCGCTTGCTATTCCTTAGTATTGTTTTTTTGGAACATCTATATCCCGCAAAAAGTGCGATTGTCAACTCTTTAAGGCCACTGTCTGTCCATCGAACTGCACACCAGCTGGTGTGGGCCTGGCTCTCCGCCAGCAACCCGCATACGCTTTTGTTGGACTCCAGGTCCTCCTACGACCCTTGCAGCCAATCATGGGATTGCCTAACAATGCACGCAGCGCGAGATACCCTAACGAATTGACTCCCAACATTGTGCACTCGGTGCCGTCGACTTGAATGAACTTTACAGACACAATATCTCGAAGAAAATCTCTTAGAGAAAATCTCTCAAAGAGGATCTCTGCGAGAACAACTCTAGAAGTGGAGTAATCCCTAAAAGAGAAGCGATCTCCGAAAGACAAACAGATCCAAAAATAAATCCAAACGACGCGATCAGCATACCAATTGTTTAGCCTTCCAGATACTCCAGAACCGCTTACCTCATCCCAATCCGAAAGAGCAACAAATATGTCTGCCATGTTCCGATATGCAATCTGCAATGAACTTTTTCACGACCGAAGCCTGGAACAGGGTATGCGCGAAGCCAAGGCTCTTGGCTACACGGGTTTGGAGATCGCCCCGTTCACATTGGCTCCGCTGGACCATCCCTACGCTTCTTCCATCAGCAAGTCCGAACGGCAAAAAGTTCGCGATCTGGCCGCTGCGATAGAGATGGATGTGATCGGTTTGCATTGGCTTCTTGCCAAGACGCAAGGGTTCCATTTGACAACCCGTGATACAGACGTGCGACGCAAGACGGCAGCTTACTTTGAGGAACTGATCGATTTATGTGCTGACCTCGGTGGAAACATCATGGTCTTGGGCTCACCGCAGCAACGCAATTTTCCAGCCGATATGAGTCACTCCGAGGCGATGACCAATGCTGCCGACACGATACGTCTATTCGCAAAGTCACTTGAACAAAAAAACATTACTCTAGCCATCGAGCCGCTTGGGCCCACCGAGGGCAATTTCCTCAACTACGCGCATCAGGGGAAAGAACTCGTTCACTGGATCGATTCTCCCAATGTGAAACTCCATCTCGATGTCAAAGCCATGTCTACCGAAGGGACTCCCATCGCTAGCATTATTCAAGAGAACGCGGATCTGCTGGCGCATTTCCATGCGAATGATCCCAATCTTTTGGGGCCAGGTATGGGAGAAGTCCCATTCGAACCGATATTCGCTGCCCTGCGTAATGTTGGCTACGTCGGTTGGGTGTCGGTAGAGGTTTTTGACTATAGCCCGGGAGTGGGGACTATTCTTCAGAAAAGCATGGAATCGATGAAGCGGGCTGAACTCGCATGTGCGCCGCGGAACTAAAGGAATATACTACAGCACGTGCGAAAAAAATAATTCACAACTTCGCGGATCCGACTTCGATCGAAATTCATGACGGAACTTATCGCATGAACCGCGTCATGGGGGCAGTGCAGTGGCCCGAGAACGCTTGAGCCCAAGTGAAATTGGCCAAAATGAAATCGGCCTTAGTTGTATCGATTGAAAACGAGTACGCCCGAATAACAGTTACACCCTAAGCCCACCGATTATTTTATGGGGAGTGAGAGCTTGAATTCACCAAGCAATGCCAAGAAGGGAACGGAACCTTCAGCCGGTTCGGAAAAGAGTAAGAAAGATGCTTCTGGCGGTTATCGGGAACTTTTGGAATCTTTCATTGTTGCTCTGGTGCTGGCTTTCTTTTTTAAGTCCTTTGTCGCTGAAGTTTTTGTGATTCCAACCGGTTCCATGGCACCCACTCTGCTTGGAGCCCATAAGGATATTCGCTGTCCGGACTGCGGCAGGCGATATCATGCCGGTGCGAGTTTGGAAACGGACCAAAACAGTGGTGGTCGAACCGATTACATTGTGATCGGAGGCATCTGCCCGCTTTGCCGATCGCAAAACAATTTAGATCTCCGAACGACCGGCGATAAGACGGCGATGGGAGATCGCATTGTTGTCGGTAAATTCAATTACCTCTTTTCGGATCCCAAGCGTTGGGATGTTATCGTATTTAAGTATCCGCAAGACGCCCGAATCAACTACATCAAACGCTTGGTTGGCTGCCCCAATGAACAGATTCTGATTCAACATGGCGACATCTATACTAAACCGCTGGAATCTGCGGCGCCAGAATCTGCGGCGCCAGAATCTGGAAAGGGCACCTCCGCTCCAGAAAGCACCTCCGCTCCAGAAAGCACAGAACAACCTTTTACTATTGCTCGTAAGCCCGTCGACAAAGTGGAAACGTTGCAACAAGACGTTTTTGATTCCGCGAATGTCCCCGGAATTCTTGTTAAAGCAGGTTGGCCAAGCAATTGGCAAAGTTGGCCCGTGCAGTCCAGTGCCAAATGGGACGTGACATTCACAGAAAAGGTTTGGCGGGCAACAGTGGATGCCACCAATTCAACCCTTTCGGACACCAGTCTGCTCCGATATTTTCATCGCTTTCCTTCGCTGGAGGAGTGGCGTAAAGTCCATGGCGGTCAAGGAAATTTCAAGGATGTTGCTCCCCATACCGGTACGCTGATCACAGATTTTGCCAGCTACAATGCCATGATCGTTGCACCCCACGAGGCGGTCTATAAAAAAGATGGCTCGTTCTATCCGAACTACAAAGGTGGACTGTATCCCGATCAAGCTTTAGCCCGCAGCAGTGAGTACAGCATTGGTCATGGCGGTTCGCGTTCCATTGAATCGGAAGATGGCAATCACTGGGTTGGCGATTTGCTTGCCGAATTTGAGGTCGATTTGGAAGCTTCTAACGAAGGCACGCTGATTCTTGAACTGGTTGAAAAAGGGATTCGCTTGCAGTGCCAGATACTCACTTCCAGCGGCGAGGCAACGTGGCAAATCCTTTATGAAAATGCCCCTATCGACATTTGGGAACAGGTGCCTGTATCCCAGTCCCCCAGGGCTCAAACCTCCGTGCGCTCGCAGGGAAGATATCGAATCAAAATTGCTAACGTCGACAATCAATTGTTTCTGTGGGTGAATGGTCGCTTGGTCCAATTTGATTTTCCGACGACTTACGATGACAGTCGAAAACTTTCCATAGACCAACAGCGCCCGCATTGGACACCAAACGATCCGCTCGATGCCGCGCCTATTGCCATTGGATTGGCGAAAGGAAAAATGACGGTAGAACGAACCAAAGTTTGGAGAGACGTTTACTACATCGCACATTCGATGGGGGGACACCTGACCGATTACCCGCTCGATTCGGATTTGATCGAATCGGTGGTCGATCCCGAAACGCGTCGAATCATTGAGCAAGCTGCTCGCTCGGAACTCAATAGCGAGCAACTGCTATTGGCCGTGATAAAGACGGTCTACAGCTCGCCAACCACCTGGGATAAAACCAATTTGTTTCGCATGCGACGCGTACGTAGCTACACATTAGCAGACAAGCAATTCTTTCCGATGGGGGACAATTCGGCCGCCAGCGCCGATGCCAGGTCGTGGTACACCCATCATGTGGACAGAGAATTGCTTATTGGAAAAGCGTTGGTCCTTCTCTGGCCTCATTCACCTTACATGTTCGTGCCTCAATTTGGACGGTTGGGATTGATTCGCTAAAGATGCATCGATCTGCCGAGGTTAGGGGGTTACAGTGACGGTCTTATCTTCGCCAGATTCGATCACCCAGAAGCTAGAGGCCTATCCGAAAACCATCAGCAGACGGCGTCAGTCGCGGTATTCGGGGTTTTAGGATAGGCTCTGAGTAAAGCATCAGGTAAAACAGGTATCAGGTAAAAGTTGAGGGTTAGCACATGGATGTGCTGGAAGTAAGATCGCTCGAAAAATCCTACGGTCGACGCAAGGTCGTCGATGGTGTTTCATTTCGCGTAGGTCCCGGTGAAATTGTTGGACTTCTCGGGCCCAACGGCGCTGGCAAGTCGACCAGTTTTCGCATGACCTGTGGCATGGTTACGCCCGATCGAGGTCAAGTCCTCCTGGGAGGTCAGGATGTAACACAGTGGCCCATGTACCGTCGAGCGCGCGACGGACATATGGGTTATCTGGCACAAGAGGCGAGCGTATTTCGCAAATTGACCGTCGAACAAAACATTTCCAGCATGCTGGAACTCTTGGGCGTCGATCGTCGCGCTCGACGCAAACGGACACAGGAACTGCTGGAGCAATTCGACATCGTGGACATTCGACGCAGTCGAGCGGCGAAGCTTTCGGGGGGCGAACGACGCCGCCTGGAGATCGCGCGCTGCTTGGTTTCCAATCCCCAAATTATCATGCTGGATGAACCCTATGCGGGTATTGACCCGGTGACCGTTCAGAGCATCCGCGGCACAATCACCCGCCTGCGGGAAACGGGGATCGCCATTTTGATCACTGATCACGCAGCCATGGAAATACTCAGAACAGTTGACAGATGCTACGTCATCCATAAAGGTGTCGTCCTTTGCGAAGGAACACCTGAGGAAGTTAAGCAACACAAGCGAGTCCAAGAAGAGTACTTGGGTGACATCGACGGAGATACCCCTGAGGCGGCTGCCGAACCGGCGATAAAGCCACCGCATTGGCTCAAGCGACCGAGAACCGCAGAGACTGCGTCGGCTGCGACAGCTACCAAGACCACACTTCGCCGCCGAACCGATGTTTGATTTTGAGAATAATAATCTTAATTTTTTAACAATGTGCGCATTACGATAGGTTCGCGACTAACTTAAAACTAAAGCGACTCAAAACGGCTCGAGCCACGCATTTCGATGATTGCGGCCAGAATAGAAAAACAATTACAAGTCCGTCTAAAATTCCCTCTAAAATTCCCTCTAAAATTCTTTGTCTGATCCATTCATTTCTTCTGTCACGCTCAAGCTCGAGTGGAACTGAGGTCGAGGCTGGGTAACTATGAAGTCATCTTTCTCACGCTTCAAAACGAGGTATCGGTTCATAGGTTTTGAATCGCTTGAATCTCGCCGTGTTCTGGCGACGGAAGGGGAATGGGTGACCATCGAACGCACCCTGGACACTTCCGCTCTTTCCGGAGACATCAGCGGCACAATCACGTGGAACGACGGGACACAATCGGCGGCCCAAGTCATCAATCAACCAAACTCCGGAGCGCTGCGAATTCGTTTCGATTACACCTTGGATTCGTCGGGATTCTTTGCGGACCAAAGCCGACGACAATTGCTGCAGCTTGCCGCCGATATTGTGACAACCAAGTTTTCCGATACTCTCGCTGCAATTGCACCCTCCGGCGTGAATCAGTGGAATGCCAGTTTTCAAAATCCAAGCACCGGGCAAATGACTTCTGTCGCGAATTTGACTATCGCAGCCAACGAACTGGTAGTCTATGTGGGAGCTCGTAATCTGAGCGGCAACACGCTGGGACTTGCATCCACTGGAGGCTATTCTGCCGGTGGCACGCAAGCTTTTCTGGACAATGTGAAAGCTCGAGGGCAATCCGGCGCATTGGCGTCAACGCCAACCGACTATGGTCCGTGGGGAGGATCGATCGCTTTTAGGTCCAACACCAGTTGGCATTTTGGCGCCAGTACGATCGGCCTGGACTCAACGGAAAATGACTTTCTTTCCACTGCGATCCATGAAATCTGCCATATCCTCGGTTTTGGTACTGCCCCCAGTTGGGCAACGTATCTCAATGGGACACAGTTCATTGGAAATAACGCGAAAGCAAATTATGACCTCGGAGGAAATATCCCCACCGATTCCATACGCGTGCATTGGGTGGAAGGAACAACCGATAGCGGGAAAGAAACCCTCATGGATCCAACCCTCTCCGTTGGTACTCGCAAGAGTCTGACGCGGCTCGACCTGGCCGGCCTGCAAGATATCGGCTGGAGCTTGATTGAACCTTCGGCCACGATCCGTGGAAGTCGCATCTTTGCAGATAACCGAAGTTACGATGTCGATGTTCAAATTGTAGGTGCAAGAGCGGGCACGGGCGGCTGGAGCGAAACGTTGCAAATTGCCAATGCTCCACCCACTTTGGCTCCGATTGGCAACTATAACATTGTCGTTGGAAATCCCCTGGTCGTATCGCGTTTGGGCATATTTTCTGATCCAGGCTTTGACAATGCTCAAGCTTCTCCGCCAAGCCAAGAACGCTTTACGTATCGAATTGAATGGGGCGATGGCAGTCCACCACAAACGGGCAACGCTTCCATCGAATCGATGGGCTCCCCAGGTAATGCAACCACGGGTTTCTTTGGTGGCTCTTATGTTTTCAATACTACCGGAACCTTCTCGGCATTAGCGCGGGTGAGCGACGATGATGGAGGTTCGGCAACCAGAACCTTTACCGTCACCGTGCAAGCAGCACCCCAGCTGAGTCTGTCTCTTTCCAAAAGTAGCGTAGATGAAAATGCTGGAGCGAAAGCTGCCGTTTTAAGCGTCCGCCGCACGGGAGTTTCGCTGAATCCTTTGACAGTCCAATTAAGTTCCAGCGATACATCCGAGTTACGCCTCCCGCAATCAGCAACCTTTCCAGCAGGAGCATCTGAAGTGCTGGTCGATTTGGAAGCGGTGGATGATTCGCTGCTCGATGGTACTATTTTGGTCACTCTCACCGCATCGGCATCAGGCTTCTCCAGTGCAACGATTCCCATTGAAGTTACCGACTACGAAACTATTTCAGGCTTGGTGAATCAAACTGTCGTGAATGAAAACGCCGGTAGCGGTGTATTGACATGGACCATTTCACGAAGCAATACCGATCGGTCTCAGCCATTGATCGTTCAATTGTCGAGTTCTGATACCTCCGAATTGGTCGTGCCAGCGACCATAACAATTCCCGCCGGTGCAGCCGAAGCGGTCGTTCCAGTTACCGTACAAGATGATGCTATTCTGGACGGAACCATCGTCGTTCAGTTACTCGCTGCAGCAACCGGTTACCGATCCAGTGCCAATTCGGTCTCCGTTCTCGATATCGAGTCCTTACAGCTGGTGGTTGACAAAACTCGGTTGGCCGAAAAGTCGCCGGCAGATTCCGCACGAGCCACCGTCTCGTTGAGTTTCCCCGCGCCAACCGGCGGTTATGTCGTTCAAATCGCTCCATCCAAACCAGATCAATTGGGACTGCCTACCTCTGTTACTGTTCCGGCAGGTTCTCAATCGGTTCAATTCGATCTGGAAGCAATCGACGATTATGCGGTCGAAGGTTTGATGAACCTCAACCTCCTGGCCTCCGCACCTGGCGTCTCTGCAGCCAGCGTCGACATGGTAATCGAAGATAATGACCTGCCGCTGTGGCAAAATCCACTCGATCCGTTCGACAGCGACAACAATACGTTCTTCAATGCGATGGATGCTTTGGTCGTCATCAACAATCTCAACCGTTTCGGGACCCGGTATTTGCGTCCAGGCATCGACCTCCCCTCCCCACCCTACGTTGACACTACGGGAGATGGCCTGCTCAACGCGATGGACGCCTTGGTCGTGATCAACGCGCTTCAACGACGCGTTTAGTTACCCAAAATAGGTATATTTCCACGTTTCCCGTAACGATTTTCCCAACTTTAGCGGAAGTTGGAACTTTTGCTGGCTTCAGGTCGTCCAACGGACGTCTGAGCAGCCCCATGCACCCTCCTTTGAGGGGGAGTTGCTGAATGGGACGTTTTCTTTGATATAATCGTTAAAGTGCATATTCGTGTTGGTTACGGCCAAGAAAACGAGGCTTCTCGGAACAATCTGAAAATTCGTCAGCATTTCAGACAGTGACAGAACGGGGTGCGGCAAGCAGAATAGACTTGCCTCTCCATACCGGCAGTCTGCTGGGCGGTGTTGGCTTGTTTGCCTGCAATGTCTTGTCGCGTTAAGTCAGGCGGTATCGATAAACGGTTCCGGTTATTCACTCCGGTGTTTAGGGTTTCTAAGGGCAATTGAATGGCCATGTTCAAAAACGGCAACTCGGTTAGTGGCATTCGAAGTGTTGAGAAGAAGAGTGTTGAGAAGAAGCGCGCACTGCTGCGTCAAATTTTGCTTGAAACATTAGAGCGACGCGAGTTAATGGCAATCGACTCTGCGGGAGTCATTTTTGCTCCTGGCACCTCTCAAGAATACATGGACACCTGGATTGACATTTACAAGCAGGGCACCGCAGGGACGGGTGAACCGGGCGGCAATTCGGGCAATTTCGATGCAGGTGGCAACGGTCGCTGGATCAACCCGGTCGGTGGCTTATCACCGAATGTCGGCGATCCTGCTACGGTCTCTTGGAGCATCGTACCCGACGGGACTTTGGTGGGAAATAACCAAGGGCCGAGCAATTTTATCGCTTTTATGGATGGCATTTACGGCGGGGGTACTGGTGCAGTCGCCAGTCGCCCTTGGTTCCCATTAGTCGAGCGAGCTTATGATAATTGGGCTCGGGTTTCTGGATTGACGTTCGTTTACGAATCGTTTGACGATGGCGCTCCGCAGGGCGGAACCAATCGCGGTATTCAAGGTGTTCGCGGGGACATTCGTATCGGTGGTGTTAACATCGACGGCGACTTTGGCATCTTGGCGTATAACTATTTTCCTAATAGCGGAGGCAATGGCGGCGTCGACGGAGATATGGTCGTCGATACCAATGACTCGTTCTATCGTCTCAACGCTGACGGTGCGTCTGGCGAAAACCGAGCCTTGATCAACGTCCTAACGCATGAAGCTGGACATGGAATCGGCCTTGGTCACGTCGATCCACGGAACCAGACCAAACTGATGGAGACTCAGTATTCCGGCGCTTTTTATGGGCCTCAGCACGACGATATTTTGGGAGCCCAAACTTTATACGGCGATGATGACGAAACCAACGATTCCGCTGTGACAGCAACATCCTTGGGAACGATCCGAAATGGGCTTCGGACACGCACTCTTTTGTCGATGGATAACAATGCGGACCGCGATTTTTATAGCATTGACGCCCCCAGCGCAGGCCGATTAACTCTCTCCGTTACGCCTGTAGGCTTCCAGTACAATGTCGCGCCCACGGGTGGCTCGGTTGGACCTGTTGACAGCTTGCGTTATAGCGACCTGTCATTCCAACTCTTAGGTTCAGACGGCCAAACCGTCTTGGCTCAAGTCAATAATGGTGGACTGGGCGTTGCCGAAATTCTGACCGACTTCGAAATTCGCACCCCGGGCCAATACTTCATTCGCGTTGATGGTTCCAGCAACATCGTACAACTTTATAACCTCGGTATCGCCGGTTCAGGTTTCCGTAGTACAGACGCCGACGTTCGAGCTCCGCAGTTGATCAGCGTCAATCCCAATGCTGGTTCTATTTTCAGTTTTGTCGATCCAAACTTGAATCGACTTTCGGTCTCGCCGCGCGAATTGGTTTTCCGCTTCGATGGCGCACAGCAATTAGATCCGGCAACTCTCGGTTCCATCCGCATCACGCGAAGCGCTGATGGTATCTTTGGAAACGGCAACGATGTGGTGATCCAGCCGGGGTTCTTGGGATTCGGTGATACCAACCGAATTGTGATCGCTCGCTTTAAAGATGCCCTTCCCAACGATCGCTATCGCATTGAAATTTTCGGTTATGATGATCCTGACCGGGGTGTGATCGGGCTTCGAAACCTCGATGGAATTTTGCTTGAACCTCGAGTTCCGGGAACGAATCGAGATACCATTGATTTCAGTCTCCAACTGGGAGCTCAGATTGTTAGTGTTGTTCCGCAGCCGGTAAGGAAAGTTGGCAATCTCTGGGTTCAAGACTCTAACACTATTGAAGTTTATTTCAACGAAGATGATCTCTGGCCAGTTCCTGTAACTTCGACCGGTGCTCCGTCAGATCCCGCCGTCGTCAATGTAAATTTTTACCAATTGCTTCTGACTCAAAACACTGTCCGCAATACGGACGATGTTCGCTTTTTCCCAACGTCTGTAAGTTACAGTCCGGTGGATAACAAGGCGATCTTGACCTTTGATAATTCCAATACGGCGTCGAATCCATTTAATTATTCGCTGTATAACGGTGCTGCATTCCGATTGAGAATTGGTACCAATGAAGCGATTCCGGTCGCCCCCACGACCATCGATTTGTTTGCGATTGATCCTGCCGATACTTTCAATAGTGCCAGCAACTTAGGTCTGGTAAGTTCTTTCCAGAGTTTATTGGTCAACTCTGAAATCGTTAACCCGACGATCTACAATTTGGACTTCCCAGGCTCTCCCGATAGCCCTGGTGTCCGAGAAGTAAACGCAACTCCTGGTGATTTAGATTTTACCAATATCAATCACCTTCGAGATGACCTGCCAGATGTCGATAGCACGATTCGCGTTCAGCGATACAACTTCCTCAAGACTCAGCCTTACGGCACCAGCTCGCAAGGTACCTTGCTGTTCAGTTCCATCTCTCCATTGCAAGAGCAAAGAGTACGAGAAGTCTTGTCCTTCTATGCTCAATACCTTGGAATCAAATTCGTTGAGACCGATGCGCCCACTGGCCCTAGCGACTGGACGATTGTCGTCGGCGATTTGATTCCGCTGGGAAGCAATAGTTTTGAAGGCGGGACGCTCGGCCTAGCTGGATTCCAAGATCCAGGCATGCGTTCGAACCATACCTTTGGTCGACAAACGGTGATCCTGGACCGCGCTGAGACCTGGAACGATGCGTTTGGCGCATCGGATAACATAAAGCCAAGTTTCTTTGTTGTGGCGATGCGGGAAATCGGCAACTTGCTCGGCCTGGGTCAAATGTCCGAACTTCCTCCTGGCACGATCATGGGTGGAATATATAACAATTCGACGCTGGGTGGCGAAGCGAGATTGCTAGGAAATAATCCGACCGAGCCTATCTTCCCCGGCGATCAAGACATTATCGCTGGACGATATTTACATCGCCCAGATAGCCGTGATGTCGATATGTATCGGTTCGAAATCGCTCCTGGTCAAGCTGGATTGTTCACTGCGGAAATCGTTGCAGAGCGATCCACCGACGGTAGCCTTCTCGATTCTTACCTGACGCTTTATCGCGAAAAGGTCGACCCGATCACTTTGGAAATCGTTCGCGAAGTCATCGCGGTCAACGACGACTATTACAGCCAAGACTCGTTCCTGCAACTCGATTTGTCTGCTGGGGTCTACTTCCTGGGCGTCAGCGCATCGGGGAATTCCAATTACAATCCAGATATAAACGACTCTGGTATGAATGGAACCTCGGAAGGGCGCTACTCGATACGTACGACGTTCCGCCCCTTGGTCAATCAACAGATTGTAGACATCGATAACACGGCACTCGATGGTGACTTGGATGGAGTGGCAGGCGGGGTTTACAGTTTCTGGTTCCGCGCCGCACAACCGTTGACCAATGCCGCTAGCCCAGACGTTCGAACCCTATTCGTCGATAAGTCTCACGTACAAAATACCGCGCCAGGAGCACCCGCTTTAGGTTCGCTTGCCAATCCGTTTAACAAGATCTCTAGCGCCCTATCTGTCGCGCGGCAGGGCGATATTGTTCGTATTTTGGGCAATGCGGGACTCGATGGTAACCCGCTCACTCTCGCCGACAGCTATGCTTACGAAATCGGAACAGGGGGTCCGCTGAATCAACCGCTCAGCGACGGTGCAACGATGAATGTCCCTCGTGGCGTTACCGTGATGATTGACGCCGGAGCGGTATTTAAACTGCGGGGATCAAGTATCAATATCGGTTCAACCACCAGTAGCGTTGACCGAAGTCGAGGTAACTTGCAAATCCTCGGTAAGCCCGGACAAAACGTTCTCTTCACCAGCTATCAAGATGAGTCCATCGGAATTGATACTAACCCCATAAGCACCTTGCCGAAGGCAGGTGATTGGGGTGGAATCGAATTCAAGAACGATATCGATCAAGCGGAAGGTCGATTCAGCTTCGAACGCGAAGGTATCTTCCTGGATTACATCAACCATGCAGACATTCGATACGGTGGTGGACAAGTTTCGCTAGACTCGCAAAACCGAGTCATCACCCCGATTCAAATGTCAAAAGCTCGTCCGACGATCACCTACAACTCGATCTCCTTGAGCGCTGATGCGGCCATATCGGCTGATCCAGATAGTTTCGAAGAAACCACTTTCAACACGTCTTTATACCAGCTCAACGGACTGTTTACGCCAGACTATACCCGAGTTGGTCCGATGGTTCGCAAGAATCTTTTGAGCAACAACTCGACCAACGGTCTGTTTATTCGCGTGGACACACTCGCTGGCAATGCGACAACCCAGCAAACTGTTGCTGGTCGTTGGGATGATACGGATATTACACACATCATCGGTCAAAACTTGGTATTGGCTGGCACTGCCGGTGGTCCGAAGCTTGAGAGCACTCGACCTGCCATCAACACAGCAACCTTGAGTGGTGTTCGCGTCACTGGCGGTCTCTTGGCTCCTCCTGTCGGAGGCTCGGTAAGCTATCGATATCGAGTGGTTTATGTCGATGCACAAGGTGGTGAAACCTTGGCAAGCAACGCCACTCAGTCTGTCACTTTGACTCACACCACACCAAGCACTACTTTTAATGCGGTCCAGTTGACTCTTCCAACCGCTCCAAGTGGTTTTGTGGCTCGCCGCTTGTACCGTCAAACGGGAACATCAGGCAATTTTGAACTCGTTGTCGAATTGAATCGCAGCTCTTCGGTCTATGTGGATCGAGGTGGCTCGCTGGGGAACGTTCTCACGGATCGTTTAGAACTGAATCGCCCTCGTTTGGATGCAAGTCTGATTATCGATCCAGGTATCGTTGTTAAGAGCGACGGAGCTCGTATCGAGGCTGGTATTGGGGCAACCTTGATCGCAGAAGGCCGCGATGGAATACCGGTCGTCTTTACGAGTCGTCGAGACGATCGGTATGGTGCTTCGGGTACCTTTGATACCAACAATGACGGAACCACGACTCCGAATGCGGGCGATTGGGGTGGTGTCTACTTCGGTCACCTCAGCAAAGGGAGCATCGATCACGCATTGATTACATTCGCGGGTGGTATCACCAGCATTGCGGGTAATTTCGCCGGCTTCAATGCGACAGAAATTCATCAAGCCGACGTGCGTATCAGCAATACGGTGTATGAACAAAATGCAAGTGGCTTTGGAGCCCAGTCGACTTCGAACCGCGATGGGCACGGCTTTAATGAGGCCGCTGTCATTTTTGTTCGGGGCGCTCAACCGGTCATCATCAATAATATCTTCCGAAACAATCCAACTCCCGATACGCCAGTGATCAGCGTCAATGCGAACGCCTTGAGCTCGGATAGCGTGCTAGACGGAGGAAGACAGAGAGGTTTTTCAGATCGGTTGACAGAGGTTGTCGATAACCTGGGCCCGATGATCTACGGCAACTTTATTGGAGATAACTCCATCAACGGCATGGATGTACGTGGCCAGACACTTACGACCGCTACGGTATGGGACGATACCGATATCGTTCACGTTCTCCGCGACGAGATCCTGGTTCCCGATTTGAATGTGATGGGCGGTATTCAGCTCAAGAGCCGTCCCACGGAGAGCTTGGTAGTCAAGTTGTCCGCCAATGCAGGCTTCACGGCGACCGGTCGACCTCTGGAAATCGATGATAGGATCGGCGGTATTGTTCAAGTCGTTGGTAGCCCTGGCTTTCCAGTTTACCTCACCTCATTGCGGGACGACTCGATCGGCGCAGGTTTCGATCCGAAGGGACTCGCGCAGAATGATACCAATGGCGACGGTGACAGCACCGGTAGTGCGGGCGATTGGCGCAGCATTCGGCTGGATAAATTTAGCCATGATCGCAACGTAGAGACCATTGTTGAACAGGAATCGCCTCGCGTTACGGCTCCCGGAACCAATGCAGTTCCTTCCAACGCGCAGCAACTCGGTTCGCTTGCGGCCGCTGAAGATGAAGGGGATGAGAATCTTCGCTTAGGCTTCACGGTGCAGGGTGTTATCAATGAAAAATCCGATATTGACGTTTACAGCTTTAAAGGTAGCGCTGGAACCGAAGTTTGGATCGATATCGATCGAACCACTAATGCTTTGGATACCGTGGTCGAATTGATCAACGGTAATGGTGAGATCATTGCTCTGAGCGACAATAGTTACGATGAAGCACTCGGTAGCTACAGTATTTACAAAAACCCTGAATTGCTGCCACTGAATCAAGCTAACAGTTTGCCGCGAGATGCCTTCTTCCCCAAGAACGGAAACGGTACGACTACCGATTTCTATTCAACCAATCCATTTGATGCTGGCTTCCGTATCGTTTTGCCAGGTGTCTTGGGAGAAGAGAACACGTATTTCGTTCGTGTTCGAAGTTCCAATATCGATTCCTTAGATACAAGTGCTAGCCGAGACGATTTGATCGATCCATCCAAACTGCGCGATGGTAAGACCACCGGTCGCTATCAGTTGCAAGTGCGTTTGCGCGAAATGGATGAGTGGGGTGGATCATCGGTACGCTATGCCGATATTCGCTATGCAACCACTGGAATCGAAGTGTTCGGCATGCCTGCACATTCGCCATTAATCGGAGAAGCCAACGAGCCGCTGCAAGCTGGCGTCGATACGAACAACACCATTGGTGGAGCGGTTAATCTTGGCAACTTCGCCAACACCGACCGAGCTGCTCTCAGCATCGCAGGGGAAATCGCGACCGCTACCGACGTTGATTGGTATCGATTTGACATCAACATCGATTCCATACAAGGAAGCGGCTTAGCTCAGCACTTAGCCACAATTATCGACATCGATTATGCGGACGGTCAATCGCGTCCAAATACATCGTTCTGGCTGTATTACAACACACCCAACGGCGCTCAATTGGTAGCAGCCGGTACTGACTCGAATATTGCCGACGATCGCCCTGCTCCGCTTAACGGAACGGATTTGGACGATCTATCGCGCGGCAGCGTCGGTTTCTTGGATGCTTATTTGGGTTCGACCGAATTAACCGCTGGAACTTATTTCCTAGCCGTTACCAACAATTCCCTGATTCCAACCGATCTTCGACAATTCCAAGAAGGGAACCCATCGAACCCGTTGGCTCGAATGGAGCCGGTCAACAGCATTCACAAGATCAGCGAAAGTCGATTCAATATGTCGCCGCGAACCACAGCGTTCGGCGCGTTGCAGGTCGCTTTTACTGGCAATGCAAACGCGATCGATTATACGCTCGGCGATGTAGTGCTGTTTGTAACTCGACCCACTCCGGGCGGCACAACCTCGGATCTTCTCACCGTGGACTCGTTGACGGGAACCGCAGAAACCGCGATCCGATCCTTCCCGCGCGTCTTCGATATTGCTATGCGACCCGATGGTAATTTGTATGGATATGAAATTCCCGTCACCGTCCCTTCGACGGACAATAACAACGGTAATTACATTCAGATTGATACTGCCGGTAACGGTGCTAACCGCGTCGCCGGTAACTCGAACATCGATACGTTCACCCAAAACAATAACAACCCCCCCGATAATGCGAAGGTTGCCGCCAACCCTGAGACCGGTGCCGACGACGGTATCGGAATTCAGTTCCGAGCGATCACCTATACCACAGGATCTGGGCTTGGTTTGTATGGGGCGGGGAGCCGAGGTTATAATGAAGTTACATGGAATGCCCTAACTAACAACCAACAAAATTCACGAAATTTTATCTACCAGATGAACCCTGTCAACGGTGCGGCGCTCAGTGCCCCACAGGCGGATCGTGTTGAGGCTGGACGTGCAGCGGCCGGTACTCCGCAGGTCAATACTGCCGGAACTCAGATTCGTGAACGCGGCTGGGTGAATACGACCGTTGAAATCAACCCGCAACCATCGAGGGTCTTGTACACCTCGCCAGCGCGGACAGGATTATCGTCTGGCAACATCATTGACGGTGACATTATCTCCGTGAATGGCCGCGACTATGAATTCGATTTAGGTACTACTCAACCTGGCATTCGATTGAATATCACTCCACCAGGTTTGGTTCCAACCGACGGTAATAATTTCACTTTGACTGTCGGGGCCACCAATTATCGTTTTGAATTCGACACCGGGCCAGTGATTGTTGTCACCGCTGGTGGTTCTGCGGCGCTCGAAGGCCAGACGATTGTGATTAGCGACGCGTTGGGAGTGAACCATACCTTCGAATTCAGTTCAGATGCTACGCTGGCAACGCCGGGCGCGATTCGAATTCTATATCGAACGGATGATTCGTCGAACAACATCGTTACGCAAATCATTGATTCCATCAATGGTGCGGGTTTAACGATTGGGGCCCAAGTGCTCGCTGGAACTCAGCGGATCACGATCACTGGCGACACCAACTTGACGGCGGCTACGGCTTCAACAACTGTATCCGGTGCTTACGGCGTCACTGCAGGCTCAACAGCGATCCTCGTCGAAGAAACATGGGACAATGCCCAAGTTGCTGCTGCGATCGCGAACGTTTTAGATGGTACGCACCCAAGCGGTATTGTTGCCGTTATCAATGGTATCGAAATCACCTTCACCGGGGCGGATTCGGGCTTCTTCGATACAACGCCCTGGCTTATCGCCCTATCCACCGGTATCAGTGTTCGACCTGGCAATATTCCAATCCCTTTCAGTGTCGATTTCTCAGCCGAGGAAATCGCACAGACTGTATATACCTCGCTGTCCACCATCATTCCAGGCGTTGTCTGGACAGGCAATTCCGTTTCGCTACCGACCGGGTTTGCCTACGATACCGCTCGAACGTTCTTCCAACGAGCGACCGCGACCTCCCGAATCAGCCCATTGATGCTCGACTTTGTGCCAACCCCTGCCCCTGTTGCGGTACCCACGTTGAAGTGGTACGTCACGGGCATCGCGATGGTTGGTTCCGAGATGTTCGCCGTAACCGAAACGGGAGACCTTTTCGAGGTCGGTCTTCTTAATTCGGTTACCGGGGATGTTGCCTTCAGTGCAGGCTCGACCGGTAATCGCGGCGACTACATCGCCTCGATCACGGATCCTGCTACCGGTGCACCTGTCCAATTCTCCGGCTTAACCGTAGGTCCGCGCAACGTGGAAGGTGGACGCTTTAGCAACGTCTTGTTCGGTATTGCTTCCAACGGGGATATTTACGCTTTCGATACTCGCGGTCGATTGGTTCCTGCCTTTGCCAATGGTAAGTCCAAAATCAGCACCGGCGTCGTTGGAGCCAACGGATTAGCGTTCAGTAACCTGGACGTGAATCTGTGGCACGTGAGCTCTCGCCGAGGTAGCGATGCTGGCCATGGTGTCGAAGGTATCTTCGATGGTTCGCGGGAATCAGATAGTCCAGGCGGTAATAGCCTTTACTTCGGATTTGAAGGCGCCGCTAACCCAGGTAATTGGACGGGTGTTTGGGATCTCGGCAATGGAGCTGTTGCCTCGGATTATGATCCTGCCCGCTACAACACCTATGAATTCCCAGGTGGTGCTCAGGGCAGCATCGAAAGCAACCCATTGGATTTGTCCAACTACTCCGCTGAAGACAAACCAATGCTGTATTTTAACTATCGTTTGGCAACAGAAAACGCCAACAGCGATTTGAACGACGGCACCGTGATGCGAGATTCATTCCGCGTCTTCGCAGCGGACGACGATGGACTATGGCATTTGCTCGCCACCAACAACTCGATGTTTGATAACGAACGCGTTCAAAATAGTGACGACGAGAAGGACTATTTCCTAAACGGAACCGATCTCCAGATCCAAGAATTATACGACGTGAACGATACGAACAACGGGACTCGCGCTCCTGCCGCCAATAGTTGGCGTCAAGCTCGTATTGATCTTCGTGACATGGCGGGCAAAGCCAACGTTCGACTCCGCTTCGATTTCTCGACGGCAGGCTCGATGGGTCTTGGCAGCATCGGTACCGGGGGCGAAGAACTCCGTATCGTAGAAGGCAATCGACTTGCCGACGGCGATACCTTTACCATTCGCCGAACCGTTGCTGGAGCGCCTGTGGATTCGATTTTCGAATTCGATTTCGGTGTAACCTTCAATGCGCCGAGCGGCGCGAACATTTTGGAAGGTTCTACTTTTGATGTTGACGGTGTAACCTTCACTTTCACGGCAACGCCTGCCGCTCTCACTGATATCCTCATCGGAGTAAACGATAATTCGGGCACTATTGCGTCTCGTATGGCAGCAGCGTTGAATGACAACGGATTCACGGTCACCGTGGATCCTGTCAACCTAACTCGTCTGTCGGTGCCCAATGCACTCACGGCGACACAAAGCGTTTCACTCCCTGCTAACTTTATCGATGGTTTGCCAGGCGTTAACGCTGGTAATCTGCCGGTCTTCGTGACCTACGATATGTCAGTTATCCAGGTTCGTGATGCGATTCGTACCGCCCTGGCTCTCCAGTACAACGAGCTCAGCGAGAAATCCAATATCAGCACGTTCCGTGTGGAGAATGAAATTCTGCGGTTGAACGATTTGCGAGTTGTCGATCCAGGTAAACTTGGTTTGTCGCGTCTAGCTGGGAACCCGAATTCGACTAATCGTTTGGCTGGCGATAGCTTCGGCGGCTTCACCTCAAGCCTTCGCGGTCAAAACAATCGCAACGAAGGTGTTCTCATCGATGATATCATCGTTGGCTTTGCAGAACGTGGCGAAATTATTGCCAACGGAACCGTCAATGGAACGGGCTTTGCCACCAATTTGCAATATGAACCGCAAGCGAACACGATGGCTGGTGAGCGAAAAGATGAGGTCGAGACGGGTCGATATCAACTTGAAATTCGTCGAGCCGCATCCTTCGGTATCAATGGTGGAACTTCCTTGTCCTTAGATCCGATGGCTGGCGCTCGTGCGTTTGATACCAACGATCGTTTGAACCAGGGCTTCAGCTTGGTTGCTCGCCCAGGTTCGCAAATCGCAGACGGTGAGATTTTTACGATCAGCGATGGTGTAAACACACTCCGCTATGAATTCAACGATATCACGATCGTCGATCCTGCACCGGGCGCTGGATTCACTCAAGGTAACATTGAAGTTCCATTCACTCCGACAATGACCACGGCAGAAATCGCGCGTGCGATTCGAGATGCGATCAATAGTGCCGATTCACAAGCTGTGATCAAGGTGATTGCCGGACTATCTGATTCGCGAAACGAATCCGCCCCGAGCAGTTCGATCTTTATTAACCTGTTCGGCGCCGCTGCAGCAGACAATAATGCAACGGATAACTTCGGATCGATTTCTTGGGTTGTGTCTGGCATCGACACCTTCGACAAAGAAGATACCGGAGACTCGAACCGTAAACGCGATCAAGGACAGATCATCCTGCACAGCAATATCATTCGTGATAGCAGTTCATTCGGCATCATCATCGATGCGGCCGCTCGAACTAGCCCGCTGACACCGCTGGCAGGGGTCTTGCCTCGATCAGGTCCAGTTCGCAATTTACCTCAGTTTAATGTTGAAGGCTGGGTTCCAGGTGTCGTTGCAGCGAATAATGTGCTCGCTCTGAACCGAGGAGGGGGTATCTTGTTCAGTGGTGACACTCGAACCGGGAACACGATGGACGGGTCGGTACCGTTTGGACGTTTGGTAAATAATACCATCTACGGTCTGCGTGCTTCGGATGTCGGTATCAGCGTTACCAATAACGCAAGTCCAACCATTTTGAATAATATCGTGGCCAACTTGGGTACGGGCATTCGAGTGGATTCAAGCAGCAGTTCCACGGTTATCGGATATACGATTTATCAGAATAACCAAATCCCAGTGCAGGGCACGGGGACCGGTGCACAAGCGATTTTGCTCCAACCGACCGAACCGTTGTTCGTCAATGCAAGTCAATATAATTTCTATCCAGCACCATTATCGAAGACCATCGATAGTTCGATTGATGTGCTCGAAGACCGTCCAGCGTTGGTTTCGGTCAAAGATAATATCGGCCTACCACTCTCTCCGATTCTGGCTCCTTCGCGAGATATTACGGGACAGTTGCGAGTCGATGATCCAGCGGTGACAACTCCATCCGGCCAAGGTGGTAACGTATTCAAGGATCGTGGGGCTTACGATCGTGCTGACTTCGTCAACCCAATCGCGCAGCTCTTGGTAGCTCAGGATAACGATAACGAAGGTCGAGATATCGATCCCAACCTGACCTACGTGCAATTGCTCGAAGGCACATTGGATCACTTCTCCATCCTCCTTTTGGAAGATAATGGAACCGGTCCGGATGTCTCAACAGTGTCGAATCTTTCAGTTTCGATACTGGAAGATGGCCGATTGTTGAGAGAAGGAGTCGACTACACCTTTGGCTTTAACGTCACCAATCGCACCATCCGTCTCACGCCGCTTTCCGGTATCTGGAGACCAGGCAGCGCATATGAGATCACTCTGAACAATCGCAACCGATTCATGCTGACAACCCTTGACGGTGCTTCGGTAAGCGATGGCCAACAGTTCCGAGTCGTAGATCAAAATGGCGTTAGCTCGGTCTACGAATACGAAAGTGGTTTCAGCATCCAGGTACCTCAAACGCTTGCAATTACGGTTCCACCTGTCGGGGCAGCCACCGGTGGTGTGATCGACGGGCAAACGTTTAAGATTGGCTTGAATGGAACCGAAGTGACCTTCGAGCTCGATTCCAATAATAACACGGTTTTAGGTAATACGCCGATTGGAATCTCCGTTGGCGATACGGCAACCCAAGTTCGCGACAAGATTTTGGCGGTCCTGCTGCTCAATACATCGCTCAACCTGGCACCCAAAGCTGTTGGTACCGATTCGATTCACCTTGGCAGTCTTCCAGTCCACACTCTGGACATCAGCAACTCCAAGCTGATCCCAAGCGGTGTTTCTGCAGGCGTTCAAGATGGACAAAGCTTTAGCTTCACTCAAGATGGCACAACGAAAGTTTTCGAATTCAATACGATCGGCGATACCAACATCGGTGCCGGCAATATTGAGGTTCCATTCGCTCGTACCATGACCAACGCAGACCTTGCCGCTGCAATCGTAACAGTTGTCGGGGCTCAGTCCTTCGACTTGCCGCTGCTGCAGAACTTAGGTAATGGTCTGGTGCACCTCGGCGGCCGCCCTGGTCAACAACTCAGCACAACAGCGTCTGTAATGCAGACTCTCGGTTCACCAGGTGTTACCAAGAGTCTCGAATTGCTGGTCCCATCGATGTCTGGTCCAGGTGCGATTCAAGATGGTGAAACCTTTACCATCACTCGCGGCACTCAAACGATAACGTTTGAGTTTAACAGCAACGCCAACACGACCCCTGGCAATACGGTAATCAATTTCTCATCTGCGATGACTGCAGATGAGGTAGCAATTCAAATTGCCAATGTGATTCGAGGCACTACGCTCGGACTGAACACCGCTCAAGCGATTGGCGCTGTTGTCAAACTGAACGAAGGAATTGGCTATACCATAAATACGGGCACATCTCGTTTGCTCCAGTCCGGTGTTTCCGGCGGAGCAACGCCAATCGTTTATACTCCGTGGGCCAAGTTCACCGCTGTAGATATGGCTGGTGTCATTATCAACGCGATCAATGGTACCAGTTTCGCAGCCAAAGCAAGGTCTCGCGGAAGTGACACGATTTTCTTGTCGGGCGCAAGTGTTGTTACCGATATCGCGAACAAGAGTATCCAAGGTATCACCGATATTGCAGGCAACCCGCTTGCTCCGAACCGCAGCAATCAAGAAACACAATTCACGATTCTGCTGCCCGGTGTACAACTCGATTACAGCGATGCTCCGGATCCTGGTTACAGCACTATCCTCGATAACAACGGCGCTCGCCACGTCGTGCTTGCCAATAATCAATTGCTGTTGGGAAGTGTCATTACGACGGAAACCGATGGCACGCCAGCAAGCGATGCCCTGGGTGACGGTGGCGACGATGGTGTAACGTTTGCCGGTGTATTCAATGAGAACTCAAATCCAGTAGTCGTAACCATCGAAGCATCGAGATCAGGCTTGATCGACGCATGGGTCGACTGGAACCGCGACGGCGACTGGAATGATCCAGGTGAACAGTTTATGAACACTGTTCCGGTCCGCCCCGGCTTCAACAACTTTAATTTGGTGACTCCTGTCGGTGCATCGATTGGCAATACATTTGCCCGCTTCCGCATCAGCAGTGCGGGTGGCTTGTCGCCAACCGGTGTTGGTATGGATGGTGAAGTCGAAGATTACATGATCAATGTTCTTCCCGGTACTCCACCGGTGGGAACAGCAGATCAGTATGCAGTGCTGGAAGATGGCTCGTTAACCACGACTCAAACGGTCGAGTCGGACACGTCGCTCAACAACAACGGCATCCTAGTCAACGATAACCCCGGAACTCCAGCGGGCGTCCTGTCTGCCGTATTGATTTCGGGACCGACCCGCGGCACACTTGCCTTGAACGCCAACGGTAATTTTACCTACACGCCTCAGGGTGAGTATTTCGGAAACGACTCCTTTGTTTATCGCGTTGTGAGCAGCAACGGGTTGCTGGCAAACCAAAATACGACTGTGAATATTACCGTTGTGCCTCGCAATGACGTGCCAACCGCTGTAGATCTAACTTACAGTGCAGGTCAGGGCTCAACGGTCACTGTTCCGCTGGCAGATCTTTTGGCTGGTAGCACGGTCGGTCCAACCAATGAATCGGCAGCTCCTCCTGCAGGTCAGGGACAAATCCTTTCGATCCATCCAGTGACTCCAGTGGGCTCTGCAACCCCAGCCGATTCAACGGTCAGCTATAATCCAGCGACCGGTCTGGTTAGCTTCACACCAGATTCGCCTGCGACTACCCAAGGCACCTTTGTCTACACCCTAATTGACAATGGTAAAGATGGTGTGTTAGCCGATAACGTTCAAACTGGTGAAGTCGATGCATTCGAGACAGTGACTCGCACTGTCACCATCAATTTCATCCCTGTCAACGATCCTCCAACCTTCACTGCCGGTCCAAACGTTACCGTCAATGAAGATTCCGGGGCCTACTCGCAACCCTGGGCGAGCAATATCTTGCCAGGTCCGGTGGGCGATCCTGGAGAAGTGGGTCAAATAGTTACCTTTGATGTTACCGTGGCCTTAGCTGACCGAGCATTATTTGCTAACGGTGCTCTGCCAAGCATTAGCTCCAGCGGAGTTCTAACATTCACGCCGGCCAACAATGCGAATGGTACTGCGATCGTCAGTGTCGTCGCTCGCGATGACGGCAGTAACATTGCTCCGAACCGTAACAGCTCCGACCCAGTTCTTTTGACGATTACCATCAGCGCGGTAAACGATAACCCCGTGGCTTCTAACAGCTTTACCTACACCATCACCGAGGACACGCTGTTGTCGGTGAATGCTCCAGGATTGCTGACTTTAGCTACAGATCCCGATTTGCCAAACGACACCTTGAACGCTGAGGCTGCGAACGTTACCAGCGTTCGTGGTGCCCCAGTGATTATCAACGCGAACGGATCTTTCAGCTATGATCCAAGAGCCGTGCAGCAACTGCAGGCATTAAGCAATGGTCAATCGCTGCAAGATTCCTTCGTCTATCGCGTGCGAGATGCGGCTGATGCGTTGAGCAACTTGGCGACGGTACAAATCACGGTCAATGGTGTCAATGATGCACCGGTCGCAGTGAACGATCCCGATTCAGGTCGCTTTGTCATTCCCGCTGGTGGCAGTCGTATTTTGACCGTGCTCAGCAATGACCGGGATGTCGATAATGCGATCAATCCAGCTTCCGTGTCACTCGAGATTCTACCGAGTTCAGGTACGGCGATCGTCAACACCGATGGCACGGTAACCTATCGTCCATCGGCAGGCTTCCGCGGCACTGATTCCTTTACCTATCGCGTCAGCGATATCCTTGGAGCGGTATCGAATGAAGCGACGGTCAGCATTTTGGTCAACGATGCACCGACTGCGAGAGGCGACCAGACCTTTACCAATCGCAACGTGCCTATCAACATCAATGTGCTTTCCAACGATACCGATCCAGACGGAACGCTCGATCCTGCTAGCGTCACCGTTGTGACTCCTCCACCGAGCTCGCAAGGTACGGTGCAAGTTCTTGCCGATGGTCAAATTCGGTTCACCCCGGCTACGGACTTCACGGGAGAGGCTACGTTCTCCTACACGGTTCGCGACAACGTTGGAACAACCTCCAACGTGGCGCAGGTGCGGGTCAATGTTCTCTCCAGCGCTTGGCAAAATCCAAGCAATCGGTTTGACGTCAACGCTGATACCTTTATATCTGCAATCGATGCCTTGATCGTGATCAACGCCATCAATCGCAACGGTGGTTCGTTCCCACTGATTCCGGGTGTTTCGGCTCCTCCACCTCCATTTATGGATGTGGATGGTAACAACGTCGTCAACTCGCAAGATGCTTTGAACGTAATCAATGCGTTGAATCAGCGTCCTAGCGGAGAAGGGGAAGGCTCGGCCGAGGGCGAAGGTAGTGATGATGTCAGCCTAAGTTATCTGGCAGGCGGTTGGATTACCCAAGCGTCCACTCAACTCGTTAACGCGAATGCGATGGTGAATGCGGTAGGGAATTCTATGCTGCGAGAAGCTCAAGCTCAGCTTGATTCGGTGATTTTCAGCACCGCACGTAGAGCGGCAACGGTTCCAGCGACAGGCAGCTACCCGACCGGACGACTCAGCGACTTGGTGGCAGGAGATATGGATGAGGTGTACAAACTTCTCGCTGCCGACATGGAAGATGAAGAACAAGCTGCCGACTATCTGCTGACGGATATCGATTCGCTGCTGAACTAACCGCTGCCGGTTCTCTCCTTTCGACTGACCTTAAAATCGCCCGCTCAAGTTTATGGCTTGAACGGGCTTTTTTATTACCATCGTCGTCGAATTTAGTTAGAATAAGGGACGTGTTTTTCAGCGCTGCAGTCACAGGGATGTTGCTTTATGAAATGCATCGTTTTTAGCGCCAAGCCCTACGATCGCGTTTTTCTCGAGCCACTGGCGCGAAGTTCAGGACATGAACTCGAATTTATCGATACTCGGCTAAACGAGAGGACATGCAAACTTGCCGATGGCTATCCTGCAGTTTGCTGCTTTGTCAATGATCCACTCAATGCAGAAATCCTGGATTGTCTCCATCGAGGTGGTGTCCGCCTGATTACGCTCCGCTGCGCGGGCTATAACCAAGTTTCCATTCCAAAAGCCCAAGAGCTCGGTATCAAGATTACCCGAGTTCCCGCATACTCTCCTTATGCTGTCGCCGAACATGCGGTGGGAATGACATTGTCCTTATGCCGCCACCTTCATCGCGCCTATCAGCGAGTTCGCGATAATAATTTTTCTCTGGATGGCCTGCTGGGATTCGATCTTCATGGTCGCGATGTAGGCATCGTCGGGACAGGAGCCATCGGTTCTGTAACAGCCAAAATATTTGCCGGTTTTGGCTGTCGCGTGAAAATGTTCGACCCAAAACCAAATGAATCCTGCCAGACCTTCGGCGAATACGTATCGCTAGATGATTTGCTCCGAAATAGTGATATCATTTCACTTCATTGTCCACTGACACCTGCGACCTCTTACATGATCAATGGACCCAAGATCGCCGTAATGCGACGAGGTCACATGCTCATCAATACCAGTCGCGGTGGGTTGGTCGATACGCAAGCAATCATCAATGGCCTCAAGACGGGGCATATAGGTGCAGTAGGGTTAGATGTTTATGAGGAAGAGGGAGATTTATTTTTTGAAGACCTCTCCAACCGCGTCATCACCGATGACATTTTCTCTCGGCTTCTCACATTTCCCAATGTGCTTATAACAGCCCATCAAGCCTTTTTTACTTCGAATGCACTAGAAGCCATTGCACAAACCACAATCGATAATCTTAATCGTTATCAGAAACAAGAACCGCTTCTTCACTGCCTGACCTGATCCATCTCATCTCTCGTTTCATTTCCCCTGCATTGCCATATGACAACTATTTGTAACCAACCGTCACGCTCACTTCCTTGGCTTTGCTTTTTGGTTGCGATCAGCCTTCTCGCCCCGTCGCATCAGCAGGTGGATGCCCAAGATCGACCCAACATACTCTTGATTGTCGCCGATGATCTTGGCTGGGGTGATGTCGGTTGGCACCAAGGTTTTGCCCAGACCCCCACGCTCGATCGACTTGTTCGTGAAGGAGTCGAGTTGGATCGTCATTATGTACAACCGGTTTGTACGCCAACTCGGACCGCATTGATGTCAGGTCGATATCCAGGACGATTCGGGCCGCAAGCGCTAGCGCCAAGTAATCTACGAGCGATGCCATTGGGTACGACCACGCTTGCGAGCTTCTTAAAATCTAAAGGATATCGAACACATTTGACCGGCAAATGGCATTTAGGTGCCCGGCCGGAATGGATTCCTAATCATTATGGATTTGATACAAGCTATGGAACTTTAACGGGAGCAGCGGATCCATGGACCCACAAGTACCGTGCTGGAAATCCTTATGAAGATACTTGGCATCGCGATGGAAATCTATTTCAAGAAGAAGGGAATGCAACGGAATTGATTGCAGCAGAGGCTATCAAGAGAATTGAAGAGGCTAATGGCCCATGGTTTGTTTACGTACCGTTTCATGCTGTCCACACACCCGTTGACGCTCCGCAGGAATATAAGGATCTATATCGGGACGCTCAATTTTCGTCGGATCCTATCAAAAATGAATCTCGACAAAGAATGGCTGCCATGGTTTCGCAGTTGGATGATAAAGTTGCCGAGATAGTGAAAGCGATTGAAAAGAAAGGAGAGCTAAAAAATACATGGATTATCTTCACCAGTGACAATGGCGGCATCGAATCGCTAAAAAATGCCTATGTCGGTACAGTACCTCATTCTCCTCTCAATAGCGAAAATGATCCTTTGCGTGGGCAAAAGAACACACTGTACGAAGGGGGGACACGAGTCTGCGCTTTCACGTACTGGCCTGGAACTCTAAAGCCGCATCGCTCTGAATCACCGATGCACTGCGTTGATTGGTTGCCTACCATTGCTGGAGTTTTGGGAGAAGATCGTGCGAACGATTTACATTGGGATGGTGTAAGTCGCTGGAACACGCTTTTCAGTGGAACTTTTGAAGAAAGAGAAAGACCGATTTATATCTCAAAAGGTGCAACCCAAAGTTTGCACTGGAAGGGTTGGAAAATTATCTCCCGCGAAAATGGCAAAACCGAGTTGTTTCATCTGCAAGACGATCCCTATGAAAAACAAGATCTGGCAACCACTCAACCTGATAAGCTTCGTGAGTTGATGTTGCTCTTAGCCGAGCAAAAGAAACTCGATGTCGCCAAAATGCCGCAGGATCTTGTTGGCCTACCCCACTAAATATCGAAAGTCATCTATCCATGTCGACTGCGGCAACAAATCTACTCGCTAATACAATACGCTACACTGGCCTCCTATTGCTGGGATGTCTGGCAATTGAACGGACCGCAAGTCTAGTGGATGCCCAAGATCGACCCAACATCGTTTTCTTGTTTGCCGATGACCAAACCACCAGCGCACTTGGTTGCTATGGTAATACCATCGTCAAATCTCCCAACATCGATCGCCTTGCCAAAGAAGGGGTACGGTTTCAGAATGCTTTCGTTAGTCATTCCATTTGTTGGGTCAGTCGCACGTCGGTATTATGCGGTTTGACAGGACGGACATATGGAAGTCCGGAGGATCAGGAGCTTGCACGTGCCGAAGCCGTACAGTCACTCTACACCGATGTGTTGCGTGAGTCGGGATATCGAACAGGCTTTTTCGGAAAATGGCATGCCAAGATGCCTGCAGATTTTAAGCCTAAAGAGCATTTCGATGTCTTCGAGTCGATTCAACGCAATCCCTATTATAAAAAACAAGCTGATGGATCGCTGATCCATGAGACCGACTTGATTGTTGATCGTGGACTAGAGTTCATTCGCAATCAACCACCCGGCCAGCCCTTTGCTATTAACCTGTGGTTCAATGCTTGTCACGCAGAAGATGACGATCGCCGACCCGGCATTGGCCACTATCCTTGGCCGGAATCTGCGAATGGACTCTACGAAGATATCGAGATTCCATTTCCCAAGCTTGGCGACAAAAAGGTCTTTGACGCGCTCCCTGAATTCCTGAAAACCACCATTAATCGTGAGCGATTCTTTTGGCGTTTCAATACGCCGGAAAAATACCAAGCGAATATGCGAGCCTACTATCGCATGGTCACGGGGATCGACAATGCCGTTGGGCGACTGATAGCGAACTTGAAGGAACTTGGCTTGGAGAAGAACACAATCATTGTTTACTCAGCAGACAACGGTTACTACCTAGCCGAACGTGGTTTGGCGGACAAATGGTCTCATTTTGACGAAGCGTTGCGTGTACCGTTGATCGTTTATGACCCGAGGTTATCCGAGGAGAGAAAAGGGGCTGTTATCGAGTCCATGGCTCTCAATCTTGATTTACCTGCGACCTTTCTCGATTGGGCAGGCCACTCGATTCCGCAGCACTATCAAGGAAACAGCTTGCGTGTATTGATCGAGGGGCAAAACACAAATGCCTGGCGAACGGAGACTTTTCATGAACATTTTGCTGTCCGTAATCGTATTCCCGCTTTTGAAGGCCTGCGAACTCCGGACTTCAAATACGCTCGCTACGTCGATCATAGCGGATACGAGTTCTTACATGATTTGAAGAATGATCCGCATGAACTTAACAACGTTGCCAATGATCCGAAGTACGCGGATACAATATCGCGCTTAAGAGCAAAAACAGACGAATATGTGAAAAAGTACGGTGGCTCTCTTCCACCGCTGAAGGGAAAATTTCAGAAATCAACCGATGCATATCCTGTTTCATCCGCTATGGTTGGAGCGACAGCGGATGCAGATGGTTTTGTAACAGCATTCGATGGAAAGACATTGCGAGGATGGACTGGCGATACGGCGTATTGGTCGGTCGAAGATGGAGCGTTGACGGGTAAAACGGACGGCAGCTTGAAAATGAATCGCTTCATCACATGGAAGGATTCGACCATTCGGAACTTCGATTTGCGAGTGAAAGTGCGAGTTACCGCTGGCGGTAACAGCGGAATACAATATCGTGGCCAACCGCGACCTGAGATCGGTCTTGACATTGTAAGTGGTTATCAGTGCGATGTGGTTGCTGGAGTTAAGCAATACAATGGTATGCTTTATGAAGAACGAGGGAGACGCATTTTGTCTCACACCGGTGAGAAGGTTATTATCGATCCTGCCGGGGCGTGCTGGGTCGTGGATACAATGCCAGTGAAGGAGTTTGCTGCAGACCAATGGCATGACTTCCGGGTTCTCGTTGAGGGTAATCATCATCGTCATTGGATCGACGATCATCCAACTGCAGATTTGCTGGACTTCGACCAGCAAGGTCGAGCACTTGATGGCGTCCTTGCCGTGCAGGTACACGTGGGACCTGCGATGAAGATTCAATATAAGGATTTTCGAATCAAGCATCTTCCCGATGACTTACCGTTACAAAAAATGGAAGACCATCCTATTCCGGATACTGCTTATGGCGTACGACCGCAAGGAAAAGTCCCGGCGGATTGGAAAGCTCCGATCTACGGCGACCGAAAGCCATAGCTTGGGACATGGGAACCAATTGGCTGAAGTGGTCCCCATATTTTTGTTAAGACGATCCCCCGTCACCGTCGGCCTCGGGCCGGCGGGACGGTGACTACCCAGCTACCCAGCGGCCCAACTTCTCAGCTACCCAACTTCTCAGCGGCCCGAAACCGGTAGCGATGAGTCGTGCTCCCGACGGGACAAGCCCGAGCGGAGAGCGGAACCGTGGGCTTTGCCCAGATGACTGGAGCGGACGAAGAATCGAGTGAATCGAAGACTTGTTCGAGTTCCACAAATCTGGCGAGGAAGAGTGAACCTTTTACCGGAACTCACCGTCTGCTACATGGGGCACAGGCCCCACGCTCATTCCGACGAATGGCCTACACCATTCACCAACCTTCGACGAAGCCTGCGTCGAAAGGTGGTTGCTGCAAAACGCAGCGATGAGCAGGCGATCTGCCTGCCATCTCCCGGCAGGCATCACGAGATCGCTATGTCCACCCATCTCTCTCGCCACTTCGAGCAACAACGCATTGTACGAGGTCTTCGCCCAGGTCAGCTTGCCGCACTTGCGGGCTGCACGAATACATCGAAAATCGGCAATCGGATAAGGCAGTTTGAGTTGACCGGCGATATTGGTCGGGAGCTTTTTGAGAAGCTCGTCGCCGCCCTGGACATCGAAGCATCTACTATCGAGCGACTGGTCGAGCAGGATCGGCGTGAGTTCTTCCGGGTATGGCTTGCGTGGGTGAACGAGCCAATCAAACCGTATCTTGTGCAGCGACTGATGGCTGCCGTCTATCGACAGATATCATTGCCTGACGAAATCACGACGCAGGACGAAGCGGAAGCGTGGGCGGCTGGTATAGCGAGAGAGTGGAAGCGAAAGTGCTGCTTGGTCTGGAGCCGACGCATCTCGATCTGGTTCGATGCGGACGGAAACGCATTCCGGGGGGAAGCAGTGCCGGGCAAACCGAATGTGCCATGGCTAAAGATCGGGGGCAAGACATTCAACTTCGGCGAGGATTTGGGTTCGACCACGCTGGTTCAATGGCCGCATAAGCGAGGAGTGCAAGAATGAGGCTTCGTCGACTTGCAGATCCTGCCGATGCCTTTAAGCCGGATAGGAACCACGAAGACCGGAACCACGAAGACCATC
>Ga0169931_10001063_pt1 | contig 45342 bp, 38 predicted proteins | sample Kivu_15m_20L_FD_129675 | JGI IMG/M metagenome (GOLD analysis project Ga0169931, IMG submission 129675) | Freshwater microbial communities from Lake Kivu, Western Province, Rwanda to study Microbial Dark Matter (Phase II) - Kivu_15m_20L... | ecosystem: Environmental > Aquatic > Freshwater > Lake... | reverse complement strand
GGTATCCTGTTGAACGCGTTGCTGGCGGCGGGGAAATTTGCCGGCGGAATTTTGGGGAATACCTATGCACTTATCGCCGACGGGGTGGAGTCGCTGTTGGACATACTTTCTTCCGCGCTGGTGTGGGCGGGATTCCGCGTCGCGGCCCAGCCGCCGGATGAGGATCACCCCTACGGCCACGGCAAGGCCGAGCCGCTGGCAGCCTTGGCGGTGGCGGTCTTCGTGCTCGCGGCCGCGGCATGGATCGCCTGGCACGCGGTGAAGGAGATCATCACGCCGCACCAGGCACCGGCGTGGTGGACGTTGGTGCTGTTGGCGGGGGTGATTGCGGCGAAGGCTTGGTATTCCCGGCGGATGCGGGTGGCCGGAGAGGAGGCGGGCAGCACCGCGCTGGGGGCCGAGGCGCTGCATCATTGGTCGGATGCGATCACGTCCGCGGCGGCGTTTATCGGCATCAGCATCGCGTTGCTGGGCGGGGAGGGTTACGAGGCGGCCGATGACTGGGCGGCGTTGCTGGCCTGTGTCGTCATCGCGGTGAACGGCGTGGTGATGTTCAACCGCGCGGTAGGCGACGTGATGGATGTTGCCGTGGCGCCGGCCGTGGAGCAGGAGGTGCGGACCATCGCGCTGGCGGTGCCCGGCGTCGCCGCGCTCGACAAGTGCCGGGTGCGCAAAAGCGGGCTCAACCATTTGGTGGACATCCAGGTGCGCGTGGACGGCAACCTCACGGTCCGCGAAGGCCACGACATCGCGCATGCGATGAAGGATGTGCTGCTGGCTTCCGCTCCCCACGGCATCACGGATGTCTCGGTGCACGTGGAGCCGATGGAGTGACGGCGACGGGCCCGCTTATGCGGGCCAACACGCCCGATGATTTCGCCCGGATGGCGGGTTTTGCGGTTGGCCCGGCGCGTCGGCGGGTCCAGCATGGGTCCATGAAAACGCGCAACCCCGCCACGCCCCTCAGCACCAACGTCCACCTGTTGCGGTGGGTGAAGAAGATGGCCGAGCTGTGCCGGCCGGATGCGATCCACTGGGTGGACGGCTCCAAGCCGGAATACGACGCGTTGTGCGCGCAGTTGGTGCGCGGCGGCACCTTCATCAAGCTCAACCAGAAGCAGTGGCCGGGCTGCTACTACGCCCGCAGCGATGAGAGCGACGTCGCGCGCGTCGAGGACCGCACCTACATCTGTTCGCTTTCGAAGGAAGCCGCGGGGCCGACCAACAACTGGGTCAATCCCTACGAGATGCGGAAGAAGCTCCGCGAAGTCTTCGCCGGCTGCATGCGGGGCCGCACGATGTATGTGCTCGCGTTCAGCATGGGCCCCGTGGGTTCGCCGATGTCGCAGATCGGTGTGCAGCTCACCGACTCGCCCTACGCGGTGGTCAACATGCGCATCATGGCCCGCATCGGGAAACCGGTCTTCGCCCTGATCGACAAGGACCGGAAGCGCGTCGTGCCCTGCCTGCACTCCGTCGGCGCCCCGTTGAAGAAAGGCCAGAAGGACGTGCCGTGGCCGTGCAACAAGGAGAAATATATCGTCCATTTCCCCGAGACCCGGGAGATCTGGAGCTACGGCTCCGGCTACGGCGGCAATGCGCTGCTGGGAAAAAAATGTTTCGCGCTCCGCATCGCCAGCGCGATGGCGCGCGACGAGGGCTGGATGGCCGAGCACATGCTCATCCTCGGCGTCGAAAACCCGCAGGGCAAAAAGACCTATGTTGCCGCCGCGTTCCCCAGCGCCTGCGGCAAGACCAACTTCGCCATGCTCATCCCGCCGCCGGCCTTCGCGAAGAAGGACTGGAAGGTGTGGACCGTGGGCGACGACATCGCGTGGATCAAACCCGACGCCAACGGCCGCCTGCGCGCGATCAACCCCGAGGCCGGCTTCTTTGGCGTGGCCCCGGGCACGTCGATGAAGACCAATCCCAACGCCATGGCCGCGCTCGCGAAGAACACCATCTTCACCAACGTCGCGCTCACGCCCGACGGCGGCGTGTGGTGGGAGGACATGACCGACACCCCGCCGGCCGAGTGTCTCGACTGGCGCGGCAACAAATGGACGCCGGAGATCGCCAAGGCCACCGGCGCGAAGGCCGCGCACCCGAATTCGCGTTTCACCGCCCCGGCCGTGCAGTGCCCGACGATGGACCCCGCGTGGGAGGCGCCCGAAGGCGTGCCGATCCACGCCATCGTCTTCGGCGGACGGCGCGCGACCACGATGCCGCTGGTTTACCAGGCCTTCAACTGGAGCAGCGGCGTGTATGTCGGCGCGACGGTCGGTTCGGAAATGACCGCGGCCGCGGCCGGCACCATCGGCAAGGTGCGCCGCGACCCGATGGCGATGCTGCCCTTCTGCGGCTACAACATGGGCGATTACTTCCGCCACTGGATCAACATGCAGCGCAACCTCACGGAGACGCCGCGCATTTTCCACGTGAACTGGTTCCGCAAGGACAAGGACGGAAAGTTCATGTGGCCGGGTTTCTCGGAGAACATGCGCGTCCTCAAGTGGATCGTGGACCGCGTGCGCGCCGGCGGCCGTGCGAAGGAGACCCCCATCGGCTGGATGCCGCGCTACCAGGACATCGAGTGGCAGGGGCTGGACTACCCGCGCGAGAAGTTCGAGGAGATGCAGGCCTTCGACCGCCAGGCCTGGCGGGCCGAGGTCCTCGGCCACGAGGAACTCTTCATCGACCTGCACGCCCACCTGCCGAAGGAAATGATGTTCGAGCGTGAGCTCCTGATCTGCCGGATGTGAGCCGGCGCCGGAGGCATAGGCCGAAGGAACAATAACTGACCGGCGTCGGAAAACTGATGGACACCGACGGGGTTTGGCGCAAAGCGTGCTTCTTGGCCAACCCCAGCCGTGAGTAAATCTTCTCCAGACCAAGCTGCCGCCACGCCGGCCCCGCCCTGCGTCGCGGCCCCGACCCATCCCGGGGCTGAGAGTGTGCCGGCCGTCGCCTTGGCCCGGTGGTTTAATGAAGAGGTGCACCCGCACGAGGGCACGCTCCGGGGTTATCTCCGCGGCCGTTATCCGGGAGTGCAGGATGTGGATGATGTCGTGCAGGAGTCCTTCCTGCGCATCTGGAAAGCCCGGCTGGCGCGTCCGATTGTCTCCACCAAGACCTTTCTCTTCCAAATCGCCCGGCACCTGGTGGTGGACAAAGTCCGCCGCGATCGCATTGCGCGCACGGAAAGTTTGGAGGATTTGGCGCTCCCGGACGTCGTGGATGACAGGCCCGACCCGGCCGAACTCCTCAGTTACCATGAAAAAGTCTCCCTCGTTGCCGATGCCCTGGCGGAGCTGCCCGACCGCTGCCGGGAGATTTTCATCCTGCGCAAATTCAAGGACGTGCCCCAGCGCGAGATTGCCTTCAAGCTCCGCATTGCCGAAGCCACCGTTGAGAGTCAGGTGGCCCGCGGCATGAAACTGATGGAACGCCACCTCCGCGCCCGTGGCATCAATGGATTTCTCGCCGATGAAAACTGACACCGCCGGTTCCGAAGCCGCCAAGCTCCACCCCGCCGACTGGATGCTGCGCTCCGGCGCGGTCGGGGACGTGCTGGACGGTCTTAAAGACCGGCTCGCGCGGCGCCGTCGTCGTCGGCGTGCCGTGCGCGGTGCGACCGCCCTGCTGATTGCTGCCTTTGCGGCCGTTTTCTGGGTCGTCCCCTATGTGCGCGACACCGACAGGATCATCACGCTGCCGGGCCAGCGACAGACGCTCACCTTGGCCGATGGATCGCGGGTGGATCTCAACGCCCGGACGACGCTCGCCACCGATTTCCGCCACGGCCGGCGGACCGTGCGGCTGGAGCGCGGCGAGGCGTTCTTCGTCGTCGCCCAACGCAGCGGGGATCCGTTCATCGTCGAGACTCCCGCCGGGGCAATCCGCGTTACCGGCACGGAGTTCAACGTGCGGCTGGTGGGCGGCGGCCCGGCAGAGGTCACGCTCATGGAAGGCGCCGTGGCGCTGGGGCCCAACGGCCGGGCGCCCGCCGTCCCGCCGCTCGTGCTCAGCCCAGGCGACCGCGCTGCACTGGCGGGTGTCACCACGACGGTCCGGCCGCTCAGTGCAGCCGAACTCGCCCGCACGATGGCTTGGCGTGATGGCCGGATAGTCTTCGACGGCGAGTCCCTCGCCGAGGCCGTGGCCCGCTACGCCGAGTTTCATGGCGTGAACATCGAGATCACTCCCGGTGCCGCGGCTCTGCGCATTGGCGGCAGCTACCCGCTCCACGAGCTGCACGAGTTTTTCCGGGCGCTTGAGTCCACCCATGGGGTTCGGGTGCTGGTGCGCGGCGAGCGACGTTATCACGTGGCCCTCGGGCAGTGAGCGCGCGCCCTCCGCCCGGCCCGGCGCGAAAAGATTGCGCAAATTCTTTTGCAGGATTTCCGGGCCCGGCCCGTCACGGATGGGCATGACGCACCAAGCTCATCGCGTTTTGTTCTCCCATCCGTGCCGCCGTGGCTTGCCTGCCCGCGGCCGTGCCTTCGTCTTGGCGCTGGCCGCCGGACTGTTCTGCCTCCTCGCCCCGGCTGTGGCCGCGCCGGTGAAGTTCGACATTCCCCGCCAGCCTGCGCCGGCGGCGCTGCAGGAGTTTATCCGTCAGTCCGGCCATGATGTGCTTTTTTCCTACGACCAACTGGTCACGGTTCAGGCCAAGGCGGTGCAGGGCGAATATGAGCCCGCGGACGCACTCACGCGGCTGCTGGCCGATACCGGGTTCGTCGTCACACCCCAGGGCGCGCGCAAATTTCTGGTCGCGCCGCCGCCGCCCAAGACCGGCAGCATCGAGGGCTCGGTGCGGGATGCGGATTCGGGCCGACCGGTGGCGGGAGCGAATGTGATGGTGACCGGGACCGAGCAATCTGTCATCACGGACCGGCGGGGGCGCTTCACGCTGGGCGAGGTTCCGGTGGGCGAGCACGAATTGCGCGTCACGGCCGAGGGGCTGCAGAGCACTCGTGTCGTGGATGTCGTCGTGCGCGGCGGTCACCGGCACACACTGAGCCCCGTGGGCATTCCGCAGCGCAAGGTTGGGGTCACTCAGTTGGAAGACTTTGTCGTGAGTGCCAAAAAAAATGACGGGGTGGTCGAACTCGACCCCTACGATGTCGAGGGCCGGCGGGAAAAGCCTTTCAGCACGGCGAATATCGATCTTACGCGCACGATCAACGATGTGCGGCCCTACTTTATTTTCGACAGCAAAGCGATTGAGCTGTCGGGTGCATCAACGGTCGAGGATTTCCTCGCCACCAACGTGACGATGAATGTGCTGCGCTCCACCAACAGCAGCAATACGACTTCCTACGGCACCAACAGTTCGACCAACATGCGTGGGTTGGGCGAGGCCAGCACCCTGATTCTGGTCAATGGGCGGCGTCAGCCCAACACCACGGTGGCGACGAGCGTTTACCAACCCGACCTCAACGGCATTCCGCCAAGCGCGATCGAGCGCATCGAGGTGCTGCCGACCTCGGCTTCCGGCATCTACGGCGGCAGCGCTGTCGGCGGCGTGATCAACATCGTGCTCAAGAAAAACTACCAGGGCGGCGAGATCCGCGCCGGTTATGCCAATACATGGAATGGCGATGCGAACCGCCGCACACTCGATTTCACCTGGGGCCGCTCATTTGAAGACGGCCGGACCAACGTCCGCCTTTCCGCGAGCTACTCCGATGGCAATGCGATCCGATTGCAGGACCGTGCCGATATCATCCGGCGCAATTACGCGACTATCTTCCGGAACAACCCCGATTTTCTCTACACGCAGGTTAATCCCTTTGGCGGCGCGACGACGAATATCTCCAACAGCGTGGCCGCCCCCTTGGTGCTCAAGGGCAGCGCCTCGCTCGGCTCGCGCATCACGCACATCCCGAGCGGTCTTTCCCCGAATGCCTCCTCGGCGGAGCTGAACGCCGCGCTGTTGCAAAACGCCGGGTCATACAACCTCGATCTGCCCTCGATTTACATGCTGCAGACGGGCTTGGGCAGCTTCTTCGGTTTCACGCCCACCAGCCGGTCATTCTCCGGCTCGGTGACGCGGCAGTTCCTGCCCAATCTGGAAGCTTTTGTGGATTATTCCTGGAGCCGGAATCGCGGCGTCTCGCTCTACAGCAGCTATTTTAACACCAACCGCACAGTGGCCGCCAACGCGCCCACCAATCCCTTCACCACCGCGGTGGTAGTGCGGGCGCCAGCCGAGCGGCTGCGGCCACGAATCGGCGTTTTCGACAAGGAAATCCTGACCTTTGGTTTCAAAGCCACACTCCCGCACGAATGGATCGCCATGATTGATTACACCCACGTGGTGGAGGATGCGGAGCACACTTTCGAAGCCTTGGACAATGCGGCGGTCAACACCGCCTTTTCCACCGGAGCGATCAATCCGTTTGCCGACACCCAGCTATTCCGCATCAATCTTGATCCCTATGCTACCCTTGTCCGGCTGGGGACTGGCAGCTCGCAGAACAGTATTGCCGCGCGCGCTTCCGGCCCGCTGCCGCAGCTGCCGTGGGGACAACCCACCCTGACGGTCGGATTGGAGAATCGCCTGACAGGAACCACCGACGGTTTTAGTCAGACGACCTTGATCTCGACTGGGGCTGGGGTCGGCAACTTCAGCTCTTTTCTGGGTTTCAAGCAGGTTTCCGTCAGCGCCTACGCCGAAATCAACATGCCGCTGATCGAGAGCGGCCGCTGGCCGCTGGCGCATTCCCTTGAACTTCAGGCAGCCGCTCGCACCGAGCGCTTCACCGTCGCCACCGGCACCGCCAACGCCGCGACCAATCCCACGACGGGCGTCGTCACCTACACGGCTCCGACCGTGGGCGGCCAGCCCTACCGGAAAAATATCAAATATGAGTCCACCGATCCGACCGTGGGCCTCAAGTTTCAACCGGTTCCCAGTGTGACGGTGCGTGCTTCCTACGGGACGGCCTACCTGCCGCCCACGGCCACGCAGTTGCGCATCAACCCTGAGCCCAGTGTGGCCCTGACCACCATCAATGATCCGCAGACCGGCACTTCCTACGGGGTGCGCACGCTGGGTGGTGGCAACCCGGATCTCAAACCGCAGAGTTCCAAGAGCCGGAATGCCGGCATCATCTGGGAGCCACGCAGCGGCAAACTGCGCGGCCTGCGCCTCAACGCCGAATACTATGAGATTGAACAGTCGGACGCCATCGCGACCCTTGGCGCGCAGGTCATCATCAACACCTTCCCGGAGCGCGTCACCCGCGACCCGGCCACGGGCCTCATCGACATCGTGAACACCTCGTCCCTCAACCTCTATGGCCGTGAACTGAAAGGCTGGGACTTTAGTGCGAGCTACCGGTATCAGACCGCAGATTTCGGGGCCTTTAATTTCCGGGGCACACAATCACTTTTCCTCAAGAGTCTGTCGCAATATTCGCTCACGGCAGCGCCGTGGGACGGTGTTAATTTCCCGACCGACAGCGCCAGTGGTGGCACATTGCGGCACCAGACGAATCTCAATCTGTCGTGGGAGCGCGGTCCTTGGACGGCCGGCTGGAACTCCCGCCTGCTCAGTTCCTACCGGGTTTACGGCTCAGCCGGCGGTCCGCTTTCGACGACCAACGCCGGCGGGGGCAATTTCGGCGGCTATGTCCAAGCCCAGGGACGCAGCACGATTCCCGCGCAGGACTTCCACGATGTGGTTGTAAGCTATGCCTTCCCCAAGGCTTCGGCCGAACGCAGCGGCTTCGCCAGCATCACCGAGGGTATGTCCCTGACCGTGGGTATCCGCAATGTGTTCAATGCCGCCCCCGAGTTTGATACCAGCCCGTTCCGCCTTGGTTTCCTGAGCCCGTTTGCCAACATACGCATGCGTGAATATTGGATCAATCTGACCAAAAAGTTTTGATGTGAATGCAGCCGCAGACCGGATCGCCGGTCTGCGGCTGCACCAGTCCGGTTTCCGCCGGTTGCATGGCCGCTTCGCCAGGCCCTTGCCCAGTTCTGCCATGAAATCCCCAGTCCTGCTCCGGTTGATCACGAGCTTTCTGTATTGGGCTTGCGCCGTGCTCACGGCGACAGCCGAGCCTGTCCGCCAGCCGCTCAAAGTGCTCTATGTCGGCGGGTCGGGTAATTGGGAGCGCGAGACCTATGCCACGCCCGAGGCGGCGGCGGAAGATGCCGCCCGGCGCACTGCCTCGTTTGAGGCGTTGCTCAACCGCTATTTCGCCACGGTCGGGGTCGTGCAAGCCGGCGACTACCGGCAGGAGTTGTCCGCGGACTACGACGTTACGGTGTTTGACGGCACCCCGACCCAACTGGAGGCGCGCCAAGTGATCCGCGACGAATCCGGACGGGTGACGGATGTCATCGCCGCCCGTTATTTGAACGAGGACTTCGACCGGCCCGCGCTTTTGATTGGCGAGCTGGGTGAACGGCTCGGCCGTCGCATCGGGCTGAAGTTCGACTGGTATTGCCTGTGCCTCGACGCCCATGCCCACAGTTTCCGGGCGGAGCATCCCATCTTTCGCGGTCCGTTCTCCGTGCAGATGACGATCGAGGAGCTCCCGACACCGGAAGATGCGTTTCATTACGAATATTACCGCGAGACACTCACACCCAAAACGCTGCCGATGTGGCGCGTGCAGACCAAGGGCTACCAGACCGATCGCGGCTTCCGTATCGGCATGGTGGCCCGGCCTTGGGGCTTTGAGGATTCTCCCGATGCTGAATTCATCTCCGGCGGGGTTTCCCAAAAGGGACTCGATGCGGTGGCCTTGGCCCGTCACGGCAATTTCTTTTGCTGGGGCTTTGCCGCGTCGCCGGAGTTCATGACCGAGGAGGCGGGCGCGGTGCTGGCCAATGCCATCGCCTATATCGCAAAGTTCGACGGCCAGGGACTCATCGCCCGCAAATACAACGACCGCCGCGCCACCAAGGACTGGCTCTTCGAGCGCAAGCATCTCGTCACGCCCGGAGCATATCAGGAATACCTGGCCTCAAATGACCGCCACAACAAGCGGATGAGCGGCATCAAGGCCGAGGCCGAAGCCCGCAAGGCCCGCGGGGAGAAGCTCACCCAGATCGAGGAGATCAGCATCAATTACCGGCCGTCGCCGCCGCAGTCCTTCGAAGACCAACTTAAGCGCCGCTACCGTGACCTGTTCGACCGGTTCGGCACCGACACCGCGGCCTATCACCGCTACTTCGATGAAAACTACGACTACTTCTATGCCGAGCCGGCCTCCTATCGGCTCACGGTGGACGAGGATGTGAAGAGCCTCGGCATTCCCAACACAGATCCGCGCGTGCTGGCGCGGGCCATTGGATTGTGGGAGACGGGAGAGGACGCCGCCAAGGCGCAGCGCATCCTCATGCGCTACACGCTGCTCGACTACGCCACCCCGGCGGAGTGGCGGGCGTGGTATGAGCAAAACAAAGAGCGGCTGTTTTTTACGCAGACCGGCGGATTTGTATTTATGGTCGACGCCCGGGATCCAGCCGTCGAAGGCAATGACTACGGCCGTCGTGCGCGCAACCAAACGCGTGCCGCGCTCACGCCAGCCGGGACTGACGACCTCAATCCGGTGAGCCTTGCGGTCGGCGTGACCAACCCAGCCAACGGTCACAGGGAGCTCGTGGTAAAAATGCTCATCCATCCCGGCTACCACATTTATTCGCACGTTTCCGCCAGCGACGCCTTCACTGCAACCGGCCTCAGTTTCTCGCTGCCTTCCGGGTATGTGCTGGTGGGCGGTTTGCAGCGACCCGCTTTCCGTCCCTACAACGAGGCCGGCACCACCGGGATTTACACCGACGAAGTCGTCTTCACGCAGTCGATTGCCGGCAGCGGCGAGGGCGAGGCGACTTTGGAGGTAACTTGGCAGGCCTGCGATGCGCACATCTGCTTTCCTCCTGAAACCCGAACCATCCGCATCGCACTCTGATTTTCTCCCTTCGTCCTATGAAACTCAAATCCCTGTTCCTGATCTTTGCCTGCTCGGCAGCACTGGCGCTGACCAACCCTGCCGCCGATTCTCTTTGGGAGAAAGTTGAAGCCGCCCAAAAGTCCGAGCGCCCGCGGCCCGAGCAGGTGGACGGCAAGTCCGTCCTTACCTCCGGTTATCTGCGCGCCATGGATGAGCGAGGCCGCAACATCGGTGATTTGCTCATGGCATTTGTTGACCAATTTCCCGGAGATCCGCGGCGTTGGGATGCCGTCATCGCGCTGGCAGGCAACTTTCGCCCCGTCATCAAGGAAATCGGCGATGATGTGCGCACCAAAGGCTGGGAAGCGGTTGTGCGCGATGAGGCGGCGGAACAGCTTTGGAATGACCGCGTAAACGGACTGCTGGAGAAACTGCAGTCTGCGCCCGTGCCGGACGGTGTTTCGGAAAGGACGCAGCAGACTTTGTTCGAACGCTGGGTTTCGGCCGCCCGGCCCCCGCTTGATACGGATGCGGCCGCCTAGGCCGAATTCCGCCGTCGGGTAGACCTCTTGACCGAGCGCTACCCGGAGTCCCGCAGCATCCGCGTGAGCGAGTGGCAATACCTGAACCGCCTGCGCAAAGCCGCGCCGGCATCGGTCGCCGCATATCTCGGGCAATTGGCGGCGCCGGCCAAGGACGAAGATATCAAGGCTTGGGCGCAGGGCGAGCTGCGGGTCGAGGATCTGCGGCTCACGCCGATGGAAATGAAGTTTACCGCCCTCGACGGGCGCGAGGTGGACATGGCCAAATTGCGTGGGAAGGTTGTGCTGCTTGATTTCTGGGCGACATGGTGCGGTCCTTGCATCGCCGAACTGCCCAATGTGAAGCGGGTGTATGACGCGTATCACGCGCAGGGCTTCGAGATCATCGCCATCTCCCTCGACAGCGAGAAGGACAAGCAGAAGTTGATCGACTTTGTCCGCGAGCACGAGCTGCCCTGGCCGCAGCACTATGATGGCCTGGGCTGGAAGAACCATTACGCCGTGCATTACGGCATCACCGGCATCCCGGCGATGTTCCTGCTGGACAAGACCGGCCGCCTTGCCGCGACCGACGCGCGTGGCGAAAAATTGGAATCCGAGGTGAAGCGGCTGCTGGAACTTTAGTTGTGCGCAGTGTGGTGGGCCGGTGAGTCCTGCAGACCCCGGCCCGCCGAGGCGCAGTTCAAAAATGGTTTCACTCCGCCGAACCGTCGCCCCGCTGCCGCCAACGATGAGCTGGCAGCAGTTGAGCGGAGAGATGGGCGAGCTTTCTCCGTTGCTGGCGCGCTTAAGCCCCGCGGAGCGGGTGGTGGCGATGCAGGTGGCGCAAGGGCTGAGCAACCGGGAGATTGCCGGCGCCCTCGGAAAATCCGAATTCACCGTGAAGCATCAGGTCTCCGCCATCTTGGCCAAGACCGGGGCGAAAACCCGCATCAAGCTCATGCTGTTGGTGCTGCGGATGCATGGAGCAGAGCAGCTTGGAACCGGGGCACCGGCGGATATGTAACCGTCAAGTGAGCTTGGCCGGGTGACGCGGTTCAGGTGCCCGGGGTCACCAGTTTTATTTTTGGAAAGTAAGTCCGGTAACGGCCGGCATCCCGCGTCACCAAGGTGAACCCGGCATGTTCGGCATGAGCTCCGATGTAAAAATCTGGCAGCGGCGAGGTTTTCCTGCCGGCGGCCCGTCGGTAGGCGAGAAAGGCCCGGCTGGCGGCAAATGCGGCCTCATAGGGAAGGGGCAGCTTGATGAAGAAGGGTGGTCGCAGCCAGTCATCCAAATCCGCCGACGTCTCGAAAGCCGCTGCCAGTTCCGCGTAAATCAGGGGATTAACCGCGATAGGCCCGGTGGATTGCGCGGTGCGCAACTGTCGCTCGGACCATGTGAACCAATTGGGATCACGCGTGACCAGGTCGAGCAGGACGTTCGTGTCGAACATCCAAGCCATCAGTCCTCCCCGCGGGTAAGTTTCATCAGTTCGTCGGTGGTGACGCCCGGGCGAAGTCTGGGCCGCTCCGCCAGCCATGCATCGATCGGGTTGGTTTTCTTGCGCTTGGGCTTGAGGATCACCTTGTCGCCCTCGGCGATGAACTCCACCTGCGTGCCGGGCTTGAGACCGAAGCGGTTGCGGATCCGCTGGGGAATGGTGACCTGGCCTTTGCTGGTGATGTTCATGTCGCCAGTAATACCATGAGCGGTATTACTACAAGATTATTGCCGCGACGGGGCGAGTTGCGGAAATCGCGGACCCGCGCATGGTCCGGCTCCATGCGCTGGTTGATCTGTATTTTTTGTGTGGGTTTGAGTCTGCCTGCTTTGCGGGCGGAGATGCCGGAGCCGTTGGAGGCGGCTTTGCTGAAGCTCATGGCCGATGACGGGCGCTGGGCCTACACGCAGACGGTGAAAAAATTCGACCGGCGGGGTCGGCCTGACGGCGTGCAGGTGGAGCGGTTTGACCCTTCGCAACCCGAGGAGGAGCAGTGGACGTTGCTGGAGCGCGACGGTCGGCCGGTGGCCGAGCGCGAGCAGCGGGCGTTTCGCCGCAAGAAAGACCGGGAGATGCGCCGCCGGGAGGAAAAATCGCTCGGCGAGGTGATAGATTTTGACCGGGCGGTCTTGGTGCGCGCGGACGAGGCGGCGGTGGTTTACGAGGTGCCCCTCGTGCCGGGGGCAAGCCGGCGGTTTCCGGAGGAAAAGTTCACCGTGTTGATGACGGTGCATCCGGAGCGGGAGACGCTGGAGCATTTCGCGCTGAAAGCGCGCGAGGCCTTTCGCATGGTGGGGGTGGCGAAGATCGACCGGGTGGAAATTGACGTGAGTTTCGCGGTGGTGGACCCGGCCCATCCGCCGCAGCCGGCGGTGATCGCCGCGAGCGGGGCGGGCCGCGTGCTGTTCTTTCCGGTGGGCGGCGCGGCCGAGATCACGTGGACGGATTTCAAGCGCGTGAAACCGTGGAAGGACCGGTTCGTCGTGGAGTTTGGCGAACTGAAGGTGCTGGATTTTTGAGCGGACCCAGATCCCGGTGCCGCCGGACCAGTTAGCCGGCCAGCACTGCAAGCCCGAAGAGTGCGATCATGGTAAAGGCGCAGGCCACGCGCGCCACGGTGGAGAGAAGAAAACCCGTGGCGGCGCCGACCCCGGAGCGCAGCGACTGTCCGCCGGATTTTTTGCTGATGAATTTTTCGGCCACCACCGCGCCGAGAAAGGTGCCGAGGAGCAGGGCAGGCAGGGAAAAGAACACGCCCACCAGTGCGCCGCCGCCGGCCCCGGCCATGCCCCATTTGCTGCCGCCGAATATCCGGGTGCCGATGATGACGCCGGCCAGATCCATCAGCAACGAGAGCAGCCAAAGCAGGGCAATCGCGCCGAGGAGCCACCACGAGAGCTGGGCGGGCAGCAGAAGCTTGTGCAGCACCATGGCCGCAAGAATCAGCGTGGTGCCGGGCAACAGCGGCAGGATGCATCCCGCCAGTCCGACGAGGACGAGCGAGATCGTGAGTGCCCAGACGAGATATTCCACGCGGTCAAGAACACTGGGACGGGCCGCAGGGTTGCAAAAAGAAACGCGATGAAATTGTCTGGGCTGCCGTCGCCGTGGGCGGAAGTCAGCTTTCCTCGGGAGGCGTGAAACCGCGGCGCATCACGTTTTCGACCACGGCCCGCGGGAAGAGGAAGTTTTGCAGGTATTCCTTGCCGCCGGCCTTGGTGCCGCCGCCGGACATTTTGAAGCCGCCGAAGGGGTGGCGCTCGACGATGGCACCGGTGATGCCGCGATTGAGGTAGAGGTTGCCGACGAACATCTCGGCCTGGGCGCGTTCGAGCGCCTTGGGGCTGCGGGAGAACAGGCCGCCGGTCAGCGCGTAGTCGGTGCCGTTCACCAGCGCGAAGGCCTCGTCGAGGTTCTTGGCGCGGAGGATGGCGACGACCGGGCCGAAAATTTCCTCCCGGGCGATGGCGTGCTCGGGCTTCACGTTGACGAACACGGTCGGGGGGACGAACCAGCCCTCGGCCGGCGCTTTGCCTTGGTAGGCGAGCTTCGCCTCCTTTTTGCCCTGTTCGATGATCGCGAGGATTTTTTCCTGCGCGGCGGCGTCGATCACCGGGCCGACGATGGTGCCTGGCAGCGCCGGGTCACCGATGGGGAAAGAGCTGCAGGCTGCGATGAAACGCTCGATAAAGTGATCATACACCTCGTCGAGGACGATGAGGCGCGAGAGCGCGGAGCATTTTTGTCCGCTGAAGCCGAAGGCACTGTAAAGCGCGGCGGGAATCGCCTCGTCGAGGTCGGCATCGTTGTCGATGACGAGCGCGTTTTTGCCGCCCATCTCGCAGACGACTTTCTTGAGGTTCTGCTGGCCCGGTTGGGAACGGCCGGCAGTCTCCCATATCTTCGTGCCCACGGCACGCGAACCGGTGAAGGCGATGAAATCGACCTGCTTGTGTCCGACGAGGTGCGCGCCAATGTCCTCGCCATAGCCGGGGAGAAAGTTGAGCACGCCGGCGGGGATGCCGGCCTCGGTAAGAATGTCCATGAGCACGGCGCCGATGACGGAGGTCTGCTCGGCGGGCTTCATGATGACGCAGTTGCCGGCGACGAGCGGGGCGACCACGAGGCCGGCGAGGATGGCCAGCGGGAAATTCCACGGCGCGATGGCGACGCCGACGCCGCGGGGAGTCCAAGCCTGGACGCAGCGCTCGCCGGGGACGGCTTGGGTGACGACGGGTTTTGCGAGCTTGCGCATCTCGAAGGCGTAAAAGCGGCAGAAGTCGATCGCCTCGGAAACGTCGCCATCGGCCTCGAGCCAAGGTTTGCCGGCCTCGAGAATGAGCAGCGAGTTCAGCGCCAGCCGGCGCGATTCCATGAGGTCGGCGGCGCGCTCGAGCATCTTGGCGCGATCTTCGGCGGGGGTGGCGCGCCACTTCGGAAAAGCGGCGCTGGTCGCGGCGACGGCGGTCTCGGCGTCGGCAATCGTCGCGCGGGCCCAGTGGCCGATGATTTGCGACGGCTTGGCGGGATTGACGGAGGCGACGTATTCGCGGTCGGCGATTTTTTTGCCGTTGATGATGAGCGGCCACTTTTGGCCGAGTTTGGCCGTGCAGGCGGCTAAGGCGGCGCGCTGTTTGTCGCGGTTGGCCGCCTGCGCATAATCCGTGTTGGCGGCATTGAGGAAAGTCCCGGCGGGATGCGGCTTGCGGGCGAGCGGTTCGGGCGCGGCGGCGATGGCGTTGACCGGATTGCCGAGGAGCTGGTCCTTGGTGGCTTCGCCCATGTTCTTGATGCGGAGGAAGCCTTCGTTCGAAGTGTTCTCGAGCAGGCGGCGGACGAGATAGGCCATGCCGGGCAGCAGCTCGCCGACGGGGCAGTATTCACGGACGCGGTGGCCCATTTGCAGGAGCGAGAGTTTCAGCTCGTCGGCCATGCCGTAGAGCGCCTGAAATTCGTAAGCGCGCGGATCGAGGCCGAGGCGCTCGGCCTGCGCAATGACGTGGGCGCAGGAGCGGACGTTGTGCGAGGCGAAGTTGGGCGTGACGATGTCGATGTGCTCGAGGAGGAAGAGCGAGAGCTTCTCGTAGTTCGCGTCGGACTCGGGCTTGCGTTGCCAGACCGGGACGGGCCAGTCGCGCTGCTGGGCGAGGATGGTCTCGTAGTCCCAGTAGGCGCCTTTGACGAGGCGGACGTTGAGCGGGCGGTTATTTTTGCGGGCCCAGGCGACGAGGTCGCGGAGGTCGGTTTCGCAATCGCGCAGGTAGGCCTGGATCGCGATGCCGATGGCGGGTTGGGTGCGGAATTCGGGTTCCTCGAAGATGGATTTGAAGAGCGCGAGCGTGAGGTCCTTCAGCTTGTAGCTCTCCATGTCGAAGTTGATCAGCGCGCCGACCTCGGCCGCGCGGCGCAGGATGGGGCGAAAGCGTTCCTTCAGCGCCGCGATGGAGTTTTCCGGATCAGCCGGGTGGACGTCGGGCGTGAGAGCGGAGATTTTGACCGAGAGGTTGAGGCGGGGCAGGGGGCCCTTGGGACCGAGGTCGCTGAAACAGGGAGCGGATTCCTTGGCGTAGAATTTCGACACCGAGTCGAGGACCTCGAGGTTGCGCTTAAGGAAAACGTCCGCCTCGGCGTCGTTGAGCACGGTTTCGCCGAGGAGATCAATGGTGGTGGCGAGGCCGAGCTTGGCGTTCTTTTTGATCTGCTTGAGCAAATCTTCGCCGGTCTCGCCGGCGACGAATTGCCCGGCCATGTCCACGATCTGCGCTTTCACCGGCGTGGCTACGAGAGCGGGGGCGAAGGAAGAGGCGGCGAGGCCGGCCTTGAGGGCGGGGTTGAGCTCGACGGCCTTGTCGCCAAGATATTCCTGCAGGTGGCGGACAATCTCGCCTGAGGAATTGAGCGAGGGCAGCACATCAACGAAACGGAAGAGCTGCGTCTTGAAGACGGGGTCCTTCATCGACCACTCCATCAGACGGGCGTAGGCGCCTTTTTTGGAGAACAGCGCCGGGGGCGGCTGCTGGTCCATCAAGGTGAAGAGTTGTTCACCTTTGGCGCGCACGGCGGCTTCGATTTTCGGGTCAGGCTTCAGGAAAAGAGACATGGGGAGAAGGGGCGAAACTGCCAAAGCGACCGCCTGCATAGCAAGGGGGCAGGGGCCGGCCCGGATGAATCCATCCTAGCTTGGGGCTGCGTAAGTTGCGCTGATTCATATACGTATGGCCATGAATAGTCCTTTGGGACTAACTTGAACCCATGAGAAAGGCAAAAACCGCCGGACGCCGGGCATATCGCCGTGGACAGGACGGGTGATTTTTGCGACCTTCCGCCACGGGACGTGTTCTGGTCATGAACGATGACACTCCAGTGCAAAACCAACCCTCGGGGATGATCCCCCCGGTCGATTTCACCACCTTCATGCGCAACTATCAGGACATGGTCTTCTCCACGGCGGTCCGCCTCGTGAACAACGAGGCGCAGGCGGAGGACATTTCGCAGGAAGTTTTCCTTAAGGCGTATCAACACTACGATTCCCTGCAGACCAGCCCGACCGCCGGCGGCTGGCTGAAAACGGTGACGACCAATCTCTCCCTCAACCACCTCTCCCGCTACCGCAATCGCTGGCGCTTTTTTTCCGAGTTTACCCGGCACGACGACGGCAAAAGCGAAGGTGCCGAGGTCGAGTTTGCCTCGGGCGACGATTTCCTGGCCGAGGTGGATGCGGACGAGCGCCGCGTCTGGATCGAGCGGGCGCTGGAAAAACTGCCCGATCATCAACGGGTGCCGCTCGTGCTTTTTCATTTCCAAGACATGCCTTACGACGAGATTGCCAAAAAACTGGGCGTCTCCCTCGCCAAGGTTAAGACCGACATCCTCCGTGCCCGCACGGCCCTCGCCCAGATCCTGACGCGCAGCGGCACCACCCACGAAACCTTCAACGCCTAATCCCATGTCACGCCAAAATCCCGAAAAGCTGGAGCAGACCATTCACCGCACGTTGCGGGCGCTGCCCGACCGGCGTGCGCCGCGGTCGCTGGAAGCGCGCGTGCTGGCCGCGATTGCGGCCCAGCAGCATCTGCCGTGGTGGCGGCAATCGTTCGTGCACTGGCCGCTCGCAGCCCGGGCGGGCTTCCTGGTCGGCAGCGCGGTCTTGGCCGCGACCTTTGTCGCCCTCTGCCTGCGGGCGGCGGGCGGCGCGCAGCCGGCCGCGGTGCTGGCCGAACCGCTGGCGCTTTGGACGCAAATCCGCGCCCTCACCGCCGCGATTGGCGATTTCTGCGGCACGGTGTTGCGCAGCATCCCGAGCGTGTGGCTCTACGGAGCCATCGCATTTGTGGGCTGCATGTATGCCACCCTCTTCGGTTTGGGCGCCGCCGCTTACCGCGCCTTTTTTATCCACCGTTAACCCCGCTCTTTCATGAACCCGTCTCTCTTCCGCAAATTTCTTCCCGTCGCCACCTTCGCGGCGGGTTTCATCCTGACCGCAGCCGTCTGGGCCGGCGAGCCGGCCGATCCCGAGCCAACGCCGGCGCTCCCGCCTGAGCCGCCCGCCATCGAGACTCCCGTGTCCGAAGCTCCCGTCGAAGTTCCGGTCGAGGCTCCCGAACTGCGCCGGTTGGATACGGCTGCCCCAGCCGAGCCGGCCGTCGAGGCGGTGACGGTGTCCGCGGAAGACGAGCCGGAGGATACGCTGGCCGAACCGACGGATGAAGCTGAGCCCAAGGCTGAAAAACGCACCCATCGGGTGCGCGTCCGCAGCGGCAGCGAATTTCCCTTCGGCAGCAACACGGTCGCAGCCGGCAATACGGTGCGCGAGGTGGTCTCCATCATGGGCTCCAGCGTCGTGGACGGAGTGGTGGAGCGCGAAGCGGTCTCGATTATGGGCAGCACCCGGGTCAATGGCTCGGTCGGCCGTGAGGCCGTGGCCGTTATGGGCGGCGTGCATGTCGAGGGCAGCGTCGGCCGCGAGGTTGTGGCCGTGCTGGGTGATGTCTATATCAACGGCCCCGTGGGTAACGAGGTCGTGGCTGTGATGGGCGATGTCACGCTCGGCGCCGATGCAGTGATCGGGCGTGATTTGGTGGTGGTGGGCGGCCGGCTGACCCGCGACCCCGCCGCCGTGGTGAATGGCAACGTGAAGGTCGTCACCCTGCCGATCATCGGCTCCGGCTTTGCGCCGGTTAAGACTTGGATCGAGCGCTGCCTGCTGCTCGGCCGGCCGCTCGCCTTCGGCGAAAATCTGGGCTGGGCCTGGATGATCGCGATCGGGGTGTTTGCCTTCTACGTCTTGCTCGCGCTGCTTTTCCCGCGGGCTTTCGAAAAGTGCGCCGAGACGCTGGAGCAGCGCCCGGGCCACTCCTTGTTGGCCGTTTTGCTCACCGTCCTAATCTTGCCGGTCCTGATTGTTCTCTTGGCGATCACGGGAGTCGGTGTGCTGTTGATACCCTTCATTGCCGCCGGCTTGTTCTTCGCCGGCATTTTCGGCAAGGCGGTCATGCATGCGTGGCTGGGCCGCCGGCTGACGCGGTATTTTGGTCCGGGACCGGCCTCCCATGTGGCGGTGGCCACCCTGATCGGCGGCGCGCTGGTGCTGTTGCTCTACACCATCCCGTTCTTCGGTTTCTTCCTCGCGAAGGCGCTCGAGGTCGTCGGCTTGGGAGTGGTGATATATACGCTGATTCTCTCCATGCGCCGGGAAAAGCCGGCCGCACCGACTCCGGCGCCGGCTTCGGGCCCGCAACCGGCGGCGGCTGGATTCACTGCGGCGGTCGTCCCGCCGGCATTGCCGGTGCCGGCGGCCGGCGGCAGTGAAGCCGCGGTGATGCCTCCGCCCATACCGGCGCCGGTGGCCGCCGCGCTGCTGCCCCGGGCGGGTTTTTGGATCCGCATCGCGGCTTCGGCGATTGATGCGGTGTTGATCGGCATGCTCGCGAGCTTCGTCAACCTGAGCGGCGCCTTCCCGCTCTTGTTCGCGGCTTACTGCGTGCTCCTGTGGTCGCTCAAGAGCACCACGGTCGGCGGGATCGTGTGCAATCTCCGGGTGGTGCGGCTGGATGACCGCCCGGTGGACTGGACGATCGGCATCGTGCGCGCCCTAGGCGGTTTTCTCTCCCTCTTTGTCGCCGGCCTGGGCTTCATCTGGGTCGCTTTCGATCCCGAGCGCCAGTCTTGGCACGACAAGATCGCCGGCACGACGATCGTGCGGATGCCCATGGGCACGCCGCTGATCTGAGCGCGGCGGAAGGCGCGAATGACTGTGAGCCAAGGCCGGGCTGCTGCCCGGCCTTTTCGTTGCTGGACATGCGCCGCCGGGCTTACAGCTTAGCGCTTAAAGCTTATGGCCTCATCACCACTGGTCGGAATCATCATGGGCAGCACGTCGGACTGGGAGACCATGCAGCATGCGGCGGCGCAGTTGGAGGCGCTGGGCGTGCCGTTTGAAAAGCGGGTGGTCAGCGCCCACCGCACCCCGAAGCTTATGGTCAGCTATGCGGAGTCGGCGGAAAAGCGCGGCCTGAAAGTCATCATTGCCGGGGCGGGCGGCGCGGCCCACCTGCCGGGGATGACCGCCTCGCTCACCACGCTGCCGGTGCTGGGAGTGCCGGTGGAATCTAAAGCGCTCAAGGGACTCGATTCGCTGCTCTCCATCGCGCAGATGCCGGGCGGCGTGCCGGTGGCGACCTTCGCCATCGGGAAGGCCGGTGCCATCAATGCCGCGCTCTTTGCCGCCTCGCTGTTGGCGCAGAGCGACCGGAAGACCAAAAACGCCTGGGAGGCTTTCCGCCGGGTGCAGACCAAGAAAGTGCTGGGGGCGAAACTTTGAAACGCGGAGGCCGCAAAGCGCGCGGAGCAATTTCGCCCTTGCCTTGGCTCTGCGGTTTGCCGCGTTCTTCGCGTCCAAGCACATGATTATCCCCGGCAAAACCATCGGAGTCCTCGGCGGCGGCCAACTGGGGCGCATGTTGGCGCAGGCGGCGGCCCAGATGGGTTACCATGTGCATATATTTGAGCCCGTGGGGCCGAGCCCGGCGGGGGAGGTGGCGCGCAAGGAGGTCAATGCTCCCTACGAGGATCTTGCGGCGCTGCGGGCGTTTGCCGCGGAATGCGATGTCGTCACCTACGAATTTGAAAACGTGCCGGCGGCGCCGCTGCGCGAGATTGAGGGACTGACCCGGCTACAGCCCCACCGGGTGGTGTTGCAAACCTGCCAGAACCGCTCGCGGGAGAAAAACTGGCTGCGCGGGGCGGGCTTCCCCCATGCCGCCTTTGCCGAGGTCCCTGCCGCCGGAAATCATGCCGCCGGACGGGCCAGCCTCATTGCCGGGATCCGCGAGGTAGGACTGCCCTGCGTGGTGAAGACCGCGGACTTTGGTTACGACGGGAAAGGTCAGCTCAAGGTCATGGGCGAGGAGGAGATCGATGCCGCGGTGGCGCGTTTTGCCGGTCAAGCGGTCGTGATCGAGCGGTTTGTGACCTTTGCCTGCGAGGTTTCGGTGGTGGTGGCGCGCACGGCGGCCGGGGAAGTGCGGGCGTATCCCGTCACCGAAAACATCCACACAAACCATATTTTGGACTTTTCCATTGTGCCGGCACGGATTGCACCCGCCGTGGCCGCTGCCGCCGAAAAACTGGCCTGCGCCATTGCCGAAAAAATCAGCCTCGTCGGCGTGCTTGGGGTGGAGATGTTCGTGACCCCGGCCGGGGAGATTTTGGTCAACGAATTGGCGCCGCGCACCCACAACAGCGGCCACTGGACGCTGGATGCCTGCGCCACCTCGCAATTCGAGCAGCAGGTGCGAGCCATCTGCGGGTTGCCCTTGGGGGCGGTGACCCTGCATTCACCGGTGGTGATGGTGAATATCCTCGGCGATGTCTGGGATCTCCAGCCGGGCTTGGACCGGACGCCAACTGAACCGGCGTGGACTGCTTTGCTCTCACGACCGAATGTCCGGCTGCATCTCTACGGGAAGGCCTCGCCCCGGTCCGGACGCAAGATGGGGCATTTCACGGTGCAGGGCAACGAGGTCGAGACGGCGTTGACGCAGGCCAAGGCATTAAAGTCGGGTTTGGCGAAGGTAACGTAACGGCGAAGCCGGCGGTTTGGGTAGATTGATCGGGTCTATTCCGGCTCCGACGACGGGCAATCACAGTAAGCGCCCGCATTGATGGGTGTTACGGATTTGCAACTGCTGCCGGGGAGGCGACACGCGCCTGCCATAAAAAGTGATTGATTCCCGGCACGGAAGTTGCATTTATCGTAACTAGGAGAACATGCGGGCCAGCCCGCTCTCTTGCCTAACAACACAACACACAACTGATTAACTACAATGAACAAACATTCCGAAAGGAAGTTTTGGGCTCTGCTTTGGCTCGTTTTGAGCTTGGGCGTAGCCACCTCCGTAGTGGCCCAACCAGCCGCTGCTGACAAAGACAAAGACGACGATACCGTAACGCTTGAGAAGTTTGTCGTCACCGGCTCGCTCATCCCCATGGCGGCCGATACCCCCGCCATCCCTGTGACGGTCATCTCGTCGCTGCAGATCCAACAGTCTGGCGTTTCGAATGACATTCTGCAGGTCCTGAAGAAGACCGAGCCGTTTTTCTACGGTGCCAACAACATTGGTTCCGACAACGGCAACATCCTTTCCGGTTCCTCCAACGGTGGTTCCTCCGTGTCGCTGCGCAACCGCGCGACATTGGTGCTGATCAACGGTCGTCGTGCGGCGGTTTCACCGGTCACCGCTTCCGGTGGTTCGACCTTCGTGGACGTCAGCCTCATCCCGGTGTCGGCGGTCGAGCGTTTGGAGATCCTCTCTGACGGCGCTTCCGCGACCTACGGCTCGGATGCCGTGTCGGGTGTGGTGAACGTCATTCTGAAGACGAATTATCGCGGTGCCGAGGTCGGTGGCCGCTATGGCTTCAGCCCGAACGACAGCGACTATTCCGAGCGCAGCTACTATGGTGTGTTCGGCGCCGGCACGGACAAGACGCAGATCACCATTTCCACCGAGTGGAAGAAGAGTGATCCGCTCCTCCAGCAGGATCGCGAATTCGGCCGCGGCCAGTTCCGCACGCCGACGTTTGCCGGTGTCATCAACAACCCGCTCACCGGCGAGTTTTACTACCTGAACCCCAGCTTGAACGCTCCGGCTCCCGGCCAGAACCTGTCCTATGCGGCCATCGTGGCTTCCGGCCAGTATACTGGCCCCCTGACTCAGGACCAAGTTGCCCAATTCTTCGATCTCGCGGAATACCCGACGATGCTCATCAAGGCCCAGCGCCGCAGCGTTGTCGCCGCGATTGATCACCGCCTGACCGACACGACCACGCTCTTCGGCGATTTCATCTTCTCCGAGACGCGCACCCAGTCGGTCCTCAACGCCCAGCCGGTGGGCGGCAACGTGGCGGCCTCCAACGCGAACAATCCGTTCGATGTCACCGTCACCGCCCGCAACCGTTTCGTGCGTTTCCCGCGTATTTATAACACCGAAAACTTCGCGACCCGCGGCGTTACCGGTGTCAAGGGTGTCCTCACCGGCACCTGGACCTACGAGGCGGCGGCCAACTTCAACCGCACCGTCAGCAAGTTCCGCAACGACAACTTGATTGATGCCGCCGCTTACACCGCAGCCATCAACAACGGCACCTACAATCCGTTCGCCCGCGTGCAGGCTCCCGGCGTGGTCGAGGGCTTCCTCGGCACCGGCTTCCGCGACTACACCAGCGAGCTGATTGGCTTCGACGTCCGCTTCACGGGCGAAATCATGGATCTCCCCGCCGGCCCGCTCTCGGCTGCCGTCGGTGCTGATACCCGCCGCGAGTCCCTGTCGTTCACCAACGACCGCTACGACCGCAGCGGTGGCTGGCTCCAAGCCACGCCCCGCCAGCCCTACTCGGCCAGCTCGACCACGGACGGCTTCTTCGCCGAAATCCGCGTGCCGATCTTCGACAAGGGCAACAGCCGCGCCGGTCTCCACGTGATGGATCTCTCCATCGCGGCCCGCAAGGAGATGTATAGCAAGACCAGCGATCCGTTTGTGCCGAAATACAGCCTGCGTTGGCTGCCGTTCAACGACGAGTTCGCCATCCGCGGCACCTACTCCGAGTCGTTCAGCGCTCCGACCCTGTTCAACCTCACCGGCCCGATCTCCCAAGGCTTCACCGCCGGTATCAACATCAACCGGTATGACACCAACGGTGTGCTGCTGGGCGTGACCACCGGTTCGCGCCAGTATCGCTCCTCCTCGGGCTCCAACCCGAACCTCGACCCCTCGCAGTCCCGCAACTGGACCGCCGGCGTGGTTTGGTCGCCGTCCGGCAAGCTGAAGGGCCTCGAGTTGTCGGCCGACTGGTTCAACATCGATGAGCGCGACCTCGTCTCGGGCATCTCCTCGGCGCTGATCGTCAGCGACGTCGAGCGCCTCGGCGCAGCTTCGGTCTACGCTCCGTTGGTCCGCATCGGCACCAGCGCTGCCGGCGAGACCTACTTCGGCACGGGCACGCCCATCACGACCCCTGGCCAAATGTCCAACCGCCCCTCCGATACGGTTTGGATCACCAACCAATTGGTGAACATCGCCGGTGTCTGGCAGGACGGTGCCGACCTCAAGGTCTCCTACACGCACGACACCAACTCTTGGGGCGTGCTCTCGGCCCGCCTGTCGGCGGTTTACCTGAACAGCTACGTCATCCAGAGCCTCCCGACCTCCACTCCCTTCGACTACGCGGGGAGCTACTCGGGCAGCAGCCTGTATGCCGACTGGCGTGCCTACCTGAACTTGGGCTGGCGCTTCAAGAACTGGACCGCCGGCATGAACGGCACCTTCATCCCCTCCGTGGCGGATGTGGGCGCCGGCAATGCCCCGGACGTGGCTTCCTACCGGACCTTCGACTTCCGGGTTGGCTACAGCTTCGCCGGTTCCAGCAACAAGTGGCTGGACGGTCTGTCGCTTAACCTCGGTGTGAACAATGCGTTCAACAAGTTCCCGCCGTTCATCACCTCGGAAGGCAACCAGAACCACGACATCAACGCTTACGACCCGATCGGCCGCTTCTTCTTCATGGAAGCCCGCTACAAGTTCTAAGTCGTCTGTCTGATTCGAACCGTTTGGTTTTCAAGCCGGACCCCATCGGGGTCCGGTTTTTTTTTTATTTCTGGAAAACAGGGCGGCGGCGCACAGGCTGTGCGCATGCCCAACTTCAACGGTTTTTATCGTGCAGGGAAATTGTTTGGATTTTTCGCGCTGCTGGTCACGGGCTGCTTAGCCCAAGCTCCCGAATTGCTCCCCATCGGTTTGTTTTTTGACCAACAGTCCATCCAGTCGGTTGTGATTGCGCCCGACGGCACCAAGGTGGCGATGATCGCCCCGAATCAAGGTCGCTACAGCATCGCCGTGATGGATCTAAAGAGCGGCGCGGTCACCGTGCCGGTGCATTTCAAGGATGAGAACATCCGCAGCGTGTTCTGGAAGGGCAACGACCGGCTGCTGTTTACCTCGGCCATCGCCGGTCATGAAGTGCCGCTGCTGGCATCGGTGGACCTGAACGGCAAGTCGCTGCGGCGCATTCTAGAACCGCGGCGCAGGCAGGATGATCAATCCATTTTCTTCGGCAACCTGGTGGATCGTTTCCCGGCCAGCGATGAGCACATCCTGATCACCGGCTTTACGGCCGAGCACGATGCCCGCCGGATCAATCCCAGCATGCCGCGCAACCCCACGCCCACTGTTTACCGCGTCAACGTCAAGACGGCCCGGCGGATGCCGGTCGTGGGATTGGATCGCGGCGTGTCTGCCGGCTGGTTCGATCGCGATGGCAACCAGCGCATGACCACCGCGCAGGAAGGCTTGAAGCGGCATTTTCGCGTGCGTGAGCGCAATGACCAGCCGTGGCGCACCATCAAGACCTTCGATCTGGCCGACGAAGACTGGCAGGTGGCGGGAATGCTGGCGAACGGTGAGACGGCCTACATCATTGACCAGACGGAAGCGGATCGGGGCCAATTGAAGGCGCTGAATGTGCGCACGGGTGAATTCACCGCGACGCTCTTCGAGCCGCCGGTGGGTGAAATCCAACGAGTCATTCTTTCGCCAAAGCGCGATCGTATCCTGGGCGTGGTTTATGAGGATGTGGTGGTGCGCACCCATTGGTTTGATCCCCAATGGGCGGGAATCTTTCAGGCGCTCCAAGCCCAGTTTCCCCAGCATGTGGTCGGCATCACCTCGATGTCAGATGATGAAAAGCGCTTTGTCATCCGCACCATTTCCGATCGCGATCCGGGCCACTATTACCTCGGGGAAATAGGGACCGCCGGCTTGAGCTTGAAGAGCCTCACGCCGGTGCGCCCCGCCATCAATCCGGAGCAAATGGCGCCGACGATGCCGATCAAATACACGGCGAGTGATGGTTTGGAAATCCATGGCTACCTCACCAAACCTCTGGGGCGGCAGAATAAGCCGGCGCCGTTGTTGATTTTGCCTCACGGCGGGCCTTTCGGGCCACGCGATTCATGGGCGTTCAACGCCGAGGTGCAGTTCCTTGCCAATCGCGGCTATGCCGTGCTTCAGCCGAATTTCCGCGGCTCCGGTGGTTATGGGAAATCATTCATGCTCGCCGGCTACCAACAATGGGGCGGCAAAATGCAGGATGACCTCACCGATGCCGTGAAATGGGCCATCGCCCAAGGCCATGCCGACCCTGAGCGGGTGGGCATCATGGGTGCCAGCTACGGCGGCTATGCGACTCTGGCCGGATTGGTCTACACTCCCGAGCTTTACCGGGTTGGCATCAACTATGTCGGTGTGTCGGACCTCCGGCTGATCACCCGCTACGACATGCAGAGCGAAGTCGGCAAAGCTTGGCTGGTGAGGGCGGTGGGCAGTGATCCTGCCATGCTGAAGGATCGTTCGCCGGTCGAGCACGTGCAGAACATCCGTGTGCCGTCCTTCCATGCCTACGGTCGCAATGATCCCCGCGTGCGGTTTGAAAACTGGGAAGTGCTGGAGCGTGCGCTTAAAAATCACGGCAAGGTTTATGTATCCCTGATCGAAACCAAGGAAGGCCACGGTTTCGAGAAGGAGGAGTCCGCCACCGGATTTTACGGTGCGGTCGAGCAGTTTCTCGCCAAGCACATGCCGGCGAACTGAGCCACGGTGCGGGTTAACGGGTCGTCGGTTCGTTAAGCGGCCACGCGTCCTGCACTTTGGTCCAGTCCAGTTCGGGCAGGCCCGCCTTGGGTGCGGGCTTGCCTAGTTTTTTTGATCGCGGTGTGAGCGGCCAGATTTTGGGGCCGCAGCGCAGCTCGACGTGTTCGATCCGGACCTGACCCACGCCGCGCAGCACGAGGCGGAGCGCCGGGAGATGCGCGGGCTGGCCGTCCCAGGATACCGGGGCGGCGTGCTCGCGGACGAACGGGCCGCGCGGCTGGGCGGCCTCGGTCAGAAATTCGATCGTGAGGCAGGATTGAATCGGTCGCCAGGAGCCGTCGGCCTGCTGTTGCTCGGCGCCGACGAGTTGCAGGGCCGGGGCGAAGTTGCGCACGGTGTAGCAAAGCTGCCAAGGCCCGCCAAAAACCGGTTCGCCCCGTTGCCAGGCGCGAAAACGTTCCGCGTCCTGCCGGAGAATACGCTCGTTGGCGCCGCGCATCCGGCGGTCGCGGGTAAAGCGCCACATCGCGCGCACGGCCCGCTGCCCGACTTGGAGCGCCTTGGTGTAGTTGCGAGCGGCGATCCGGGTCGCGCCCGTGGTCTTTTGGCCGGCCTCCCGGGCCGCTTGGCGCAGGAACAGTTCACGCACCGCCAGATAGTGGCGGAATTCCACGCTCGTGCGCAGCGGGGCCGGCAACCGGCGTGAGTCGCGCAGCAGTTTGGCGAAATGTCGGACTTCCTGCCGATAAGGAGCCAAGGGTTCGCGGCGGGAAACGGTGTCCCAGCGTTCATTCGCCTGCCAGCGCGGGTAACCGCTGAAAGGATGGCGATCGCAGGCCAGGGCCACTTGGGCGGACTTGCGGGCGGAAGTTTTGCCGAACACCCGGGTAAAGCCACGCGTCAGCATTTCACGGGGATCGGTCGTGCCGGGGTTGAGCCAGAGGGAAGCCGCGGCGGCGTCCACGACGGTCGTCATTTCCATGGCCAGTCGGAAGGGTTCCCACGAGGTGACGAGCAGACCGGTGGTGCCGATGCGGGCGCCGTGCCGCCACCATGACAGGATGTTGTCGAGGCGGTCGGTGAAGTGGGGCAGCGGTTCGTAGCGGGCGGAGCCGTTCATCGGACAGCCCCAGACTTCGAAGCCGCGGGCACGGAGGCGTTCACCGAGATCGTTTTCGGCGAAGTTGAACAACTCGACCCGGGGACGCCGCGGGAAACCGTAATAATACCATTCGTAGATGATGGTGTCGGCGGGGAGCAGCGGAATGGCTTCGGGAAGGAAATAGAGCATGTCGCCCCACATGCCCATGCGCAGCCCCAGTTTTCGGGTCAGATCGCGCAGCCGGTTCACGTGGCCGGCGAAATGCGCGCCGAGACCGATCCGCGCGATCTCGGCCCGGCTCAGCGGGTGCCGTCCGAGGTGGAAGGATTCGTCGAGCCCCACGTGCACCTTGCCGGCGGTGCAGAATGGCCGCATGTCGCGCAGGAGTTTTTCGGCCACTTCCAGCGTGCGCGGATGCAGCGGACAGATCTGACCAGAAGGCAGCGGCGAACCCTCGGGGCTGGTGAGTTCGTTGAGATCACGCAGGGCGGGCACCTTGATGAGATATTGCGTGTGGCCGAGTAGATTGACGATGGGCACGACCTTGATGCCGACTTTCGTCGCGGTTTGCACCAACCGCTCCATTTGGCGGTAGGAATAAGCGTCGTGCCGCGCGACTCCCGGCACGCCGGGGAATTCCACCGCATCCTCCAGATGCAGGTAGAGTTCCTGATAGCCCCAATCGGCATAGCGCGGCAGTTGGGCGAGCAGCCAATCGAGGCGTTCGACCTGACGACCGAGATCCCACTGAAAGGCGCGGACAGGATGGTGCGGCTGCGGCATGGTGCGAGTTATCCGGGTCTTGAACCGGACGTAAAGCCCGCGGTAGCTTCCGCAGGCGTGCAGGTTCACATCCGCCAGATCTATGTCTCACCCGGTCACAATTACTTCGGGCATCACGGCCAGCCGGCCGGGGAAAACCCCATTGTGCCCGTGGATCAAGTGACCTGTCGTGCCGGACGCGGTTTGGAGGGCGACCGTTTTTTCGACTACAAGCCCGATTACAAAGGGCAGGTGACGTTTTTTGCGTGGGAAGTTTACGAGGCCATCAAACGCGAACTGGCCGTGCCGAACCTAGCCCCCGGCACCTTTCGGCGCAATGTGCTTCTGGAAGGCGCCGACCTTGATGCGCTCATCGGCCGGCGGTTTCAAATCGGGGGAATTGGGTTTGAAGGCTCCGGCGAAGCCAAGCCGTGCTACTGGATGGAGCAGGCGGTGGCGCCGGGCGCCGAGGCGTGGTTGCGCGGTAAAGGCGGCCTGCGGGCGAAAATTCTCACCGATGGAATTTTGGTCCCGGGCGTGGCGGAGCTCACCGTGTCAGGCGAGCCGCCGCTCAGCCCTGCCGCTGCCCGATAAGCTGCTCCAGCTTCACGATGTCGGCGGAGAAAAGGCGGATGCCTTCCGCGGTTTTTTCCGTGGCCATGGCATCCTCGTTGAGCGCGAAGCGAAAGGACTTTTCGTCAAAGGAGACTTTCTTCAGGTCGGCGACCGCAGCTTTCGCGGTATCGAGTTTCCGCACGATGGGCTCGGTGGAAGCCTGGAGTTCGCCGAGCAGGGCGGGGGCGATGGTGAGCAGATCACAGCCCGCGAGTTCGAGGATTTCGCCCTTGTTGCGAAAACTTGCGCCCATGACCTCGGTGGCGTGGCCGAACTTTTTGTAGTAGGTGTAAATCTGGGTGACCGATTTTACGCCGGGATCATCGGCGCCGGTGAAGTCCTTGCCGGTCGATTTCTTGTGCCAGTCCAGGATGCGGCCCACGAAAGGCGAGATGAGCTGGATCCGGCCCTCGGCGCAGGCGACGGCTTGGGCGAAGGAAAACAGCAGCGTAAGGTTGCAGTGGATGCCCTCCCGCTCGAGCACTTCGGCCGCCTTGATGCCTTCCCAAGTCGAGGCGATCTTGATCAGGATGCGGTCGCGCGAAGCGCCGGATTTTTCATAGAGCGCGATGATCTCGCGGGCCTTGGCCAGAGTCCCGTCGCGGTCGAAGGAGAGGCGGGCATCGACTTCGGTGGACACGCGGCCGGGCACGATTTTCAGGATCTCCAGTCCGAACAGCACGAGCAGCCGGTCAATCGTGGCGCCGACCGTGGCGCCGCTGCCGGCATCCTTGAGCGCTTGGTCCACCAGCCACGCATATTCGGGCATGGCGGCCGCCTTCAGGATGAGGCTGGGGTTGGTCGTGGCGTCTTGGGGCGCATACGCCTTCATGCTGGCGAAGTCGCCGGTGTCGGCCACGACCTTGGTGAATTGCTTGAGTTGATCGAGTTGGGTGGAAGGCATGATGCGGGGAGGTTTGTTCAGGCTAACGCCGAGGGATTTTCCCGCAAATAATTTTGCAGCCAAGCCACGCCGCCGGCCTCGTCGGCAAAAGCCCCGTCGAGCTGGGCCTCGAAAGCGGTCTGCAGCACGGCCTTGAATCCGGGCCCCGCTTGGTGGCCGAGTGCGAGCAGGTGCCGGCCCAAAAGCAATGGTTTGGGGGCGGCGCTTTCGAGCGCGAGGATGCGCGCCCGGGCCGCAAGTTCGTCAATCCGCGCATGGGTTTCGGGCGATGTCAGCGGCGGTCGTCCGTTGCTGTCGGCGCGCATCACGGCGGTCAGTTCGTCAATCGTGGCGGGCGCGAGCCGCCGGGCCAGCCGGCGCACGCTGGTATCCGAGAAAGCAGTCTGGCCGTGGTGATGGGCGAGATGGTTGACGACGAGCGCGGCGACGGGCGCGTCGAATTCCAGCGGCGCGCCAATCCGCCGCAGGTATGCCGCCGCGATCGGACCGCCGGCGGCCTCATGGCCCGGGCTGATCCAGCGCATTACTCCGCGGCGTTCGGCGTATTGGGTGGTGGCAGGTTTGCCGAAGTCGTGCGCCAGCACCGCCAACATCAGCCGCTTCCGGTCATCGGTGGCCGTTTCGTTCCATTGCGGGAGTGCGACCAAGGCATCCAGACAGCACTGGGTGTGGGTGAAGACGTCGCCTTCGGGGTGCCACTCCGGGTCTTGTTGGCAGCCGCGCAGCGCGGCGATTTCCGGGAAGTGACGCAACCAGCCGGTCACCTCAAGCACGGTGAGCCCGCGGGAGGGCTTGATTGCTTTTGCCGCCCATTTTTCCCATTCGGCCCAAACCCGTTCGACGGGGAGTTCGTTGTAACTGTCCGCGATGCGGCGGCACAGCGCGGCGGTTTCCGGGGCGAGCGCGAAATCGAAGCGGGCCGAGAACTGCATGGCCCGCAGCACCCGCAGCGGGTCTTCCGTGAAGGCATCGCTGGTGTGCCGCAGGATGCGCGCCTGCAAATCCGCCCGTCCGCCGTGCGGATCAATGATGGTTTCGCTGAAGGGATCGTAGGCGATGGCGTTGACCGTGAAGTCGCGGCGCGAGGCGGCGTCGGCGTCCGTCAGCGCCGGGTCGGGCGCGATCGCGAAGCCGCGGTGCCCGGCGCCGGTTTTGGATTCCCGCCGGGGCAGGCTGAAATCGTATTCATGCTGGCCGTGCCGCAGCTTGATCACGCCGAAACTGCGACCCACCACGTCGGTGGCGCCGTAGGGCGCAAGCGCACGGTGCAGGGTTTCGAAGTCCACGCCGGCGACCTCGAGGTCGAAATCTTGGCACGGGAGGCCCAGCAACCAGTCGCGCACCCCGCCGCCGACGAACCGCGGCCGGCCGATGCGACGGACGGCTTCCAGGACTTGGCGCAGGTGGGCCGGCAGATTCATGACGGCCTACGCGGCGGGTTTCCTCTTCCAGGCCGCTTCGAGCAGCAGCAACGCCCAACCGGCCAGCAGTGCGAGGCCGCCCAGGGGGGTGATGGGTCCAAGCAGGCGGGGTCCGCCTAACGAAAGCCAATAAATCGAACCGGAAAAAAACAGCGTCCCGAGTGTCCAGCAGTGTCCGGCCCAAAGCACGCGCCGCAGACTCTCGCCGGAACTGTGCTTGAGCCACAATGCGACGAAGAGCAGGGCCAAGGCATGGGTAAGCTGATATTGGACGGCGGTTTCCCAGTTTCGATGCGTGCCGGCTTGGTCGAGTTTCAGGCGCAGCGGACCGTGGGCTCCCATGGCTCCCAGCAGGACTCCGGTGAGCCCAAAAACAGCGGCACAAAAAAGGGTGAAACGGTATGACATCAAAAATTTCATGAACTGGCCCGGGGATTGCTTAACAATAAAGCGTTTGTCCGGTCATTCAGTCCGTCAAGGCAGGGTCTGGCAAAGGCAGTCTTTGACAAGCCCTCCCTTGCTGAACGTCAGGCATCCATAGCAAACCTAGAAAACTACCATACCATGAAGAAGACAGTCCTTATCATCGCAGCCTTGGCCGCGAGTCTCAGCCTCCGCGCCGAGGAAGCCACCCAGTCATCCTACAGCGTGTCGGTTGATTTCCCCTACGCTTCAAAATACGTGTTCCGCGGCGTGCAGCTCGCCGAGGGCTCGTTTCAGCCTTCGGTTGAGGTCGCCTTTGGCGATTTCGCCATCGGGCTCTGGACCTCCCAGCCGGTCACCAGCAACATCGACAACGAAATCGATCTCTATGCCAGCTACGGCATTGCGCTGAACGACGCCTGGAGCATCGATACCGGCCTCACGCTCTATTACTATCCCGAGCTGGATACGAGCACCGGGGCGGACCGCACCACTTGGGAGCCTTACATCGGTCTCACGGGCGAGGTGGGTGGCTTCTCGCCGGGCGTTTACCTGTATTATGACGCCACGCTCAAGGTCTTCACCTATCAGGGGCAGCTCGGTTACAGCGTGGCCCTTGAGCCTGCCGGCGCTTCACTGGACTTCAGCGCCGCCCTCGGCCGCGTGGACCCGGATGGCGGTGGCAGCTACACCTACTACAGCTTCGGCCTGAGCGTGCCCTTCACGCTGTCGGAGAGCGCCACGTTCACCGTGGGCATCAACTACACCGGCAACGACATCACCGGCGGCGACGGCTTCGGCAAAAAGAGCCACTTCTACGGCACGGCCGGAATCACGATCGGATTCTGATCGAAGTTCCCGCCATCCAGCGAATTGACCCGCCCCGGCTACGGGGCGGGTTTTTTGCCATCAAAACGTTTGACAGTCCCTTTCCAGACCTTAGCTATTGGCCTCTTTTCCCATGAAAACCTTCCTCGCCAAAAAGGAGACGGTGCAACCCAAGTGGCATCTCATTGATGCCGAAGGGCAGGTGCTCGGTCGTCTCGCGGTGAAAGCCGCCAACATCATTCGCGGCCGTCACCAAGCCACCTACACGCCGCACGTCGATACCGGCGACTTCGTTGTCATCATCAATGCCGAGAAGGTCGTCCTGACCGGTAAGAAGGAAGAGACCAACGAATACATGTTTTTCTCCGGCTTCGTCGGCGGCGAGAGCTACCGCAAGCTCTCCCTGATGCGGGAAAAGCACCCCGAGTTCATCATCGAGCACGCGGTCAAGGGCATGCTGCCCAAGAACCGGCTCGCGGCCAAGATGCTCACCAAGCTGCGCGTTTTCGCCGGCCCGTCCCATCCGCACGAGGCCCAGAATCCCGTCAAAACTTCCGTCTGATCAGCATTAGACCATGAGCACCGCCACTAACGTTTTCACCGGCACCGGCCGCCGCAAAACCTCCACCGCCCGCGTCCGCCTCACCGAGGGCAGCGGCAAGCTGACCGTCAACGGCCGCGCCTTTGACGCCTATTTCTCCCACGAGAATTTTTCCAAGCAGGCCTACGCGCCGCTCCTCACCGTTGATCTCCGCGAGAAGATCGACGTCACCGTCAATGTCGCCGGTGGCGGCATCGCCGGCCAGGCCGGCGCGGTGGCCCATGGCATCGCCCGCGCGCTGCAGAAGCTGAACCCCGAGCTGCGTCCCGCCCTCAAGCAGGCCGGGCACATCACCCGCGACCCGCGCGAAAAAGAGCGCAAAAAGCCCGGCCAGCCCGGCGCCCGCAAACGCTTCCAGTTCTCGAAGCGCTAAAGCGAGTCGCCTCGTGCAATTCCCCAAGCGGGCCGGATATCCGGCCCGCTTTTTTCATGTCTGTTTTTTATACTGACCCTGTCTGCCAAACCTTGAATTCTCTCCTCCCATGAAAGTCGGCATTGTTGGTGCGTCCGGTTACTCCGGCGAAGTTCTCGTCAAGCTCCTCCTCGCCCATCCCCGGGTAACCCTCGCGGCGGTGACCTCGCGCACTCATGCGCGCAAGCCGCTGGCCGCGGTCATACCCGCCTTGCGCGGGGCGGACCGGGGGCTGACTTTCGTGGACTCGGATCCCGCCGCGCTTGCGGCGGGCGACATCGAGCTTTTCTTCCTCGCCCTGCCGCACGGGGCCGCGGCGGTCTATGCCAAAGCCCTCGTGGCCGCGGGCAAGCGGGTCATTGATCTGAGCGCCGACTTTCGCATCACCAACCTGGCGACCTACCAAAATTACTATGGGGAGCATCATGCGCCCGAGCTGCTGGGCGCCGCCCGCTTTGTGCTGCCGGAGCTTACGCCCCCGGGTTGGAAAACCGAGGCGAAGCTGGTCGCGGCCCCGGGCTGTTACCCGACGAGTGTCCTCGTGCCGCTGGTGCCGCTGCTCCAGGCCGGGGTGATTTCACGCGCCCACATCGTGGCGAACGCCTACAGCGGGGTCAGCGGCGCCGGCAAAAAAGCCGAGGAGACCTACCTGTTTGTGGAACGGGCCGAGAATCTCAAAGCCTACGGGCTGACGAAGCACCGGCACTTGGCGGAGATCGAGGAGCAGCTCGCGCTGCTTACCGGCGCGCCGACCGTCATTCAGTTCAATCCGCACCTCGCCCCGATGCGGCGGGGGATTGCCACCACCATCACCGTGCCGGCGGCGGCCGGGGCGACCATCGCCTCGCTCTACGCGGCGTGGCGCAAGGCTTACGGCGCCTCGCAGTTCGTGCAGTTACTGGCGTCCGGCGAGACGCCGGAGACCGCGCACGTGACCGGCACCAACCGCGTGGACATGTCCGCGGTGCTGGACGCGCGCACCGGAAATTTTGTAATCACCGTTGCCGAGGACAACCTGATGAAAGGAGCCAGCGGCCAGGCCGTGCAGATCATGAACCTGTGGTGCGGCTTTCCGGAAACCTCCGGGTTGCTGTAGGCTGCTTCAGCTCCGGTAGTCGGCGTTCTCACTCACATACTCGTGGGTGAGATCGCCGCCGATGACTGTGGCCGAGGAGTTTCCGGTTCCGAGATCGATGCCGATTTCCACGCAGCGTTCGTGCGGCGGATAATCCACCGCGGCCGCGTAAATCCCATCGGCCGGGATTATGCTCTGGTAAAGCTCCGCCGACTTCAGGTGCTCGACGAGCGCGGTTTCCTTCCGGGGATCGAGTTGAAAGACCCCGTGCGCAAAAATCTCGATGCCGCCCAGATGCACCCGCAGCCGGCTGAGGTCGGGCGCGCCGCTTGGCAGCGCGCCTGCATGCTTGCCGATTGCCTGCACCAGCCGGCCGACGTTGGGGTCGTTGCCGGCAATGGCACATTTGAACAGCGGGGCGTTGACCACGGCCTTGCCCAGTGCGCGCGCGGCCGGTGCATCCGGCGCGCGGGTCACGGTGACCTTGATCACATGGCGGATGCCTTCGCCATTGCGCACGACATCCTCGGCGAGATCGCGGCAGACAGTGGCGAGTGCCGCCTCAAACTCGGCCAGATCATCGCAGGGTATGATTCCGGAGGAAACCAGCGCCACGGTGTCGGAGGTGCTCGTGTCGCTGTCCACGCTGATGCTGTTGAAGCTGGGCTCGACCACGCGCTGCAGCATCGCCCGCAGTGTTTCCCGCGGCACGGCGATATCGGTCAGGATATAGACCAGCATCGTCGCCAGGTTGGGTTCGATCATGCCTGCGCCCTTGGCGATGCCCACGATGCGGCCGTTGCCGACCGTGGCGCTCCGCACCTTGGGATACAGGTCGGTGGTAACAATGCCTTCCGCGGCCGGGAGGATGGAGCCGCCCAGCAGGCCTAAAGCCGCGGCGGGCAGCGCCGACAGCATGGCCTCGACGGGCAGGCCCCAGCCGATCACGCCGGTGGAGGAGGGGAGGACCTCGGAGGGCTGCATCTGCAGCAGCCGGGCGGTCGCGGCGCAGATTTGCTCCGCCGCCGCCTCGCCGCCGGGCGCGCAGACATTGGAGATTTTGTTGTTGATGATGATCGCGCCGAGCCGGGGCTCGCCCAACCGCTTCCGGCCGACGATCACGGGCGCGCCGGGAAAAGCGTTGCGGGTGAAGACGGCGGCAAAATCCGGCGAGGGCTGGTCGAGCGCGATCAGCGTCAGGTTCATCTTGGCCGGCTTGGGGGCCTCGCGCGGGATGAAATCGAAACGGGCGGCGCCCACGCGGAATCCCGCGGGCAGGGCGGCTTGGGCCGCGAGCCACCGGCGGTGTTCGTCGCGGTTTTTGAAGGTCAGTTGGGTGCTCGGCACGGTTTCACAACTGGGCGGAGCCGGCCGTGGTGTGAAGCTGAATTTGTCCCGCCCGCGCTGCGGCGCCGGCTTGGGGCAATATTTTGATGGAAATTTGGCCGCGGAGTGCGCTATGCGTTGCAGCCTCAAATTTTACTGTGAGCGCCCATCATCGCCTTTCCCACCACCGCGCGGCCACCGGCCGCGGGCTTTGACCACGGATGAACGTCGCCGAGATTACCGCCAAGGCGAAGGTGCTGCTGGAAGCCCTTCCCTACATCCAGAATTTTCGCGACTCCACCTTCGTCGTTAAATACGGCGGGAGCTTCATGGATGATCCCGACCCCGCGGCCCGCACGCGTGTGGCCCATGACATCGCGTTTTTCGCCGCCGTGGGCATCAATGTCGTGGTGGTGCATGGCGGCGGCAAGGCCATCACCCGGGCGATGGAAGGCTCCGGCCTGAAGGCCAATTTCATCAACGGCCTCCGGGTCACCGACGAGGCGACGATCACGCTGGTGAAGAAGACCCTTGATGAGGTCGTGAACAAGGAAGTGTGCGCCGCGATCACCGCGGCCGGGGGCAAGCCCAAGGGGCTCGCCGGCGACGCCGTGTTGGTCTGCCAAAAACTCACCACCGATGACAGCGGCAAAACCGTGGATCTCGGCTATGTGGGCGAGGTGACCGAGGTAAAGGTGAAGCTCATCAAGAAGGAGATCGGCGAAGGTTTCATTCCGGTCATTTCCCCGGTGGCCGAGGGCTACGACGGCAAGCCTTACAACGTGAATGCCGATCTGGTTGCCGGCCGCGTGGCCAGCGCGCTGCGCGCCCGCCGGCTCGTTTACATGAGCGATGTGCCCGGGTTGCTGAGCAATCCCGCGGACCCGGCCTCCCTTATCTCCACGCTGAAGATCAGCCAAGTGGACGACCTCAAGAAAAAGGGCGTGATCGACAAGGGCATGCGGCCCAAGGTCCAGAGCGCCATTCGCGCGCTGGAGGAAGGCGTGCAGCGCGTGCACTTCATCGACGGCCGGCTGCCGCACAGCCTGCTGCTGGAAATTTTCACCGACAAGGGCATCGGCACGGAGATCGTGCACGGCTGAGATTATTTTCGATTCTCGATTTTGGATTGGGTTGCGGGAAATCGAAAATCGAGAATCCAAAATCGAAAACTCCATGACCCCGCCCTCCATCATCCGCACCAGCACGGCGGAGCATTACGATGCCCACGTGCTCAAGAACTACGCCCGCGCGCCGCTCACCCTCGTGCGCGGACGCGGGGCGCAGGTTTGGGATGACGCTGGCAACGCCTACCTCGATTTTACCTCCGGCATCGCGGTCAGTGCCCTGGGCCATTGTCATCCGCACTGGGTGGCGGCGATCCAGCGGCAGGCCGGCGAACTCATTCACACGAGCAACCTGTTTCGCCACCCGAACCAGGGCGAACTCGCGCGCCGGCTGGTGGGCTACGCCGGCCCCGGCCGGATCTTTTTCTGCAACAGCGGCGCCGAGGCCAACGAGGCCCTGCTCAAGCTCGCCCGGCTGCACGGCATGAAAAAGGCGGGCGAGGAGGGCAAATGCTACAAGGTGATCTGCGCGCAGCAGGCGTTCCACGGCCGCACCTTCGGCGGCATGAGCGCGACGCCGCAGGAAAAGATCCAGAAGGGCTTCCGCCCCTTGGTCCCCGGCTTCGCCTTTGGTGAGCTCAACAACCTGCAAAGCTTCGCCGAGCTGGTGGACGACCAAACGGCGGCGATTTTTGTCGAGACCATCCAGGGGGAGGGCGGCATTCACCCTTGCACACCGGAGTTTCTGACCGGCCTCCGGCAGCTTTGCGACCGGCACAATCTGCTGCTGATGCTCGACGAGGTGCAGTGCGGCATCGGGCGCACCGGCCGGTTCTTTGCCTTCGAGCATGCAGGCGTCCGGGCCGATGCGATCGGCATGGCTAAGGGCCTCGGCGGCGGTTTCCCCATCGGGGCGATGTGGGTCGGCGAGCGCTGTATGGAGCTTTTCCAGCCCGGGATGCACGGCACGACCTTCGGCGGCACCCCGCTGGCCTGCGCGGCCGGCCTGGCGGTGTTGGATGTGCTCGAGCGGGAAAAACTGCTGGCCAGGGTGCAGGCGCAAAGCCCCGGCTGGATCGACTCTCTCCGGCAGCTTGCGACCGATTTCCCGGCGCAGGTGCTGGGTGTGCGCGGGCTCGGCTATTTGGTCGGGCTGCAAATGGCCGCCGATCCCACGCCCTTCCTCGCGGCGCTCCGGGAGCGCGGCCTGCTCGTGCCTTCCGCCGGCGGCAACGTCGTGCGCCTGCTGCCGCCGCTCACCGCCACGGCGGACGAGTTGGCGCGATCGATTGCGATTATCCGGGACGTGCTGGTTGCGAAAGCGTAACATTCCGCCTCACTTTTCCCTCGTGGGAAGCCCGGGTAAGGTTTTAGAACATTCCCTTTCGATGCAGCATTTCCTCAAAGAAACCGACTTCACGGCGTCCGCCCTGCCTGAGATTTTCAACTTGGCGCGCACGTTGAAGCAGGGGCGCGGCCGGAGCGTTTCGTCGCCGCTCGCGGGGCAGACGTGGGCGATGATCTTTTCGAAGTCCAGCACGCGCACCCGGGTTTCCTTCGAGGTCGGCATCCGCGAGCTGGGCGGCAGCCCGCTTTTCCTGAACAAGAACGACATCCAGCTCGGTCGCGGCGAGACCATCGCCGATACGGCCCGCGTGCTGTCGCGCTTTGTGCACGGCCTGATTGTCCGCACCTACGACCACAGCGACATTACCGAACTCGCGGCGCACGGCACCATCCCGGTTATCAACGCGCTGACGGATTTTCTGCACCCCTGCCAGATCTACACCGATGCCTTCACCGCCGCGGAGCGCTGGGCGCCGCCGGGCGGCGACCTGCTGGCATCGCTCAAGGGTCGCAAGATCGCCTATCTCGGCGATTGCAGCTTCAACATGGCCAACTCCTGGATCCTCGGTGCGAAACTGTTTGGCATGGAGGTCGCCTTGTCCGGGCCGAAGGAATTCGCTCCCGGCGCGGAGATTCGCGCGCAGCTCAAGGCGGAAGGTCTGGCCGAGGATTTTCAGTTTACTACCGACCCGTATGAGGCCGTCAAAGGCGCCGACATCGTTTACACCGATGTCTGGGCCAGCATGGGGCAGGAGGATGAATCGCAGGCCCGCATCGCGCAGATGAGCCCCTACGCCGTCACCGCCGGGCTTTTCGCGGTGGCAAAGCCCGACGCCCTGTTCATGCACTGCCTGCCCGCACACGTCGGCGAGGAGGTCGAGCAGGTCGTCCTCGACAATCCGCGCTCCGTGATTTTCGACGAGGCAGAGAACCGCCTCCACATGCAAAAAGCCATCATGGCGGTCCTGGCAAAAAAGCCGGGCGCCTGAAATTCCTTCCCGTTTATCCATGAAAATCGTCCTCGCTTACTCCGGTGGTCTCGACACCTCCGTCATCGTCAAATGGCTCCGCGAAACCTACGACGCGGAGATCGTCACCTTCGCGGCCGACATCGGCCAGGAGGAGGAGCTGAAGGGGCTGCCCGCCAAGGCCGGCAAGACCGGCGCTTCCAAGCACTACACCCTCGACCTCGTCGAGGAGTTTGCCCGCGACTTCATCTACCCGATGATCCGCGCCAACGCGATCTACGAGGGCCAGTATTACCTCGGCACCTCCATCGCCCGCCCGCTCATCGCGAAGGCGCAGGTCGAGATCGCGAAGAAGGAGAAGGCCGACACCGTCGCGCACGGCGCCACCGGCAAGGGCAACGACCAGTGCCGCTTCGAGCTCACCTACATGGCGCTCGACCCGCGGCTCACGATTCTCGCCCCGTGGAAGATCGAGAAATTCCGCGACGAGTTTCCCGGCCGCGCCGAGATGATTGCCTACTGCCAGGAGCACAAGATCCCCGTCGAGGCCTCGCTCAAGAAGCCGTATTCGATGGACCGCAACCTCCTCCACATTTCCTACGAGGCGGGCATCCTTGAGGATCCGTGGTTCGACCCGACCACGAAGGCCAACAAGGCGATGTTCAAGCTCTCCGTTTCGCCCGAGGACGCGCCGAACAAGGCCGAATACGTCGAGCTCGATTTCGTGCAGGGCAACTGCGTCGCCGTGAACGGCAAGAAACTCTCGCCTGCCGGCGTCCTCAAGGTCCTCAACAAGCTCGGCGGCAAGCACGGCATCGGCCGCGTGGACCTCGTTGAAAACCGCTTCGTCGGCATGAAGTCGCGCGGCGTCTATGAGACCCCGGGCGGCACCATCCTCATGCAGGCCCACCGCCAGGTGGAGTCGCTCACGATGGACCGCGAGGTCATGCACCTGCGCGATTCGCTCATCCCGAAATACGCCGAGCTGGTTTACTACGGATTCTGGTTTGCCCCCGAGCGCGAGGCCCTGCAAGCCCTCGTGGACGAGTCGCAGAAGCACGTCACCGGCACCGTCCGCCTCAAGCTCTACAAGGGCAACATCATCACCTGCGGGCGGAAATCGAAGTATTCGCTCTACGACATGAACATTGCGTCCATGGAAGGCGTGAAGTCCTGGTATAACCAGACCGACGCCACCGGCTTCATCCGGCTCAACGGTCTCCGCCTGCGCGCGCGCAACCTCGCCCAGGGCGGCCCCAAGCTCTGAGCATGAAACTGTCGCAGGTTGCCGCCCAGCTCTACACCGTCCGGGATCATTGCCGCGATGCCGCCGGTCTGAAACAGACGGCGGCCAAGCTCCGCGCCATTGGCTACCCCGCCGTGCAGGTCAGTGGCATCGGCCCGATTCCCGATGCGGAAATCGTCGCGATCCTGCGCGGCGAGGGGCTGTCCATCTGCGCGACGCACGAACTCTCGCAGCAGATCCTCGATGAGCCGGAGCAGGCCATTGCGCGGCTGCAGCGGCTGGGCTGTCGGTTCACGGCCTATCCGTATCCCGCGGGGATTGATTTCACCGACGCCGGACACGTGGAGACGCTCGTGCGCAAGCTGGATGTCGCCGGGGCGAAGTTTCGCGCGGCCGGCCTGCAGCTGGGCTATCACAACCACGCCATCGAGTTCGTGAAATTCCGCGGCGCGCCGGTGCTGGAATACATCTATGCGCAGACCGCGCCGGAAAATCTCAGTGCGGAAATTGACACCTTCTGGATCCACTACGGTGGCGGCGACGTGGTGGAGTGGGTGCGCCGGCTTCGCGGCCGGCAGACCTGCATGCACCTCAAGGACTACGGCTTCACCGCGGAAAACAAACACACATGGTGCGAAGTCGGCACCGGCACGCTGCCGTTTGCCCGCATCATCGCCGAGGCCGAGGCCGGCGGCTGCGAATGGTTCATCGTCGAGCAGGACACCTGCCCGGGCGACCCGTTCGATTCGCTCCGCCAGAGTTTCGACTACATCAAGGCGAACTTGGTCGGTTGATCAGAACAACGCGCCGGCTACGACGCCGACGGCGGTGATGGGGCCGGAGTCGCCCATGCCGTCGAGTGCGCGATCAGCCTTGCGGAGCGTGCCCTGCACTTCCCGGTAGAGGCCGTCGTCGTTGAGCAGCTTGCCGAGGGTGCCTTCGCCTTTGGCGAGCTTGTCGAAGAGTTCCCGCAGGTTGGCGGCGACAGCTTTGATGTCGTTGCCGGCTTGGTCGTCATAGATGAGCGTGCCGAGCGTGCCTTGGCCCGATTTGACCTGCGTCACGAGGGTCTGGGCCTCGCTCATGAAATTGCGCGCATCGCCGCCGGCCACCTTCAGTTCGCCGACGGATGCGAGCAGGTCGTCGTGCAGCTGCGGATCGTTGATGAGTTTGCCGAGCGTGCCTTCGCCGCGGTTCACCTTGGTGGTGATCTCCTGCAGGTTGCTCATGGTGGCGTCCACTTTGGCGCTGTTCTTCGAGATCAACGTGTCGAGGCGCTGGAACAGCCCGGGCTCGCCTTCCTTGCCGCCCATCACGGAGCTGATGGAACCGAGCGCGCTCTCCAGCTTGCCGCCCAGATCGCCCAACTGGGTCATGATCGTGTTGAGGTCGGGCGAGGCCTGGGTGCGGATTTCCGCGCCCGCGGCCAGCGGTGCGGCCGAGGTGCTGCCCAGATCGACGGCGATGTAGTTGGTGCCGAGCAACCCGGCCGAGGCGATGATGGCCTTGGCGTCGCCGGCGATCTCGACGGGTGGATCGATGCGCAGCACGGCTTCGGCCCGCTGGCCGGCCAGCCGGGTGGACTCGACCATGCCGATCCGGACGCCGGCCATGCGCACGTCGTCGCCGGCCTTGAGTTCTTTGAGGTTGTCGAAGCCGGCGACCAAGTTGTAGCCCCGCTTCTTGAGGGCGTTGCCATCGCCGAGGGTCTCGTAGCTGACCCAGATGAGGGCGATGCCGAGGAGGAAGAAAAGCCCGACGCGGGCGGTGTTCTGTGTGGTGGTCATGGCGGTATGTCGGTTTGCGGAAGGGTTGAGGTTCAACCGGCCAGCTCCCGGAAGCGGGGCTGCTTGAGGTTGATCTTTGGGTTGAGGAAATCGGCCACGCGTTCGTTCGTGGTCTGGCGGAGTTCGGCCGGCGGGCCGACGATCGCGAGGCGTCCTTCCATGAGGATGCCCACGCGGTCGGCGATATTGAGCGCGAGGTCGCGGTCGTGCGAGACGACGATGGAGGTGACGTGGTATTCGTCCTTCAGGGTGGCGATGATCTCGCTGATGGTGGCGGCCATCACGGGGTCCAGTTCGCTGGTCGGCTCGTCGTAGAGCATGAGCTGCGGCTCCTGCACGAGTGCGCGGGCGATGGCGACGCGTTTGCGCATGCCGCCGGAGAGCTGCGACGGGTATTTCCCGGCGGCGTTTTCCAAGGACAGGATCTGCAGCGCGCGCATGACCTTCTCGCGGATGCCGGCTTCGCTGGCGAGGCGGTGCTCGCGGGGATAGAGCGCTAGGTTGTCGTAAACGGTCAGCGAGTTGAACAGTGCGCCGGCCTGAAAAACGAGCGCCATGCGGATTTTCTCCCGGGTCTCGGCCTCGGCGGCGTCGAATTCCCCCACCAAGACCTTGCCCGCGCTGGGCCGCTCCAAGCCGACGATGTGTTTCAGGAGGACGCTTTTGCCCGAGCCGCTGGGCCCCATCAGCACGAAAATTTCACCCGGCTCAATCCGCAGGTCGATCTGCTTCAGCACCTCGAGGGAGCCGAAGCTTTTCGACAGTTGCTCGCACACGACGCCGACGGCCGGGGATTCGGCCTCGCTGAAGGGATTGCGGGTCTGGTGGCAGGGAGACATGGCGGGTCAGAGCAGGGCTTTGGTGAGGAAGTAGTCGAGCACGAGGATGAGGATGAGCGACGTCACCACGGCTTTGGTGACGGAGGCGCCGATCTCGCGCGGGCCGCCCCGCGTGCGCAGGCCGATGCTGCAGCAGACGAGCACCACAACGAAGCCGAACGCCTCGGCCTTGATGATACCGTCGGCAATATCATCGAACTTGGTGTAGCGCCGCAGGGTCTCGAAATACTTGTCGGGCTCCAGCGCGATGAAATCCACCGAATGTGCGACGAGCGCGCCGCCGAACCAGCCGACCAGATTGGCGATGATGGCGAGGACAGGCATCATCACCAGCACCGCGGCGAGGCGTGGCAGCACGAGGATGCGCTCGGGCGGGATGTTCATCGTCACCAAGGCGTCCACCTCCTGGTAAACCTTCATGCTGGCGAGTTCCGCGGTGATGGCGGAGCCCACGCGGCCCGCGACCAGCACGGCCACCATCACGGGGCCGAGGGCGCGGGCCATCGAGAGGCCGACCAGCGAGCCGATGAACTCCTTGGCGCCGAAGTTCGACATGCTGTAGCCGGCCTGCAGGGCGAGCACGCCGCCGATGAAGAAGCTCAGGATCGCGACGATGGGCAGCGTGGCGTAGCCGATCTGGTAACACTGGTCGATGAAACGCGGCAATTGGCGCGGCAGCGAGGACGCGTGCCGGAGCGTCCGCACCAGCAGCAGCACGGTGTCGCCGATGCCTTCAAGGACGGCTAGGATGGGTTTCATGGTGTCATTCGGTCGGCGCAGCAGGCTGGCTGGGGCGCGCGGGAAAATCGAACAGGAACATGCGCCAGCCTTTGCCGCCGGGCAACTGCCGGAGACCGATCAGGCCGTGGCCCAGCGCGATGCGCCGGCCTTCGTCGGGACTGGCGGTGTTGCTGAAAAGCGGACCGATTCGGAAGGCGCGGCCCTCCGGGTGGCGGTGCCAGGTGATGGCGTTCCACAGCAGCGACGTTCGCACTTCATCCGGCCCGCGCCGGTCGAAGCGGTAGAGCGCAAACAGCGGCGTGTAGAGCTGCCGGACCTGCTCGTTGTGCGGAAAAAAAAACCTCCAGCGGGCTGGGGAACTGGACCTGCCGCCGGCCCGCGCCGTTGTCCCAGGTGCTGAGCAGCGGCCAGACGTGGGTCTTGTGCGCGGCGGGCAGGCCGGGGTGCTGCCGGCTGCGCTGCTCCTACGACCAGTAGAGGAAGAACAGCAATTGCTGGCGCTGGCGGTCGATGTCGCCCTCGCTCCAGCGCACTTCCTTGATGAGCGGCCAGCCCAGCCAGGTTTTCTCGACTCCCTTGCGGACGGAGCGGCTGTAGAACGGCGCCCAACGGTTGAACTCCCGGTCGTCGCCGCGGCCCTGCACGAGCAGCGGCCAGAAGTAGCGGATTTCGCGGTAAGGCGCCGGTTCGGTCTGCCGGGTGTGGCCGAAGAAGGGCCAGAGATAGTTTTCGCTGTGGCTCTCCGGTGCGGATTCGCGCGTGTAAAAGGGCAGGAAGCCCTGCCGGATCGTGGGCTGCGGTTCATCCAGGCCGGTTTCGTGTTTATAGATCAGCGGCCAGAGATAATACTGGCGGCGGTAGAAGCCCGGCTTTTCGGCCCGGCCAAACAACGGCCAGACGGCGAAACCCTGATGGCCGCCGCCCGCGCTGTGCCGGAAAACCGGCCAGAGCGTGGAGGTGGTCGTGATATCATCCTTCAACGTGCGCAGGTGGAGGGGAAAAAGCACCCAGCGCATTTCGTCCTGCCCGAAACGGCGCTTGACCGTGCCCGCGACCGGGAAAAGGGCGCGGTAGGAGGAATCGGGCGAACCGGTGTCGCGGGAAAAGTAAAACGGCCAGACATCGAAGGCCCGGCTGCCCGCCGCAGCGGGGTCGGTCGGAGCGGAATGGTTGATCAGGTTGAAGACGCTCCAGCTCGCGGTGGTGGCATCCTGCCGGCGGATGTAGAGCGGGTAGAGCAGGGAGGACTCGACCGCTTGCCCCGCAGCATCCCGGCGCTCCAGATAGAGCGGC
>Ga0169931_10001062_pt1 | contig 45372 bp, 28 predicted proteins | sample Kivu_15m_20L_FD_129675 | JGI IMG/M metagenome (GOLD analysis project Ga0169931, IMG submission 129675) | Freshwater microbial communities from Lake Kivu, Western Province, Rwanda to study Microbial Dark Matter (Phase II) - Kivu_15m_20L... | ecosystem: Environmental > Aquatic > Freshwater > Lake... | reverse complement strand
CACCATGGAGATGAAGTGCAGGGCCTCCTTGTAGTTGGGGTCGGGGAAATGTGCGGCGAAGACAAGGTAGAGGTTCATGTGCATCGGGGGCGGGGAGCCCGCGTACGATTGGAAGCCCCCGCTTTTGGCGATCTTCTCTTCCTCCACGCGCATCAGGAACAGGCAGACGCGGTTCTCGATGAGCATGCTGACGTCGCCCCTGAGGTCGACCAGGCTATTCATCACCACCATGTCCTCCGCCTGGCCGAGTTCGTTGCGCATGAACTCGTTCAGCTGGTCGGTGACGGCGGTGAGGACGGTATGGATCATCGGGCGTCAGTATTGGTCGGTCAGTCGATGAGCCGGTCGCGTACGAATCGGACGGTGATCCTGCCCACGTAGAGGCATGCGAACATGACGGCCCATCCGATCCCGAAGATACGGGTCGTGAGCGGGGTGGGGACGCCGTCCGGCGTGGCGATGGTGCGGTGGAGCAGCCAGAAGAGCAGCGAGAGCGGGGCCGACAGCACCAGGGCCGCCAGGAACCATCTGAACTCCTTTGCGAGGGTCTGCCACATGGGGGGTCGGCTTCACTTCTTCTTGACGGAGGAATAGAGGTTGATGCCCAGTTGCAGCATGATGAACCTGCCGCGCTGGGGAACATAGGGCACGTGCCTGTCGGCGAAGGGCGTGCCGACGGGGTCCCAGGGCATGTTGAAGCTGCCCGAGGCCTCGCGGGCGCCGGGATGGAAGTACTCCCTGTGGCGGGCGTCGAGGATGTTCCTGTCCAGGATGTTCTGCACGGTGAGGTCGAGCCGGAAGCGGGGGAACCTGCCCAGGGCTAGGCCGAGGTTCCCGTGGAAGACGAGGTAGGCCGGTATGCCCCCCCGCGTGGCCGAGTCGATTCCGAAGTTCATGTACTGGGTGGTGCCGCCTCCCAGGGGCCTTTTGGCCACATAGTTGGCCCTCAGGTTCAGCGAGAGGTGCACGGGGCCGTTATCGCTGAGGATGAGGTTGGCGGACAGGTTGGCCATGTAGCGGGCGATGTCGCCCACCTTCAGCCGGGGGGCGCGTCCGGCGCGGGCGGCGACGCTGTCGGTCTGGACGGCCAGCGTGTATGTCCCGTTCGCGTCGAGCCGGAAATGTTTGGACGGCTGCCAGGAAACGGAACCGAAGGCACCCATGATGCGGAACTGCCCGATGTTGGCGTTCCTGAACACGGTCGTCGTACCTCTGACGAAGCTGTCGACGCCCACCGCATTGGTGATCTTGCAGACGTACCCGGACAGGTCGTATTCGAACGGTGAGGCGCCCTCGACCGCCTTCCCACGCGCACGGATGCCGCCTCCGATGCTGAGGTCGGCATAATCGATCTTCTCGGGCTCGATATCCTCGTTGGCCTTGTGTCCGAAGGCAGAGGAGAACCGAGTGGCCTGGGAGACGCCCTGGTATCCGGAACCGCTGGTGAACTTGACCGAGAACTGAGGGCGGTGATAGACCATCGCGATGCGCGGCGTTGCAATGAATGTGGCGCTGGAAGACCTCAGCACGTTGTAGTCGGCCCGGGCGCCGAACGACATCCGGAACGACTTGGACAGGTTGTAATTGAACATGGAATACAGGCCCACGTCGAAGAGTGAGAACAGGTTGCCGCCCTCGTTGCTCGATTCCACGATACCCTTCTCCCGGGCGAGGGAGACGGAGTCCTGCTTTCCCTGGAAGGCCGCGGACGTGGGGTAGTCGGTGAGGAAGTCCTGGTAGACGAGCAGGTCGCCCTGGGTCTGCGTGCTGCGCAGGTCGAGGCCGCCCGCGATATCCCATTTCCGGGCCTCATAGAAGAACCGGGTCTCGTTCCTCACCTGCTGCGCCTGGTAGAACATGTAGCGGTTGCGCCATCCGGGACGTACGCCGTCGTAGTTGAAGACCGCCTGCCCGCTGCTGCCCGCCTGCACGCTTCCGATGTTGTTGTTGCGAATGGCGTAGATGCCGAGGATGGTGGGCAGATCGAGCAGGAGAGAGTCCGGGTTGACGAGGTTGGCGAAATGCATGACGGTGTTCGGGTCGCCGAACGACATGAAGTTGACGCGTGCGGTCTCCCTGCCCAGCCGCTGCATGGTGAAGTTGGTGAGGTTGGTGAGGGAGAGGCCGCGCTCGAAACGCTTCTCGAACTTGATGTACATGGAGGCCTTCATGGGCGCCCAGATGGAGCCGTTGGCGGAGCCCGCCTCGTTGACGTCCTGATAGAGTCCGTATCCCTCCCGGATCTTCCAGAAGTTGAAGCCGATCTGCAGGTCTTCGAGGCGGATCTTGGCACCGAAGTACATGTTCTCCGTGGTGTTGGAGAAGCCCAGCGGAGCGCCGTTGACCTTGCCCGTGTACGACTTGAGGTCGAGCGCCCTGGCCCGGGCGATGCCGGAGTCGGTCAGGTTGATGGACAGCACGTTCCCGTTGGCATCCCTGCGGATGTTGTAGTAGGGACTCCTGTTGGGAAGTCGGAAAAGCGTGTCGGCGTAATAGGTCAGGAACCCCTTTCCAAGGATGTTGTTGAACTGGTTGATGTTGTTGAGCTGGCCGTACCCGAAATGCCGGATGTCGGCGGAGTCGTAATCGTAGAACCTGAGGTGCGACAGGTCGTGCTCGTCCGACTTGTAATACCGGCCGGTGATCTGCATCGAGAACTTGGAGTTCTTGGTGTTCTCCTCCCTGCCCCTGAACTGCAGCGTGAGGTCGGCGTCGCGGGTGTTGAAGCCCCCGTACATGACGTTGCCGTGTAGTTGCAAGTTCTTGTAGGGGTTGTCCCTGCCCTTGACGGGCATGATGTGGTCGGTGGCGAGGTCCTTGGGGTCGAGGGTGATGATGTTGATGGCACCGACGAAGGCCCTGGGGCCGTACATGACGGAGGCGGGTCCGTAGATGACCTCCACGGCCTTGATGTTGGAGAGCGGGTATTGGCGGGAGAAATAGGCCCAGTTGGACCAGAGGTCGTTCTCCTCCACGCCGTCGACCATCAGGAGGGTGCGTTCGGAGTTCTCCTGCCGGAATCCGAGTTGGTAGACGTTGGCGTGTATCTGTCCGAAGACGCGGCTGATATGGAACCCCGGCAGGTCGCTGAGCAGGTCGACGATGTCGATGTATCCCCTGTCGATGATCTCCTGCCTCTTGATGAGCCGGATGTTGGCGGAGGCCATCCGGATGCTTTCCGGCTTCTTGGTGACGGAACTGACTTTCGAATCCCTGTCGCGGGCGCGGATCTCGTCGAGGAGGTCTTCGAAGATGACGTTGCGGAGCGTGGTGGTCTGGATGAAGACAGGGTCCAGCTCGAGGATCTTGGAGATCTGATTCCTGGCATTGTCCATACTGTCCTGTGCGATGTCGGTGAGTGCCAGCAGTTCGAGCGCGTCGATGCGGGTCTTGATACCCTGTCCCGCCTTTCGCTGCGGTGTTACGCAGGGATCGAGCAGTTCACGGACCTTGGTGAAGTCGCCGATATCATAGGCACTCCTCGCGAGGTCGTATGCGTTCTGACAGTCGTCCTTCGACGGGACGGGCTGGGCCTGCCCCCGGATGAGGGTGCCGAGGAAACATATCGCAAGAAGGATGTACCTGGATGGCATTCGAGGGTTGGCTTTGGAAGTCAGGGGCGCCTGGGGGTTTCGGATTTGAGGAATTCCCCGAGTCGGCGGTGCATCTCGGAGTCCTTGGTGACCCATTCCTGGAGGGTGCCGCTCTCGTCGGCCGAATAGAGACGGGAACCCTGGGGGCCGGTGAGCAGCTCCAGGTCCCAGATCCACTTCCTGAAGCCGATGAGGTGGAGGGCATAGTTGCGGATGTCCCGGTCCTTCGGAAGGCCGAGGTTGTAGATGTTGGCGTTCCGGTCAAGTCCGGCGGTGTAGAGTTGTTCTTCGCCGGGATCGTAGCGCAGGGCTGTGACCTGGGTCTTATGGGCCTTGATGGGCTTGTCCCAGATGCGTCTGAGTTCGTCGGGTTTCCCGGGGTTGATCTCATAGGCCATCACTTCCCCCTTCTGATTGCCTGTGAAGAGCCGCCCGCCGGCCTGGGCCACGGTGGTCACCTGCTGGATGGGGCCGTCCGTCTGAAAGGGGTTGAGGGCCTTGCGGGCGGGGTCGTAGCGATGAAGTCCGTTCGACGAGGCCACCAGCACCTGTCCGGCGCCCACGGGGAATACGCCCTCGGCCCGGCCCGGGACGGGTATCTCGCGGGGGTCGGAGGGCTTGGCCGGGCTGAAGGCGAGCAGTTTGCCATCCCTCACCATCAATGCCTCGTCTCCCGCGACGGCGAGTCCGCTCACCACGGCCTCCCTGCGACTGGGGTTTGGTTGCAGAGATTGCAACCTGTCAGGCTTCTTCAAGTCCAGGAGATAGGGGTTGCCCTTCACATCCACCAGCAGGAGCCGGTCGCGGTCGATGAACTCGACGGCCCTGAAGCGGTAGGAACTGTCCTGTAGTCTGACCGGAAGTCGTTTCCCGCCGGGGATCTCCAGGACGACGGGGTTGGGGTCGTTACCCACGGCGGCCATGCGTTCCCGGCCGAAGAGGGCCACGTCTCGCATGCCCCGGATACCGTTTGCAGGGAATTGGGCGAGCTGCCGGCGCGATACCGACTTGCCCTTGAGGGAGTCGCGAATCAGCGCGTCCGTATTCCAAAGCAGTTCATAGAGGTTGTTGTCTGGGAGCGAGAGACCGTTGAGATTCCGCGAACTCGTATCATATGCAGTGTACACTTCAGCCACGTCGCGCACAAATCGGATGCTGGAGTCGCGGTTCTCGAAGTTGGAGGTGCGGACCTTGAGGAGCAGGTCGAGGACACGCTTGGCGGCCGACTGGTAATCTGCCTGACGTTTTGCGATATCCCTAGCAGCCGTCGCCTTGCGCTGCTCGGAGTCTGCGATGCCTTTGAGTCGCAGGGCTTCCTTACTCTCTCTATCGGCGATACCCTTGTTCCTTTTTGCGATATCAGCCTGTTTGGTGGCTTCATCCGCATCCCTCTTGGCAGCCTTTCTGGCCGTGTCGGCGATCCGTTCCTGTTTTTGGGCCTCCTTCATGGCCTTGTCGGCCCTGTTCGCCAATTCCTTGGCAATGACGGCGGAACGTGCAGCGGAATCTCTGGCCTTTTTAGCTTGAACAGCCTTGTCACTGGCCACTATAAAGGAACGTTTCGCCTCTTCGCCCATGAGAACGGCCTCCTTTCTGGCGAAGAACGCATATATGGCGATCATCAGGCTGACGGCTCCCACGGTCAATCCGATCATCACCCTTTTCCGGGCCTTCCGCAGTTCCTCCTTCCTTTCCTTCTCCATGCGCTCGGTCTCACTGCGATGGTTGGAAAGACTGTCCTTCAGGTATTGGTCGGCCTGACGGTACTGGTTGTTGAACTGGGCCGTCCAGGCGGGTTGAGGGCGGAAGGTCTCCCACCATTTATGGAAAAGATCGAGGTCGGGCGGGCGGAGCAGGGCCGTCTGGCCGAGGGCGTACATGCGGGCGGCCTCGGAGAGGCGCAGGTAGAGCGATGCGGCCTCCCGTTCGGCCACCAGCCATTCGGAGAGTCGCTTCCAGCCGCGCAGCAGCCAGGGGTTGGAAAGGGTGAGTACCGAACGCTCCGGGATGGGTTGTTCCCGGAAGTGGTCGACCTGCTTGTCGTAGGGTTCCGTGACGGAGAGGATGCCGGGCAGTTCGCGCGCCATCCGTCGCAGCAATGCGTCCAGTTCGGCCTTGGGGATGTCGCGACGCTCGCAGACCTCACGTACCGTCTGGGGCTTGCTGCCGAGCTGTCCCTCGCCGGGGATGGCGATATGGCTGAAGAGCTGGCACATGACATGCCGCTCCCGCTCCGAAAGCCCTTCATGGAAGGCTTCCAGCATGGCGGGCACAGCGGCGTCGAGGGGGCCCAGGGCCGAGAGGGGATTGGCACCGAGGACCACGCGATCCTCCGTACCGGCTGCGGGCCGGTATCGTTCCGCCGCCTTGCGAAGCCAGGACTGCAGCGAGGGCAACTGACGCAGGTCCTGGCCGAAGGACTCCCGCAACGCCTCCACCGTGCCTGCATCGGGATCGATGCGGCAGGTTTGGAGCCCGTGGCGAACGACCTCGGCAAAGTCGTCGTTGCGGAACATGGGTACCGTGTAGAGTCCCGTCCCCAGATAGGGATGCAGGCTTCGGAAGTTATATAGCGAGGGGATATGTTCCGACCGGAGGGTGACAAGCACATAGACGGGCATTCCCGGGGCGCCCAGCAGCCGGGCGATGTTGCTCATGAAGAGTTCGGCATCCTGTCCGCTGTTCATGTCGGGCAGGTACTTGCCGGACAGTTCGAAGAGTTGCTCGAGGCCGTCGATGCAGACGAGCAGGTTCTCCCCTTCGCGGAGCCCGAGGGCGCCGGCCGCACGGATGAGGCCGGAGTGGTCGGCCCGGAACATGGCGGTGAAATCGAGCTGTCGCTCAAGGGACAGCCTGGGGTCGTTGGCTTCCGGGTCGATGTTGGCCAGGGCGAAGGCGAGGTTCTCGATGGGTGTGATGCCGGGCCGGAATTGGCAGACCTGCCAGGCCGTGCCACCCACGCCCCTGAATCCGCGCTGCAGGGCGGGCACCAGTCCCGCCCTCACCAGGGAGGTCTTTCCGGAGCCCTCCGGACCCACCACGCCGATGAAGCGGGACGCCTGCATCACGCTGAGCAGGTCCTCCACCTGTCGCTCCCTGCCCCGGAAATGGGGGGCCTGCGCCCCGTCAAAGGGATGCAGGCCGGGAAAGATGGCCGTCAGGTCGAGGTCAGAAGTAATGGTCACAGCTGTCAAACTGTGCGTAATGTAACGTACAAAATAGGAAAAACGCGCGAGTTTGGGCCATTCGCGTCACGATAGGCCCCAACAGGGAACGCTGAAACGCCGGGGTTCGTATGGGAACTCCCGATTCAGTGTCTCCGCAATCCGATGCCGTCGCCCATCCTGACCTCCTGTTGGACCGCTCCTGTAAATTCTTCAAAGGATGTCTGTTCCTTGCTTATATTACTTTTCTGAAATCCAACGACCGAACATGAGAATACTCACCCGAATCCTCCCGCTGGCCCTCGGTGTAACGGCCTTGACTCCCGTCCTGGGACAGACCACCACCGCTCACAAGGCCGACGGCACGGCCGATGAGTGGCCCTCGGGCAGTCTGCAGGCCGATACTGTGAACCATATCCTTTTTGGGAGTGCAGTGGAGGCCGGGAAACTGCACGTCGTGATAGAGTTCCGCGACCCGATGCTGCAAGGCAAGGCGCTGCGCGCGGGCATGGAACTGGGCTTCGACACGGAGCATCGCGGCAAGCCCGTTGCCTCCATCCATTTCCCCGAGCCGGCAGAGGGGGGACAGGGAATGGCGGGCGGACCACCCAGGGGCGACGTGGAAGCCATGCGCCTCATGCTGATGCTGCAGGTAAAGACCTACAGCCTGCGCAAGTTCCCGCGCGGCAACGGGGCCTACACCCTGGGCAACCCCAACGATGCGGGCGTGGAACTTGGGATTGATTACAACGATCGGAGGCAGCTGGTGTATGAGGCGAGTATCCCCCTCGAATCCTTGCATGCCCGAAAGGCGGAGGGTCCGGTGCCCGACAGTCTCGACCTTCTGATCACCCTCAAAGGCATCGAGATGCAGGGCTTCGGCGGGGGTGGCATGGCACCCGGAAGCGGCGGAGGCGGATTCTCCGGCGGGCGTGGCGGCGGCGGGCGTGGCAGGTCGGGCGGTTTCGGCGGCCCGCCCTCGGGCAGGAGCGGAGGCAACATGCAGGGCGGCGGATACGACCCCGCCCGCCGCGACGAGATGATGCGCAAGATGCAGGAAACCGTGCGCATCCCCCGGAAGGTGAGTCTCAAGTCATGAGAACGCAGTTCGTCCTCACGCCCTTCGGCATGTCGGTTCGCGTCAACGTTTCGTCACCCGGATGGTGAACTCACCCATGATGTGGGCCCTTTTCTCCGGTTCCGATTCATCGTGATCGCCTTCGTAGTAATGCAGCTCGAGGATGTTGTCGTTCCCTATCTTGAGGTCCCTCGATCCGGGAGGCATGGCGTCTATCTGAGACTTGAAACCGAACATGCGCACCAGACGGAACATGTTCTGGTACCCCAGGAAACTGTCGTCGACGGTGCAGTTGGAGCAGTACGCGTAGATGGGTGAATAGATGTTCATCGATTCCCAATCGAAGACGGTACGCGCCCCCAGGGTGAAGTTCAGGCTCAACAACTCAGAGTAGTCGAGCCCTTCGATCTTGTGTCGGGTCTGTACGGACCACACCTGTCCCTTCTTGAGGCTGATGGCCCTGTCGCGCGGGCGGTCGAAGAAAAGGAAGACCTGGTTCACGCGATCACTGGCCCCATCGATGCAGCAGCCCTTGACCTCCGTTCACCCGGAACTGCGATTGTAGGAATACCCTCCCAGTACGAATTTTCCGTAGATGTCGTCGGCGTCATCGAACGGGCCTTCCACGACCTTGAGACATTGGATCTTCCGCATGATGATCTCCACGTCGTAAACGGGCGCCTGCCAGCCGGGCGGCGGGTCGGCATGCGCCGGCGCAAAGATGAAGACGGCGACAAGGAACAGCAGCGGCGAAACGGACGGCCGTGGACGCCTGATATGGAAGAACAATCTCATGGAAGGATGATCTGGAGGATGAATATAAGTAAAAAATAAGCGGCATTGATATGGACATGCCCCGCTTGACTTACATTCACGGAATCCTCAAAGCGATCAAACCCCAGCCACACATGCGCATACAGCAGCGAAGCCTGCGGCTCCTCGCCATCCTCGCCGTCGCGGGCACGGCCCTCTCCCCCACCCCGCCCGCACCCCGGCCCGACCCGCGCCCCAACATCATCTACATCATGGCCGACGACCTCGGCTTCTCCGACATCGGCTGCTATGGCGGAGAGGTGCGCACCCCCAACCTCGACGCGCTCGCCGCCGGCGGGATGAAACTGCGCACCTTCTACAACAACGCCAGGTGCTGCCCCACCCGCGCCTCCCTGCTCACGGGCCGCTACCCGCACGAGGCCGGCATCGGACACATGGTCACGCTGGCCAACGCCAAATACGAACCCGGCCCCTACCAGGGCTTCCTCGACCCGCGCTTCCCGACCGTCGCCGAAGAACTGCGCAAGGCCGGCTACGGCACCTATATGTCGGGCAAGTGGCATGTCGGCGAACGTCGCGAACACTGGCCCCGCAAACGCGGGTTCGACCGGTACTTCGGCCTCATCTCCGGCGCCTCCAGCTTCTACGAGATCACCCCGGCCGAACGCAGCAAGCGCTTCTACGCCCTCGACGACGCCGACTACGAGATCCCGAAGGAAGGATATTACGCCACCGACGCCTTCACCGACCAGGCCATCGGCTTCCTCAAACAACACAGACAACAACGGCCCGGCAAACCCTTCTTCCTCTACCTCGCGTATACCGCACCACACTTCCCATTGCATGCCCTCGAGACCGACATCGTGAAATACGAAAAACACTACGAGGCCGGATGGGACAGCATCCGGGCCGTCCGCTATCGCAACCAGCAACGCATCGGATACGCCGACGGCCGCTACCGGCTCACCCCGCGCACCCCGGGGATCCCCGACTGGGCCGGCCAGGCCGACAAGGCCCAATGGGTGCGCCGCATGGCCGTCTACGCCGCCATGACCGACCGCATGGACCAGAACATCGGAAGACTCGTCGCCGCCCTCAAGGCAGATGGGAGCTACCAAAACACACTGATCGTGTTCCTCTCCGACAACGGCGGCTGCGCCGAGACCGTCGGAACGGAAGGCCGGCACGACCCCTCCAAACGCATCGGAGAGAAGGGCTCCTACTCGGCCCTCGAAGAGCCCTGGGCCAACGCCTCCAACACCCCCTTCCGCATGTACAAGCACTACATGCACGAAGGCGGCATCGCCAGCCCCTGCATCCTCCACTGGCCCGCCCGCATCAAAGCCCGCAAGGGCTTCACCGACGGCATCGGCCACGTCATGGACCTCATGCCCACCGCCCTCGATCTCGCCGGCGCGACACCACCCCAGCTGCCCGGCAGAAGCCTCTCCTACCTCTGGTCCCGAAAGCCGGACGTCGACCGAGGCTACCGCTGGGAACACGAAGGCAACAAGGCCATCCGCGAAGGCCGCTGGAAACTCGTACGCGACCACGACGACGCCGGCTGGCAGCTCTACGACATGAAGGCCGATCCCACAGAGATGCACGACCTCGCCGCCACCGACACCGCCCGCACCAACCGCATGCTCCAGGCATACCTCGCCTGGGAACGGGAAGTGGGCGTCAGACCCTTCAAGGGGAAACGCTACGGCATGGAGAAATGACCCATTTCCCGACAACACAGACACCCCGATCCACATGAAACGTCCCGGCATCACCCTCCTCCTGGCCTGCATGGCCCTCGGCATCCCGGCCCTCGCTCAACCCGACAGCCTCGATGCCAAGACCCCCTTCGGCCCTCATCCCCGCATCCTATTCCACCGCGGAGAGGAACAAACCCTCGAGGCCTCCATCCGAAAGGACGCCGACTGGACAAGGGTGCACGAGGCCATCCTCCGCGAAGCCGACCGCATCGTCACCCTCGAACCGGTGAAGCGCATACAGATCGGACGGCGACTGCTCGACAAATCCCGCGAAGCCCTCCGTCGACTCTTCCAACTGTCGTACGCCTACCGGATGTCCGGGTCCCTGACATACCTCGACAGGGCCGAGCGCGAGATGCTCGCCATCGCCGGCTTCAGCGACTGGAACCCGTCGCACTTCCTCGACGTGGCCGAGATGACCATGGCCATGGCCATCGGCTACGACTGGCTGCACGAACGGCTGCCGGAGGCCTCCAGGGCGGCCATCCGCGACGCCATCCTGCACAAAGGCCTCGAACCCTCGCTGGAGACCCGCTACAACAGCTGGCTCCGGGCCGAGCATAACTGGAACCAGGTATGCAACGCAGGCATGACCTACGGAGCCCTGGCGGTCGCCGAAGACCACCCCCTGCTCGCCCGGTCGATCATCAACCGCGCCATCGCCTCCATCCGCATCCCCATGAAAGACTACGGCCCCGACGGGATATACCCCGAAGGATACGGCTACTGGGGCTACGGCACCTCCTTCAACGTGATGTTCCTCAGCGCGGTGGAAAAGGCCTTCGGCACCGACTTCGGCCTGACACAGGCACCCGGCTTCCTGCAGACCGCAGGCTTCCTCGAACACATGTCGGGGCCCACCGGAAGACCCTTCAACTACTCCGACGCCGGCTCGGGCGCCGGCTTCCACCCCGCCATGGTCTGGATGGCCAACCGCATCAAAGACCCTTCCGCCCTCTGGCAGGAAAGGAAATTCCTCGCCCGGACGGACCCCGCCCGGCTCACCGGCGACCGGCTCCTGCCGGCGCTGATGTTCTGGAAAGGCGATATCCGGATGGAAGCGGTCAAGCCCCCAGCGGCAACCCATTGGGTCGGACAGGGCAAGAACCCGATCGCACTGATGCGCAGCTCCTGGACCGACAGCAACGCCGTCTACGTGGCCACCAAGGGCGGATCACCCTCCATCAACCATGCACACATGGACATCGGCGCCTTCGTCATGGACGCCCATGGCGTCCGCTGGGCGATGGACTTCGGCATGCAGGACTACGAATCCCTCGAATCGAAGGGTGTCAAACTCTGGGGCCGCACGCAGGACTCCGAAAGGTGGACCGTCTTCCGCATCAACAACTTCGCCCACAACACCCTAGTGGTCGACAGCCAGCTGCAACGGGTCGACGGCAAGGGCGAGATCACCGCGCACGGCGAACGCAAGGGCTTCAACTACGCCGTGATGGACCTCTCCAGCGTCTATCAGGGACAACTGGCATCGGCCCGGCGCGGCATCTCCATCGTCGACGGCCGTCAGGTGCTGGTGCGCGACGAATGGACCTCCACGGACAGAGAGACAAAGATCCGCTGGAACCTGCTGACACCCGCCGAAGTCCGGATCACAGGCCCCAACGAGGCTCTGCTTACACAGCAGGGCAAGACCCTCCGGCTGGTCGTGGAATGCAACGTGCCGATCGAGATGCGGACCTGGTCGACCGACCCGCCGCGCAGTTTCGATGCACCCAACCCCGGTACGATCCTCACTGGCTTCGTGGCCACCCTGCCACCGAACACCAAGGCCTCCGTCAGTGTGCACCTGCTGCCTGGTGATGCGCTGCCCGTGAAGTCGCGCCCCCTCGACCACTGGGGCAAGTAACAGCCCCCCCCCTCGGATGGGTGTCCTCTCCTATAGGTTTTGAGAACCCCACCCGGTTCTCAAAACCGCCCCATGTCCTCAGAACCGGGGGGAGTTCTGAGAACTACCCCAGGTTTTGAGAACCCCTCCCGGTTCTCAAAACCACCCCATGTCCTCAGAACCGGGGGGAGTTCTGAGAACTTACCCAGGTTTTGAAAACCCCACCCGGTTCTCAAAACCACCCCATGTCCTCAGAACCGGGGGGAGTTCTGAGAACCTACCCAGGTTTTGAGAACCCCACCCGGTTCTCAAAACCACCCCATACCCTCAGAACCGGGGGGAGTTCTGAGAACCTACCCAGGTTTTGAGAACCCCACCCGGTTCTCAAAACCGCCCCATACCCTCAGAACCGGGGGGAGTTCTGGAAACTACCTGGGGATTTGAGGTTGGAATGGGGAAAGCCAGGTTGTGAGCGGAGAAGCTAATGAAGTGAGCCGGTTGTAAACCCCCGTTTGTTTTCATGAACAACATAGGAGATATGACTACGAATAGGTTGAATATGGTGTGGGCCACCCTCTGTTGCATGGCGTTGCTAGCGTCCAACCGCCTATCCGCCCAGACAGATGCCGACATCGACTCCATCCGGAACCGGCTGCTGCGCGACATCCTCGCACAGGAGATACGCCCGAGCAGCGTGCATGTCTGGGTGGGCGATCAGCGTCCGGATGGCGGATGGCCCGGCATCGACTACGTCGATACGTCACGGACCGGCTTCCAGCACCGCATACACCTCGAACGGCTGCTGGGCCTGGCCATCGCGTTCCGGAAGCCAGGCTCCCCTTACCGGGGCGACGCCAGGGTCCTCCGGGCGGCTGCCCGGGCCGTCGACCACTGGGTGCGTAACGACTACATCTGTCAGAACTGGTGGTGGAACGAGATCGGTACGCCCGACCTCATGATCCGGTCCCTGCTGGCCCTGGACGACGCCCTCGACCCGCCGCTCCGGGAGGCTGCCTTCCGCATCGCCCGGCGCGCCAGCCTCGACTCGGGCTTCGGCGCCCGTCCCGGTGGCGACCTCATCAAGATGGCCGGCCTCCTGGGCGCACAAGGACTCTACCGCCGCGATGCCGCTACGGTGGAACGCGTCATCCGTGTCATGGCGGGCGAGATCCATACCACCGAGGGCCGCGGGCTGAAGCCCGACATGAGCTTCCACCACCGCACCGACAAGGTCATCTCCACCCTCTCCTACGGACTCGCCTACCCGCAGACCTTCTCGTACTGGGCCACGCTCATCAAAGGCACGCGCTTCCGCTTCCCCGACAGCGCCATGCACCTGCTGGTGGACTTCTTCCTCGATGGTGTCTGCAAGTCGATGGCCTTCGCCCGGGTGCCCGACATCGCCGCCCGGAACCGCGACCTTTCCAGGCAGGGAGACCTGCGTCCCTTCACCGATGCCATCGCCTCCAGACTCGCCGCCGTCACCGATCACCGTAAACCGGAACTGCGCATGGTGGCGGAGATCCAGCGGGGTACCCGAAAGCCCGAGTTGACATGGAACACATACTTCCCGTACTCTGAATACGCCACCCATCAGCGGCCCGGCTGGTACGCCTCCGTCCGCATGCATTCCGCCCGGCAGGAACAGAATGTGGAATACCCGTACAACGAAGAGGGCCTCAAGATGCACCACCTGCCCGACGGCGCCAGCTACACGCAGACCACAGGTAGGGAATACCTCGACATCGCCCCCGTGTGGGACTGGCAGAAGATCCCCGGCACCACGGTGCTGCAGCGCGACGTGCACCCCGACTGGCGAGAGATCCAGAAGAAGGGTCGGTCGTCCTTTGTCGGCGCCGTGAGTGACGGGCGCTACGGGGCCGTCGCGATGCACCTCAAAAGTGTCCACGACCCCCTTGAGGCGAGAAAGGCCTGGTTCTTCTTCGACGACGAATACGTCTGCCTCGGCGCTGGCATCCACACCGCTTCGGGCCTGCCCATCGCCACGACGGTGGAGCAGTGCCTGCAGCTGGGACCCGTGGAAGTGGGTCAACAAGGCCGCATCACCCGGCTGAAGGATGGAAGGCACAGTCTGCAGGAGGTGGAATGGATCCGGCATGGGAACCTGCTGTATAGCTTCCCTGACAAGGCGAGAGTGCAGGTGCAGACGGGCAAGGCCACGGGTACCTGGAGATCCATCAACCATCAGGACTGGGCCACGGACGGCATCGTACAACGCGACGTGGTGAAGGTCTGGTTCCAGGACAAGGAGCCCGTCAACGACGGGTATGCCTATGTCGTCACACCGCTGCTCCTGGGGAGGCAAGCCGGCCCCCTGCGCTCGATGTATGACAGCAGCGTGCGCATCCTCCGCAACGATACGGCCGTACAGGCCGTCGAGCATGGGCGGCTCGGCATCTTGCAGGTCGTCTTCCACGAGTCGGCGGAACTGCGGACGGGGCGGCATGTGGTGGCGGTCGACAGGCCCTGCATGGTCATGCTCAGGGAAGGGGATGGAAGGGATGGCACGACGGTGGCCGTCTCCGACCCGCTCCGCAAGCCAGGGATCGTCGCCATCCGCATCGACGGTCGCCAGCGGGAGATGGCGCTCCCCACGGGCACGGGTGCCGGGACCACAACCCGGACGAGGTTCTGACCAGGAAATTAGCAACGGCATGCATGAAAAAGAAAAGGCGCGGAGGACTTTCCTCCGCGCCTTTGTTGTTGGCGTTGGTCAATGTGCAGATCACCGGAGGTCCCAGAAGAGCCGGGTGGTGAGTTTGTCGTTGGCGCTAACTGTCGCGTAGTTTTCCTTGTTGTAGACCTGCTCGCTGGCCGGCAGCACCCAGCGGACGGGGGGCTTCGTCTGGGCGACGGAGTTGTCCGTCCAAAAGCTGAGGGTCGGGTCGAGGCGGCGCACTTCGGACCAGAGTTCGACGGGCTGTACCACGTTCATGTGGATCCACTTCTGGGTCATGATGAGACCCAGGCGGGCGGCGGTGGTCGTCGCCCCGTCGAAGCTGACGGCCGGCCTGGCGATGTAGGCCGTGACCTCGGCGGGGGTGAGGGCGGCGATGGCCGGAGAGGTGGCGTCCCTGCTGAGCGCGCGATAGGCATAGTAGGCGTTGACAGACTCGGTGATGCCCTTCTCATAGGCGACCTTGGCAGCTGCCGTGTTGCCGGAGCGGGTGAGGGCTTCGGCGGCCAGGAACGATACTTCGGCGGCGTTCATGAGAATCCCGGGGAAGAACTGGTTGCGGCTGAGGGTCGTCCGGTTGTACATGGCGATCTTGCCGCCGGAGATGAGGGGCTCCTGGGCGGTGGCGAGGGCCATGGGGTCGACCCCGTCAAAGGCGCCGGCGGCGTTGATGCCGGGCTCGAAGATGACACGCAGACGGGGGTCTGTAGTGGCCTTCATATGGTCGATCATCGGCTTGCTCGACATGTTGCCGTTCCAGTCCTCCAGGCCCGTGCGGAAGCCGTTGGAGTTGATGGGGGTGTTGAGGTCGAGGACGCGGATCTCCACGTTGTCGGTGTTGGAGGCGATGACGGGGTAGCCGGTGGGGTTGCCCAGGATGGACGCGATCTCCGTCGTGGCGCGGGAACTGAAGGCGGAGGCCTCGGACACACGCATGAGCATCCGGAGGCGCAGGGAGTTGCAGTATCTCCTCCACTTGGTCACATCCCCCTTGTTGATGAGGTCCTGGTTGCGGAAGCCCACCAGGATGCCGGGGTTGACGGTGATGGTCCCGAGCTCGTCGGCCATGGACTTGAGGTCGTCGAGCATGGTGGTGTAGATCTTGTCGGCCGCGTCATAGGTTGGCAGAGAGCCGAGGTAGTCGCCGCTGTTGGTGGACAGCATGCCGGCCTTGCTCCAGGGTATGTCGCCGTGCAGGTCGACCGTCTTCTGGGTGAGGTCGTAGAAGTAGATCTTGGCGGCGATCATGAAGATGCGGTAGTTCTTCTGGTCGTCGGCGGGCAGGGCCTTGTAGATCTTCTCGAGTTCCCGGTACTGGTTGAGGGTGTTGTAGTAGTTACTCCAACGGTCGGCGATGGCGGCCGAGCCGGGCACGTACTGGCCGGAGTAGTTGACCCAACCCACGGCCTGGTTGAAGTACTGGAGGGTGGTCCGCAGGATCACGAAGTAGTTCCAGTAGGTGGGGATCACGCTCTGGAGGCTGGTGTTCTGGAAGCCGGCGAACTGCTTTTCGACGGTCGACTGGGAGATCTTGGAGGGGTCCGCATAGCTGCTGGCGAAGTCCGCCTTCTTGCAGGAGGAGGCTCCGGCAAGCGCGGCCATCGCGGCGATGCATATGATTCGTTTCATCTTGGTTCGTTTTTCGTTCACGGTTCGGTTGTCAGAATTTCGCGCGGATCATGATGCCGTAGGCGCGGGTGGACGGGTTGGTACCGATGTTGTTGACCTGCTGCGTCCAGCGGGAGCCGGCGGTGGTCTGTTCGGCATCCATGTTCTTTATCGTGCGGTACAGGTAGAACAGGTTGCGGCCGTAGACGGACAGTTGGAGGCTCTGTGCGCCGATAACCTTGGCGACGCTGGCGGGCATCTTGTACGAGAGCGTCACTTCGCGGAACTTGACGTAGCTGTTCTCGTTGATGTACAGTTCATAGCGGGTATTGGGGCTGTACTGCGGTCCGCCCCAGTTGTAGACCGTCCAGAAGTAGCTGGCCTGGGAGGTGATGACGTCGTTGGGGCTGCCGTTGGCCTTCACACCGGGCAGCAGGATGCCGTCGTGGTAGACGACCTCGCCGTTGGGGCCCTTGTCGGAGGAGGTCTGTACGCGGGTGCCGTTGGCGGCGACGTAGTAGCTGAGGCCGCCGCGCTCCTTGTCCATCCACTGCAGGCTCTCTTCCAGCAGGCCGCGACCGAGCATCCAGTAGAGGCCGGTGGGCATGACATGTCCGCCGATGCGGTAGTCGATCATGGCGTCGAGGGTCAGGCCCTTCCAGCTGACGGTGTTGAACCAGCCGCCGACGACCTTGGGCATGGCATTGCCGACCTTGATCCATTTGGTGGCATCCACCTTGTAAAGGCCGTTGGGGGAGACGATCTTCTCACCCTTGGCGTTGGTCTCGATGGGGCGGGCGAAGAGGTCGCCCATGGGCTGACCGACGACCGAGCGGAGCTGGGCGGCGTTGCCGTCGTAGTCGGCATGCAGGAGCTCTGTCAGACCGGGGGCCAGCTGTTCGACCTTATTCCAGTTCTTGGCGGCATTGATGCCGGTCTCCCAGCTGAAGTTGCGACCCTTGAAGACGAAGCCGCTGAGGGCCAGTTCGACACCCGAGTTGCGGAGCGTGCCGATGTTGGTGAGGATGGAAGAGGCCCCGGAGGAGACGGGGATCGTCTGACCCAGGATCTGGTCGCGCACTTGGGCGTTGTAATAAGAAGCCTCGAAGGTCACGCGGTTGTTGAACATGCGCGATTCGACGCCGAACTCGATCTCATGCTTCTGCTCGGGACGGATGAGGTCGTTGCCGAAGCTGCCGGGGATGTTGGTGAAGAGGACAGGCTGCGTACCGCCCTGGCTGCCGAGGGTGCCCTGCGAGTAGGCGACGTTGGCGCGGTAGGGGTCGGGGTAATTGCCCACGATGCCCCAGGAGGCGCGCACCTTGCCGTAGTTGATGAACTCGGGCACTTTGAGGGCGTCGGTGAAGATGAAGCTGGCGTTGGCGGAGGGATAGATGAACGCGTTATTGTTCGGGTTCATCGTGGACGTGCGGTCGCGACGCACAGTACCCTCCAGGAACAGATAGTCCTTGTAGCTGAAGTTGGTCGTGGCCAGGACGGCGTCCTTCACCAGGGAGAGACGTGAAGATCCGCTGTTGGCGACGTTGACGGAGGCCGCGATGTCGAAGAGGTTCTCCGTGCTGAGGCCGCCGTTGGTACTGCGACTGGTATTGAAGCTGCGGTCCTTCGATGCGGTGTAGCCACCCATGAGGTTCCACTCGAGGTCCTTCGTCAGCTCCTTGGTATAGGTGAGGAGGACGTCGGTGTAGAGGATGGAATAGAAGCCGGAGGACATGCCGAAGCCACCCGAGTTGCCGAAGGCCAGGGGCCGCTCGGTGAACTGCTTGCTCTCGGTCTGACCGGTGGTGTAATCGGTGGAGGTCCGCGTGCGGAGCTTCAGGCCCTTCACGATCTGCCAGTTGTTGGTGATGCTGGCGATGAGGCGGTTCTCGGTCTCGAGGGTCTGGTGCTTGTTCACGCGCCAGAGGTAGTCGGCGATGTCGCCCTTGAAGCCGCCGTAGCCACCGTTGATGTTCTCGAGCGGGGTGATGCTCTGGCCCGTGCCGGTCACGAAGCGGTAGCCCTTGCTGGTCTGGAACTTGTCGATGTACCACTGGGCGTTGTCGAAGCGGCCGACCATCCCGGTGAAGTTGTTGGTCATCCGGTCGATGGAGTAAGGGCGGTTCTTGGTCGACTGGTTGACGAAGTTGACCAGTACGTCGGTCGAGAAATTCTTGGCAACCTTGAACGTGGCGTTCAGGTTGAAGTTGTTCTTGACGTTGTTGGACCCGATGCTGATCATCTGGTTGTCCTGGCGCGACATGGAGAAGCGCAGGTTCATCCGGTCGGTGGCCTGCGTCACGGCCAGGTTGACGTTGGAGTTGGCGCCCTGCTGGTAGAAGTTGTTGTAGGCATCACCCTGTGACTCGTAGGGGCGGACCTTGCCGTCCCAGCTGGCGATGGGCTTGCCGTCGAACTTGGGGCCGTAGTTGATGGAGGCGTTGGGCAGGGAGCGGGTCTCCCGGACACCATCGCCGTCGAGGTCGACCATGATGAAGCCGAAGTCGTCCTGGCCGAGGTTGGCCACGAAGCGGGGCACCATGCCGTAGCCGCGGACGTTCTGGTAGCGGGGCAGGAAGGCGACGTTCTCGACACCGTAGGTGGCGTTGAAGTCGACGCCCAGGCCCTTCTTCTCGCGCACGCCGCTCTTGGTGGTGATCAGGACGACGCCGTTGACGGCCTCGGAGCCGTATAGGGCGGCGGCGGAGGCGCCTTTCAGGATGGAGATGTTGTCGATGTCCTCCGTCTGGATGTCGAGCAGGCCGTTGCCGCGGACGCGCTGGTCGCCCCAGTAGTTGTCGTTGCTGACCTCCTGGTTGCGGATGGGTACGCCGTTGAGGACGATCAGCGGCTGGTTCTTGCCCGTGATCGAGTTGATGCCGCGGATGTTGATATTCACCGCGGAGGTGGCGCCGCCGGGCGTGGCGCCGATGCGGACACCGGGGGCCTTGCCGTAGAGGGCCGTGGCGAAGTTGGGCGTGCCGGCATCCGTCAGCTGCGTGGCGGTGATCGTGCTCACCGCATAGCCGAGGGCCTTCTGCTTCTTGCCGATGCCCAGCGAGGTCACGACGACCTCGTCGAGGTTGTTGGTGCCCGACTCGAGCAGGATGTTGAGGTCGCTTCCCGTCACGGGTATCGTCTTGCTGACGAATCCCACGAAGGAGATGACGAGGTTGGCGCTCGATGGCACGCTGATGGAGAACTTGCCCGACTCGTCTGTCAGCACGCTGTTCCGCGAGCCCTTCTCGGCTACGCTGGCGCCGGAGAGTCCAACACCGGAGGCGTCACGGACGACGCCCGTCACCGATTTCCTGCCCTGGGCCTGTGCCGTGCCGATGCCGCACAACAGTCCGAGGAACAGGAACAGAATCCCTGTCCGTTTTCTCATGTAGGTTGGTTTTGGTTTGATATGCATATCCGTCGGAGGGCGACGCAGCCACGCCACCCCTGTTCCTTTCAACTTGCCTGGCCGCCGCAGGTCCGCACGGAAGGTATCTCCCATCCTGCTGTCAAACCCGATTGCGTACCTTCCCAGCGGGAACGCACCCCAACGGCGGCATAAATCTATGTACGTAGGACATAAAATTTCTAGGATTCGATGCCAGATGTAAAACATTTTCATGTCTGTAGAGCATTAGCGCTGTGGACGTTAAACATCATCGCCTTGCATGGCTGGACGCAGGGGAACGCGGTCATGTCGGGCGACCGTGCGGTGGCCGTTCGGTACTGCGGCGGCTGCCATCTCTTTCCCGAAGCCGGGCTGTTGGACCGGCACACCTGGACGACGTCCGTACTGCCCAGGATGGGCTGGCGCCTCGGGGTCCGCAATGCCGGCCTGGACCCCTATGCCGACCTCGACCCCGACGAGGCGGAGCGGGTGCGGAAGACCGGTGTCTACCCCGAAGCCCGAGCCGTCAGCGCGGACGAATGGCGGCGCATCGAACGGTATTTCACAACAACCGCCCCCGACAGCCTGAAGGCCCCCGAAGACCCCGCAGGTGCTTCGCCCCTGCCGGCGGGACTGGAGGCCATCCCGCTGACCATCGGCGAGAAGGCCGCCCCCCGCACCACCCTCCTCCGCTACGACACCGCCGCCAAACTGCTTTATATCGGAGATGCCGAAGGCGAACTCTCCATCCTCGACGGCACGCTCTCCATGCGGGGATACTGGCAGCTGACCCTGCCGCCCGCCGACGTCGTCTTCCCCCGTGGCGACCTGCCCCGGCTGCTATGCGTGGGCTCCATCGCCCCCACCCAGGAACGCAACGGGGCCCTCTTCGCACTCGACAGCACCGGCGGCCAGGGCCTCGCCAGGTCCAAGCCCCTCACCGGACTCGCGAGGCCCGTTCACGCCAGCATGGCCGATCTCGACGGCAACGGAACGCCAGACGCCCTCGTCTGCGAATTCGGCCACCATACCGGCAGCCTCAGCCTGTTCCCAGACGGCGACCCGAAACGCCGGACCATCCTCTCCCCCACCCCGGGAGCACGCCGCACCGAGGTCAGGGACATCGACGGCGACGGCAGACCCGACATCCTCGCCCTCATGGCCCAGGGCGACGAACGGCTGTCGCTGTTCCGCAACCTCGGGAAGGGGCGGTTCCAGGAAAAGATACTCCTCCGATTCCCGCCCCTGCAAGGGCTCAGCCACTTCGAACTGGCCGACTTCGACGGCGACGGACGCCTCGACGTGCTCATGACCAATGGTGACAACTGGGACTATTCCGCCGTCCGGAAGCCCTACCACGGCATCCGCATCTTCCTGAACCAGGGGGGACTCCAATACAGGGAAGCCTGGTTCCAGCCCTTCTACGGGGCTTCCAAGGCCATGGCGACCGACATGGACGGCGACGGCGACCTCGACATCGCCGCCATCTCGTTCTACGACGCCCCCGACGACCCCGCCCGGGGCTTCCTGTTCCTCGAAAACCTGGGAGGGCTTCGCTTCCGGCCCTGGTCCGTCCCGGCCGCCGCCAGCGGCAAATGGCTCACCATGGAGACCTGCGACCTCGATGGTGACGGGCGCATAGACATCATCCTGGGCTCCTACTTCCATAACGCCGCGGAAGTGGCGCGCCTGTCCGCCAAGGGCGTCACGGAGTTCCCCCAGGCCCTCGTCCTGATGAACCGGCTGGGGCGCCGGCCCGACTGAAGCGCCCCCTCAGTCGCGCTGCATCAGGAGCCGGCCGGCGGCATGCTGCCGCTCCCCGCCGCCGCCGTTGCCTTCGTACCGGTTGCCCCGGGCGACAAGCCCCCGCACAGCCGAGGCCCAAAGGCCAGTACCGGCATTGTATTGCATTCGGTTGTTCGTCACCGTTACCGCCGAGGAACCGGCATGGAGGTATTCGAGCGTGATGCCGTTGCGGTCGTTGCCCTCGATGAGGCAGCCGTCGACCGTCAGATCGGAACTCTCCGCCGCCAGGATGCCGTCGCGCGCGTTGCGGGCGACCTCGCAGCCGCGGACGACGACGCCCCGGCAGTGGTCGAGTGCGAGGCCCGAGCCCTGCGGCGAGCCGTCGAGGCGGCAGCCCGACACCTCCACATCCCTGCTCCGTGTGACATGAAGGTTGTGTTGGAGCCGCGGTCCGGGCACGACGGAGCCGCCGTTCTCGTCAATGTCGCAGTCCAACACCCTTAGCCCGGCGGCACCCGTCACAAGCACCCCGTCGAAGGTGGCGTTGCGCACCGTCACGCGCTGGATGCGGATGTCGCGAAGCCCGTAGGTCCGCGAGGCCCGAAGGACGATGCCGCCGCGGTTCCATCCGCCCCGGTGCGATCGGTTCGAGTTGGGGTCGGAGGGCACGTCGGTCCGGTTGGAGCACTCCACGACGAGGTCGCGGAGGGTGACATCGGACAGGGTGTCCGGCGGGTTGACGATGGCATCGCGCTGGCCGGAGGCCGGGTCCAGGAAGAGGACCGTGCCCAGGCCCTCGCCGCAGAGCGTCGTGCCGCTGCGGAGCTGCAGGGAGGCGGGCAGGGTGTGGATGCCCCGGAGCAGCAGCACCCAGCGACCCGTCCCGGCGGCCCGGTCGACGGCCGCCTGTACCGACTGACCGGGCTCTACCCGGATGGCATCGGAAGGAAGGGTGGCCGTACCGGCCGGCAGGGCCCCGGCCACATAGGCGATAGGGGAAGGCTTGGGTGCAGGCAGCCTGTCCACATTCGGCCCCCATGCCCTTACCGAGGTGAGTACGGACCGGAAGGCCTTAGGGCGGATGCTGTCGGCACAGCGGCGCGTCCAGGGCAGCTCGATCCCCTTGGCAGCATAATGGCGGTATACCGACTCGAAATCGTCACGCACTTCCATGGCCCGCTCGGAGATGAAGCCATAGCATTGCGGCCGCTGCCCCATCAGGATGGAGGCGCTGTACTCGAAGCCCAGGGCCAGCCGGTGGTCGGCGATGGCATACAGGTCCACCCCCTGGGTAAAGGCGACCTGTGCGGCGCCGGCGAACTGGCCGATGCCGAGCTGCACATGCCCCTGGTCGCGCGGCGTCTCCTGGCACTGGCCGCTCGGGTACAGGTATTTGAACAGGCTGCCGTTGACGGGGGCGTGGAGGAAGTTGTCGACGGCCTCCTGGAAGAGGGCCCGGTTGTCGGTGTAGATGCCGATGGCCATGAGGGACTGGATGATCATGCCGTTCCAGTTGCCGTTGGCCGAGGGGAAATAGTAGCGCAGTACGGGGTAGTAGGCCGTCATGAGCATCCGCCGGAAGGCATCCTGCCCGCCCTTCGACCATCCCGACGGCGTGTGGCGCAGGATCTCGGCCGCATTGCAGAAGACATGGCCGGTGAGGCCGGCGATGAGCTTGGCGTCGTTGAAGTCGAAATCCCACAGCGTGGCCGACCAGGCGTCGAGGATGGCCGCAGCCTTCGTCGCGTAGCGCCTGTCGTCCGTCAGATACCACATCAGCGCGCAGTTATAGGCCATCTCGGCACCCTTGCGGAGGTCTTCCCCGCCGATGTTGGGGCGACCGTAGGGTCCGCGCATCACATGGGCCTGCGGCCGGACGGGGAAGTTGGTGTCGGACGCCTGTCGCAGGCGTTGGAAGGCGGTACGGTACGCTTCGGGACCGCTGCGGACGAGTTCGCGCAGGCGTGCCAGGTCGGCGGCCGACTGGTTGATGCCGGGATGGCGGAAGGGTTGACCCTGGGCCGACAGGGCGGCGAGGAGGCAGGCGAGGAGGAGCTGACGCATGATGTTGGGCTGAAAAGCGGCGTCCCCTGGCCTTTGGGGAAAGACACAGGGGACGCCGGGGTTGGGATGGGATGTATTTATTTCACCGACTGGTCGTAGCGGAGCATGCTCACCGTGGCGGTGCCGGTCGTGGTGGCCGTGTTGACGAACACGTAGGCACGGTATTTCTTGTCGGCCGTCTCTACCCAGACGCCACTCTCTGCCCGCAGGCCGGTGGCGAAGTTGGGGGCGGTGGTGAAGTCCATCTTCTGCATGTCGATGTCGTCCACATAGATGCCGAACTGGAGTTGTGCCAGGTTGCGGTCCTGCAGGTTGAAGACCTTGACGACCTTGGTGTTGTTGTTGACCCCGGCCGGGAGGGTGACGCCGGGGAGGTTAACGGCGGGGTCGGCGGCCGGGGCGACGAGCCCGTGGAGGTAGGCCGCGGGCGTGGTGCGGTAGAGGTACACCAGGTCGATCTTCTGGGCGTTCGACGCCGCGCTGGCGGCGTTGTAGGATGTCATGTCCGCGATCGACAGGTACATGAGGTTGTTGTTGGACATGGGGATGAGCCGCTTGATCTCCATCTTGGAGACATCGTAGGGGCCCATCTTGATGGTGGCCGTCTTGCCGTCCGACCCGGTCACGGAGAAGGTGAAGGTGACCTTTTGACCGCGGGCCTCGTTGGGTACGATGTAGTAATAGCGGAGGGATACGGCGTTGGTGTCGACGGTGAAGTTGACCTTGGTCTTGTTCCCGGTGGTGACGGAGGGCGAGCCGACGGTGACGGGCACGTCGACGCCGCTGGTGTTGGTGTAGAACGAGCGGTGTTCGAGGAAGGTGCCAGCGGCGCCGGCGATGGATGCCTCCACCTCGGCGAAGGCCAGCTTGCCCTTTGCGTTGGGGATGGCCATCGCGTAGACGAATTCGATGGGCAGGGTGGCGATGTTGGGCCCCAGGGTCCGCTTGATGCAGTCGTTGGAGATCTCGGAGATGGGGTCCGGGATCCTGTACTCATCCTTCTCGCAGGAGGCGAGCAGCGAGAGGGCGATTGCCGCGGGGAGGAGTCGTTTCATATTGATGTTACGCATGTGCTCTGCTTTGGGGGGTTCACTGGACCTTCACGAAGACCTTGTAGGCCTTCCGGATCTGCCGATCGCCGGAGACGACCGTCCATGTCTTGGGGTTGGCGAGATCGGAGAAGTCGACCTTCCCGGTGATCTTGGGGTCGAGCTTGCAGTCGGTCGCCAGTGTGAACTGGGGATAGAGGTTCTTGAGGTCAGTGGTCACCTGTACGGTGACGTTGATGGTCTGTGCGACGGTATCGATGATGGGTACGCCGTTGCGGACGCTGACGAAGTCGTTGCCGAGGAGTTCGAAGTTGCTCACGAAACATTCCCTTCGGGTGGTGATGAGGAGGCCGTCCTCGTCGACGGGGAGACCCTTCTGGCAGCCTGCGAGCAGTGCGGCGGCGGGGAGGAACACCAGTAAAGCCATCCGGTATGCTGTCTTCTTCATGGTCGGTTCGATGGATTGTGGGGGTGTGGTGGATCAGCGCCAGGGGATGTTCTGGGTGAGGTTGGGGTTCCGGTCGCGCTCTGCGGTGGGGATCTGGAAGATATAGTTCTGCTGATAGACCCTGTCGATGGTGTTGAGGTAGTAGCGCTGCTGGTTGGCGCCCCAGGTGTCGATGCGCCATACGCCGGCACTGCCGGGTGGGCCCCAGGTCTTTTCGATGGCCCTCCATCGGCGGAGGTCGAAGCCGCGCATGCCCTCGCCGACGAGTTCGATGATGCGTTCCTGTTCGATGGCGTCGAAGAAGGCCTGGCGGCTGGCGAACTTGGCGGGGGCGAGGGGTGGCAGTGCGCCGCGGGCCCGGACCCGGTTGACGAGGGTCACGGCGTCGGCGAGCGGTCCGCTGACCTCGTTGCTGGCCTCGGCATACATCAGGTAGACATCGGCCAGGCGCATGACGGGCCAGGCGTAGTCGCCTTCGGAGCGTCCGAGGCCCTCGTAGTTGCGGACGAACTTGCGGAACACGTAGCCGGAGTTGCAGCCGTCGGTGTTGTAGGTGATGAAACGCACCCCACCGAGGGTGATGTTGGCCGCCCAGGTCCGGTAGATGAAGGGCGACATGCCGGTCGACTTGAGTGCGGTGAGGCCGATGCACTGCTCGTAGTCCCACATGAGGGTCGCCTTCATGCGGTAGTCGCGGTTGGCGTAGGAGTTGGGGTTGACGGCCGAGTTGAGGGTCGTCCGGGCGGCGGGGTTGGTGGTGGGGTTCATGGGTACCAGCTTCGGGGCATAGTCGCCGGTGGTGGTGAGCTGGTAGCGGTCTGTGATCTCGTAGCGTGGGGCGAGCCAGCACTGCGAGCCCTCGACGGTCCGGCCGGAGAAGTCGCGCATGAGTTCCTCGCCCTGTGAGGGGTTGGTGGGGGTGCCGAGATGGTTGAAGGCCATGATCATCTCGGGGTTGCCGTTGGCCCTGGGGGTGAAGAGTTCGAAGTAGTTGGGGAGGATGTCGGCCTTCCCGATGGCATCGATCTGGCCGGGGTCGCCGTTCTTGTAGAGGGTGAGGCCGAAGTCGTTGGTGACGGAGCGGAAGTCGGCGGCGGCGGCGGTGAAGGCGGCCTGCGCCTCGGCGGCGTTTTGGGTGAACCCTTCGAGTTCGGGCCAGCCGTTCTTCTTCCAGCTGCCCCAGTAGAGGTTGAGTTTGCCGCGGAAGGCGAGGGCGGCGGGCTTGCCGGCACGCCCGATGCCGGAACCTTTGACGGGCAGCTTGGCGATGGCGTAGTCGAAGTCGGCCAGGATGGAGTCGCGCACCTGCCCGATCGGCAAGCGCTTGATGGCGGTCACCTCGCTGTTGTCGTAGATGATCCTGCCGATATAGGGCACGTCGCCCCACATGGAGATCAGCCGGAAGTAGACCATGCCGCGCATGAGCCTCGCTTCGGCGACGATGGCCTCGAGGCTGGCGAGGTTGGTGCCGGTAGCGGTGGGGAGCATCCTGTTGTTGATGTTCTCGATGACGTAGTTGCAGCGGTGGACGGCGCCGTAGAGGTACTGGAAGTACTTGGTGAAGCTGCCGCCATAGCCGGAGGGGTCGTAGTTGGCGCCCTGGTAGGGGTCGCCACGGAGGATGTTGCCGCTGGTGGCGCTGGTGCCGCGGCAGCGGGTGAACTCCCCGTGCCCGTCGAGGTAGTAGTCGCGGTTGAAGACGGCCCTTACGGCGGAATAGGCGGCCATGAGGGCGATGGTGGCGTCAGCCTCGGTCTTCCAGAACACCTGCAAGTCGAGGAGGCCTGTCGGCGTCTGATCCAGCAGGTCCTTTCGGCAGCCGGTCTGTGCCAGCATTGCGATACCTGCCAAGAGGATGATGCTCTTTCTCATATGGATGGTAGGGATTTTCATGATCGCGTGGTTAGAAGCTCAGGTTGACGGCGAAGGAGTACGACTTGTTGATGGGGTAGACGTTGTTGTCGTCACCCTGCTTTTCGGGGTCGAGGCCTCGGAACTGCGACAGGGTGCCGATGTTCTCGGCGGACAGCACCAGGCGGAGGTTCTCGATGCCGATGGTCTTCAGGACCTTGTCGGGCAGGGAGTATCCGAGCTGTACGTTCTTGGCGCGGAGGAAGGCCATGTTGTCGAGCCAGAAGGTGCTCTGCTGGCGGTTGTTGCCGCTGCCGCCCATGCGGGGCCAGGCGCCGCCGCGGTTGTCCCAGGCCCAGGGGTTGTTCCAATGCTCCCAGGAGGCGGCGTAGCGGGCGTTGTTGAAGTTGGTGTTGTTGTAGATGTTCAGCCAGTAGTCCTTGCGGCCGGCCGAGCCCTGCAGGAACACCGTCAGGTCGAAACCGCGCCAGTTGACGAAGCCGGTGAGGGTGTAGGTGGTGCTGGGCATCTCCTGCATGGTATTGGACATGGCCTTGCGGTCGTCGGCGGTGATGCGGCCATCGCCGTTGAGGTCCTGCAGCAGGATGTCGCCGGGGCTGGCGCCCTGAGGGGTGGCGGCGTAGATGTCGGCCCATGACTGGGCGATGCCCTTGGATTCGTAGGTGTACACGAACTGGTAGGGCATCTGCAGGAAGATGTTGCCACGGAGCAGGAGGGTGTTCCACGACTCGAGGCGGTTCTGGTTGTAGGCGAAGTTGCCGCTGATGCCGTAGAAGACCTTGCCGACGCGGTCCTTCCAGGAGAGGTCGAGTTCGACGCCGTTGTTGCGCAGGTTGCCGATGTTGGTGCGGGGGGCCGGGCTGTAGGCGCCGAGCATCAAGATGGAGAACTCGGAGGGCCGGTTCATGCCCGAGGTCAGGCGGTTGTAATAGTCGACGGCCGCGGTCAGGCGGTTGTTGAGGAAGGAGAGGTCGAGGCCCGCGTTGAGCACGGTGGATGTCTCCCAGGTGAGCATCCGGTTGATCATCTTCGAGTTGGCGAAGCCGCGCTGTACGCTGCCGCCGATGACATAGTTGAGGTTGGTGAGGGTCTCCTTCTGTTCGTAGCGGTCCACGCCGCTGTTGTTGCCGAGGCTGCCGTAGGAGACGCGGAGCTTGCCGTTGGTGAGGAACCTGTCGGTGAGCTTCTGGATGAACTTCTCCTCGGTGAAGCGCCAGCCGACGGCCACGGAGGGGAAGAAGCCGAAGCGGCTCTCCTTGATGAACTTGGAGGAGCCGTCCACACGGATGTTGGCCTCGAAGAGATATTTGTTGTAGCCGGTGTAGTTGAAGCGGCCGATGTAGGACTGCAGTCCTTCTGCGGTGGAGTTGCCGGAGGTCGACTGGATGTCCGACAGGGCGGCGTTGATCTCGGTGAGGCTGGGGTGAAGGCGGTCGTTGCGGCCGCTGCCCTGCGTGCGGTCGTACCAGTATTCTTCGCTGTAGACGGCGAGCGCGGCGATATCGTGGTCGCGTCCGAACTTGCGGTTGTAGTTGATCCGCCCGGTCAGCATGGTCTTGAAGCCGGTGGCGGTGGTGTTGGAAATGCCGGCGTTGTCGCCCACGTAGACGCGGCTTCCGAAGGTCTCTGTCTGAAAGTTATAGGCCCGGTTGGGCTTGGCGGCGCCCCAGGAGAACTGGTTGTAGTAGTTGAGGTTGTAGTCGGCCCGCGCGGAGAGGCCCTTGATGGGCGTCCAGTCGAGGTACATCTGGCCCTGCACCTCCTGTCGGTTGTTCTGCGAGGGGTTGTTGATGTAGAGGGTGTAGGGATTGTAGGCCTGTGGGTCTTCGCCGTATGCCATGACGCCGCCGAAATACCCTGTCTTGGGGTCATAGGGCAGCAGGCCCGCGATGGCGTACTGCATATCGTTGCCGGCGGTATTGCTGGGGGCGGGGTCGTTGAAGCCCTCCGCCAGGGCGTAGCGCCAGTTGGACCAGTTGCCGTTGAAGCGGAAGCCGGCGTTCCAGCTGTTGCGGATCTTGGTGTCGAAGTTGAAGCGGGCGTTGTACTGGCGGTAGTCGTTGTTGATCTGCAGTCCCTTCTCATCCTTCACGCCGGCCGAGATGAAGAAGTTGGAATTCTCCGAACCGCCGCTGGCCGAGAGGTTGTGGTTCTGGAAGCTGCCCTGGCGCAGGATGATGTCCCACACGTCGGTGTTGGGGAAGCGTACGGGGTCGACCATCCCGCGGGCGAACCACTGATCGACGGTGCCGAGCTTGAAGAGCTGGTTGCCGGGGAGGGTGTTGACGGCGGTGCGGCGCTGCTGGACGGTGAGGGCGCGGGGGTAGTCGTCCATGAAGTCCTGCCCGCGGGTGGGGGTGATGATGGAGACGTTGCTGGTGAAGTCGAGCCGCGTCTTCTTCTGTCCCTTGCCGCTGCGGGTGGTGATGAGGATGACGCCGTTGGCGGCCCGGGAGCCATATACCGAGGCCGAGGTCGCGTCCTTGAGGACGGAGATGGTCTCGATGTCGTTGATGTTGATGCGGTCGATGTTGACGTCGGGCATGCCGTCGACCACCACCAGCGGGCTGGCGTTGTTGACGGTGCCGAGGCCCCGGATGAGGAGCGAGGCGTCGTTGTTGCCGGCCATGCCGGACGACTGGACGGCTTGGAGGCCGGGCACCATGCCCGTCAGCGCGGAGGACACGTTGGGCAGGGCGCGGCTGACCATCTTGTCATCCACGTTCACCGTGCCCACGGCTCCCACGAGGTTGACCTTCTTCTGCCGGCCGTAACCGACCACCACGACGTCGCTCAGGGCGCCGGACGTGGGCTTGAGGGCCACCAGGTAGTCGTCGCGGTCGTCGACCTTGAGGCTGAAGGGCTCGTGCGTGGCCGAGGTGAAAAGCAGCTCATCCCCCTTGGAAGCCGAGATGCGGAACTTCCCGAGGGCGTCGGTGGTGGTGCCCGCCGTCCCGCCCCGTACAGCGACGCTGATGTTCGGCAGGGCCTCGCCCGACTCGTCCTTGACGGTACCGGTTACGGTCCGCTGCTGGGCCGTGAGGGGGAGGGAGGAGACAAGGAAAAGGGCCCAAAGCAACATGCGCAAGCATGCTGAGCCCCCCAGCAGTGAACGCCAAGGCATCATAAGCGGTTGGTTTTAGACAATTAAAAGTAACGTGTTTGGGAATACGTCCGTATCCCTACGGGTAAAAAAATGACCGATAACGTTTTCGGAATGCGAGAAGGGGCCGGGGTCAGAACTGGAAATAGATGAATCCCTGGCTGCCAGATCCCCAGAAGAGCATGACGAGGAGGCCCAGGACGAGATAGACGGCCTGCCGGAGGCCCCGAGCGGGAAGGCTGTCGCCGCTCCAGCGGGTCTGGACGGCCTCGGAGGCGATGGCAGCCTCCACCAGGAAGAGGATACCACCGAAGAGGGGCACGGCCAAGGCCTCGCGGGGGATGCCCCCCGGGGCCAGGGTGAAGACCCGGCCGAGCATGCCGAGGGCGATGTGCGTGTCATCGGCACGGAACAGCACGTAACCGACGCAGACGATGGCGAAGGTGAGGGCGACCATCGGGTACTCGGAAGGGGTCCTACCCTGCCGTTTGCGGCTGGTGAGGCTCCTGAGGCCCTTGCCCGAGTAGATGTAGGGAAGGTACATGAGTCCGTGGAAGCCGCCCCAGAGGACGAAGTGCCAGGCGGGCCCGTGCCATAGGCCGGAGATGAGGAAGGTGGCCATGACGCCCAGGAACACGCCGTGGCGGCCGAGGTCGCGCAGGCCCAGGGCGATGGGGGTGAAGACGTAGTCGTTCAGCCAGGAGGAGAGGCTGATATGCCAGCGGCTCCAGAATTCGGGGATCGTCTTGGCGGCATAGGGGAAGTCGAAGTTCCGGATGAGTTCGATGCCGAACATCCGGGAGATGCCGCGGGCGATGTCGGTATAGCCGCTGAAGTCGGCGTAGACCTGTACGGCGAACCCGACGGCTGCCAGGGCGATGGCACCGGCGGAGTGCGCGGCGTGGTCGGAAAAGACGGAGTCGACATAGGGGGCGACGTTGTCGGCCACCATGACCTTCTTGAGCATCCCCCAGCCAGCCAGCAGCAGTCCTGAAGCCGCCTGCGGATAGCTGAAGCTGCGCTTCACCTTCAGCTGTGGCAGCAGGTGCGTGGCCCTTTCGATGGGACCGGCCACGAGCAGGGGGAAATAGGCGACGAAGAGAGCGTAGTCCACGACGTCGCGGTGCGTCCGGATCCGGCCATAGTACACGTCAAGGATGTAGGACAGCCCGTGGAAGGTGTAGAAGGAGATACCCACGGGGAGGATGATGCGCAGCGTGGGGATGTCGGCATGCAAGCCCATCGCGGCCAGCAGGGCCGATAGGTTCTCGGTGAAGAACCCGAAATACTTGAAGAAGCCGAGCACGGCCAGGCTGAGGACGATGCAGGCCCGAAGCCAGAGACGCCGCACGCGCATGTCGGAGGCCTCCTCGACGCGTATGGCCATCGCGTAGCAGGAGAGGGTGGAGAAGGCCAGCAGCAGCGCGAACCGCCAGTCCCAGGCCATGTAGAAGGCGTAGCTCGCCGCCAGGAGGAAGGCGTTCTGCCGGGTCTTGGTCCGGTGGAACACCAGCCACAGCCCCAGCAGGACGGCGGGCAGGAAGACGAGGAACGGGAGGCTGTTGAAAAGCATGCGCAGGTCATTTGTTGAGTTCGGAGAGCATGTCGCCGACACACTTCCAGTTCTGGATCTGGTAGGTGGTGAACTTCACCTTGAAGCGCTTCTCGATGGCGACGACGAGGTAGATGTGGTTCATGGAGTCCCAGCCCGGCACGTCGGCGGCGACGGTGGTCTCGGAGAGGGTGATGCCATCGTCCTCCAGGACGTCGCGGAAGATGGGCAGGAGGTCGTCGATCGTGTATCTCATGTCTTGCGGATATGTGTCTTCAGGGGAATGTGACGGTCCAGCCGGAGAACATAACGGTTTTCACCGTCGGCCGCCATGCCGAGGCCGGGCAGCAGCTGCGCCACCAGCGCGTTCTTGGGCGTGGGGAGGTACTCGCCGGCGAGCCCTCCGATGCCGCGGGCCCGCAAGCGCTCCACCACCTCGTTCATCAGCAGCGCCTCGACGGTGCGCTTCAGCACCCGGCACGACATGATCCAGGTGTCGATCGCGGCGGCGCCGCCGTCCGGCCGGCATCGTACGATGACGGCGCTGATGAGGCCGTAGTTGCCGAAGCGGTCGGAGAGCTGCACGCTGAAGGTCTCGCAGCCGGGGTCGGCGGCCAGCCGTCTGATGTCGGCGGCCGTGTAGCGCACCGTGCGCAGGTTGAACTGGTTGGACCGCTGCGTGAGTTGCGCGATGCGCTCGACGTCCTCCTCCCGGAAGGGCGTGACGCTGGCCTGCATGTCGAGGGACCGGAGGAACTCGTCCATGTCGGTCACGGAGCGGGAGAGTTCCTGCCGTCGGAACTCCTCCTGGTACTGTCGGGTGCGTTCGCCGTCGTTGGCGGAGTGGGAGGCCGTCTCGAAGAGGTTGGCGGCGATCAGGAAGGGCAGGTAGCCGGCGGGGTCCTCGGGCAACTCGGGCACGAGGACATCCGGCAGGTGCCGGCGCACGATCTCCCGCTCGGCGGGGTTGTCGTCCAGGAAGACCATCGCGTCGAAGCCGATGTTGAGGGTCTCGCGGATGCGGGCGATGTTGTCGGCCTTGCTCTCCCAGTTGGCGACGAAGACGGCGATGTCGTCCAGACGCAATACCATCTCGGGGTGCCGCAGGAAGGGCTCCCGGGCGGTCTCCTCGTTGTTCTTGGAGCATACCGCAAGGATGATGCCCCGCCGGCCGAGCTCGCGGAGCCATTTCTGGAACTGCGTGAAGGCCTTGCCGATGCCGAGCGCGCCGACCTGAATGCCCTCCATGCCGTCGTCGCCGATGACGCCGCCCCAGAGGGTGTTGTCGAGGTCCAGCACGACGCACTTGCGGAAGCGGCCGCCGAGGGTGACGATGACCGTCTCCAGGCAGCCGGCCAGCCAGTCGAGGTACGCAGGGGTGAAATGCAGGTCGGCATTGACGACCTGCGTCCAGTCGGTCACCTCGACAGCGCCCTCGGGAGGCCGGGCGTTCAAGAGGAAGAGGTTGCGCTGACGCGCCGCCAACGCATGGAGGAGGTGGCCCGCCTTGGCGACCTGGAACGACCAGGACGATGGGATCTTGAGCCCGTAATGACCGAAGACGTTGTCGTCGAAGGCCAGGGAGAGGTTGGGAAAGAGGATCCGGGCCGACGGGACCCTCTCGGCGACCCGCTCCGCCAGCCGCCCCACCCGGTCGGCATAGGCCTCGGCGAAGGCCTCGCGCTCCGCCGGCGGCGTGTTGTAGAATCGCGTCCGCAAGGCCAGGGTGGACTCATGCCAGACGATCACGTCAGGGGCGAAGGCGTAGGTGGCCGAGCCCTCGTCGAGCAACTCCATATCGACCGTGTCGTACTCGGCCTCGTGGCATTCGACGGGCTGGCCCCAGGACCGGGCCCGCCGCACGAGGGACCGTCTCAGGAACTGCGTGGCGTAGTTGCCGAGGATGGCAATTCTCACAGAGTGTTACGGTTGGGTTTTGTGGAGCCCGTACCGCCCTGGACGGCGGCACCGGGGGGACAAGATATACATTCCGCCTTTGTCTTGCAATGGCCTGGCGGCCGACTGTACACGGGCCGCCCCTCAGCGCAGCCCTGCGATCGCAGGCAGGATGACATGCAGGTACAGGTGCCGGTGCGCCAGGGGGCAGGCACTCTCTGCAATACCCGGATCGACCTCCAACAGCCGGTCGGCCCCGACGACGACCTCCAACGCGGTGCGGTACAGGTCCGAAAGGGCCGGTGGCGCACACAGGCAAACGGGCGCACCACCGTCGCGCATGCCCCTGAGTTCGGCGCCGATGAGCAGTCCGCTCAGGTACCGGGCGTTCAACGCCGCATCGACCCCCTGCAGCAACTGCCGCGCCCTGACGCGGAAAAGCCCCTCGGTGAGCGCCACCTCCGCCGAAGCGTCGACGCCCGCCACGAAATGTGCCCGGGCCGCCCCGGGGTCGGCCGGCGCGTCCACCGCCACCGAGTCGCGCAGGATGCCCTGCCGCGCCAGCAACGCATATAATTCGCCGGTGAGGAAGGTGGCCAGGCCCGTGATCCGCCCACCCGAGACCCGGACATGCTTGCTGTGCGTCCCGGGCAGGATCCATAGGACGTCGTCGAACCGCCCCTCGGTCCCCGACATCCCGCACCACAGCCCCATCAGCTCCGTCTCCTCCCCCCGCATCATGTCGCTGCCGCTGCTGACACCGGACACCAGGAAGACCCCGTTGCCCGTGGGCAAATCCTCGATCTGCACCCACACGAGATCCGACCCGTCGAGACGGAAAGGCAGCTCCGCATAGGGCAGGGCCCGCAGACCCAGGGTCGAGGACGCCATGCCCGAGACGACGAGGGGAAGGCCGGCCACGTCCAGCCCCGATGTATCCGCAAGCACGGCCAACTGCAGGGACAGGTACGCCAGCAAGCGACGGGGCCGGTCCTCCGCAGGCATACCCTCCGCATGACGGACCGCATCAAGACCCGAGATGCCGTCGTCCGTCTGCCGCTCGGCCAGCACCGCACCGTCGGCCAGGTCGACCAGCCGCAGCCGGAACATGCTCGTGCCCCAGTCGCAGGACAACAGCCACCCGCTCCCCTCACCCTTGGTCATGCCCAAAACTAGGAAATCGCATTGGTTCGTACCTTGGGACAAAGCCCCTTAGCATGGAACAGCCCGCGCCAACCCCGACACGCCTCCCCGAAGTCGACCTGCTGCGCGGCCTCACGATGCTGCTGATGGTCTTCGTCAACGACCTGTGGACCCTGCAGGGCGTGCCGACCTGGATGCTGCACGTCGCACCCGATGCCGACGGCATGGGCCTCTCCGACACGGTCTTCCCCGCCTTCCTCTTCATCGTCGGCCTCTCCCTGCCCCTGTCCATCGACGCCAGGAGGGCGAAGGGCGATGACGGCACCGACCTGGCCTGGCATGTCGTATCGCGCGCGCTGGCGCTGATCGTCATGGGACTCTTCCTCGTCAACGGCGAGAACCTCAACGCGGCGGCCACAGGCATGCCGCGTCACGTCTGGCACCTCTGCTGCTGCACCGCCTTCCTGCTGGTATGGAACAGCTATCCGCGACTCCCGGACCGCAAATGGGTGAAACGCTTCCGGTCCGCCGGCATCGGCCTGCTGGTCTTCCTCGCCTGGCTGTACCGGGGTGGGCCGGAAGGCGCCATCTACGTCTTCAAGCCCCACTGGTGGGGCATCCTCGGACTGATCGGATGGGCCTATCTGGCGGGCGGCTTGCTGACGGTGGCCGCACGAGGCCGCTGGGCCGTCGTGACAGCGGGCTGGACGGGCTTCACCGCCGTCAGCATGCTGCACCACGCGCACTTCATACCCCGCATCCTCTACACCATACCGGAGCCTGTCATCGGGGGCACGATGACGGCCCTCGTGCTCGGGGGCGTGTTGACGATGCATGCCTTCCTGACGTACAGGAGACGGAACGGTACGCGTCAGATGACCCTGTCCTTTCTGTCGGCCGCCTTCTTGCTTTACCTGATGTATGTGTGGACGAGGCCGATATGGGGTCTCTCCAAGCAGCATGCGACGCCGGCCTGGCTGTTCATCTGCAGCGCCATCACACTCACGGCCTTCCTGCTGGTGCATGTGATCTCGGAAGTCGTGAAGAGGCCTGGCTGGCTGTCGTTTGCGCTGCCCGCCGGGAAGGATACGCTGTTGACCTATTTCATGCCGCACTATGCCCACGCACTGGCCTGGGCGGCCGGCATCACCCTGCCGGCCTGGCTGCTGACGGGGCTTCCGGGGCTCGCCAAGTCGGCCCTCTTTGCGCTGCTCTGCTCCTGGGCCGCGGCCGGACTCGCCCGGCTCGGCGTGAAACTGAAACTCTGAACACATGCGCCCGCATACTCCCGGTGAAGCCGAACGAACCGATCTAATCATTACCTGTAACCGAAATCGATGGGGATCTCCACTGCCTTCCTAACGCTCGCCATCCTGGGTTCAGTCGCTGCACGCGACACGATACCCGTGCATCGGACGACGGATTTCACCCCCGACGGGCGAGGCAGCGCATCGGCATGGGAAAGGGCCGAGTGGCATGAGATGCCCAGGATCGGCGAGAAAGTCTCGGACTTCCGTTCCCGATTCCGCATCCTGTACTCCGGGACCGGCATCTATCTCCTCTTTCACGGCACCGACGGCAAGGTCACGAGCCGGTACCGGCGCGACTTCGATGACCTCTACAACGCCGACGTCTTCGAGGCCTTCTTCCATACCCGACCTTCCGACCCCGTGTATTTCGAATACGAGGTGAGCCCCAGGAACCGCGAGCTGGCGCTCATCATCCCCAACCTGGGCGGCAGGTTCTTCGGCTGGACGCCCTGGAAATACGATGCGAAGCGTCGGACGGTCCACCAGGTGTCCATCGTGCGGGAGAAGGGGCGTATGAAGGGCTGGATGGCGGAGGTCTTCATCCCGTATGCCCTGCTGGAGCCGCTGAGGGACTGTCCGCCGAAGCCCGGCGTCGTTTGGAACGCCAACTTCTGCCGGCTCGACTACGACTCGGGCCGTATGGAGAAATGGGCCTGGTCGCCCGTCAGGAGCGGGTTCCACGAGTTCGAACGCTACCGGTCGGTACGTTTCGAGTGAGGCCTCACCAGGTGCGCTTGCTGAGGTAGCGTTCCAGCTGCTCGGCCGTGATCTGCGGCTCTTCGGGGTGTTTGCGGATCCAGTCGAGGAAGGCCGCCCGTATGTCTGGCGTCCATTCGTTGTCGATCTGTCCGGCGTTGTATCGTCCGCTGTTGAGCATGTCCTTGGAGAACCGGTCGCGCACGGCGATGAACTCGGCCATGCCCACGACGTATTCGGCCATGTGGGCGGGGATGAAGAGTACGCCCTCGCGTTCTGAGATGACGAGGTCGCCGGGCATGACGATGGCCCTGCCGATGCGGATGGGCGTGTTGAGGCCCATGAGGAAGAGGTCCTCGATGAAGGAGGGGTGGAAGTCGCGCACGAAGGCGTTGAAGCCGGGGATCCTGGCGAGGCCGGAGAGGTCGCGGGCGCTGCCGTCGAAGATGACGCCCGTGCCTGTCTTGCGGAAGATGGACGTGCCCAGGTTGTCGCCGATGAGGGTGCCCTGTGCGATCTTGCCGAAGGCTTCGGCCACGTATACATCGCCTTTCTGCAGCACTTCGATGGGCCAGGCGTTGGTATTGCCCTTGCGGCCCTGTGCCTGGCCGCGGTCCTTCACCAGCTTCTCCACATCGGGCCGGGAGGGCATGTAGCGGGCCGTGACGGCGCGGCCCACGACGGGGACGTCGTCGTGCACCATCTTCCAGCCGCCTTCGTACTGGTTGCGGTAGCCTTCGTTGTTGAGGATCTGCCAGGCCTCCTCGATGCCGATACGCCGGGCGCGGTCGACGAGCTCGTCGGAGACGCGGGGCCTTCCGTCGGTGAAGCGCTCCCCTTTCCAGGCGGAGGTGAGGAACAGCAGTTCCTCTTTGGGAAGGGTCTGGGCACCGGCCTCCGGGCGGCACAGGAGCAGGAGGGCAAGGGGCAGGAGATGTCTCATGATGGGCTTGGGTTGAAGGATGCCGCACACCGATGGCGGGCCCACGGGTGGGGCCTGCCCGGTGTGCGGCGGGGATGCGGATGCCTGTGGCCGGTCCAGGCGAAAAGGGATGCGTTTCAGGCCTTGGCGGCGGCTTCCAGCACTTCGCGGACGCGGCGGGCGACGATGCGGTCCTCCCCTTCGACGAGCTGCCAGGCGGTGATACTGAGGTTATCCTTGCCGCCCATGACCTCTATGGAGGGGTCGCCCTTGCGGAGCGCCTCGCGCAGCTGGTTGCCGTCCTGCCGGACGAGCGCCGCGTCCCACGTGATGTTGAGCGTGGGGGTGCAGTTGCCCAGCTTGGGGTGGCTGACCTGGGTGCTGACGCCCTTGACGGCCTCGGCTGCCGCCTTGATGCGGTCGATGCGTGCCTGGAACAGCTGGTATTCCTTGTCGTGGTCGATGCTCACGAACTCCTCCAGGGCGGCCCACATGCCGAGGATCTCCTCCTTGTTGACCTTCATCCCCCGGGCGATGGTCTCGCCCCGCGGGGGCATCGACAGCCGCGCGGCCTCGATGATGTTCTTCTTGCCCATGAGGATGCCGGCGCTCTGGGGGCCGCGGAGGGCCTTGCCGCCCGAGATGGCGACCCAGTCGAAGCCCATGTCGTTGAAGCGCCAGAGGTTGGAGACGGGCGGTACGTCGGCCGCGATGTCGATGGTGGTGGGGATGCCGTACTTGCGGCCCACCGCCACCCATTCCTCGTGCTGGATGCGGCCTCGGTCGGCGTTGATGTGCAGGAAATGCAGGGCCGCCGTGTTGGGACCGATGGCCCGCTCGAGTTCCTCGCGGGTCTCGACCATGATGATCCTGACGCCGGTATTGGTAAGGGCCTGGTTGTAGCCGATGGCATGGCCCTTCTGGCAGATGACCTCCGACTTCATGCCCGTGCCTTCGAGCTTCGGCAGCTGGCGGACCCTGGCGGGGTCCTTGCCCGTGAGGATGCCCGCCATCCCGATGGTGAGCGCGGCGAAGGCGCCGCTGGTGACGACGGCCGCCTCGGCATGGGTGATGGCCGCGATACGCTCCCCGACCCTGTCCTGCAACTCGTCGAGCATGCAGAACTTGCGAGAGGCGTAGCGGATGGCCTCCATGGTCTCCGGCCGCATCAGCGAGGCCGTCATGGAAGTATAGGTGCCGGCCGCGTTGATGAACGTCCGCACACCGAGTTCGGCAAAGTAGTCGCGTCCCTTGAAGGCCGCCGCCGAAGTGGCGGCCGCGCTGGCACTTCCGGGCAGCACCGCCCCGCCTGCCAGCGGGGCAAGGCCGAGCATCCTGAGCATCTTCCTGCGTCTCATGCTGGTGGGTATTTATTTTTTGGGGATGTAGGCGATGCAATCCATCTCGACGAGCGAGTTGCCGGGCACGCCGCCATAGGTGGCGACCGTCGTGCGGACGGGCGGCTTCTCACCGAAACGGCCGCGGAACACCTCGTTCATCAACTTGTAGTCGGCCAGGTCGGCCAGATAGACGTTCACCTTGAGGACGTGCTGCATCGAGGTGCCCGCCTTGACGAGCTCCTTATCGAGCTCCTTGAGGACGTGGTCCGTGTGGGCCTTGATGTCGCCCTCGAAATGCGCTCCCTTGCCGGCGATGAAGACGAGTCCGCCGAAGGTCGTGGAGCCGGAGAAGAGCGGGACCTCCTGGTCCGTCTCGATACTGCGGCATACCTTCTCTTCCGATGCTGCATCCTCGGCCGCGGTGGCCGCCGCCGTGACACCGGTCACGCCGAGCAGCGCTGCGAACATCCGTCGGAAGGCGGACCTCCTGGGTTGGGTACTCATGTGGGTTGGCTTGTGGGTCAACGGACGCACCCGGCAGGCGCATCCTTCGGTCACCAATTTAGGAAAAGACGGCGATACGCGGATGAAACGGAATGGATATATTTAACATCCAGACCACCCATATGAGAAGAATGCTCCTCGCCCTCTGCGCCGCCTGCGCAGGCCTGACCGCCGCTGCACAGCCCTATGACATCCTCATCCGCAACGGCCGGCTCATCGACCCCCGCAACGGCATCGACGCGAAGATGGACATCGCCGTGCGCGACGGAAAGGTGGCCAAGGTCGCCGCCGCCATCGAAGGCACCGCCAAACAGACGGTCGACGCCTCCGGCCTCATCGTCACCCCAGGCCTCATCGACATCCACGGCCATGTCTTCCACGGCACCCAGGAGGACCACTACCTCAGCGACGGCCTCAGCGCACTGCCCCCCGACGGATTCACGCTCCGCGTCGGCGTCACCACCATCGTCGACTGCGGCGGGGCCGGCTGGCGCAACTTCCCCACCTTCAAGAAGAACGTGATCGACAAGTCCACCACCCGCGTGCTCTCCTTCCTCAACATCGTCGGACACGGCATGCGCGGCGGCAACTGGGAGCAGGACCTGGCCGACATGGACCCGAAACTCTCGGCCAACACCGCCCGCGGCAACAAGGCCCACATCGTCGGCTTCAAACTCGCCCACTACTCGGGATACGACTGGACCCCCACCGACCGCGTCGTCGAAGCCGGCCGACAGGCCGACATGCCCGTCATCATCGACTTCGGCGGTGCGCGCCCCGCCCTCTCCCTCGAAGAACTCTTCCTCCGAAAACTCCGCCCCGGCGACATCTACACACACGCCTATGCCAAACTCGACGGCTCGCGAGAAACCATCGTCGACGAATCCACCAACACCGTCAAACCCTTCGTACGCGCCGCGCGCGACCGCGGCATCGTATTCGACGTCGGCTACGGCGGCGCCAGCTTCAACTACACCCAGGCCATCCCCGCCCTCAAGGCCGGCTTCCCCCCAACGACCATCAGCACCGACCTCCATACCGGCAGCATGAACGGCTCCATGAAGGACCAACTCAGCGTCATGTCCAAATTCATGCAGATGGGCATGCCCCTGCCCGACGTCGTCCGCGCCTCCACCTGGGCCCCCGCCAAGGCCATCAAGCGCGAAGAACTCGGACACCTCTCCGTCGGCGCAGAGGCCGACATCACGGTACTGAACATCCGAAAAGGCGATTTCGGATTCTACGACAAGACGGGCTACCGCGTCAAGGGCACCGAGAAGTTCGAATGCGAGATGACCGTTCGCGCCGGCAAGGTCGTCTACGACCTCAACGGCATGGCCAACCCGGTATACGCCACACGATGATCCCGACGGTCGTCAACGGGTCCGCCCATAGCACTGCACACCCACCCCGTTGACACCGAACCACAGCCGGCCACCCTCGTCCGTCACCACGACGGAACGGACATCGCCCCTGAGATCCAGACCCGTGGAGGCATGCGGAACGAACGTGAACCGCATGCCTCCCTCGTTTCGGAAGAGGAAACCCGTGTTGGCGTCGTACTTGCCGTAACGGATACGCGTACCCGATTGATTCCCGCAGAGCAGGAGGTCGCGCCGGCCATCGCCGTCGGCATCGAAGGCGACAGCGGCAAAGACCGGCGCGAACTGCGCCTGTACCGGCAGTTCATGCACCTTCATGACGCCCCCCGTGTTCTCCAGCAGCAGCGTACGCATCTCCGATGCCGACAGCCGAACGGCATCCGATCGCTCCTCCGGCGTGAAGATGGCGTCCGCCTCCGTCTTCGCATAGGCGGCATAGGTATTGAACCGTTTCCGCAAAAACGGCATCTGCTCCCATAAGTCGTCGAGGGCATGCGCAGGCCACGACTTGCCGGCGATCCAATAGGCGCTCACGGCGTCCAGCTTGCCATTGCCGTCGAAGTCCTTCGAAAGAACAGTGAACGGCTCCGCGGGCGAGACACGGAACTGCGTATTGAGACCGTAGTTGCCGAGCACGAGGTCTTCATCGCCGTCCCCATCCAGGTCGGCCGCGGTGGCGGAGGTCCACCATCCGGACATCTCTGCCGGCATCAACGCCTTTGACAGATCCGTCCATCGTCCACCGTCAAAACCCAGGACAGCAGGCGACCGGAACTCGCTGACAGCCACGATCTCCCTTGCGCCCTTGCCGTCGAGCTGCACAAACTGCGCTCCGGTACACATGCCCAACGCCCCCCCCTCCGGTAGCAACTCCTCCCGGAGGAAGCCACCCTGCGCGGAGAGGACGATCAGGCGCGAGGGGTCGGACATCGGGAACATCCCCTGCCGCACCCTGGCACCGGCAAAGATGCGGAGAGCCCCGTCAGACAGGTCCCTGTCCACCGCGATGCAGCCGATATTGGTCATGACAGACGGCAGGATGCCATGGGCCTGTCGGAAGGAACGGCCTCCCACATTGATCCAGGCCTGGAGCATCGGCCCCGGCAGACTGTCAGGGCCGTACCCGTTGCGGCCGACAAGCAGGTCCATCCGGCCATCACCGTTCAGGTCGACCGGAACAAGTGCACTGACGGGTGCCTTGGTCTCACCCGCAAGCTCGATCGTACCTGCCAGCGTCGAGCGGATGCGCGTGGGCTCGATGCGCGTACCGCCCGTGACGAGGTCTGCTCTACCGTCCCCGTCGAAATCGGCCGACGCGAGCATGGGCGTCACATTGCCCAGGAAGTTGATCAGCGAGGGTTGCACGGAGAGGTCCGACAGGAAACGCTCCTGCAGCGCGAAGGATGCCTCCGTCAGGGCACGGTAGGCGGGATGCGACGGCATGGCGATGGATGCGGAGTCGTTCGCCTCCGACTGACGAAGGTCCACGACAGCCCCCACGGACAGATCACGCAATCGTTGCACCCGGCCGTCGGGCCAGGTGACGCGGACCGAATCCGCCTTAGAGGCACTGCCCATCCCGAAATGCATGACGGGCTCCATGGCCGATTGGAAGCCGCGGGTCAGGTGGTGCTCCTGACGTTGCCGTATTCCGCCGGCGAACACATCGACAACGGTACCGATCCCCATGCGGTTGCTCCCTGCACCGATGAGTCGGAAACGGAGATAGCCCTTGCCGGGGGCGGCATCACCCGAATGATTCTCATAGATCACGGCCTTGTCGTTGGTGACGGTCAGGACCAGGTCGAGGTCGCCATCCCCGTCGAGGTCGCCCGAGGCAGCGCCCGAGAACACACCGACCTGGTCGAATCCCCAGTCGCGCGAGACATCTCGGAACCGATAGCCACCCTCGTAACGGAACATGTAGTTGGAGAGGGGGTGACCGGGCATCTTTTTGATGTATTCCATCAGCGACTGGTCGGAGCCCCCCGTCTGCTGCAGTTCGATCTGCCTGTCGAAGGAGTATTTGATGAAGTCCATGTCCGTATAGTCGCGGACATACCCGTTGGTGACGAAGAGGTCGGGGTTGCCGTCGTTGTCGAAATCCTTGAAGAGGGCCGCCCAGCTCCAGTCGGTGTTGGAGATGCCGGCCAGCTGACCGATCTCGCTGAAACGCCCCCCGCCCATGTTGAGGTGGAGCATGTTGCGGCTGTACTGGTTGTGGAAGCCCTTGGAGAAGAGGTAGCGGAACTTGTCGAAATTCTCGGCGCCGGAGTGCATCTTCTGGTCGAAGTTGGACTCGGGAAGCATGTCGAGGGTGACGAGGTCGGGGCGGCCGTCGTGGTCGATGTCGGCCGCATCGGCACCCATCGAGTAGAGCGAATGCTGGGTGAGGCTGCGGGTGCCTTCTTCGGAAAAGGTGCCATCGCGCCGGTTGATGAAGAGGTAGTCGGGCTCGTTGAAGTCGTTGCTGATGAAGAAGTCGGGCCAGCCGTCGGTGTTGAAGTCGCTCACCACGATCCCCAGTCCGAAGCTGAGCACGTTGGAGGAGATGCCGGCCGTCTGGCTGACGTCGGTGAAGCGGCCATTGTCGTTGCGGTAGAGTTTGCTCCCGAAGTAGGGGTTCTGTTCCTGTCGGAGTTGCGGGTTGTCGGAGACGCCGGTGGTGTATTTCTTCAGCGAGTGGTTGATGACGGCGCAGTCGAGGTCGCCGTCGCGGTCGTAGTCGAAGAAGGCGGCCTGGGTGGAGTAGCCGGGGTCGGCCAGGCCATAGGCGGCCGCCTGTTCGGAAAACGTATGGTCCTTGTTGTTGATGAAGAGGAGGTTGGTGCGGCGTTCGGGCGACACGTCGGCGGAACGGCAGATGTAGATGTCGAGCCAGCCGTCGTTGTTGATGTCGACGAGGGTGACGCCGGTGCACCATCCCTGCCTGTCGGCGATGCCGGATGGGGTGGTGATGTCTTCGAAACGCATCCCGCCCTTGTTGATGTAGATCTTGTTGCGGACCATGTTGCCGGTGAAGACGATGTCCGGCCTGCCATCGTTGTCGAGGTCGCCCACGGCCACGCCCCCGCCGTTGTAGAAATAGGTGTAGTTGAGTACGTTGAGTTCGTCCGTCTCTTCGAGGTAGTTGTTGAAGTCGACGCCTGTGGTCCGGGGGGAGATGGCTTCGAAGACGGTGTCGCGGCGCTGGCAGGCGGCGAGGCAGGTCAGGCCCAGGACGAGGAGGGTTCGCATGATGTCGGATGTTGGTAGATGATGGCCGTTGGCGTCAGCGTAAGGTACGCAATCCCCAAAAAAAGACCCCCGGGATGGCCCGGGGGTCTGAAGGATGTGTGTGTTTCGGATCACTTGTTCCACCAGAGGCGGGTGGTCGGGTTGTCGGGTCCGCCCAGTTTGGACACGCCGGAGGCGACACCCTTGGGGTTGGTCGCGATCTCACCAGCCGTGTAGGGGGTACGGCGCACCACGGCATTGCCCGGCACCAGCGGCTCGTCCGAGTTGACGCGCGGGTAGAGTTTGGGGAAGCCGGTGCGGCGGTACTCGGCCCATGCCTCGTGACCGTTGGGCCAGTTGGCGATCCACTTCTGGGTCAGGACCTGCTCACGCTGCTTGGCAGCGGTGGCCTCCCAACGTACGGGGATGTCGGAGAGCGCGGGCGTCTGGACGATATCGTTCAGGGCGATCGGCGTCGTTGTACCGGCGATGTACGCGTCAACGGCGGCACCGGTGAAGCCCCATGAGGCCATGGAGGTGCGGATGCCGGACTCATAGAAATCCTTGGCCGTTCCGGTACCCATGTTCCAACCGTTCAGCGCACCCTCGGCCCGGAGGAACCAGGACTCGGCGGCATACATGATCAGGAACGGGGTGGAGAACTGGTTGTCGGGGAGGTAGCGCGTGGTTACGTTGGAGTTGGCGTTGGGGCCGTTCTCACCCAGGCCCAGCTGTACCTGCGAATAACCATTGCGGAGGCCCTTGTACTGGCCCGTGGCGGCGGCCGGCGCATACATGACCGTCATGCGGGGATCGCTATAACCCTTGAGTACGCTCTCCATGGCGGCACTCATCCGGAACTCGTTCCAGGCGGTGGCCTGACACATCGGGTTGAGGGAGTTGGTGGTCACCTTGAGGAGGGCGTCATCGGCGTTGGAGGTCAGCACCCCGGCGGCGACGGCAGCCTCGGCTTCGGCCTTGGCGAGGGCGGGGTCGACGGCCGACACACGGAGGGCGAGGCGCAGCCGCATGGAGTTGGCGAAGCGAATCCACTTGTCGACGTTGCCACCGTAGACCTGGTCGTTAGCGCCCAGGGCGAGGGTCGTGCCGCGCAGCGGTTGCAGGTCCTGTACGGCCTGCTTCAGGATGGCGAAGAAGTCCTTGTAGATGGCTTCCTGCGTATCGTATTCGATGGACTTCTCACCACTGCCCACCTT
>Ga0169931_10001060_pt1 | contig 45409 bp, 37 predicted proteins | sample Kivu_15m_20L_FD_129675 | JGI IMG/M metagenome (GOLD analysis project Ga0169931, IMG submission 129675) | Freshwater microbial communities from Lake Kivu, Western Province, Rwanda to study Microbial Dark Matter (Phase II) - Kivu_15m_20L... | ecosystem: Environmental > Aquatic > Freshwater > Lake... | reverse complement strand
GCGGCGGGGGTTCTTACTCACCCACGGCCTCAAGGGCCTGAGGGACTGCGAACTCACCCGCCGCTGGACCAACTCTCAAGGGTAACAAAATGCACCCATGAGAGGCATACCAGGGGTAAGCTGACCAACGAGTTCAGGTTCAACTGAATGGTGTTGGTTGTTCCCCTCACCCGGCCTCGCAAAGCCGCGGCCACTCTCTCCCGCGCTCGCGCGGGGAGAGGGCAAGAACGCGCCCGGCGAATCCGCTACTCTGAAGAGTGGAACGCTGCCACCCTCCCGCGACACCACGATGAACTTTTTCGTCACGGCCGGTAACACGCAGAGTCTGATCGACCGCGTGCGGTGCGTCACCAACATCTTCTCCGGGCGCACCGGGGCGAGCGTCGCGCGCACCGCGTGGGGCCGCGGGCACACGGTCACGCTCGCCACTTCGAACCCCGAAGTGCTCGCGGAGTTCGGCGTGAACCCGCGCGACCCCGGCGAGCGGTTCACCGTGCTGCCGTACCGCACGTTCGACGACCTCGCGGTCATCATGCAACAGCAGTTGCGCGCGACCGCGTTCGACGTGGTGTGCCACTCGGCCGCGGTCAGCGACTACCTGCCCGCCGGCACCTACACGCCGAACGCGGGCACGTACTTCAACGCGCGCACCAGCGAATGGGAAGGGACCGGCGGCGCGCCCGCGGCGCTCACCGAACAGAAGGCCGGGAAGATCAAGAGCACCGAGCCGGAACTGTGGCTGCGGCTCGTGCGCGCGCCGAAGCTCGTGGACCGCGTGCGGCACCCGTGGGGCTTCGCCGGGTTGCTCGTGAAGTTCAAGCTCGAAGTCGGGTTGAACGAAACCGAGTTGGTGGAAGTGGCGGAGGCGTCGCGGCAGCAGTCGAACGCGGACCTCATGGTCGCGAACACGTTGGACGGCGCACAACACTGGGCGTACATTGGGCCGATCCGCGACCAGTACGAGCGCGTCACCCGCCGCGAGTTGCCCGACCGCCTCTTGCTCGCCATTGAGGATCGTTTTCAGGAGAGCGCGACCAATGGCTAACGTTCTCCTCGGCGCGACCGGCAGCGTGGCGGCCGTTCGCGTGCCGCAGTTGGTGGACGTGCTCGCCGCATCGGGGCACGCGGTGAAGGTCGTCTCCACTTCGGCCGCGCTGTACTTCTTCGATCCCGCGCCGCTCCGCGCCGCCGGGCAACTCGTCACCGACGACGACGAATGGCCCGGGCGCGCCGAGGGCGCGCGCTACGCGCGCGGCGACGCCGTACCGCACATCGAGCTGCGCCGGTGGGCCGAGCTGTTCCTCATCGCGCCGCTGGACGCGAACACGCTGGCGAAGCTCGCGGTGGGGCTGTGCGACAACTGCCTGACGTGCGTGTGGCGCGCGTGGGACACCGCGCGCCCGGTGGTGCTCGCCCCCGCGATGAACACGCTGATGTGGCAGAACGCCTTCACCAAGCGCCACCTGCGCTCCCTCGCGGCCGACGCCGGCGCGGGCCACATCCCCGGCCACCTCGCCGACGACGCGCTCGTGCAGCAGATCAACGACCGCAGCAGCACACTGCGCATCGTGGGGCCGATCACGAAGGCGCTCGCGTGCGGCGACACCGGGATCGGCGCGATGGCCGAAGTGCCGGACGTGGTCGCCGCGGTGCAAAGCGTGCTCGCGCGAGCGCAAGCGGCGTGATTTCGTAGGACAGGCTTCCAGCCTGTCCCGAATAGACGCGACAGGCTGGAAGCCTGTCCTACGAAAATGCGCAGTCGCTTCCGCGCCGGCGCTCGTCGGTGTTGTGTCCGCCCTCACACACTGGAGAACCACCATGCTTCGCACCGCGTTCGCCCTGTTCATTGCCGCGCTGTTCCTCGCGCCGGTTATCGCCGACGAACCGAAAGAGAAGAAGCCCACCGTCGAACTCGGCGGGAGTATCGAAGACGAAGCGCTCCAAAAGGAAGCCCCCGCGAACTTCGTGATCTCGTCGCAAAAGGCGTGGGACGCGCTCGCGAAGGCGTGGGGCATCAAAGACGCCCCGAAGGTCGATTTCACGAAGGAACTGCTGCTCGTGGGGATATGGAAGGGCAGTTCCTTCAGCCTGCGCCCAACGCTGAAGGACGGCGACCTGAGCATCGGGGCCGGCGGCACGAAAGACCTGCGCCCCGGCTTCCGGTGGAAGGTGCAAACCCTGTCGCGCGAGGGCGTGAAGACCGTGCAGGGCAAAGACCTGCCGAAGGAGTAACGGGCGCGCCGGGCGTTCGCTACAACACCTCCGCACTCACCCGCGGAGGTTTCTTTAATGCGCCTCTCCCTCTTCGCTCTGCTTCTGGTCGCACCGGTGTTCGGTGCGGACGCCAAACCGGTGCCGCTGTTCGACGGCAAGACGCTTGCCGGGTGGGAAGGCGACACGGAGAAGACGTGGAAGGTCGAAGATGGAGCAATCACCGGCGGGTCGCTCGATACCGTCGTGCCGCGCAACGAGTTCCTCTGCACCACCAAGACCTACGAGAACTTCGAACTGAAGGTCACGTTCAAGCTCACCGGGGACAAGGACAAGGCTAACGCGGGCGTGCAGTTCCGCACGAAGCGCATCCCGAAGCACCACGAAGTGATCGGCTATCAGGCCGACATCGGGCAGAACTATTGGGGGGCGCTGTACGACGAATCGCGGCGCAACAAGGTTCTGGCGGCCCCGGCCAAAGAGGTGATCGAGAAGTTGGTGAAGCACGGCGAGTGGAACGAGTACACGATCCGCTGCGAAGGCCCGCGCGTGCGGCTGTGGCTGAACGGCACCCTTACGGTGGACTACAGGGAGATGGATGAGAAGATCGAGCCCACGGGTGTGATCGCGCTGCAAGTTCACGGCGGCGCGAAGGCGAAGGTCGCGTACAAGAACATCACGATCGAAGAGTTGCCGAAGAAGTGAATCGTGGCGAGCGGCACGCGTGAGCGTGCCGGTTGATCCCCGATTCGAAGAAACCGGCACGCTCACGCGTGCCGCTCGCCGTTGTCTGGTTACTCCGGTACCGCGTACACCTTGATGGTCGGGTCGCCCTCGCACATCGGAATCACCGTGCTCAGCAGCTTCTCGGTGTGCTTCTCCTTCATGTGTGCGGCCAAGCCTTCCACGCCGCGGAACTGCTCGTACATCACGTACAACTCTGGGTGGTCCGGGTCGCGGTTCAGGTAGTACGCCACGCAGCCCTTCTCTTTGCGCGTCGCCACGAGGCACGGCGCGAACGCCTCCTCGAGCTTCTTCTCGTTCCCGGCCTTCACCTTGAACGTGACGATCAGCGCGAACGGCTTCGACGGGTCCTTCACCTTCGATTTCACCAACTTGATGACCGGGTTCTCCTCGTCGGCCGCGCCCGCCGGCGCGCTCGCCCACACCAGCGCCGCCAGCGGCAGCGCGATCAACAACGCACGCATCTTCGAGCCTCCTTGGGTTGGATTGAATGGCGAGCCACGGGGTTTATCCCCGTGGTGCTTTGTAGCGCGAAAGACCACGGGGATGAACCCTGTGGCTCGCTGTTACGCTTCGGCCAAGCACGCGCGCAGGAACCGCACGCCGTGTTCGATGTCGCGGAACCGCTCCTGTTGGTTGCCCACCTCGCGCTCGATGCACAGCGGGCCGGTGAACCCGATGCGCTTCAGCGCCTTCACGAATTCGCGGGTGTTCGTTTGGCCCTCGCCGAGCGGCACTTCGCTGCCCCAAGTGCCCTTCACGGTCGGCCGGTTCGCGTCCTTCAGGTGAACGCTGCGGATGTCCGGGGCGAGCAGGTCCAACACCTGTAGCGGGTCGTCCTTGTCGTAGAGCAGCATGTTCGCGGGGTCGAAGTTCAGCTTCAGGTTCGGCGACTTCAAGTCGTCGAGCGTGCGCCGCAGCAGTGACGCCGACTCTTGCCCGGTTTCAAACGCGACCACCACGCCCGCGGCGCGCGCGAGGTCGCCCACTTGCGCGAGCGTGTCGAGGAACGGCTTGCGCTCGGGCGCGCCCACTTCGGGGATGAACCCGGCGTGCAGCATCACGTCTGTCAGGCCGAGTTCCTTCGTGCGGGCCAGCGCCCACTTGAAGCGCTCGATGCGCTCGGGGCGCGTCGCGGGGTCGCCGAACCCGCCGGTGCGCTCGATGTGTTGCGGCGTGGTGTAGTCCTCGCCGGGGAAGCCGAGCATCGCCCCGCTCATGCGGAAGCCGGCGGCTTTGGCGGCCGCGGGCATGTTGTCGCCTTCGTCCCAACTCGCGTGGTGCGGGTCCCCACAGGCGATTTGCACGACGTCGATTCCGAGGCGGTCCATGAACCCCTTGAGTTCCGGCACGCTCGTTACTTGTAGCGACCAACTGCACACGCCGATGGTGAGCGGTTCGATTGCCATTGCCCAACTCCAAGAGAGGTTGTTCGACGCGATTGTAGCCGCGGGTGCGGAGAAGTCGCGGGGTTTATGGCGATTCTGCCGGTCGCACGGACCCGTGAAACGCACGCACGCTCGTACCGGACAAGTATTTTCAGTTGCTGTGCCGAAATCGGCGCGCTCGTGCGTATCTCCTGTACCGGCTCACAACAGCCACCCGCATAAGCTCCGCGTCGCCCGGGGAGCGCGGTCCGGGGTTGAGGGCGGTGTGCTCTTTGCGCACCGCCCTCCCCCGGCCGTTTGTATTTGGTTTCCGCGCGCGCGCTCGGTACACTCGGCGGGTCGCTCCCACCTCCCGGAGTTCCCGCTGTGCGCAGCACCGTTTCCCGCCGCTCGTTCCTCGCGGCTTCCGCCGGGCTTGTCACCGCCCCGCAGGTCCTTCGCGCCCGCGGCGCGAACGAGAAGCTGAACGTCGCGGTGATCGGCGTGTCCAATCGCGGGGCCGCGAACCTCGCCGGGGTGGCGCACGAAAACGTCGTGGCGCTGTGCGACGTGGACCCGGCCAACGCGAAGAAGGCCCGCGAGCAGTTCCCCAAGGCCGCGTTCTTCACCGACTACCGCCAACTGTTCGACAAGGCGCACAAAACCTTCGACGCGGTGGTGGTCAGCACCCCGGACCACACGCACGCGCACCCCGCGTGCGTCGCCATGGCGCTCGGCAAGCACGTGTACTGCGAAAAGCCGCTCGCGGAGACGGTGAACGAAGTGCGCGCGATGCGCGCACTCGCGGCGAAGCACAAAGTCGTCACGCAGATGGGCACGCAGATTCACGCGGAGAACAACTACCGCCGCGTGGTCGAGATCGTGCGCGCCGGGTTGCTCGGCGACATCAAGAAGGTCGCGGTGTGGAACAGCAGCAAACCGGTTGGTGGGAAGCGGCTCAACTCGAAGCCGTCGGCGCAGTTCGACCTCGACGTGTGGCTCGGCCCGACCGACACCGCGTTCTTCGAGGCCGAAATGAACAAGAGCGGCTGGAACTTCGCGTGGCCGCACTTCCACTGGCGCTGGTGGTGGGAGTTCGGCGGCGGCACGCTCGCGGACCTCGGCTGCCACTACATCGACCTGCCGTATTGGGCGCTCGGCCTCACCTCACCGACGAGCGTGCGCGCCGAAGGCAAGAAGACCTACACCGGCGACAACACGACACCGGACGTGATGCGCGTGGAGATGACGTTCCCGAAGACGAAGGACCGCGGCGAGGTGGAACTGAGTTGGGATCACGGGCTCACCAACCCGATGGACGGCAGCGGCATTAAGGGCTTCAACTCGGGCGTGCTGTTCGTCGGCACCAAGGCGCAGCTCGTCGCGGATTACGGCAAGTACCAGATTCTGCCGGAAGCCGCGGCGCGCGCGTTCAAAGCGCCGGAGGCCAGCATCCCGAAATCGCTGGGCCACCACAGAGAGTGGACCGAGGCGATTAAGGGCAACGGGACGGCGCTGTGCAACTTCGCCTACGCCGGGTTGCTCACCGAAGCGGTGCTGCTGGGGAACGTCGCGTACCGCGCCGGGAAAGAGATCACTTGGGATCACGACAAGGGCACCACCGGCGACGCAAAGGCCGACGCGTTCCTGTCCCGCGCCTTCCGCAAAGGCTGGGAACTGCCGACGTGATTTTTTGCCGCACGATCAAAGCGAAGACAAGATTGCCACAATGGGGCACAGAAATCACAAAAGGAAGACCAAAGCAGATTTGGTGTTCAACTCAACTCCGCTGCTTCTTTTTGTGTCTTCTGTGCCTCTTTGTGGCAATCTTGTCTTCGGGCTTCCCCGAATCAGAACAGCGCCTGTATTGCCTTAATCACCAGCACGAGCAGTACGTCGGCGACGAGCACGAGCAGGCTGCACGCGACCACGCTGTCGGTCGCGGCGCGGCCCACGCCTTCCGCGCCGTCGCGCGGGTTCATGCCGATGTAGCAGCCCACCGCGCCCACCACGAAGCCGAACGCGAGCGTCTTGAGCGCCGCGGGGATCACGTCTTGTAGCACCAACTCGCGCAGCGCCGCGGTATCGTACTTCAAGAAGGTGGTGGACCCGGTGACGCTCTCGGCGACGAACCCGCTGCCGATGGCCGTCGCGGCGATGAGCACGTGCAACAGCGGCACCGCGAGCACGCACGCGAGTACCCGCGGCCCGACCAGTTTGCGCACCGGCGACACGCCGAGCAGTTCGAGCGCGTCGATTTGCTCGCTCACGCGCATCGCGGCCAGTTCCGCGCCGAGGCTCGCGCCGGTGCGGGCCGCAACGATCAAGCCCGCGCCCACCGGCGCGAGTTCGAGCAGCACCGCCGCCGCGAGGAACGTGGGCAGGTACTCGACGGCCCCCGTGCCGGTGCGCGCGAGCACGTCGCGCGTGTGCAACCAGATGACGACCCCGAGCGCCAACCCGGTGACGGCCGCGAGCGGAAGTCCGCCGATCACGACGTTGTAGAGCGGTTTGAGCCACTCGCCCGGCCGCAGGAGCGCGCCGAACGCCGCGGGCAGCGCGCGCGACGCGAACGCCGACGCGCGACCGACCCACTCGAACAGAGACACGGGCACGGAGGCGCTCCTTGAAGCCAGAGGACAGACATCAGAGGACAGAATCACAGAAGACAGAGTACTTCGGTTGTCTGCTTCTACGCTGTCCTCGGCCCTCTGTCGTCTGCCCGCCGGTCGTTACACCGGGACTTGTACCGCGGCGAGCGCGGCCTCGCGCGTCGGATAGATGGGTAGCACTTCGGTGAGCTTCATCATCTCGAACACGCCGCGCACCGCCGGGACCGGCGCGCACAGGGCCAGCAGGCCCGTGCCTTTGAGTTGGTTCTGAAGGCCGAGGAACAGCCGGATCCCGAGGCTGCCGGTGTACGGCATCTGCGACAGATCGAACACGAACCGCCGCACGCCAGCTTGATACACTTCTTGCACCTGCGGGTGCAACTCTTCGATCGCGACCGGGTCCAGTTTGCCGATCAGCACGACGGTCACGGTGCGACCGTCTTCGCTGAACTCGAAGCGGCATTGGAACGGCGGGGCGCCGGGCATGGGAACACTCCGAGCGGACCTTGAACCTTCGCCGATTGTACCGCGCGCGATTCGCCGCACTGTACCAAATGGGAGAAATCGGGTACCATTTCGGCACCTCTCGGAGTGCCGCCATGTTCGCGCTCGCGCTCGCCCTGCTGCTGCCGCCCCCGGAACCGAGTCCCCGCGGAGCGGTCGCGCGCGCGCTCAAACCGATCGCGGCCGGCGCGACCGGTCACGCGGAGCAGAAGTCGTGCTTCGCGTGCCACAACCAAGCCCCGGCGCTGCTCGCGCTCCGCACCGCGAAGGACCGCGGGTTCGACGTGCCCGCGGACCTCTTCAAGGGCCAAGCGGAACACATCACCGCGTTCGCCGAAACGAACCGCGCGCGGTTCAAAGACGGGCGCGGCACCGGCGGCGCGGCGGCCACCGCGGGCTACCTGCTCTTCGCGCTCGAAAGCGCCGGCCACAAGCCCGACGAGAGCACCGACGCCGTCGTCGGCTACTTGCTGAACACGCAACCGAACGCCGACCACTGGCGCACCACCTCGAACCGCCCGCCCACCGAGGCGAGCGACTTCACCACGACGTACCTCGCGCTCCGCGCTCTGCGCGTGTGGGGCACTCACGCCAAACTGGACGAAGCGAAGGTGAAAGCTCGCACCGAAAAGGCCCGTGGGTGGCTCGCGAAGGCGAACGCGAAGGACACCGAAGACCGCGCGTTCCGGTTGCTCGCGCTCAAGGAGGCCGGGGCCGATTCGCGCGACGTGCAATCGGCCGCGTGGGAGCTATTGAAGGCGCAGCGGGAGGACGGCGGTTGGGCGCAACTCGATAGCGGCACCAGCGACGCCTACGCCACCGGGTCGGCGCTCGTCGCACTACACGACGCCGGCGGGTTGAAGCCGGACGCGCCCGCGTACCGCTCCGGTGTGGCGTTCCTGCTGAGCACGCAGAAGCGCGACGGAACGTGGTTCGTGAAGACGCGGAGCAAGCCGTTCCAACCGTATTACGAGAGCGGCTTCCCCTACGAGAAGGACCAGTTCATCTCGGCCGCGGCGAGCGGTTGGGCCGCGGCGGCGCTCGCGCGCGCGGTGGAGAAGTAACCCGGGACCGCGGGCGTCCCGCCCGCACGAGGAACACAATACCGGCGGGCGGGACGCCCGCGGTCCCGGGGTTGCACCCGCTAGCGGCGCGCCGTACACTATCAGCGACCTTCACACACGAGACCGACCCGTGCCGCGCGCGCTGCTTCTGGCGATTCGACTTCTTGGACCGCCCCGGGGCAGGTCTTCTTCGCGCGTCGGTTGATCCGATCCACGAGGTAGCACGCGGCCCCGGAACTGAAGTTCCGGGGCCGTTTTTGTTTGGTGTTCCGCACGAGCCACACGAGGAGCATTAGCGATGGCCGTTCCGAGCGACCCGAACCGCGTCATCATCTTCGACACCACGCTGCGCGACGGCGAACAAAGCCCCGGGTGCAGCATGAACCTCCACGAGAAGTTGGAGATGGCCCGCGCGCTCGCGGACCTCGGCGTGGACGTGATCGAGGCCGGGTTCCCCATCGCGTCGCCGGGCGACTTCGAGAGCGTCCGGGCCATCGCGCGCGAGATTCACGGCCCCACCATCGCGGGCCTCGCGCGGTGCAACCCCGCCGACATCGACCGCGCCACCGATGCGGTGAAGGACGCCGCGAAGCCGCGCATTCACGTGTTCCTCGCCACGAGCGCGATTCACCGCGAGTTCAAACTGCGCATGACGCCGGACGAAGTCGCGAAGCGCGCGGTGGAAGGTGTGAAGCGCGCGCGCGAGCGGTGCGAAGACGTCGAGTTCTCGCCCGAAGACGCGGCCCGCACCGAGTTGGACTTCCTCGCGGAAGTGGTCGAGCGCGTGATCGAAGCCGGTGCGACCACGCTGAACATCCCCGACACCGTGGGCTACGCGGTGCCCGAACACTACGCCTCGGTGATTCGCCACCTCAAACAGAACGTGCGCGGCATCGACGCCTGCGTCCTCTCGGTTCACTGCCACAACGACCTCGGCTTGGCGGTGGCGAACAGCCTCGCGGCGCTGCGCGAGGGCGCGCGGCAGGTGGAATGCACCATCAACGGCATCGGCGAGCGCGCCGGTAACACGTCGCTGGAAGAAGTGGTCATGGCGCTGCACACGCGCCGCGACTTCTACGGCCTGACCACCGGCATCAACACGCGGCACCTGTACCCGTGCAGCCGCAAGCTGGCGCTCGTCACCGGGCAGCAGGTGCAGCGGAACAAGGCCATCGTGGGCCAAAACGCGTTCGCGCACGAGGCCGGCATTCACCAAGACGGGATGCTGAAAGAGCGCAGCACCTACGAGATCATGCGCCCCGAAGACGTGGGCATCTCGCGCACCGAACTGGTACTCGGCAAGCACAGCGGGCGCGCGGCACTCAAGGACCGCATCGGGCACCTCGGCTACCACCTCACCGACGAGCAACTGAACCGCGTGTTCGACGAGTTCAAGAAACTCGCGGACAAGAAGAAGGAGATTTACGACGCGGACATCGAAGCGCTGGCCGAGAACCAACTGCACGCGGGCACCGGGAGCCTGTGGAGTTTAGTGGGCTTCACCAGCACCGCCGGCACCGGGTCGCAGACCTCCGCCGCGGTCACGCTCAAGCACCTCGACGGCACGGTGCGCCGCGACGCCGCAGTCGGCAACGGCCCCATCGACGCGCTCATCAAGGCGATTGATCGCATCACCGGCGCGAAAGTGCGGGTGGTGGACTACCGCGTGCGCTCGGTTTCGCAGGACATGGACGCGCAGGGCGAAGCGACGATCGAAGTGGAGCACGACGGCCGCCGCTCGCGGGCGCGCGCGGTGAGCGTGGACGTGGTGGAAGCGAGCGCGCTGGCGTACTTGGAGGTGGTGAACCGCGTCGTCTCGCGGCAACTGCGCGACCGTCTGAAGCCGACCGACAACGTGCCGCCCGAAGTTGTGCCCGGTGCGTGACTGTGGTAAGACGCGGTGCCTTCACGAGGGTTCGTCATGGTCAGCGCGCGAACGGGCGAAGTGATCGAATCAATCGGCGACCTGCTCGCCGAGTTGGGCGGCGTCTCGCCCGACCGGGTGCGCCTGCGCCCCGCGGCCGGGCGCGCAACCGTCGCGGACGTAGTCCGGCTCCACCGGAAATCGCGACGGCTGTTCGAACTGGTGGACGGGACCCTCGTGGAGAAGCCGATGGGCGCGAAAGAGTCGTTCCTCGCGATGCGCCTCGGCAAACTCATCAGCAACTATTCGGACGCGCACGGCGATCTCGGAATGCTCCTCGGCCCGGACGGGATGGTGCGCCTGATGGAGAAGCTCGTGCGCATCCCGGACGTGTCGTTCACGCTGTGGAGCCGAGTACCGGGGCGCACGGTTCCGGCCGAAGCGGTGCCGGACCTCGCGCCCGATCTCGCGGTGGAAGTGCTGAGCGAGAGCAACACGCCCGCCGAGATGGAGCGCAAACTCAAAGAGTACTTCCTGTCCGAAGTGCAACTGGTGTGGTTCGTCGACCCGAAGAACCGCACCGTGACCGCGTACACCTCGCCCGACGACGCCACGACGCTGAGCGCGAAGGACACGCTCACCGGCGGCGGTCTGCTTCCGGGCTTCGCGGTGAAAGTGGCCGACCTGTTCGCGCAACTCCCGGCCGACGCGCCCGCGCCGAAAGCCGCGAAGCCCAAACCGGCGAAGAAGCCCAAGAAGCGCACGTGAGCAGTTAATCCGCGCCGCGGGTGCCGGTTCTGTCCGGTTCCCGCGCCCGGAGGCCGCGCATGGCTCGCACCCGCCACCTCGTGCTCGTCCTCGGCGACCAACTCGACCCCGCGTCCGCCGCGCTCGACGGCTTCGACCCGAAGTGTGACGCGGTTTGGATGGCCGAGGTCGCGGAAGAATCCACACACGTCTGGACGCACAAAGCGCGCATCGCGCTGTTCCTCGCGGCCATGCGGCACCACGCCGAAGCGCTCCGCGAACGCGGTTTCACGGTCCACTACACGAAGCTGGAAGACCGTGCGAACACCGGCACCTTCGCGGGCGAACTCGCTCGCGCGGCCAAGAACCTGCGCCCCGAACGGCTCGTGGTGGTGGAACCCGGCGAGCACCGCGTGCGGGCGGCACTCGAAGCCGCGGCGCGCGAACTCGGCGTACCGTTGGAGGTGCGCGTCGATCGTCACTTCCTGTGCACGATCGACGAGTTTCGCGCGCACGCCAATGGCCGCAAACAACTGCGCATGGAGTTCTTCTACCGCGAGATGCGCAAGCGCACCGGCATCTTGATGGAGAACGGCAAGCCCGCGGGCGGTGAATGGAACTACGACGCCGACAACCGCGACAGCTTCGGCCGCGACGGCCCCGGCGCGCTCGTTCCGCCCCCGCTCGCGTTCGAGCCGGACGCCGTCACGCGCGCCGTGCTGAAACTGGTAGCGGGGCGCTTCGCGGAGCACCCCGGCTCGCTCGAACACTTCGATTGGCCGCTCACGCCCGAGCAGGCGCGCGCGGCACTCGCGGACTTCGTCGAACACCGGTTGCCGGACTTCGGCCGCTACCAAGACGCGATGTGGACGAACCAACCGTACCTCTATCACGCGCGCCTTTCCGCGGCGCTGAACTTGAAGCTGCTGAACCCGCGGGAGGTGCTGCGCGCGGTCGAAGGCGCGTACCGCAACGGGCGCGTGCCGCTCGCAGCGGCCGAAGGGTTCATCCGGCAGATTCTGGGGTGGCGCGAGTACGTGCGCGGCGTGTACTGGTTGCACATGCCGGGCTACCTCGAGCGCAACGAACTCGGCGCGACCGAACCGCTGCCGCGGTTCTACTGGACGGCCGACACCGACATGAACTGCCTGCGTCACGCCCTGCGGCAAACGCTCGACTACGGCTACGCGCACCACATTCAGCGGCTTATGGTCACGGGGCTGTTCGCGCTCTTGCTCGGTGTCGATCCGAAGCGCGTTCACGAGTGGTACTTGGCCGTGTACGTTGACGCGGTGGAGTGGGTGGAGTTGCCGAACACCCTCGGCATGTCGCAATACGCGGACGGCGGGGTGATGGCGAGCAAGCCGTACTGCGCGAGCGGGAAGTACGTGCAGCGGATGAGCAACTACTGCACCGGGTGCCGCTACGACCCGGCCGAATCGACCGGCCCGCGCGCGTGCCCGTTCACCACGCTGTACTGGGACTTTCTGCTGAAGCACCGCGAGCGCCTCCTCGCAAACCCGCGGGCGGCGCTGCAAGCGAAGAACGCCGCGCGGCTCGGCGCGAACGAGCAAACTGCGATTCGGGCCGCCGCCGACCGCTTCCGCAAGAGCCTCTTGTAAGAGTAGGCCGCTCGCTCCGCGAGCGGCCATTGGCGCTCGGAATCAGTTGTGGCCGGTTCGCACCGCGAGTGGTCGCTCGACGGAGCGAGCGACCTACACTCGGGGAACCGCCGTGAGCGAACCGGACGTGCTGATCGTGGGCGGCGGACTCGCGGGCCTCGCGTGCGCGCGGGAACTGCATCGGCGCGGCGTCTCGTTCCGCGTACTCGAAGCGAGCGACGGCGTCGGCGGCCGGGTGCGCACGGACCTCGTGGACGGGTTCCGCCTCGACCGCGGGTTCCAGATTTACCTCACGGGGTACGCCGAAGGGCGGCAGGTGCTCGACCTCGCGGCCCTGAACCTGAAGCCGTTCGCGCGCGGCGCGCTCGTGCGCAACGGCGGGCGGTTCCACCGCGTCGCGGACCCGCGGAGCGCGCCGCTCGCCGCGCTGCGCTCGCTGTTCAACCCCATCGGTTCGGTCGCGGACAAGTTGAAGTTGCTGCGCGTGTACCGCGCCGCGAAGGCCGCGCGCCCGGGGCCGGACGTGAGCACCGCGGGCGCCCTCGCCGCCGCGGGCATCGGGCCGAAGCTGGTAGAGCGCCTGTTCCGGCCGTTCCTCGGCGGGGTGTTCCTCGAGCGCGAGCTGAGCACGTCGGCCCGGTTCTTCCACTTCGTGTTCCGCGCGTTCGCGGCCGGGCCGGGCGCGGTGCCGGCGCTCGGCATGCAAGCGATTCCCGACCAACTCGCCGCGGCGCTCCCGGCGGGCGCGGTACGGCTGAACGCCCCGGTCTCTTCGGTGCGTGACACCGCGGTGACACTGGCGAGCGGCGAAACGCTTCGCGCGAAAGCCGTGGTGGTGGCGACCGAAGGGCCGACCGCGGCGCGACTGCTGAACGGCGCGGTGCGCGACCCCGGCTCGAACGGCACCGTGACGCTGTACTATTCCGCCGACGAACCCCCGGTGCGCGAACCGATTCTGGTACTCGACGGCGAGCAGCGCGGCCCGGTGAACAACCTCGTGGTGATGTCCAACGCCGCGCCCGCGTACGCGCCGCCGAACAAGGCGCTGATCGCGGCGTCGGTGGTGGGCATCCCGGCCGAAGACGACGACACGCTGGACGTTCGTGTGCGCGAGCAGATGCGCCGCTGGTACGGCGACGCCGCGGGCCGGTGGCGGTTCCTGCGCGCGTACCGCATTCCGCACGCGCTGCCCAAACAAGAGGTCGGCGCGCTGGAACCGTTCGCGCGCCCGGTGCGGCTGAAGCCGGGGCTGTACGTCTGCGGCGACCACCGCGACACCGCGAGCATCGACGGCGCGCTGACGAGCGGCCGCCGCGCCGCCGAAGCCGTGTGCGCGGACATCATTTCCGAGAGCGGTTCTCGATTGGGTGTCGCGAATGCGACGCGGAGCGTCGCACCACAGTAGTGGCACGACGCTCCGCGTCGGTATTGCCAACACGACTCGAACCGTTACGAACGATTCTAGCGGAGTAAGTCCGCGAGCCGCGGCGCGCGGTGCGGGACGTGCGCGAAGCGGTCGTGTGGGTCCAGCAGCACCGCACGCAGCCCGGCACCGGTCGCGCCCAGATAATCGTTGTCGATGTCGTCGCCCACGAAGAGCACTTCGCCCGGCGCGCATCCGGCGGCGCGCACAACGTGCGTAAAGAAGCCCGCGCCCGGTTTGCGCGCGCCCACTTCCGAACTGACCAGCACGCGGCCCTTCAGGAGTTCGAGTTCGGCGAAGCCCGCGAGCACGGACCACAGGCGCTCGTCGTAGTTCGAGCCCATTCCGAGCACCAGCCCGCGCGCCGCGAGTGCGCGGAGCACCGCGCCCGCGTCGGGGTCGAGTGCCCACGCGTCCGGGCGCGCGAAGTGGTCGAACAGCTCGCGGTAGCACGCTTCCGGGTCGCTCACGCCGACCAGCGTGTCGCACACAATTGTGTGCCACCGCGCGCGCTCGCGCGCCTCGCTCGTCTCCCAGTTGGAAGCCACGTCCGCGGCTTCTTCTTTTAGGTACGCGGCGACGAAGCGCTCGCGCACGTCCGCGGCGGTGAGCGCCAGCCCGTAGCGCCGCGCGACCGCGGCGTACACGGTGGGGGCCGAGGGGCGCGGGTGAATCAGCGTGCCCACGGCGTCGAAGAACACCGCGCGCGTGGCGGTAGTGAGGTGCGGCACGCGGTCAGTCCGGCAGGCCGTTCGCGGCGGCCTCGCGGGACCGCGGACCGGGCACGACCGACTTCACCGAAGTCGGCGCGACCGACTTCGCGGGCATCCGCGACGCCTTGCGCGTGAGCGGCAGCGCCGAGGCTTCGGGCAGCGCGCGCGCGGCCTGCGCCGCAACGGCCACCTTCAGCAGGTGCAGCCCGCCGCGGAAGATGACGAACGCGATGAACCCGGACGGCACCGCCTCGAACACGCGGCGGATGAGCAGCAGGTTGTACGTGTTCCAGAACTGCCACAGCCCGGCCGCGAGCAGCAGCCAGCCGGCGATCTCACGGGAGAAATACGCGAACCTCATCGCAAGCCCCTTCAACGGTGCGTGTTCGTGCGCGTGCGTCAGCGCCGGCGGCGCGGGCGGTCGTCGTCCTCATCGTCGTCGCGCGGCCGGCGGCGGCGCGGCCGGTCGTCGTCCTCATCTTCCTCGTCTTCGTCGCGCCGCCGGCGGCGCTCGGCGCGCTCGCGCTGGCGCTCCGCCTCGTAAGCGGCGCGGGCCTTGCGGCGCTCTTCCTCGCGCGCCTGCGCCTCTTCGCGCTTCTTGGCTTCGCGCTCGGCGCGCTTCGCCGCGCGCTCGCGCTCCAGCGCCTGCTGAATGCGCCACAGCCGCCACTTCTCCAGCCGCACGCGCTCGCGGTGCGTTTCGGCCCACGCGGTGTCGGTACACACGGACGCGGCTTCCGCCGCGCTCATCGCCCGCAACCGCCAGTAGCCGAACACGAGCCGCAGCGCGAGGTAGCCGGCGAACAGGACGAACGTCGTGACGAAGAACCGCGTCTGCCCGGCGGTGAACTCGCCGTGGTCGAGCGGGCCGCGGCGCAGGAAGCGGCGCGCGTCGTCGGGGTCGGCCCAGCGGAACGGGAAGTCGCCGTCCGCGGGGAAGAACTCCACGTTGTTCACCAGCCACCACGCCCCCTGCCCCAGCAGCGCGAGCGCCACCGCGGTACCGATCAGCCACACCAGTTCGTTCGGGGAAACGTGCGCGGCCGGGCGGCGCGGGGGCGCGTCTTCGGGCCGCTTGAACGCGTTTTCGAGCGGCATCGCGGCGTGAATCAGCCCGAAAATGCGGAACGCGCAGCGGACGTACACGAGCGCCGCGAGCACGAGCACGAGGTCCGCGACGCGGAAGTAGTTGTCGCTGATTCGGCGCGGGTCGGCGAACTCCGCTTCCGGGATGCCGAACGGGAACAGCGCGAACCACGAGATCACGAACAGCAGGAACGGCGGCCCGGACACCCACCGGAACAGCAGGTTCGCCGTGCCCAACAGCGCGATCAGGACCGCGCCGATGTCGCTGCCGTTGTCGAACAGCACGGGGAACACTAGCGCGAGCGCGCCGAGGGCCGCGTACAGGTACGGGCGCACGGCCGGGTCGCGGAGCAGCAGGTCGAACACCTCGCGCTGGGTGAGCGGCGGGTGCTTGGGCCGCTTCTCGCGGCGCGGCGGCGGGTCGTCGCGGCGCTCGTCGCGCTCGCGCTCGGGGCGGTCGGGTTCGCGCGGGTCGGTACTCATCGGCGCGTCCTCATCCCGCGGAGCCGGTCGAGCCGGTCGAGCACGAGCCGCACCGGGTCGCCGTCGTCGGCGCGCATCACGGTCGCGCCCGCGCCGGCCAGCGCCCGGCGCACGGCCCGGAACTGGTCCTGATACTTCTTCGTCATGTTTTCCAGCACGATCTTGCTGATGCGCCGCGCCCGCGCGCGGTCGTCGAGGTCGTCCGGGTGGCGGCGGCGCTTCTTCTTCTCCGGGTCCGGCGGCTCCGGCGGCGCGCCGTCCGGCGCGGGCAGGTCCGCGGGCCACGGCACGATCACCAGCACGTGGTGCTTCCGCGCCCGCGCGGCGCGGCACGCCTTCACCAGCGGTTCGAGGTCGTCGCCCAGTTCGGTGAGGTCCGCGAGCAGCACGTACAACTCGTTGTCGCGCGCGCGGGCGATGGCGCGCACGATCTCGCCCGCGAGCACCTCGACCTTGCGCGGGCACCGGAACCGGTACTTGCCGCTGTCGTCGTAGAGCGGCATGGGCACACGCAGTTGGTGGTGCGTCAGGAACGCGCCGAGGCGCTTGCCGAACTCTTCGTCGTCGTGAACGTACCGCTCGATGCCCTCCGGCCCGGTACCGTCTTGCATCGCGAACAACTGCGCGAGCTGTTTGCGCTTGATGAGGTCCGCGCGGCGCGCCCCGAACCAGCCGCGAATGCCGTAAATGAGCCAGAAGAACCCGGCAATCACCGACGGCAGGATGAGCAGGCCGAACCACACGATCGCGAACAGCGTGAGCCGCGGGTACAACGAGATGCCCCGGTTGCGCAGGATCTGCACCGCGACTTCGAGCGTGCCGCCGAGCCACGACGCGTAGACCTTCCGCAGCCACGCGGGCAGCGGCGCGCTGTCGGGGTCCAGCACCCCGGCGATGAACACCGCCAGCAGGCACGGCGGGAACACGACGAAGAACAGAACGATCCAGCCCCACCACTTGTCGAGGAGCGGGACCCACGAGCGGCTCAGCGGCACCGAGTTGCTCGACCGCTTCATCACTTCCGGGTACAGTTCGTGCGCCAGCGGGTGCGCGCGCCCGACGAGCGCGTCGAGCGGCACCCCGTGCGTGCCCGGTTGCAGCGCCGACACCTCCGCGAGCTGCCGCAGCACCTGAATCATGTGCGTCTGCGTGCGTGCGGTCTTCGAGCGGGTCGCGCCCTCGTCGTCGAACGTGGTCAGGCCCACGAGGTCGCGGTTAGCGGCGCTCGCTTGCGCTACCACCGCGGCGATGCCGGCCATGCGGGTGAGGAGCGTGTTCCCCGGCGGCCCCAAGCGGACGCCGTCGCACGTGTCGAGGAACAGCACGCACCGCACGGGCACGTCGTTCTCGAACTCCTTGGTGATGAGCTTGTCCTTGCGAGCGGACGCCTTCCACGCGATCATCTTCGGTGGGTCGCCGGGGCGGTAGTCGCGCAGGTCCAGCAGTTCGTCGCCGCTGCCGGGGCGGCGCAGGCGGTGGATGCCGGGCGGCGGCAGGTTGTTGAACCGCTTGTTCGCGCGCTGCCGGCCCTCGTCGTTCACGAGCGGCGGCAGCACGAGGAACTCGACCGGGTCGCGGAGGAACACGCGGCGGTAGAAGAAGCCGTTCAGGTCCGCGACGCGCACCTTCACGCCCTCGAACCGCAGCACGCCCGGGGCCGGGCACCGCAGCGTGTACGTCACGTCGCACGGCTCGCCGGAGCGCAGCGCGGCCACGCGCTCGGGGTCGCCTTCGAGCACGTCCGCGGCCGCGGGGAGCCGGTCCTCGACCACCGCGTACTCGACCGTGACGAGGCCGTTGTGCTGAACCCGCACCCGCACCTCGAACGGGCTACCGGCCCACAGCATCGGGGTGGGCCGGCCGCCTTGCAGCACCCACCGGCGCACGCGCAACCGCGCGACCGCCGCGTTCGATTTCGTTTGGAACAGCACCCACTCGTAGACGAACCACACGAGCAGCGTGGCGGCGAGCAGCGCGGGCACGACCGTGAAATACGGGATCCAGAACGCCCCGATGGCGAGCAGCGCCAGCACGACGATCAGGAACCACCAGCCGCGCGTTGTAAGCATCGGGGGGATAGTTGAGTGTTGATAGTTGAGTGTTGATAGTTGAGCGTTCGGGTTCGGCTCTTACCCCGAAGGGGTTGAATCTCGCAGCACAGGGGGCGCGCAGCGCACCCTGTGAACGCCGACACAACCACCAGACACAACTCACACCGTCTCCAGCACCTGCACCGCGTCGAGAATTTCGCGCACGATGTCGGCGGTCGCCTTGCCTTCGATTTCCGCTTCGGGGCGCAGGATCAGGCGGTGCCCCAGCACGGCGTAGGAGACGGCTTGCACGTCTTCGTGCGTGAAGAAGTGCCGGCCTTCCAGTACCGCTCGCGCGCGCGCGCAGCGGAGCAAGTTCAGGGCGGCCCGCGGGCTGGCCCCGAGCGCCACGTCCGGGTGCTTGCGGCTCTCCGCGGCCAAGTTGCAGATGTACTCGTAGAGCGAATCCGCCCCGTACACCCCCGGCAGTTTGCGTTGCAACCCGAGGATCGTTTGCGGCGAGAACATCACGTCCACTTCCGCGACCGGCTTGCTGTAGAGCTTCAGCAGGTTCACTTCGTGGTTGAAGCCGGGGTAGCCCATCTCGATGCGCAACAGGAACCGGTCCAACTGCGCCTCGGGCAGCCGGTACACGCCCTCTTGCTCCACCGGGTTCTGCGTGGCGAGGACGAGGAACGGCAGTTCGAGCGGGATCGATTCGCCGTCCACCGTCACCTGATACTCTTGCATCGCTTCGAGCAGCGCCGATTGCGTCTTCGCGGGCGCGCGGTTGATTTCGTCCGCGAGCAGCACCTGCGTGAAGATCGGGCCCTTGCGGAGCACGAAGTCGTTCTTGTTGCGGTCGAAGACCGACGTACCGGTCACGTCCGAGGGCAGCAGGTCCGGCGTGAACTGCACGCGCTGGTACTGACAGCCCAAGAGGCGCGAGAACACTTTGGAGAGCGTCGTTTTGGCGACCCCGGGCACGCCCTCGAGCAGCACGTGACCGCCGGCCAGCAGCGCGATGAGCAGTTGCTTCGTCACGTCTTCCGCGCCGACGACGACGCGGGCCACTTCCGCGATCACCTTCTGGCCGAGCTGTTTGGCTTCTTGAGCGAGTTCGTGCGCCGCGGCACGGGCGTCGGCCGGGGCCGGCGGCTGGGACGGGTTCGAAGTGTGGGCCAAACTCATGCCGGTCTCCGGTCGCTCGGCGGTGCCGAATCGTGTTGTTGGTTCACTCGCGCCGGCCCGCGGGGCCGGCCACAGAACGGTACTGGCTATTCGGGCAGAACGAACTTCCATTTGCCGTCGGCGTGCGCTTGGCGCAGGCGGTCGAAGTACGGTTCGATCTCGAACCAGCGCTGCGCGGTGAGCGGCATCGGCGGGCCGAACGCGATGCGCCACATGTCGCGCACGGCTTGGCGCAGCGAGTCCGGGCGGCGCACGGAGTCGGTCACCCACACGCGCGGGATGCGCGGGCCGGCGTCCGGGGGCGCGCCAACGGAGAGGAAGAACTCGCGCATCAGGTGGCTGACCGGGTCGAACACGTTGTTGCGGCGCATCAGCTCGCGGCGGCGGCGGTCGAACACGCCGGTCGGCCCGGTGCTGGCCGCGCCGGCCCCGGTCGTCGGCGGGTGCGGCACGTCGGTCGGGTGCTTCGCGACCGTCGTCCGGCTGAGCATGATGAGCAGCAGCCGCGCCGAGAGGAACACGAGCAACACCGTGATCAGTTGGCCGAACCGCGAGCGCTCCTTCGGGGTGCCCGGCGCGCCCATCCCGAACTTGTGGACGAGGTCTTTGCGCTGGATGTCGTCGAGCTTGTCGTCGATCAACTTCACCAGTTTGTCTTGGTTCTTGCCGAGCAGCTTGCCGACGTTCGGCATCTTGTTCGGGTCGGGGGGCGGCGCTTTCGGGGTGAGGGCGTCGCGCAGCGAGTCGAAGTCTTCGATCACGCGGCCGTTCTCGACGAACAGGCACCGGGCGCGGCCCTCCGGGCCTTTCAGGTACTTCGCCACGCGCTCCGCGAAGGCGAAGTTGTCGGTGCCCGCTTCGAGCATCATTTGGTTGATGAACACGCTCGGGTCGGAGAGCGCGACGAACGCGAACGCGGGATCGCCGGCGTTGTTCGGCGTGCCGTCGCCGCCGACCGCGAGTAGCGGCGGTTGCGCGGCCGGTGCCGCGAACCCGACGCGCGCCGAGCGCGGGAACCGGGCCAGCGGGTACATGTACTCGCCCGAGGGCAGGTTCACGTTGAAGCGCAGGTCGCTCGGCCCGTTGGTGGCGACTTGGCGCAGCCCGCGGAACAGGCCGAATACCGGGCCGGGGTTTTCGATGCGGGGGCGGAACTCTTCCGGCGAGAGCGGGACCGCGAACGGGCAGTTCGCGCGCCGGTCGAACGCGTCCTGCTCCGCGGCCGTCACGTCCGCGCCGCTCACGAACCCGACGCGCTGGCCCGCGTTGCGACTGGCGTAGAGATTCGTGGCCGCGTCGGTGGCGAGGAGCGCCGCCCCGTTTTTCAGCACCGTGTCGCGGGCCGCCCGCTGCGGGTCGAAGTTGTCCATCTGGCCGCTGCCGAGAACGATCACCACCATCGAACTGTCGGTCTGGATGCGCCCGTCGAAGAAGGTGGTGAGTTCGTTCCGCTTGATCGGCTTGAAGCCCTCGCGCGCGAGAACGGCCCGAAAGATGTCGGTGCCGCCGGCCGCGAACACCTGCTGCCCCGGCGGTTGCAGGGGCACCGGTTGGACGAACGGTTGCGCGCGGGCGCCCGCGCCGCTCGCCAGCAGCAGCACCCCCGCAAACAACAGGCAGGCCCACACGCGCCGGGTCATGCTTCGTCCATCCCCGCGAGGTCGCACACCAGCCGCCGCGCTTCCACCAACTCGGCCCGCGTCAGCGGTTCGTCGAGCGGCGCGTAGCGGGCCAGTTCGTACAGTCGGGCCAGTTTCACCGCGGTCTCGCCCTGCGTTTGGGCCAGCACCGTGAGTTCGTCGGCGATGGTGGAGTGCGTCCACGTCTTCGCACCCGGCCCGCAGATGAGGACGCTCAGGTACTCGAACGCGCGCACCACGTCCTCGCGCGAGTTGATGGCGCGCGGGTCCAGCGGCCACCCGCCGACGCCCCCGGCGACGAGCGGCCCGGCCTTGCGCGGTACGAAGATCAGGTCGCGCTTCCACCACACCACCGCCAGCGCGATCGCCACCAGAATGGCGACGACGAGCCACACCGGGACCGAGAAGCCGCCGAAGTTGAACCCGCTCCCGCCGCCCCAATTCCACCGCGGCGCGCGGGGCGCGTTCCAGTTCACGTTCGGCGCGTTGTTCCCGAGGTTCCAGTCCGGCCCTTTCCAGTTCCAGTTGAAGTCCAAATCGAGTTTGGGCCAGTCCCAACCGTCGAGGTCTTTGAACAGGTCTTTCAGGTCGTTGGCGTCGTTTTCCTTGAAGAAATCGAACAGGTTCTTGCCGTCATCGCCGGCGAAGGCGTTCATCACGTCCGGGTCGTTCAGCAGGTCGAGAATCGCCCGCTTCACTTCGGGCGAGTCGTCGAGCGGGCCGACGTTCTTCTCCCACAGCGCCTTCGCGGCTTCGGCGGCCTTTTGCTTGGCGAGTTGCTCCCCGTTGTTGTTCTTCGCGTTGCCGAACGGGTTGTTCGGATCGAACGGGGGCGGTTGCGGCGGATCGAACGGCGGCGGCGGCGGTTGCACCTTCGGATCGAACGGCGGGAACTTCGGCGGATCGACCGGGTTCACCTTCGGCGGGTTCACCGGATCGACGGGATCGACCGGGTTCACCTTCGGCGGAACCTTGAACGGATCGTTCCCGAACAGCTTCTTGAGCCGTTCGATGTCGTCCGGGTTCAACTTGGGCGGCGCGCCGTTGTTATTGGGGAACTGGTTCTGTTGCTTCTGGGCGAGGTCCTTGAGCCGGTCCATCAGCTCTTTGTTGTTCAGCAGGTTTTTGATCGCCTCGTCCACTTCTTTCTGGTTGAGGTTCTTCTGCTTCGCCATCTGTTGGCGCAACAGGTTTTCCAGTTCCGGGTTCTTCTCGCCGTTCTGGAAGTGCTGTTTGAGGAACTCGCGGATCTGATCGGGCGTGAGTTGCCCGGTCCAGATGGTGTGCTTGCCGACGTTCGGGTCGTTGGGCTGAACGCGGATCGGTTGCGCGCCGGCCCGCGGGCACAGCGCGAGGGCGGCGACGAAAAACGCGAGAGCGAGAACGAACCCGCGACGACCGGCAGACATGGCACGGCCCCCGAACCGGAGAGTGGACACTCGCTATTGTGCCGGAACGGCACCCGCGAAGCAAGCAGAAGCCCGAACCCGCGTTGCGCCGCGGTCAGAACGTCACGCGGTCCCCGAACCGCGCGCGGAGCACTTTTTTCGTCGCGGGCGAGCAGGTGCCGCCCATGCGCAATTGCTCGAGCGCGGCGAGGTGCGGCGCCGCGGCCAACAGTTTCGCCTCTTTCGCACCGACGGCGTTGCTCCCGAGCGCGAGCGCCCGCAGTCCGCTCAGGTGTGACGATTCGGCCAGTGCCTTTATTCCCTCTGCGCCGATACCACAACTGAACAGATCGAGCGCGCGGAGGCTCGCCGCCCGCGGCGACTCGGCTAGCGCTTTCGCGCCGCCGTCGCCGATCGGGTTGTCCCACAACACCAGTTCGCTCAGTGAACCGAAACATTCACTCTCGACCAGCGCGCGAATCCCGGGCGCGCCGATGTCGTTGGAGTTGAGTTCGAGTTTGCGGAAGTTCGGCCCGGCGAGCCGCGCGAATTGTGCGAGCCCGTCGTTCCCCAACCCGCAGCGCAGCAAGTTCACGTCTTCGAGTGTGTGCCAGAACGCGCCCCGCGCCAGTCGCGGGACGATCTCCATATTGGGGTGAACCGCCGCGTACAGCTTGCGCAGCCGCGCGAGCGCCGGGGCCGCGGCGAGGGCGTCCAACCCGTCCGCGCCGTAGAAGTTCGGGTTGCGGCTGGAGAGGCTCAGTTCGCACAACCCGCTGAACGCGGGACCGGCGAACAGCTTCGCGATCGTTTCCGCGGTCGAAGCGGGCGCGAGTACAAAGCGTTTCAATTTGGGGAACCGGTTCGCTTTCGCGATGCGCTCGGCCGTATCTGGCGAGAACCCGCCGCCGTACGGGACGAGTTCTTCCAGTTCGCCGAAGTGTTCGGCGTCCGCGAGCGCGTTCCACGAGGTCGGCGGTTGGTCGTACGCGGAAAAGCTGATCTTGCGCAGCCGCGCGGCCCACGGCGCGGCGCACACGCGGTACACGATGTCGGTGTCGGTGTTGCGGAACTCGACGCTGGTGATCGGTGCGAGTCGGAGCACGCGCTCCATCACACCCAAGAGCGGCCCGGCGTCGGCGTAAATCTGGTGCGGGAACCCGCGGCGCATCTGCGGGTAGCCCTTCGTGCCGCGCAAGATGGTCTTGCGGCCGAACAACTCCGGGTACCACCCGCTCGCGTACTTGGCGAACAGCGCCGCGGGCGCTTTCTGCGCGGCGGCGCGCTGTGCCGACCAGCGCCGTTCGGGAAAGTCGCGCGCGAGCGCGATTTCGAGCCGGATGTATTCGGCGCGCGCCGTGTTGCTGTCGCCCCCCTGCTCGTCGAGCCAATCGGCGTACATGAGCCGCGGCGTGTCTTCTTCGGTGTGCGCGAAGATCGCCGCCAGCAGTTCGCTTTCGGTAGACACAGCGCGAGGCCCTCACTCGCCCTCTTTGAACTCCTCATAAACGTACACTGTGCCGGGCCACTCCGCGAACGCGGAATCGATGAGCGCGCGCACCTTCTTCCAACTCAGCCCGCCGTAACCGGCCGCGATGCGCGGCATGGCGACGCTGCGAATGCCACTTTCGTCGGCCGCGGCGCGCAGCGCCTTTAGCGCCGCTTCCACGACCGGGTAGGTCGCGCCGCGCCCCGGGCGCGGTTGCGTGCCGAGGTTGAACACCGCCTGCGCGCCCGGTTCGCGCCACAGGAAGACGCTCCCGAGGTCGAACTCTTTGGGCTTCGCGCGGCACCGGCGGCGGAACTCCGCGAACATCGCCGGGTAGCGCTCGCGGAACCCGACCGCGACGCCCGCGCCCATCGACCCGGCGCAGTTGCACCCGTGCGCGAGCGCCTCCGCGCCGACGCGATTCACGAACACGTCACCGGTCACATATTGGACGGGCATGAGCGCTCCTCAGTGTGAAAAACTGTAGGAGGATACGCGCGCCACACGCGCGCCGCGATGTCCGTAGAGTCAGGAAAGTGGAACGAACCAGCGCCACGCAAGGCCGTCCGGCAACTCCGGGTCCGCGGCGCACTCCAAGTGAACGATCCGCCGGTGCGCCGGTTCGGTGGCGTGCCCGCTCGCGTGCGTGAGCAGCGGGCGCATCAGCAACACGCGGCCCGCGGCGCACGTCAGCGTCTCGGCTTCGGCGCGCGGGTCGGCGCTCTGCGCGTACGCGCGGTGCGAACCGGGGATCACCCGCAGCGGGCCGTTGGTTTCGGTCATCGCGTCGAGGTGGATTCGCGCCGTCAGCATCCGGTCCAACACCGATTGCGGCGCGACGACGTGCGGCACGCCGGCTTTGTTCGTGGGCTTCGTGAACCGCGCACTCGGGACGTGTTCGCGCACCGCGAGCGAGAAGTCTTTGTGCCACGGCAGCGCCCACGAGCGCCCCGGCGGTTTGTCGAAGCAGAGGCCGCGAACGACACCGGCGCGCGGCCCGAGCACGCTGAGGAGCGCGGCGCGCACCGGCGCGAGCAGTTCGAGCGCCGCGGGCCACAGATCGAGGACGTTTCGCGCGCCGTAGTCGCCGAGTAGCGCTTTGTCGGAAGTGTTCGCCGCGCACACGTCGGCCCATTGCGAAAGGGCCGCGGCGAGTGCGCTCGCGGGGAGCGCCGCGGGGTGGAAGGCGCAGCCCCGCGCGTCGAGTTCGTCGCGCCACGTCATGGCATTAGGCCAGTTCCCGCTCGCCGGCGGTGCGCCGCAGCTTGTGCTCGAGGCTCGCGGAAATGAAGTCGCGGAACAGCGGGTGCGCCTTCGTCGGCTTCGAGAGGAACTCCGGGTGCGCTTGGACCGCAACGAACCACGGGTGGTTCGGCAGCTCGATCGCTTCCACCAAGTCGCCGCTAGGGCTGGTGCCGCCGAACACGAACCCGGCCGCTTCGAGCCGCGCGCGGTAGGCGTTGTTCACTTCGTAGCGGTGCCGGTGCCGCTCGCTCACCACGTCGGCACCGTAGGCGGCGCGCGCCTTCGTACCGGGCTTCAGGTGGCACGGGTACGCGCCGAGCCGCTGCGTACCGCCCAAGTTCGTCACGCCGACCTGCTCTTCCAGCAGGCACACGACCGGGTGCGGGGCCTCCTTGTCGAACTCGGTGCTGTTCGCCCCCTCAAGGCCCGCGACGTTGCGCGCGAACTCGATGGTGGCGCACTGCAAGCCCAAGCAGATGCCGAAGAACGGCAGCCCGGTTTCGCGCGCGTGACGGATCGCGACGATCTTCCCTTCGACCCCGCGCCGGTCGAACCCGCCGGGCACGAGCAGGCCGTCGGCGGCGCGCAGGTCGTTCCACGCGGTCTCCTGTCGGTCCGCGTCCTTCGAGAGCAGGTCCTCGGAATCGACCCGGCACACGCGCACCTTGGCGTGGTTCGCGATGCCCGCGTGGTCGAGCGATTCGTACACGCTCTTGTAGGCGTCGCGGTGCTTCACGTACTTCCCGACGAACGCGATCGTGACCTCGTGCGCCGGGTGCCGCATCCGGTCCAGCATCGAGCGCCAGTCGGTGATGTCCAACGGCCGCGCGTGCGCGAGGCCCAACTTGGTGACGATCAGTTCGTCCAGCTTGTTGTCCGCGAGCGAGAGCGGCACTTCGTAAATGCTGAACTCTTTGTCCTTCTCTTCGATCACCGCGCTCCGCTCGACGTTGCAGAACAGCGCGATCTTCTTGCACTCGTCCTCGGGAATCTTGTGCTCGGTGCGGCAGATGAGCACGTCCGGCTGAATGCCGATCTCGCGCAGGTCGCGGACGCTGCGCTGCGTGGGTTTGGTCTTCAGTTCGCCCGCGGCCTTCAAGAACGGCACGAGCGTGAGGTGAACGAAGAGGCAGTTGTGCTTGCCCACGTCGAGCGCGTATTGGCGAATCGCCTCGTAGTACGGCATGCCCTCGATGTCGCCGACGGTCCCGCCGATCTCGGTGATGACGACGTCCACGTCGTCGGCCACCATGGCGTGAATGCAGTTCTTGATTTCGTCCGTGACGTGCGGGATCACCTGCACGGTCTTGCCGCGGTAGTCGCCGCGCCGCTCCTTCTCGATCACGGAGAGGTAAATCTTCCCCGTGGTCATGTTGCACTTCTTGTTCAGCGTCGCGTGCGTGAACCGCTCGTAGTGGCCGAGGTCGAGGTCGGTTTCGGTGCCGTCGTCGAGCACGTACACTTCGCCGTGCTGGAACGGCGACATCGTACCGGGGTCCACGTTCAAATACGGGTCGAGCTTCTGCATCCGCACGCGGAGGCCGCGCTGCTCGAGGAGCATCCCGATCGACGCGGACGTGAGACCCTTGCCGAGCGAACTGACCACACCGCCGGTAACGAAGATGTGCTTTGCCATGTGCGAACCGGTCCTTGCGTTGGGCTGTGCGTTCAACAGCCTCACTATATCGCCCGGTGCGGGGCGCTCCAATCACCGTAGCTTGCCGCGCCCCGCGAACGGCCCTTACGCGGCCCGGCGCGACGCGCCTTCGCGGTACGCACGCACAAAATCGGCGTAATCGGCCGGCGTGTCGACGCCGCGGTGCGCGCGCGGCACCACCCCGACGCCGATGGTGCCGCCGGTTCCCAGTACGCGGAGCTGCTCGAGCTTTTCGCTCTCCTCGAGCGGGTGCGGTTCGGTGCCCGCGATCTTCAGGAGGAAATCCTTGCGGTAGGCGTACACGCCGAGGTGCTGCAAGAACCGCGGGGGCGTCGCGGCGAAATCCGGCGCGCCGTCGCGCACCATCGGGATCGGCGACCGCGAGAAGTACAGCGCGCGCCCGCGGTCGTCGCACACCACCTTCACCACGTTCGGGCTGCGGTAGTTCTCTTCGGCCGTGATCGGCACCGCGAGTGTCGCCATGTCCGTGCCGGGAACGGCCATCAGGTCGGCGAGCGCGTCGAGCGCCGCAGGTTCGATCAGCGGTTCGTCGCCCTGCACGTTCAGCACCACATCGACCGCGAGCCGCGCCGCCACCTCCGCGACGCGGTCCGTACCGCTCGCGTGGTCCGCGCGGGTCATTTCGGCCCACCCGCCGAACTCGCGCACCGCGTCGCAGATGCGCGAATCGTCGGTCGCCACGATGACGGCCGAGGCGCACCGCGCGCGCGAGGCCTGCTCGTAAACGTGCTGCACGAGGTACTTGCCCGTGTCGCGCAACAGCGGCTTCCCGGGCAACCGCGACGACGCGAACCGAGCCGGGATGACGATGGCGACGCGCATGGCCCAACCTCCGTGTCGGGGAGCAAAGCGCGGATTAGACCCGCGGCGCGCGTGGCGAATCAAGACGAACCGCGGCGCGCGCGAAGGGCGGCATTGACGCGCACCGGCGGGTTGGGTAAATCGCGTACCCGCGCGAATCGGACTCGCGGCCCGCTCACTCACGGACGAGCACCCATGCGCCTCGGCGTCGTTACCCCGCTCGCCAACGAAGAAGACTGCATCCACGAACTGCTCGACCGCACCCTCGCGCAACTGGGGCCGGACGACCGCATGTTCTGCGTGCTCGACAATGTTTCCAAGGACCGCACGCGGGAGCTGATCCTCGCGCGCGCCGAAACGGAGCCGCGCGTCGCGCTCGTGTGGGCACCGGAGAACCGGTGCGTGGTGGACGCCTACTTCCGCGGGTACCGCGCGGCGCTCGCCGCGGGCGCGAAGTGGGTGCTCGAAATGGACGGCGGCCTGAGCCACCAGCCGGAAGAGATTCCGCTGTTCGTGCGCGAGATGGAAAAGGGGTTCGAATACGTCGGCGGGTGCCGGTTCATGACCCGCGAGGGCTACACCGGCCCGTGGTCGCGGTACCTCATCAGCCGCGGCGGGGGCGCACTTGCGAACCTGCTCCTCGGCACGCACATGATCGACATGACCGGCGGCTTCGAGTGTTTCAGCCGCCGCGCGCTTGAGGCAGTGTTGGCGAAGGGGGTTCGCAGCCGCGCGCACTTCTTCCAAACCGAAATCAAGGTGCTGATGCACCAGTTCAAGTGGACCGAAGTGCCGATCCACTACAAGAACCCGAGCAAGAGCGTCGGCCAATCGAGCCTGAAGGAAGCGTTCCGCAACCTGTGGGTGCTGTTCCGCGAGCGCCGCTTCTCCGCGCTCAAGCCGGCCCCGGTCGCGCCGCCGCAACCCGCGAGCGCGCCCGCCGCGCCCGCCGCGCCCGCCGCGACCAACACGAAGTTGGTGAGCGTCGTCACGACCATTCAAGAGCCGACCGCGTGCGTGAAGAAACTCGGCGCGGCGCTCGCGGCCGTCGGTTCCGAACTCATCGCGATCGGCGATAAGAAGGGGCCGGCCAAGTTCGAGCAAGAGGGCGCAACGTTCGTGCCGCTGAGCGCGCAGCAGAAGCTGCCCTTTCGGATGGCGCAGTCGCTGCCGGTCGGGCACTACGCGCGCAAGAACCTCGGGTACTTGCTCGCGGTGGAGCGCGGGGCGGAGTGCATCTACGAAACCGACGACGACAACGCGCCGAACGCGCACTGGAAGCCGCGCGCGGTGACGACTCGCGCCCAAGCCGCCGCGCCGCGCGTGTGGATGAACGTGTACCGCGCGTTCAGCAAAGAGAACATCTGGCCCCGGGGGCTGCCGCTCGACCAAATCACGAAGCCGCTCGCGGGTGCGCACGACCCGCACGCGCCGGAGCGCGAGTTCTACTGCCCGATTCAGCAGGGCTTGGCCGACAACGCCCCGGACGTGGACGCGGTGTGGCGGCTCGTGCTCGACCGCCCGTTCACCTTCGACCGCGGGCCGAGCGTGTGGCTCCCGCCGGGCACGTGGTGCCCGTTCAACAGCCAAACGACGTGGTGGTGGCCGGAAGTGTACCCGCTGCTGTACCTGCCGAGCTACTGCTCGTTCCGCATGACCGACATTTGGCGCAGCTTCGTCGCGCAGCGGTGCCTGTGGGAGTTGGGCCACGGCCTCGTGTTCCACGCGGCGGAAGCGGACCAAGACCGCAACGCGCACAACCTCGTGCGCGACTTCAAAGACGAAATCCCCGGGTACACGCAGAACGACGGGATCGTCGCGAAGCTCACCGAAACGTCGCTGAAGCCGGGCGTCGGCGCGGTCGCGGACAACTTGGTGCGGTGCTACGAAGCGCTCACGGCCGCGGGCTACTTCCCCGCGACCGAACTGCCACTGGTGCGCGACTGGGTGGCGGACCTCGCCACCGTGACGGCCGGCGCGCGAGCCGGCACGGCGCGGGCCGCCTAAGACCCTTGGACCGCACCATTGGAACCGCGTAGCCCCAGTATCTGCGAAGCGCCCCTCACCCGCTCGCTTCGCTCGCTGCCCTCTCCCCGCTGGCGCGGGGCGAGGGCGTTGTGCGCCGCGCACCACTTTCGCAACACGCGCGTTGAGGCTCCACGACGAACACGGGGCGCCCTGCCTTCACCCCGCGCCAGCGGGGAGAGGGTGGCGGCGCTTCGCCGCCGGGTGAGAGGCGCTAGGCGCAGATTAGAGCGTTGCGCTGCTCACTCCTGTTGTCCAGCAGTTCTCAACATGGGAGCGCCACTCGCATGACGCTTCCAAGATCGGCACTGACCGCCTTCGCGCTCGCGTTCGTCGCCTTCGGCACGGTGCAGGTCGCGCACAACGCGCACCTGTTCCGCACCGCCGTTCACGAGCACTCCGACTACGCCGCGAATTCGCTCCTCGTGCTGCAAGCGAAGCGCGGCGAACTGCTGCACGGGCACTACTCGCGCATGGGGTTCTACCACCCCGGGCCGGCGGCGCTGTACTGGTTCGCCGGCTTCGAGTTGGTACTGCACGACGCACTCGGCGCGGTGCCGGCCCCGCACAACGCGCACATGATCGGGCACCTGCTTTTGAACGGAGTGCTGCTCGCGGTGTGCGTCGCGGTGCTGTGGCGCACCTTCGGCAGCGTGCCCGCGCTCGCCGCTACGACCGCGGTGTTCGCCCACCTGTCGCTTTCCGGCGCGCTCGCGTCGCACTGGTTCGCACACCTGTTCATCATGGCCTACCTGCCCTTCCAACTGGCGGCAGCGAGTGTCGCGGCCGGGCGCGTTTCGCATTTAGGTTGGCTCGCGCTCACCGCAAGTTTCTGCGTTCACGTTCACGCGTCGCTGGTCGCGTTCGTAGTGCCGATCTCGCTCTACGCGCTCGTGCGTGTGTGTTGGCGCGCCGCTCCAACGGCCCGTGCGAAGCGCGCGTGGGGCGCGTTCTTCGCGGTCGTCGCGGTGTTCGTGCTGCCCATCGCGCTGCACGCCGCCCTGCACTACCCCGGCGAAATCAAGCGGTACTTCGATTTCCAACAGCAGGCGAAAGAGAAGCCGCCACCGGGCACGGCACTCGAAGCCGCGCGCTTCGTGCTGCGGGCGCTCACCGACGACTCGCGGTTCGCCGGGCCGCTCGCCGCGGGCGTTGGGCTCGCGGCGCTGGCGTGCGCGCTCACGTTCCCGGCGCGCGGGCGCGGCTTCGCGCGACAACTGCTCGTCGTCACGCTCCTGACCACCGGCGCGATGGCCTACTACACGCGCCGCGGGATCGACGGCTATTCCGACGAGTGCTTGTACCTCGGCTACTTCTACAGTTCCGTGCTGATCGTCTGGCTCGCTCTCATCGCCGCGCGAGTCGCCCTCGCGCTGCGGACGGTTCCCGGTGTCGCGCTTGCGTGCGGCGGAACCGCGCTCGCGTTCGCACTCACCGGCACGTTCACCGTCGCGTACCGCGGGGAGAGCGACCTCGCGCGCGCCGCGGACACAATCGCGGCCGACCCGCGCTGGGAGCACGGGCCGCCACTGTTCACCGCGCACGGCGACGGCTGGAAGGTCGCCACCGGGTTGCTGCTCGAACTGGAGCGCCGCGGGAAGCGGCCCGCGCTCATCGACCGCGCGCAAGCGCTGCTCTTCACGAGCGCGTTCGATCCGCACGAACCGCCCGGTCGCGTGTGGCAGATCGATTGCGCGCCCGAGGCTCCGCACGGCGCGCCGGTGCTCGCAGAATTCGCCCCGGCCGAAGGCGGGCGCGCGCGCGAAATCGGAACCCGCGTGCCGCTCGGCACGCCGTTTCGCCTCTCGGCGCGGGGCCGCGCGCCGGGGCTGAAGCCGTTCACGGGCTGGCACCGCTTCGGGGAAGACGAGCGGCTCCTGCCGGTCGCGCCGCGGGCGGTGCTGCTGCTCGACGTGGAGCCGACCGGCGCGCCGCGCGTGCGGTTGGAACTGGACGCCGAAACGTGCGCGCCCGGGCGCACCAGTGCCGGGCAGCGGGTGCGCGTGCGCGCGAACGGGACCGAGGTCGGCGAGGTCGCGTTCCCGGACCCCGGGGGCGGTTCGCGCGCCGTCGAGTTTCCCCGCGCGCTGCTCCGCGCGCCCGGGCCGACCGTGATCGAGTTCGAGTTCCCGGACGCGCACAAGTACCGCAGCGCGCGCGCCCCCGGCTCGGCCGACGTGAATTCGGTGGTGTTCACCCGTATTGCCCTTACTCCGGTGCCCTGAGATGCAGACCGAACCGCTCCCGCGCCCGCGCGTGTGGAAGGGCTTGTGCGCCGACGCGGCGCTGCTCCTCGTGGTGGCCGCGCTCGGCTGGAAAGCGGTGGCCGGCGGGGCGGCGCTCGCCGAGTTGGACCTCGGCGACGAAGGCTCGTGCCTCATCGCTGCGGCGCGGGTGCCCGAAACCGGGCTGCCGAGCGTGGAGTTCTCCCCGCTGTACATCGTTCTGATGCGGGCGCACGTCCTGCTCGGCGCGCCGGCGGAGGAGATCCCCTTTCGCACGTGGGCGTGCCTCGCGGTGGCGCTGCCGTGCTGCGTGTTCGTGCTGGCGCGGGCGCTCGGCGCGGGCCGGTTCGCGGCGGTCGCGGTCGCCGGTTTTATCCCCGCGACCGCGTTCATCGACATCTGGCCGTACTCGCCGTACCTCACGGCCTGCGTGGTCGCACTGGGCACCGCACTCGCCGCGCGGCTCCCGCGGCCGACCGGCATCGCGGTGCTCGGGCTCACCATGCTCGTTGCGAGCTACACGCGCCCGGAACTGCTGTACGCGACGTTCGGCGTCGCCGGTCTCGCCGCGCCGCTCGCCGCGTACGGGTTGTGGGCGCCCGCGCGCCGCGCGAGTACCGTCGGCGCGCTGGCACTGTACGCGAGCGGAACGGCCGCGGTGGTCGCGGCGCTCGGCAGCCCGTTGCACCCCGGCGGGCGGCTCATCATCGCGTTCGGGCAGCACTACACGCAGAACCGCGCGACCGCGGAAGGCTGGGCCGGCGTGGGCTGGATCGAAGACTGGACGCACCGGTTCCGCGACGACTTCGGCGACGCGAAGAGCGTCGGCGCGGCGTTCCGCGCGAACCCGGACGCGGTGTTCTGGCACCTGTGGCGGAACGTGCGGCGGCTGCCGGAGTGCCTGACCGCGTGCGCGACGCCGCACGTCGAACTGACCCCGATGCGGCTCCCGCACGTGCACCCGGACGCGCCCGTCTTTCGGCCGTACACGCGCGGCGCCGCGCGCGCCGCCGTCGGCCTCGCGCTGGTGCTCGGTCTGTTCGGGGCCGCCCGCGGGCTGCGCCGCTGGTGGACCGGCGAACCGTCCGCGCTGCCGATCGGCGCGCTCGCGCTGTGCGTGCTGGTGCCGCCGATGCTCGCGGGCACCGTGCTGGTGTTCCCGCGGTTCCACTACATGATTCCGGTGCTCGCGGTCGCCGCGGCGCTCGCCGCCGCCGGGTTCCGCCACCTCGCGCCGAACGCGCGCCCCGGGGCGCGCGCGCTCGTCGCGCTCGTCGCGGTGCTGGCGCTCGTGGTGCCGAACCGCGCGCACGGGTGGTGCGTGCAGCAGTACCTGCTCGGCGGCACGGGCGGGCGCATCGCGTACCTGCCCACCGCGTCGCGCGACGCCGCGCGCACCGTTCGCGCGCTGAACCTCCGGGGCACGGTGCGGTTCCTCGACCTGACGACGATGCACCAGTTCTGCGCCGGGCACGGGCACGACGTGGTGAACGCGTTTTCGGCCCAACCCGGCGCGGGGTTCGAAGAGTTCGTGCGCGCGAACGACGTGGGCGTAATCGTAATCGACCTGGGGTTGGTCGCGTTCGGCCCGGTGTTGCGGAACACGCCCGAAGCGCGCGCGCTCGCCGCCGGCACCGAGAGCGCGCTGTTCCGCGTGTTCCCGGTCGAAGGGCACCCGCAGACGCGCGTCGCGGTGCGCCGCGACCTCCTTCCCCCAGAGGTGCAGCGATGAGCGCCGAACCCGAACGGCCGGACCCGCCGCGGTGGCGCGGCGCGGTCCTCGACGTGCTCGTCGCGCTCGTTGTGGCGGGCCTCGGCGCGAAGGCCGGGTACGGCGCGGCGCGCGCGCGCGACCTCGATTTGGCGGACGAAGGCTCGTACGCGATGTGCGCCGCCCGCGTGCCCGAGCACGGGCTGCCGGGGGTCGAAGGGTCCCCGCTGTACATCGCGTGGGAGTGCGCGCTGTTGGCCCTCGGCGCGCCGCTCGACGAACTGTCGCACGCGAGTTGGGCCGGCCTCGCGGTGCTGCTGCCGCTGGCGCTTCTCGCGCTGGCGCGGGCGCTCGGTGCGGGTCGGTGCGCGGCGCTCGCGGTCGCCGGGTTCGTACCCGCTACCACGCTCGTCGACGTGTGGCCGTACCCGCTGCACCTCGCGGCGTGCGTGCTCGCGCTCGGTACGGCGCTCGCGGCGCGGGTGCCCCGCGCGCTCGGCGGCGCGACACTCGGTCTCGCGCTGCTCGCCGCGACCTACGCGCGCCCGGAGTTCTGGTACTCGGTGCTGCTGTTCGTCCCACTCGCCGCCGTCGGCACCGTGGTCGCGCTGCGCCGCGGGCGGGCGCGGTCCGCGGCGCGCGCGGCCGGTGCGTTCGCTGTCGGCGCGGCGCTGCTGGTGCTCGCGTTCGGCAGCCCGGTGCCCACCGGCGCGCGCTCGATCGCCGCGTTCGGCCAGCACTACACCTTCAACCGGTTCCTCGCGGGCGAACCGATCGCCGCGCCGTGGCAAGAGTGGGAAGCGCACTTCCGCGCGGACTTCGGCCCCGCCGACGGCGTGGGCGCGGCGCTGCGGAACAACCCGCGCGCGTTCTTCTGGCACGTCCGGCAGAACGCGGCGCGCGTGCCCGCGGCGCTGGTGTCGGTCGCGATCCCCCGGTTGGACTTCACCTTCCTGAACGCCCCGCACGTTTGGATCGGACCGCCGCTGCCCGTCGCTCCGCACGCCGGCGAAGAGGCACTCGCCGCGCGCGTCGTCGCCGCCGTCGTGGCCCTCGGCCTGTTGGGGTTCGTGTTCGGGCTGCGGAACTGGCGGCGCGGCGCACCGGACGCGCGCCCGCTGCCCGTCGGAGCGCTCGCGCTGGTGCTGGTGGTCGCGCCGGCGGCGGCGGCTTCGCTACTGGTGTTCCCGCGGTTCCACTACGCGGTGCCCACGGTCGTGTTCTGCGCGGCACTCGCCGCCGCCGGGTTCCGGCACCTCCCGCTGCGCCGCCCGGCGCTTGGCGCGCGCGGCGAAGCGGTCGCGCTGCTGCTGATCGCAACGCTGTTGGGGTTCGTGGTGCCCAATCGTGCGAAGGGCGTGTGCGTGCAGGCCAAGTTCTGGAAGTCGGGCGGCGGGCAGAAAATGGTCACCCTGCCCACACTCGCGCGCGACGCGACGCGCGCGTTGCGCGCCTTAGGGCTGCCACCGGAAACGGCGGTGCTCGACCACACCGGCGGGCGCGAGTTCTTCGCCGGGTTCACGGGTCCGGTTCACGACCCGTTCGCGCTGCCGCCGGGCACGAACTTGCGCGAGTTCGTCACGCGGTCGAACGTCGGGGTCGTCGTCGTAGACGCGACGCTCGCCGGTAGCCCCGCGCTCAAAGACGACCCGGAGACGAAGGAACTGGCCGCGGGCCGCGAGACGGCGACGTTTCGCCTCGTACCGGCTACGAACCCGCCGGTGATGTGGCTCGCGGTGCGCCGCGACCTGTTCCCGTAGGGCGCGCCAACTCACGCGTACCCGTAGCGGCGGATCACGTCGCCCCACTCGGCTTCCACGCGCGCCTTCTGCTCCGGCTTCAGTTCGTACTTGTTGGTTTCGTAGTTCGAATTCTGCCGCAGGTACTCGTTCACCTTTGGGCGCGCCGCGTCGAAGCCGTCCAGTTCGAGCGCGGCGTACACGCGCGCCAACTCGCCGAGCGGGTCTTGCACCAGTTCCTCGTAGCGCAGCTCGTGGAACCGGCCGGGTTTGAACAGCGGCCGAGCCTCTTCGAGCCGGTCGTAAATGACGCGGAATTCGCGGAACACTTTGTCTTCGAGACCCGGCCACTCCGGGTTCTGAAGGCCGTGCAGCCGCGCCATCGACTTCCACAGGTTGACCGTGGACGGGAACACCACCCGCGGGTCGCGCACGATGTGAACGAACCGCGCGTCCGGGAACATCTCCATCAGCACCGGCACGCGGGCCGTGTGCGGCGGCGACTTCAGCACCAGTTGCTTCCCGGTGCGCACCGTCACTTCCTTCAGGAACCGCAGGAACACGCGCTTCCAGTTCTTCAACTCGCTCGGCGTGAGGCCGGACAAGTCGAGCGCGCCGGGGTGCATCGGCGGGCGCTGCGGGAACGCGAAATCCGTGTAGGTGCTCGGCAGGCCCATGAGCGCGAGAGCGAATTCGTCTTCTTGCGGGCGCTCCCAGCCGAACAGCATGTTGTCCATCGGGCGCTTCTCCGGCAGCATCCAGCGCATGTGGCGCTTGAAGAAGCGGTTCGTGAGCAGCGCGTGATTCGGGTTGAAGCAGTCCTGCATGTCCGGGAAGCCGAACCGCGGGTCGCGGATGAGCAGTTCGTGCAGCAGCGTGGTGCCGGTGCGCCAGTGCCCGATCACGAAGATCGGCGGCCCCTTCAGTTCGGTCTCGCGCACTTGCGAACCAAACCGCGCGTTCAGCATCCACCGCAGGCCGAGGTTCATCACCGAACTCGCACCGACGATCCCCGCGATGTACCAGTACCGCGGCCCGACCGCGTAGCCGTTCGCGCGCAGCATGCGCAGCCACGCGAACACGTCCATGCCCTCCCACACGCGCGGCGACCACTCGCGCTTGCGCGGCTTCGGCGGCGGCGGGTGAATGAGCGTCAGTTCGGGCTTCTCCGGCTTGGGCGCACCGGCGGGCGGCGCGGAAACGGCGACGGCCGCGTTCGAAGGCATCCGTGGTACTCCGGGGGCGCGGGCTTTCGCGCGTAGTGAAGTGAAATGGAAAAACGGCGCGGCGGCAACCGCCGATTGGCGGAAGCCGATTCACCGCGGAGACCGCAGAGGACGCAGAGCAGAGAGAGCAAGAAAGATGGAGAAGATGCGTTGAACGCGCGGGCGTCTGCACCCTGCCCTTGCTTCGGCTTCTCTGCGTCCTCTGCGGTCTCCGCGGTGAACACTCTGCATCTCTCCGCGATTGTTCGCCGGCGCGGTTCCGGGTAGATTCACTTCGTTCCGCGTTCGTCAGGAAGTCGCCGATGGCGAAAGCCAAGCCAGCACCGCCCGCGGCCAGCGCACCGGCCCCGCACGAACCCGCGGGTTATACCGTCGTCGCGCGCCGCTACCGACCGCAACAGTTCGCGGAACTCATCGGCCAAGAGCACGTCGCGGGGGCGCTTACCAACGCGCTGAACTCCGGCCGTATTGCTCACGCATACCTGTTTACCGGCGCGCGCGGTGTCGGGAAAACCAGTGCCGCGCGCATTTTGGCCAAAGCGCTCAACTGCCTCGCCGCCGACAAACCCACCGCGACCCCGTGCGACACGTGCGCGAGCTGCCTCGCGGTCACGGCCGGCGACGACGTGGACGTACTCGAAATCGACGGCGCGAGCAACAACAAGGTCGAAGAGGTGCGCGACCTGCGCGCCGGCGTCGGGTTCCGCCCGACGCGCGGCCGGTTCAAGATTTACATCATCGACGAAGTCCACATGCTCTCCACGTCGGCGTTCAACGCACTGCTGAAGACGCTGGAAGAGCCGCCGGAACACGTCAAGTTCATCCTCGCGACGACGGAAGTGCAGAAGATCCCGATCACGATCCTGTCGCGGTGCCAGCGGTTCGACTTCGCGCACGTCGGCCCGCTCAAGATTTTCGAGCAGTTGAAGCGCATCGCCGAGCGCGAAGGGCACAAGGCCGACGACGACGCGCTGAAACTCGTCGCGCGCCGCGCCGCCGGTTCGATGCGCGACTCGCAGTCGCTCTTGGATCAATTGCTCGCCTCGTGCGACGGGCACCTGACGGCCGCGCACGTCGCGCAAGTGCTCGGCACCGCGGGCGACGACCGCGTGTGCGAACTCGCGTCGGCGATTCTGGCGAACGACCCGAAAACCGCGCTCGACCTGATTTCACGGTGGGTGGATCAAGGGTTGCAGGTCGGCGAGTTGGTCGATCAACTCGTGGAGTACTGGCGCGCGCTGATGCTCGTGAACTGCGGCGGGCCGGGCGTTCGCGAACTCCCGGTGTCGCCGAACCAGATCGAAACCGTCGCGAAGCACGCAAGCGCGCTCGCGCTGGACGCGATACTCGGGGGGCTTGAAGTTCTGACCGCGACGAAGGGCCGCCTGAGGGGCAGCACCCACACGCAAGTGCTGCTAGAAATGGCGGTGGTGCGTCTCGCGCGGCTCAGCGAACTGCGTTCGGTCGCGGATTTGTTGCAAACTTTGTCTCAACCGGGGGCATTACAAGTAACAACAGCCGTAGCCCCGCGAGCGGCGGCGAACGCGACAGAGGGCGCAAAAAAAAACGCCCTAGCGCCGGCGAAAGCGACTGAAAGTGTCGCTAGTGAAACGACTTCTGCCACACTCGCGCTGACGGAAGCCACCCTGCGCGAGGTGTGGGAGCGGTTCACCGCTGTGGCGAGTGAAAAGTCACCGATTCTTGCAAATCATCTGCGCTTCGCAAGTTCGTATGCAATTTTCGGGCCAAATTCCCTAGCAATTCGGTTCCCGGTCGGATATAGTCAAGCTTACACCGCGTGCGTCGGCGAGTCTTCCGTGCAGCGGTTCCAAGATTTGCTCCGGCGCGTGACCGGGCAACCCGCGGTGATCCGCTTCGAGTTGGACCGCACCGCGACCGCGCCGGCCGAACCGCCGGCTCGAACCGCGAGTGCGCCACCGGCCGGCGACCGGAAGAAGTCGCTCGCCGCGCTGCCGCTTTTCAAGAAGGCGGCCGAAGCGCTCGGCGCGCAAGTGTGGCACGTGGACGAAGACTTCAACCCGGCCGCGGTGCCCCGACCGGCGCAGCCGGCAGCGCCCGCGGCCGACGCGGACACCACGACCGAACCGGGCACCGAAGAGGGCTAACGCGATGTTCAAAGAAATCGGCGCGCTCATGAGCCTCATGAGCAACAAGGGCAAGATTCAGGAAGAGATCGCGAAGTTCCAAGCACAGGTCGGCACCATCACCGCGGAGGCCGCGAGCGGCGGCGGGATGGTGACGGTGAAAGTGAACGGCAAGCTCGAAGTGCTGAGCGTGCGGCTGTCCGAAGAAGCCGCGAAGCTGAACGACCGCGAGATGCTCGAAGACCTCATCGCCTCCGCGGTGAACATGGCGCTCACGAAGGTGCGCGCGCAGCTCGCCGAGGAAAGCGCGAAGATGGCCGCGAACATCGGCCTGCCCCCCGGCATGCTCGGCGGCGGCATCCCGGGCCTCAGCTAAACCGTTTGGGGCCAGCGTGCGAGGGTACCAGAGCGCGAAAGAGCGGACGGGACCGTGCGCCGTTCTGCGAACTCTGACACCCCGAGACTCTCTCACCCTCACACTCTGGAACCGGTTGCAAGGAGTCGGCCGTGTCTGAACCGGCGGGCGTGATTCAGCAGTTGCTCGAACAGCTCACGAAGCTGCCGGGCATCGGGCCGAAGAGCGCGGAGCGCATCGCGCACTTTCTGCTGGCGGGCGACCGCCGCCACGCGGTCGAAATGGCGCGCGCACTCGATGCGGTCGCGGAGCGCGTGCGCGCGTGCCGCGAGTGCTTCAACCTGACCGATTCGGAACTGTGCCCGATTTGCAGCGACCCGAAGCGCGACGCGGGGTTGGTGTGTGTGGTGGAAACGCCGCGCGACGTGAACTCGTTCGAGCGCACGGGCAGCTACCGCGGGTTGTACCATGTGCTCGGCGGTCGGCTCGCCCCGCTCGACGGCATGGGGCCGGAGCGCCTGACGTTCGCGCCGCTCGTGGACCGCGTGCGGCGCGGCGGCGTCCGCGAAGTGATCTTGGCGACCAGCCCGACGCTCGAAGGCGACGGGACCGCGCTGTTCGCGCAAACGGCGCTCCAGCCCACCGGCGTAGCCGTCACGCGGTTGGCCCGCGGGTTACCGAGTGGCAGTTCGCTGGAGTTGGCGAACGCGCAAATGCTGGCGGACGCCCTAAACGGCCGCCGCACGTTTTGAAGCAGCGATTGTGTTCTTGTAGGTCGCGGTCGCGCGGCGCTTCGCCGCGAGGCCCGACGGCGAATCGCCCAGACGAGAATCGCTTGCGTTCTTTGCAAAGCGAAGCGCGCAAGCGTTTCCAAGAAAACTGGCTCGCCGTCGGGCCTCGCGGCGAAGCGCCGCGCGACCGCGACCTACAAGAGCGAACCGTCGCCGCACGTTTTGGTTCGCAGTTGGAAGCCCGTGTTCGTGTGAGGACGACGATGAGCGGTTTGGGCATGCGAATGGACGTCGTGATGCGGCCGGACCTCAAGCAGGTCTTGGCCCCGCGAATGATCCAGTCCATGGAAATCTTGCAACTGTCGGTGGCCGATCTGCAAGCGCGGATCACGGAGGCGCTGCAAGAGAACCCGTTTCTCGAACTGAAAGAGAAGCACGCCGAAACCGGTGAGGGCGAGACCGCGGAGTTCGACCCCAACAGTACGGCGCTCAAGCACGACGAAACCGGCGACCTCGAGTTCAACCGGCTCGACGAGCTGAACCGCGATTGGGACGACCACTTCAACGAAGAGCACCGCGTCAGCCGCGGCGCGCTCGAAGAGGCCGGCGACCGGAAGCTCGACGTGATGGCGAACATGCCGGACCGCCCGCCGTCGCTCCAAGAGCACCTCGCGGAGCAACTCGGCGAGTTGGAACTGGGGTCGGCGGAGCGCAAGCTCGCGCGGCACATCTGCACGTTCATCGACCGCACCGGGTACCTCGGGGCGCGGCTGAAGGTGCGCAAGGACACCAAGCCGCGCAAGGAGCCGGACCCCGAACCGGAACCGGGCGAGAAGCCCAAGAAAAAGAAGCCCAAAAAGCCCGACGACGAGAACGACACGGAACTGTTCAACGACGTGTTCCGGCAGGTGTCGCTCGCGGAGATCGCGGCGCTCTACGACGAACCGGTGACGGCCGAAGACGTCGAAGACACGCTCGTCTGCGTCGTCCAGAAGTTGGACCCGCCCGGCGTCGGCGCGCGCGACCTCAAAGAGTGCCTGTACCTGCAAGTGCCGCCGGACGACGAGCTGACCGAGGCCATGCGGACCGTCATCCGCGACCACCTCGAAGACGTTGCGTACAACCGGCTCCCGGTGATCCAGAAGGCGACGCACTACGACCTCGACACCATCCGCGAGGTGATCGCGGCGATCCAGCGCTTGGACCCGAAGCCCGGGCTGAAGTTCAGCGAGAGCGAAACGCGGTACGTGATGCCGGACGTGATCGTGGACCGCGCCGACAGCGGCGAGTACACCTACCGCCTGACCGACGAGTGGGTGCCGCGCATCCGCATCAGCAAGCGCGTCGTGGACCTGTGCAAGCGCCAAGACCTCGACGACAAGGTCAAGGAAGAGTTGCGCCAGCACCTGCAACAGGCCGACTGGCTCGTGAAGGCCGTCGAACAGCGGCGCAACACGCTGCTCAAGGTGACGAAGGCCATCATCGACCACCAGAAGATGTTCCTCGACTTCGGCCCGGAGCACATTCAGCCGCTGAAGATGCAGCAGATCGCGGACCAAGTGAAGGTTCACGTCACGACCGTGAGCCGGGCGGTGGACGACAAGTGGGTGCAGACGCCGCGCGGGGTGTTCCCGCTGAAGCGGTTCTTCGGCGGCGGGCGCGCGAACGACCAGACCGGCGAAGACGTCGCGTACGAGGTGATGAAGCAGAAGCTGTTGGAGTTGGTGTCCGGTGAAGACAAGGCCAGCCCGCTCAGCGACGAAGAGTTGGTGACGAAGCTGAACGAAGCCGGCTACCCGGTCGCCCGGCGCACGGTCACGAAGTACCGCAAGATGCTGAAGATCCCGTCCAGCCGTCAGCGCAAGGACTGGACTCAAAACAGCGCCTGAGCGGTCGAACACGAACGACGAAAGGAATTCGTCGCATGAGTTCTCCGTTCTGGAACGGCGCGCCGGTCTGCGTGCTCGGCGGCAACGGGTTCCTCGGGCGGAACCTCGTGCGCGCGCTTCTTGCTAAAGGCGCGCGCGTCGTCACGCTCTCGCTCCCCGGTCCCGTACTCGAACCGCACGCGCACCTCGACGCGCGCACCGGCGACGTTGCGGACCGCGCCGCGGTGCGGAACGCGTGCGCCGACGCGCGCGTCGTGTTCCTCGCTGCCGGGCCGGTGGGCGTCGGCGGGTCCCACGCGCGCGGAATGACGACTCACACGAGCGCCGTTTCCGTCGTCGCCGAGGCCGCGCCGCCCGGCGCGCGAATCGTACTCACGTCCAGCATCGTCGCGGTGGGAGCAACGCGCCGCGGCACGGTGCTGAACGAAGAGTCGCCGTTCCCGAACGCGAACCTGCGCGTGCAATACGTTCGAGCAAAGCGCGCCGCGGAAGAGGAAGCACTCGCGCGCGGCGCGGTCGTGGTGAACCCCGGCTACCTGTTCGGCCCGGACGATCCCGGGCCGTCGGTGATGGGCGAATTGTGCTTGCAGTTCTGGCGCGGGCGCGTCGCACTCCCGCCGCCGGGCGGCATCTCGTGCGCGGACGTGCGCGACGTGGCCGAAGGGCATTTGCTCGCGGCCGAACGCGGCGCGCCCGGTCGGCGGTACATCCTCAGCGGCGAGAACGTGCGCTTCACGGACCTGTTCGCGGCGCTCGCTCGGGCCGGGAAGTTGCGCCGCGCGGTGCTGCCGTCGTTCCGCCCGGCCGCGCCGGGGTGGGCGTACTGGTGCCTCGCGGCGGCGTCCGAACTCGGCGCGAAGTTGAGCGGCAAGAACCCGGTGCCGTCGTTCGAGTTCGTCCGCATGTTCCGGCTGTGCTGGTTCGTTTCGAGTGAGCGCGCGCGAACCGAATTGGGTCACGCGCCGCGCCCGCTCGCGGAGACGCTGCGCGACGCGTTCGAGTGGCACGCGGCCCGCACGCGCGTGGTGCCGCGCGGCCTGAACCGCGTCTGGCTGCGCCCGGCCGCGTGAGTGCGGTCTGGATTTGAACCCGACGCGTAAGCGAAGGTCGCAGGTTCAATTGGGAACCCAAAAGCAGCGCGCGTACAATCCTCTCATGCTCACTTCAGACGAACTCGCGGCGGGCGAAGCCGCGCTCAAGTTGGGTGGCGGCAAAAAGGCCATCGAGCGCCAGCACGAAAAGAACCGGCTCACGGCCCGCGAGCGCATCGCGAAGCTCCTCGACGCGGGCACCGAGCTGTTCGAACTCGGGTTGTGGGCCGCGTGGGGCATGTACGCGGAGCACGGCGGCGCGCCCTCGGCCGGCGTCGTCACCGGGATCGGCAGCGTCAGCGAGCGGCGCGCGATGATCGTGGCGAACGACGCCACCGTGAAGGCCGGCGCGTTCTTCCCGATGACGTGCAAGAAGGTGCTGCGCGCGCAGCGCATCGCCACTGAGAACCGGCTCCCGCTGATCTACCTCGTCGATTCCGCCGGCGTGTTCCTGCCGATGCAGGACGAAGTGTTCCCGGACGAAGACGACTTCGGCCGCATCTTCCGCAACAACGCGGTGATTTCGGCCGCGGGCATCCCGCAGTTCGCGGCGATCATGGGCAACTGCGTCGCGGGCGGCGGCTACCTGCCGGTGCTGTGCGACACGCTACTGATGACCGAGGGCAGCGGGCTGTACCTCGCGGGGCCGGCACTGGTGAAGGCCGCAATCGGTCAAGTGGTGGATTCCGAAACGCTCGGCGGCGCGCTGATGCACGCGAGCGTCAGCGGCACCATCGACTATCGCGAACCGAACGACGAAGCGTGCATCGAGCGCCTGCGGAGGTTGGTCGGCGCGCTCCCGGCCGACGCGCAACAGCCCGCGAGCACCGGTGCGAGCGCCGCGGATTTCGGCGCGTTCGGGCAAGGCGAATACGACAGCCGCGACTTGTTGAAGTTGCTCCTCGATGACGCCCCGTTCGACGAGTACAAGGCCGACTACGGGCAGAGCCTCGTGTGCGGCATCGGTCGCCTCGGCGGGCGCGCGGTCGGCGTGGTGGCGAACCAGCGCAAGCGCACCAAGCCCGCCGACGGGCCGTTGCAGTTCGGCGGCGTCATCTACGTCGATTCCGCGGACAAGGCCGCGCGATTCGTGATGGACTGCAACCAGCTCCGCGTTCCCCTGCTCTTCGTGCAAAACGTGAACGGTTTTATGGTGGGCAAAGAGAGCGAGCAAGCCGGCATCATCCGGGCCGGGGCGAAACTGGTGAACGCGATATCCAACAGCGTGGTCCCGAAGCTCACGCTCATCACCGGCGGCAGCTACGGCGCGGGCAACTACGCGCTGTGCGGGAAGGCGTTCGACCCGCGGTTCATCCTCGCGTGGCCGAGCGCGCAGTACGCGGTGATGGGCGGCGCGCAAGCCGCGAGTACGCTGTTGGACGTGCAAGTGCAGGCGCTGAAGCGGGCCGGTAAGGAACCGGACGCGGAAGAACTCGCCGCGCTGCGCGACAAGGTCAAGGCCGCCTACGACGAGCAAACCGACATCCGCTACGCCGCGGCGCGCCTGTGGGTGGACGCGATCGTGCGCCCCGAACACTCGCGGGCCGCGCTGCTCACGGCGCTGGAAGTGGCAACGCGCCACGACGACGGCCGCGCGTTCAAAACCGGCGTGTTTCAGGTGTGATGTGTGTTGTCTTCGTCCGGTGGCACAGGCTTTCCAGCCCAATGGCACTTACTTTGTTGATTCTGTGTTCGGCGGTCGTTGTTGGCACCGGATTTGCGCCGGGTTGAGTGCCCAGTCCTCCCGGTGCGCTCCCATGACCACGCCCCCGCCGGACGCGGTCGAGTTAGCCGAGGCGGTTCGTCGCCTCTGTGGGCTCCTCGATCCCGAGACCATTAACGCGCGCCAGCCGATGGGACCGGCCACGGTGTACACGCCGTGGGTCGTCGTCTGGCTGCTCGTGTACCAACGGCTCCGCGCCAACGCGCCACTGGCTGACGCGGTCGCCGAGTTGCTCCGCTCGACCGACGTCCTGCCACCCAACCGGCGGGTCCACGAGCACACCCTTTCGGCCAACACCGGTGCCTACAGCCGCGCGCGGTCCCGACTGCGGGCCGACGTTCCCGAGTCCGTGGCCGATCACGTGTTCGACACCCTCGTGGCCGCCACCGCGCCCTCGTTCGGGAACCGCCGCGCGTTCGTCGTCGACGGCACGACCGTCACGCTCCCGCCCACCGCCGAACTGCGCGCCGCGTTCCCCCCCGCGACCAACGGCACCGGCACCAGCGCGTGGCCCGTGTGGCACTGGGTGGTGGCACACGAGTTGGCCAGCGGGTGCGCCGTGCGCCCGGAAACGGGACCGATGTACGGGCCCGAGGCGGTCAGCGAGTTGGCACTGGCGACGCGCCTGCTGCCGCGCATCCCGGCCCGATCCGTGTTGCTCGCGGATCGCAACTTCGGTGTGTTCGC
>Ga0169931_10001059_pt1 | contig 45418 bp, 37 predicted proteins | sample Kivu_15m_20L_FD_129675 | JGI IMG/M metagenome (GOLD analysis project Ga0169931, IMG submission 129675) | Freshwater microbial communities from Lake Kivu, Western Province, Rwanda to study Microbial Dark Matter (Phase II) - Kivu_15m_20L... | ecosystem: Environmental > Aquatic > Freshwater > Lake... | reverse complement strand
TCAGACACGACCAAAGCCTATGTGGGCTTTCGCAACGTACTCACCTTCTTGGGCAGATCTATCAACGATTTTTAATCATTTTCTTTCCACAACTGACTTAAATCGCTTTTGTCATGATGGCTTTTATGAAAACTTCTAGAGGCAAATATGTTAAGAACTTCTTGATTGGCGTTGGTGCCAGTCTGGTGTTGCTTGGGGCTCTTTTCAAGCTTCAATCCTGGGCCTATGCCGATGAATTTCTCGTTATAGGTATGATAACTGAAGCTCTTTTGTTTTTATTCCTAGGAGTTATAGGTCCGGAAAAAGACTACTACTGGGAGAAATTGTATCCAGGGCTCGATGAATACTCCGCTTCGGTAAATCCCGTTTCCTATGCTGCCCAGGTTGAGCGTCAACCTCCTGTCACGCGGGAGATGTTCGAAAAGTATCTCGGATCAATGGTCGGAGAGCTTCAGGTCATTTCGGGCAGTCTGTCTTCGCTTAAGGCGCTGCAGGAAATTGACTTTTCGGGTACCAAGGAGCAGTTACGGACCATGACCAATTTTTATGCGAAGATCAATGAGGCGATGATGGATTTGCAGGATTCTACCGAGGAGACACAGTCCTACAAAACCAAGTTGGCCGAATTAAACAAAAACATCAGCGACTTGAACCGCACCTACACCTCCTTAAATCAGGTGTACGGCAATATGCTTTCGGCTATGGCCAATGTAAAGCAAAACGGTTAAGGCACTCTTCGGTTTTTTTTTTCTGAAAACAGCAACTTATGTCTATTCCAAAGGAACCGAGGCAGTTGATGATCAACCTGATGTATTTGGTCCTCACGGCCATGCTGGCGCTAAACGTGTCCGCCAAGATCATCGAAGCCTTCTTCGTCATTGACGGAGGAATAAAGAACAGCAACGCCATCATAGAGGAAGCTAACTTGGTCGGTATGATCTCACTGGAAAAAAATGTGGAGCAAGACAAGCAGCGGTATCAACAACTTCTTGATGTGGCCAGGCAGGTAAGTGGTATCTCCAAAGAATTTTTTACCTACGTGGAAACGCTGCGCAATGACCTGGTAGATGCAGGTGGCGGTTTTTTTCCTGATGATCACCGGGAACATCCCGGATGGCCAATCGGTTACAAAAACAAGGATATTACTACCCGTATCCTGGTTGATAAGAAAAGGGGAGATGCATTACAGGCAAGGATTGAGGATGACAAAGCAAAAATACTGGCGCTGGTTGGAGGCCTTAAGGGTTTGCCAGGTACCCAGATTAATGCCGAGAGTCTCGCTGAATTGGAGCAATCCATTTCCCTGGAAGTTTCCGATGATTGGAAAAAGGATAAAAAAGCCAAATCCTGGTCCGATTTCACCTTCAAGCAATTACCACTAGCTTCTGTGTTCCCGCTGCTGACCAAGTCGCAAAACGACATGAAGAGTTCAGAGAATGCCGTCATCAACTTCCTGGTTAAGCAAGTGGGCGCCACAGCTTTCAAGGTAGACAACTTTGTCCCTATCTCCTCTGCCCTGAAAAGCTACGTGATTGAAGGAGAAGCCTATTCTGCAGATATTTCCGTAGGAGCTACCTCCAAATCAATCACTGAAAATATGTCCATTCGGGTAAATGGTTCCTCTCTTCCCGTCACAGATGGCATTGGGAACTACCGCGTTTCCGCCTCCGGCACTGGTGTTAAGCGCTACCGCGTTGATGTGAGCCTGACCAATCCTACCACTGGCAAGAACGAAACGTTTACCAAGGAATTCGAATACGAAGTTGGTCGCCGTTCCGTAACGGTCTCTGCTGATAAGATGAATGTATTCTATACCGGGGTGGACAATCCCCTCTCTGTCGTAGCCGCGGGTGTGTCCAGCAATGACTTGCGCGTGTCTGCGGCCAATGCGACCATCATCCCCAATGGCCCTGGAAAATTTACAGCCAGGGTAACCGGTGGCGGGGGTGTCGCAAAACTCACCGTCTCTGGTGGTGGTCTCAATCCAACTACCTTCGATTTTCGGATTAAGCCCATTCCTGATCCCGTGGCTAAATTGGCCAACTCGACGGGAGGAAGTGTAGGCAATGGCGTAATGAAGGCCCAGCGAGGCGTCATTGCTGAACTTGCCGGTTTCGATTTCGACGCCCGCTGCGATATTGCCGGTTTCGAACTGGTTTATGCACCCAAGCGCGAGGATCCGGTAGCTGTCGTTAATCCAGGTCCGGAATTCAATGGTGAATCCCGTCAGTTGCTCCTTAAGGCCAAACCGGGTGATACCTACTTCTTCAACAACGTCCGGGCGCGTTGTCCAGGAGATGCAGCTTCGAGGAAAATTAACTCCCTTGTCTTTCAAATAAACTGATGGGATCTAATCTTTTGTGAATCTTCTTCCTTCCATCGTCAATCCGATATTATGACCACCATACAGGTTTTTCGTAATTTGCTGATGCTTATTGGATTATTGTGCATTGCCAGCTTGGGGCATGCTCAGGTTCCTGACAACATTATGACCGAATCCGGTACCCTGCTTCGCGAGGCACCGCTGGATGATATTACCCCCAATGTTACCCGGCAGACCAAGCGCCTTTTGCCCTACGAACCACTCCGTGAGGCAGATGTCTTTTGGAAGCGACGGGTATGGCGAGTAATTGATGTTCGTGAAAAAATGAATAAGGTTTTTGCCTTCCCCGGTCGCCCTTTGTTCCAGGTGTTTCTTGATGCCATCAAAAACGAGGAGATGCCCATGCGGGTATTTACCGATGAAGACTTCAAGCAGGAAATGAGCATCGACCAGATTAACAAGAAATTGTTCCGCGAGGATACCATTCAGGTGCCTGATCCTGTGACCTTTGACCTGCGTACCGAAATCGTCAAGAACGATATCAATTTTGAAGATGTAAAGCGCTATCGGGTCAAGGAAATCTGGTATTTCGACAGGCAGGCTTCCGTCATGAAAGTCCGGATATTGGGAATTGCTCCGCTAATTACCCTGAAGGCCGATGGTGGTACCACCATCGGGGAATCCCCGGTTTTCTGGGTGTACTATCCTGAAGCCCGCGAGTACCTCGTTCGCGAGACGGTATTCAATCCGAACAATGACGCCTCCCAGCTTTCTTGGGAAGATTTGATGGAGATGCGATATTTTTCGTCCTACATCATCAAGGTGTCTAATGTAGGTAATGAAAGACTGGAAAAGCTCTACGGGTCTGGCCGGGATATGCTGATGGAGTCTGAAAAATTAAAGCAGGCCATATTCAATTTTGAGAACGATCTTTGGATTCACTGATTTGAATCAACATGCAGCATAAGTCAAAGGGGCGGAAAGCAATTTCCGCCCCTTTTTCATTCAAGCCATATAATCCCAGGCTGTGCGATAGTCCCCATTTTCTTCGCAATATTGGAAGAAGGCTTCAAAAAATGGATCCCTTCCCAGGGTCACCCGATCTCCTACCACAACCACCTGGCTCCGTCCCCGGGTTAAGGCAACATTGAAGCGACGATAGTCTTTGAGGAATCCTATTTCTCCCGTTAGGTTGGAGCGGACGAGGGAGATGAGAATCAGATCGCTTTCCTGTCCCTGGAATCCATCAATTGTTTTCACCCGAAGCGCCAAATTTGCCAGTCGGCTATCGCCGGCAATCTCCCGTTCGATATAAGCCACCTGCCCTTTGTACGGTGAAAGAATGACTGCCTGAGGAAAGGCAGGAACCTCCTCAGGTTCTTTTGTATCCTGAAGTCGGTATAATTGCTCGCGCAACAAGGCAAACTCTCCTTCATTGCAATAGCTGCCTGTTCCGGTTTCGGACCGTTCTTCGAATCCAGCCCCAGCGGTGTCGATGAAGATGAGTGGGCTATCGTCGGGGAAAGGCAGTTTCCTGTCCCTTACCGAATCGGAGGCCGACAAGCGGTCTCCGTAAAAGTACCTGTTTGAAAATCCCATAATCCGCTCATTGCCGCGATACTGGATGCATAACATTGCTGGGGCATGACCATGGGCCAGCATACGGTCCATAAGGGTAATGCCGAAACCAGCTCGAAGGGCCTCGGTTGACTTTACGGTAGGTGGAAGCTGGAAAGGATCTCCGCAAAGAACCACCTTGCTGCTCTTTAAGATTGGAATCCAGGTGGCCGGCTCCAAAGCCTGAGAGGCTTCATCGATGAATACGGTCCGGAATGTGCGCCCGGTGAGAAGCGTGTGGGCGGCCCCCACTAGCGTGCAGGCAATGACTTGGGCACGGTCCAGTATAAGACCAACGAGCTTTTTCTCCAATTGATTCCCCCAATCACTCAAGTGGGTGGCCTCTCGCAATAGGACACGCCGTTTCTTGAGGGCAGCGGGATTTCCATTTACTTCGAGTTTTTCTGCTTTGCGCCTCAGGTTGTCTGCTTCCCTGCGCATCGCGGCAATGGGTTTTGCTTCCCCCAGGTTTGCAATCTGATAGTCGAGGGTATGCTTAAGGATTTCCTCATCGACCCGGGAAATGTTTCCGAGCCGAACCACCTGAAGGTTCATAGCAGCGAGGCGGCTTACCAGGAGATCGACCGCGGTGTTGCTGGGGGCACATACCAAGACCTGGCCCTCCTCCGCCACCACACTGGAGACCGCAGAAACCAGGGTAGTTGTCTTGCCGGTGCCGGGTGGTCCGTGGACAAGAGCCAGTTCGCGTGCAGCAAGAATATGGGCCACCGCTTCTTGCTGAGAGATATTGAGGTGGCTTTGTGTAAGAGGGATATTCTGAGGAGTACATACCGGTTGTCGGATACCAAAAAAAATATCCTTAAGGATTTGTACCGGACCATGCAGAGTTCCCCTCAAGGTTCGCAGTGCAAATTCCATTTCCCGGTAGGATTTGCCGTCGAACTCCGGCAAAACGGCAAGGGAAGCACCATGAACCCAGTCGGGCAGCCAGGAGGCTGAAAAAATAATCTGCATGGTGTCCTCCCGGACAAAATGAATAACTCCCAAAAGAAAGGGGCCCTCTCGGTCTCCGCTCAAAGCAGTTAGCCTCACTGGATTCCCTGCACGGAATACATGGTCAGCCCCTTGGTCCCGGGTGCGCTCTAGGGTAAGGCGACCATGGTCCCCTACGGAAAATCCCTGGTGCAGGATACGCAGGGGATGCCAAAGAAATCCCTTTTTCCTTTTTTCCGCCAAAGGCATGGGTAGAATCCATGCCTGATACTGGCGAAGGTCCTCCTCCTTCTCGCATTTCAACCAATACGCTAATTGGGAAATCTGCTCCGCTGCATCCATCGTTCTGCGCCATCGCACCCACCGGAAATCAAAGCACAGAAAACAGCACTTTTTTAAGATGGGACTTCTGTCCTATGAAAGTACCGATACCCTAATTTGGTTCAGAAAAAATAGTGGGTGATTCAACCACGGATCAGGCTATGCCGCGCTGTAAAGAAAAATATGGCACCGAAACCAAAGGCAAGCATGCAGTGAAAAACCACGAAGATATAAAGCCCCAGGTGGATACCCAGAGCAATGCCACCCAGGTAATAGAGCGCCAATAAGCCCTCGCCAATAGTCGAAGGCGCAAGTTTGCGAATGATGTATCGATTTTTGAAAAAAGAATCCCCAACATCCTGAATGTTGAATTTGGGAGTCCGCACAAAAGCAGATTTCTTTCCCATATATCCTTCGATAACGGCTACCGTATTGTGAAGAGAGAGCCCCATAGACAAGGAAAGAAAGAGAGGGAATAGCAGGAAAAATTCAACTATAGCGTCCGCTGTGGGTTTTTTACGCGCCGGGGACTGAATATTTGCGACAAAGTAAACGGAGGTAACCGAAAGCATCCCTAAGAAAAAGTAGGTGAATACATCTTTGTTGAATCCCCGCTCAATAAACTGCTCCATATAGTAGAGGAGTGGAACACTAGAAAGCCCGGTCACAAAAACAAAGAGGAATACACTACTGGCAAACAAATGCTGGGTGGCGTGAATTTTTTGTCTTGCTGACAAGGTCTCCGACTGCCATAGCTTCTGCACCATTTTACGCGCAGTCTCTGCCCCACCCTTCATCCAACGGAACTGCTGCGACTTAAGTGCGTTCATTTCAGCGGGCAGCTCCGCAGGAGAGCCTATATTTTCCAGAAATTTGATTTTCCAGCCCTTCATCTGAGCTCGTATGCTGAGGTCCAAGTCCTCCGTCAGGGTATCTGCCTCCCATCCCCCCGCATCGACAATAGTGCTTTTGCGCCAGACCCCAGCGGTTCCATTGAACTGAAGGAAATAATCACCCTGCATTCTGCCCACCTGTTCTACCGTGAAATGTACATTGAGTTGCAGAGCCTGCAGCCGGGTAATCAGGGAATAGTCCTGATTGATGTGCTCCCAGCGGGTCTGAACCACCCCAATCTCCGGATCACGGAACCAAGGAATCGTCTTGCGTAAAAAGTCGGGTTTGGGCAGAAAGTCAGCATCGAATATGGCTAGAAATTCCCCGGAAGCCAAGGGAGTCGCCTCCCGAAGGGCGCCAGCCTTGTACCCTGTTCTATCGGGACGCAGGATTTGTTCTATCCGGAAACCCTTGGCCCGATATTCCGCCACTTTGCTGGCCACTAAATCGCGGGTCTCGTCGGTGGAATCGTCCAGGATATGAATTTCTAAAAGGTCGCGGGGATAATCGAAAGCGGCGATGGCATCAATCAGACGTTCCACCACGTACATTTCATTGTATAGTGGTAGCTGAACGGTAACCATGGGCCATTCATAATCTGGCGGAATCCCTGGACTAAGCTCCCCCGCTGGTCCATGTCCCGATTCCTTTTTTAGACCACGCTTGTAAAAAACAAGCAAGTCAAACTGCATAACGCAGTAGAGGGTAATATACAGCAGGCAGGTTGCGTAGATTCCCAAAAAAACATAGGCCAGAAGGGACATATGGAGCGGAGATTGAGCGAATCAGGCAGTCACTGCTATTTAGAGGAAAAGACCATGACAAAGTCACATTTGAAGGTGTGTAAAAATACAATAATCTGCTGATTGTCCCTGTAATCCCCGCGGCTTTTGCGCGGTGCTCCACGGCAGGGTAGGAATTTCTGCCAAAGCGAAGCTACTCAAACCGTATCTTTGACGACGAAATGTGTAAAATGCCTGTTTTACTGCTGGGATTAGTCCTATTAAGCCTTTTTTCCTGTCAGAAAGATTGGGTATTCACCACCGATTCGGAGGATCGTGTGACTTTTTCGAGCGACACCTTGCGGTTCGACACGGTCTTCACCCGCATAGGCTCATCAACCCGCATCCTGAAGATATATAATCCTTCCCGCGAGGCCATTCGCATCAGTTCCCTGTACCTGGCCGCTGGTGCTGCCTCCCGTTTTCGAATAAACGTGGACGGAGTGCCTGGCACGCAAACCCTTCGGGATATACCTATTTATCCGAAAGACAGTCTATATGTTTTTGCCACGGTGACCGTAAATCCAAATACGCCACCGACTGTGAGTCCCTTCATTTTCAATGAGGAACTTAGGATTGAAGTCAACGGAAACAGGCAGGTGGTCACGCTGGAAGCCTGGGGCCAGAATGCCAATTATTTTCCATCTCGGTTCAACAAGGGTGTCCCGGTGGTTTTGAGTTGCCAAAACGGCCAGCTTTCCTGGAATGACCCCAAGCCATATGTCATTTACGGAGAAGTATTTATCGACAGCTGCACCTTGTACATTCCACCGGGAACTCAGATTTATTTTCATGGTGGCGTAGTTCAGAACAAACAGTTCGGTGTTTTCAATGATGGTATTCTCTACACCCTGCCTCAGGGAAAGCTCTGGATTGCTGGTACGGCAGAAAAGCCCGTCACTTTGCAGGGGGATCGCCTGGAAGACACTTATCGGGAGGCTCCGGGCCAATGGTATGGGGTTATCCTGGGTCGTGGTTCAAAGGGAAATAAAATCCAATACGCAACCATCAAGAACAGCATTTTGGGAATTTATGCCGACTCCGCCGCCGAGTGCAGCATTCGGAATTCGCGCTTCATCAATACCTCCGCCAACGGCCTTGTAGGGGTACGCGCTTCAATGACCGTGGATAACTGCCTTTTTTATAATAATGGCGCCAATGCTGTCCAACTGGTTCACGGAGGCGATTACCAGTTCAATTACTGCACCGTGGCCAGCTACGGGGGCACGAGCTCAGCTCTTGGCATGAGCAATTTTGTTTGCTACGACGATCCGGTAAATTGCAGACAACGCAGCCAATACCGGCTCAACGCCCGCTTCCGGAATTGCATATTCTATGGGTCGGATGCCGACGAGCTCATCCTATCCGATATTTCCGGTGGACAGGAAAAGTCCTTGTTTAATGTCCTTTTTGAAAACTGCGTGGTGCGGGTTAGGGATTTGCTGACGGGCCAAAACCGACAGTTTGCTGCCTTCCTCACCGACTTTTGCCGAAATTGCATCAACGGCTCCTCTACGGCAAAGGTATTCCGGAAGGCTGATGCTGGGAATTTCACCTTGGATTCCCTTTCAGTGGCAGCCAACAAAGGCGTTCCGGTACTGAGTCCTTATCCCATCCGGGTTGACTTGCTCGATATGACCCGTGATGCGACCAATCCGGATATCGGTTGTTTCGAACAACTGAGGTAATCTGTGCCCCGATTCATTTCCCTGATAGGTGCCGGTTGGCTTGGCCTTCCCCTGGCAAAGGAACTTGTGGATCATGGACACCATGTTTTTGCCACCACCACGCGCGAAGAGCGACTTAGCCTGCTAACAGCAGCCGGAGTGGATGGTAAGACCTGGCGGCTCCAAGCATCGTCATCGCGTGGGAATCCACTGGCACTTCCTTTGGAAACGGAAATTCTACTTATCAGCCTCCCGCCTGGTATGGGGGGGCACACACCACGGGAATTTTATGGAGACATGGTGGCACAAGTCATCCGGGAGGCAGGAAACTTGCCCCGTTTGGAGCAGGTTTTATTCACCGGATCCACGGGCGTTTACGGAAGTATGCCCGGAGAATGGCGGGAAGATTGGGATTTGTCCGCTATGGCTGCTGGAGAAGGTATTTTGTGCCATGCTGAGGAGCAGATTCTGACCTGCCAATTCGCCAAGGGGTTGGTGTTTCGCTTTGGTGGACTGGTCGGACCGGGTCGGGAACCTGTCCGATCCCTGGCGGGCCGGGAGCATATCCCCGGGGGAAACATTCCGGTAAATCTAATCCATCAGGACGATGCTATCGGCATCCTTCGGCATTTCATGCTGGCAAATCTTCCGGGCGGTATTTACAACGCCTGTGCTGACGGCCATCCCCTTCGGGCAGCCTTCTATCCTGCCCGGGCTATCCAGCTGGGCCTCATCCCACCTACGTTTACAAGAGAACCTATCGAGACGGGCTATGCCTGCAATCAAAAATTAAAGGACATCTCGGGTTATGCGTTCCGGTATCCCGATCCGGCAGGATTCCCCCTGGGGTGACCATGCTAATGCTGGAAGGGAAGTCAGGCTATGTGCTAAAAAAAGCGTCCCGGAATTGGGATTACCATCCGGGACGCTTCACGCCACAACGGCTGCCCGAGGGGCCAGCCGTTTGATTTATTTTTTCCAAGCAGCGATAGACGCTTCATTCATACGAACGTATTCGTCATTACCAGCTTTGCGGGCCATATCCAATGACCGGGTTGCCACGGCAATAGCTTCCGCCTTTTTACCCAGATCGGCTAGGATGAGTGCCTCTTTTCGCAGGGTCCAATACTGGGAGTTGGCAGCATTGCCCTTCTGCACCCATTCCAGCGCCTTGTTGAGGTCTTTCTTCGCGTCGTGGTAATAGGCACCGGCAGCATACATGTCGGCAGGAGTTGGACCGGCCATCAACTTGTCGATGGCTGCCATTACCTTCGCATCGGTGTTGACGTTCAGTGGCAACGACACGCGGGTTTTTTCCCAGCTCAGGTCGATGGATGCGCTTTCACTAGTGTAGGCATTGACATCGATGGTAAAAGACTCCACCGGCTCAGCCAACATTTTCGGCATGGCCATGAAGGTAGCAGCCGGAGTTTTCTCCACGTATGCGGACCAGTTGGTACCATCATACTTGTGCAGCATAACCTTCCACTCGCTGGCTCCTGGAACAGTGAGCAGGGCATAGTCGCCCTTTTTCAATTCCGCGCCACCAAGCTTTACATCCTCACTGAAGGAGAGTTTGGTAGCGGAATTGGCACCCGTGCGCCATGCTGTGCCAAATGGGACGACTTCCTTGCCGAAAATGGCACGTCCCTTCATTGAGGGCCTGGAATACAGGATGGTCACATCCGTCAGGCCAACCCGGGTCTTCAGCTCAGCTGTGGGGCTTGCGGAAGGAGTGGCAATTTGTGCCTGGCCATCAGTTCCCAAGGCCATCAGGGCAAGGCCCGCCAACATGGGAAGGATAAGATTGCGGTTCATCATTTGGTTTTCGTTAAATTAATACGGAATTTTCCCCGCAAAAATAAGGCTTTACCGGCATTATTGCCCACATTGAATCCCAAAGAATACCAAATGCCCATAGATGCTTCGTCTTTTACGATAGCCATTATTGCCCACGACTCCAAGAAAGTGGACATGGTTGGCTTCATTCGCGATCACATTGCCTTTTTCCGCGAGCAGAACATTCACCTCATCGCAACCGGCACAACAGGTTCCTACCTTGAAAAAGCCGGCTTGGAGGTGGAAAAAATGTTGAGTGGCCCAATTGGTGGTGATGCTCAAATCGCTGCCCGTATGGTAGAGGGGAAGGTGGACATGATTATTTTCTTCCGCGATCCCCTTGGAAAACATCCGCACGAAGTGGATGTGAGCATGCTCATGCGCCTGTGTGATGTGCACGATATCCCGCTAGCTACCAATCCGGCCGCAGCGGACCGCTTTATCCGCTCCCTAAAGGACCAGTTCGCATCCAAATGATGCATGATATTGTTAATTTTGCTTTCCAAAAATTATTATAAAAAATAATCCATGATTGCTACCCTGAACTACAAAGTCAAGGACATTGCACTGGCCGATTACGGCCGCAAGGAAATCGAATTGGCGGAAGCCGAAATGCCTGGACTCATGGCGCTGCGCGAGAAGTACGGCAAGAGCAAGCCCCTCCAGGGAGCCCGGATAGCCGGCTGTTTGCACATGACCATCCAGACCGCTGTGCTCATAGAAACCCTGGTAGCCTTGGGTGCCGAGGTCACCTGGTCCTCATGCAACATCTTTTCTACCCAGGATCACGCTGCAGCAGCTATTGCAGCGGCGGGCATTCCTGTATTTGCATGGAAAGGCATGAACGAGGAGGAATACTGGTGGTGCGTGGAGCAAACCCTTTATGCCTTTCCCGGGGGGAAGGGATTAAACATGATTCTCGACGACGGGGGAGATCTCACGAATATTGTCCTGGACAAATACCCGGAACTGGTTGAGGAGCTTAGGGGCATTTCAGAGGAGACAACCACCGGGGTGCATCGCCTTTATGAGCGGGTAGCAAAGGGTACCTTGCCTGTTCCAGCAATCAATGTCAACGACTCGGTAACAAAATCGAAGTTTGACAACAAATACGGCTGCAAGGAATCGTTGGTGGATGCTATTCGTCGGGCTACGGATATCATGATGGCTGGCAAGGTGGCTGTCGTAGCCGGTTACGGCGATGTGGGCAAAGGATCCGCTGCTAGCCTGAAAGGAGCTGGATGCCGGGTCATTGTCACAGAAATTGATCCCATCTGCGCCCTGCAGGCGGCCATGGATGGCTTTGAGGTGACCACTATGGCCAAGGCAATTCCCCGCGCCGACATTATCGTTACGGCCACGGGCAACTGCGGAATCATCCGCCAACCTCATTTCGCCCTAATGAAGGACAAGTCCATTCTTTGCAATATCGGCCATTTTGACAACGAAATCGATGTGGCGTGGCTCAATCAAGCCTCTGGGGCAGTTCGCACCAACATCAAGCCGCAGGTCGATAAATATACCCTTATGGGCAAAGACATCATTTTGCTGGCAGAGGGGAGACTGGTGAATTTAGGCTGTGCAACAGGTCATCCATCCTTTGTCATGTCCAACTCTTTCACCAATCAGACCCTCGCCCAGATGGAATTATTCAACAAGGCGGACCAATACGAAAACAAAGTATATATGCTGCCCAAACTGCTCGACGAAGAGGTAGCCCGTTTGCACTTGGCTAAAATAGGGGTGGAGCTTGAGACCTTATCGGGTGAACAGGCCGACTATATCGGCGTTCAAGCCAACGGACCATTTAAACCCGAGTACTACAGGTACTGACCGTTTCATTTATGTCCGGCGTTTTTTCTACCTATCTCCAGCTCGGCTTCGAGCACATTGCTGACCTGAATGGGTATGATCACATTCTTTTTCTGGTCGCTTTGTGTGCGGTTTACCAGGGGCATGACTGGAAGAAGGTGGCTGTGCTGGTAACTGCCTTTACGGTCGGTCATTCCCTTACGCTAGCCCTTGCGGCGCTGGATATCTTTGAGGTCTCCTCCCCGCTGGTAGAGTTTCTCATTCCGGTCACCATTTTTGCTACCTCCCTGGGCAACACTCATCCATCGGCACTCGATAGCTCGGCAGCCGGTGGATTTTCCAAGGCCATGGTTTTTCGCTATGTCAGTGCCTTATTTTTCGGCCTGATTCATGGTCTGGGATTCTCCAACTTCTTTCGGCAGATGACCCTTCCAGGGCAAGAAAATGGCCTGATCGCTCAGCTGTTTGCATTCAATGTGGGGGTCGAAGTTGGACAGCTGCTCATTGTGGGGCTCATCTTGAGTCTTACCTGGTTGTCTTCCCTTAGGATTTCCGCCCGGTCTTGGAATATATTCATCTCCGGTGCAGCAGCAGGCATTTCCCTGCTGCTGATGCTGGAGCGCTTTCCAACCTGAGGCCCGCAAGATGGGAGCTCTGGCCTTCCTTGGTCCCATTCTACTCGCCCATGCTTTTCATGTAAGCAAGACCATGGTAGAGTATAAGGCGCAAGAAAAGACGCTGCAAGTCAGTGTTCACCTGTTTATCGACGACCTGGAGACCTCGCTGCGGAAGGAGGGACACACTGCGCTTTTCCTTTGTACCGATCGGGAAGCTCCTCGCGCCGAAGGGCTGATTGAGGACTATCTCCGACGACACCTGCAGCTGCGGCCGAATAACCGGGAAGTAACCTTCACCTTCTTGGGAAAAGAAACCTCTCCGGATATGAGCGCCGTTTGGATTTACCTAGAATTGCGGGTGCCAGGTAAACTTCGAAGCCTGGCTATACGCAATTCCCTACTCATGCAGGCATTTGACGACCAGAAGAATCTGGTCCATGTAGTGGGACCTGGCAAAAAGCAGGGTACCTTCCTGTTTGCTGGTCCAGGAGTCGAGGAAATCATGATATTTGGCAAATGAAATACCTGTTTCTGCTACCCATCCGCTTCTACCAGGCCTTCATTTCGCCCCTTTTTCCGCCGAAATGTGCCTATACGCCATCTTGCTCCCACTACATGGTGCAGGCTTTGGAGACCTGGGGCATAGGAAAAGGGCTCTTCCTCGGGTTAAAGCGCATCGGACGCTGTCGCCCCGGGGGCGGACACGGGTATGATCCGGTACCTGCAAAAGAACTCCACTGACCATGTTGTCAAGACCCCGAAGAAATCGGCGGACCGCAGCGCTCCGCGGACTCGCTCAGGAGACCCACCTGCCCCTGGATGCCCTTATGCAGCCCCTTTTCTTGGTCCCCGGGGAAGGGATTCGCACTGAAATACCCTCCTTTCCTGGTATTTTCCGGCTTTCCGGTGATTTGTTACTGGAGGAAATTGGGCAGTGCATGGCGTTGGGCATCAAGAGTTTTCTCCTTTTTCCGGCAGTCCCCGAGGCCCTAAAAGACAAAGGGGGTACCTATGGATTTGCCCCTGAAAATTTCTATCTCCAGGTGGCTAGCCAGATTAAAGACAGGTTTCCCGAAGCCTGCCTTGTCAGTGATGTGGCCATGGACCCTTATTCTACAGACGGTCACGACGGTTGGGTTGAAAACGGGGGAATCATCAACGACAAAACCCTGCCTATTCTTGGCCGTATGGCCTTGGCCCAGGCGCAGGCTGGATTTGATATGGTGGGACCTTCGGACATGATGGACGGACGAGTCCAATACATCCGAGAGTTTCTTGACCGCGAGGGATTTACTCAAACGGGCATTTTGTCCTACACGGCCAAGTATGCTAGTGCCTTTTACGGACCCTTTCGAGACGCCCTCGATTCGGCACCCAAATCGGGAGATAAGAAGACCTACCAGATGAATCCGGCCAATCGCCGGGAGGCTCTTCGGGAGGCAATGCTGGACATTGCCGAAGGTGCAGATATGCTCATGGTGAAACCTGCGCTTCACTACTTGGACATCATCCGGCTCATCCGGGACAACAGCGAGATTCCCGTCGCCGCTTACCACGTCAGCGGCGAATGCGCTATGCTCATTGCCGCAGCTCAGCGAGGTTGGCTGGACCGCCGCCGGGCCATCGAGGAAACCCTTCTGGCCATCCGACGAGCCGGCGCAGACATAGTCATCACATACTTCGCTCGGGAATACGCGGAGAGCCTAAGCTGAGGTATAAAACCCGGAGCCAGCTCACACGAGCGTTAGATTTTTTTGTTCAATGATTTTACGAATGTTAATCAAGGCATATCGCATACGCCCCAATGCCGTATTGATGCTCACCCTGGTTAACTTGGCAATTTCCTTGAAACTCATGTCGGCATAGTGGCGAAGGATGACCACCTCGCGCTGCTCCTCGGGAAGCATTTCCAATAGCTGGCGAATTCTGTCATGCGTCTGATCCCTCATCATTGCCTGCTCGGCATTAAGGTCAGCCAAGGGCAGGACCTCGAAGATATCGTAATTGTCTGTCGGTGTGGTCCGGGGCTTTCGCTTGTTGCGGCGAAAATGATCCACGCACATATTGTAGGCAATCCGCAGCGCCCACTGCAGGAATTTACCCTCGTGGTTGTACTTACCTTTGCGAAGGGTATCAATAATCTTGATGAAGACCTCTTGGAAAATGTCTTCCGCCAGGGCCGAATCCTTTACAAAAAGATAAATGGAGCCGTAAATTTTTTGCCGATGGCGAAACAACAACTCCTCGAAAGATTTCTCACTGCCAGCTAGGTAAAGCGCAATGAGCTGTTGGTCACTAAGGGGTGAAACTATCATACCTAAGTCGATTTACGTGTTAGTCCGTAATAGATTAGTGTAGAAGTTTACCCGCTATAGAGGAGTTTTTAAAGGTGATTGCGAGCTTTCGCTTATCAAATATATAGGTTTAAAACACATTTCCAAAACAAAAGACACCTATTTTTGATTTTTTTCCGGAATAAGCAGTAGCTGGCATGGCCCGAACGAGCAGGAAGATACAGGTGCCGGTTTCTCCACCACTAGGAAAGGCCATAGAAATCAAGGGGGCCCGAGCCAATAACCTAAAGGATATTTCCCTGTCCATCCCTAAAAATCGCTTTGTGGTGGTGACTGGAGTATCAGGCTCTGGAAAATCCTCGCTCACGATGGACATCCTTTTTGCAGAAGGGCAGCGTCGGTATGTGGAAAGCCTGTCTTCCTACGCCCGCCAGTTCTTGGGCCGCATGCGGAAGCCCGAGGTGGACAGTATAAGTGGCATCTGTCCGGCCATTGCCATCCAACAAAAGGTAAGTGTCTCCAATGCCCGATCCACGGTAGGCACCCTCACGGAGATTTACGACCACCTGCGTTTACTTTTTGCCCGTATTGGAAAAACTTACTCGCCAGTATCCGGGGAGCAGGTAAAGAAACACGAAGTCAGCGACGTGGTCGATTACCTCTGCAGTCTGCCGGAGGGAAGCCCGGTGCAATTGGCCATTCCCCTACCCTTCAAATATGGGGAACGCACCCTGGCTCAAGAACTTGATCTACTCATGCAGAAAGGTTATTCCCGATTTTTGATGGACGGGGTTGTAAAGGATATCCAGGATTTTCTTCTTTCAACAGACTCCCTGCTTTCCCAACCCATCAAGAACCTGTCAGAAAAAAATATCCTCATCCTCATTGACCGCCTGCGGTTGGATTACCAGGTGGAAACCCGGCAGCGAATAGCGGATTCTGTTCAACTGGCTTTCAATGAGAGTGAGGGCGATTGCCTCGTTTCATCCGAGGCCAATACCCCCTTCCGACCCTTTAATCACCGGTTCGAAGCAGATGGCATCACCTTTATCGAGCCAACACCCCAGCTGTTCAACTTCAACAATCCCTTCGGTGCTTGTCCCGTGTGCGAGGGATTCAGCATGGTCATGGGTATTGATCCCGACAAGGTCATCCCGAATAAATCCCTAAGTATTTATGAAGGCGCCATTTCCTGCTGGAAGGGCGAAAAAAACGGGATGTGGCTCGATGCGTTCATTGCAACGGCCAGCCTGATTGATTTTCCCATCCACAAGCCTTATGCGGAGCTCACTAAGATGGAGAAGCACCTGCTATGGGCTGGCAGCAAAAGTTTCAAGGGTATTCATGCCTTTTTCGAGGAGCTTGAGGCAGCTACCTACAAGATTCAAAACCGTATTATGCTTTCCCGCTACCGCGGCAGAACGGTTTGCCATGCCTGCGAAGGGTCCCGCCTGCGCAAGGAAGCCCTTTATGTCCAGATAGATGGACACACGCTGGCTGACCTTATAGAAATGCCTGTGGATGAACTCGCACCATTTTTCAGTATGCTCCGGCTTTCGCCTACAGACCAGAAAATTGGTGGAAGGCTCCTTCAGGAACTTGGAAATCGCTTGCGATTTATGAATCTCTTGGGATTGGGCTACCTGAATCTGAATCGAATATCCGCCACCCTAAGCGGAGGGGAAACCCAGCGTATTCACCTTACCCGACTACTGGGAAGCAATCTTACCGATTCCCTTTACCTCCTCGATGAGCCCAGCGTCGGGCTACATCCTCGGGATGCCAAGCGCTTGGTCGAGGTGCTTAAGGAACTCCGGGACTTGGGCAACACCGTAGTGGTGGTAGAACACGAGGAGGATATCATCCGGGCAGCTGATTATTTAATCGACATAGGGCCTGCAGCAGGTTCTTTTGGCGGCGAAGTTGTCTTTGCTGGACCTTTTGAGCAAATTTTCGGGCGCGCGGCGGCAAGCCTAACGACCGGTTACCTGACTGGCGAACTGGCCATTCCGCTTCCCCTTCGAAGGCGAAGGTCGGTGCACGAAATTGTGCTGCGCGGAGCCTCCTTGCACAATCTAAAAAACCTCACAGTCCACTTCCCGCTCAATAACTTTACGGTGGTCACGGGCGTATCGGGCTCTGGAAAAACCACCCTGGTGAAGTCCCTCCTTTACCCTGCACTGAAAACCAGTTTGGATGGACTCAACGCCGTGGCAGGGTCAGGCCCTTCAGCCATCATTTCAGGGAATACCGAGCGAATTACCCAGGTGGAGATGGTCAACCAAAATCCCATCGGCAAGTCCTCCCGTTCCAATCCGGTAACCTATGTCAAAGCCTACGATGCCATCCGCGAGCTTATGGCAGCCCAACCACTATCGAAAATGCAGGGATTTCAGCCCAGGCACTTTTCCTTTAATGTGGAAGGAGGGCGTTGTGAGCTCTGTAAAGGAGAAGGCGAGCAGGTTGTGGAGATGCAATTCCTTGCCGACATGCGGCTGGAGTGTGAGCGTTGCCGTGGAAAGCGTTTTAAGGATGAAGTTTTGGAGGTTCGCTACAAAGACAAGAATATCTATGACATTTTGTCGATGACCGTCGATGAGGCTCTTGTATTTTTTAGCGATTCGCGGGAGACACTAGCTCGTCTGAAGCCGCTCGCTCAAGTGGGCTTGGGTTATGTGTCCTTGGGTCAATCTTCCAACACTTTGTCGGGGGGTGAGGCCCAGCGAGTCAAGCTAGCCTCTTTTCTCGGCCAAGAAAAAACCAGTGATTTGTATTTCTTTATTTTCGACGAACCCACTACCGGGCTCCATTTCCATGACGTGCGCAAACTCTTGGAAGCACTGCAAGCGCTGGTTGAAAAAGGACATACAGTTTTGGTAATCGAGCACAACTTGGACATTATTAAGTCTGCCGATTGGATTATCGATCTCGGACCAGAGGGTGGAAAATATGGCGGCCACTTAGTATTTCAGGGGACCCCGGAGGATTTGGCACGTTGTGCAGGCTCCCCCACAGCCCCTTTCCTCGCCCAAAAATTTACGTAAGGTATGGGCTATCGGAATATGTGGGACTGCATCCGGGATTTAGAACGGCAAGGCCAGCTGGTTCGGGTCCGCACGCCGGCAGATCCCAATCTTGAAATGGCGGAAATCCACCGAAGGATTTTCGATCAGGGGGGACCGGCTATCTTATTTGAAAAGGTCATGGGCAGTCCCTTTCCTGCCCTGTCAAATCTCTACGGCTCCAAAGCCCGCACCGCCTGGCTATTCCGGGATACGCTCGACGATGTCCGGAAAATCATCGAACTTAAAGCCGATCCGACTAGGCTCCTCCGCCAGCCGCTCCGCTACGTCAAGGCGCCCTTTACGGCGCTTACGGCCCTGCCGCGACGAGTCCCTTTTCCGCTGACCGGATGGCGCCGGACTACCCTGGATAACCTACCGCAAATCCGCTCCTGGCCCATGGATGGTGGCGCTTTTATAACCTTACCACAGGTATTTTCACTGCCTCCCGGGGAAAGGAACATGATGCGGTCCAATATTGGCATGTATCGGATACAGCTATCCGGCAATGTTTACGAGCCCGGGAAGGAAATTGGTCTGCATTATCAGCTGCATCGGGGAATCGGTGTGCATCACACCGCCTATAACCATAGCAGCGAACCATTCCAGATTTCGATTTTTGTCGGAGGCCTGCCCTCTCATGCTTTTTCCGCTATTATGCCCCTTCCCGAAGGACTTTCAGAGATGACTTTTGCTGGCTTATTGGCAGCCAGGCGGTTTCGCTATGCGTGGCGGGACGGACACGTCTTTTCCACCGATGCCGATTTCGTCATCACGGGCAAGGTACGCAAGGGGGTCACCCTGCCAGAAGGCCCCTTCGGTGACCATTTGGGCTATTACAGTCTGGAGCACCCCTTCCCTGTCTTGGAAGTCGAAGAAGTTTGGCACCGTAAAAATCCGGTTTGGCACTTCACCGTGGTGGGAAGACCGCCCCAGGAGGATTCCAGTTTCGGTTACCTTATTCACGAACTGGTCAAAGAGCTCACCCCAGGAGAATTCCCTGGGGTGAGGCAAATTCACGCGGTCGATGCGGCTGGGGTCCATCCGCTATTACTGGCAATTGGCAGCGAGCGTTACATGCCATTCCGGGAGCCCCGACCGGAGGAGATCCTCATTCAGGCAAACCGTATATTGGGAAGTGGCCAGACCTCCCTGGCCAAGTTCCTCCTTATTGCAGACGGAAATGGTTTTCCCGCCTTGGATGCCCATGACTACCGCGGATTTCTCACCCATATGCTGGAACGGATAGACTGGCGAAGAGATCTGCATTTCCAGACCAACACCACGATAGATACCTTAGACTATTCAGGAGACGGCTGGAATGCTGGTTCCAAGGTGGTCCTTGCTGCTTGTGGTCCACGCCTCCGTAACCTTTCTCCGGAGCTGCCGGACTGGCCTGCCCTGCCCCACGGATTTTCTCGCCCAATTATGGTCATTCCAGGTATTTTGGCCGTGGAAAGTACCCCATTTCGAGGTAAGGAAAGCATGGAAGAACTGACGCTACTGGCAACATTCCTCACCCAAAATCCCTGCGAAGGGATTCCCCTCTGCGTGGTTTGTGACGATTCCCACTTCCTCAGCCAAAACATCGGCAACTTTCTATGGGCTACCTTTACTCGCACAAATCCTTCGCATGACATCCATGGTGCGGGTTCATTCATCCGGCACAAGCACTGGGGTTGCGAAGGTGTACTCCTTCTCGATGCCCGCATCAAGCCCCACCATGCGCCACCCTTGGTACCTGACGCGGAGGTGGCGCGGCGAGTTGACAGGTTTTTTGCCCGTGGCGGAGATCTTGAAGCCTATGGCTAATTTTCCTTTATGATAGCAGACAAGCATTATCCGGAAAATCTCAATCTGTGGGAGCTCGACCAGTATTTGGAAAAAGCGTGGTACCGGATGGGGCAGCTGATTTTCACCACCCACTTTTTGTTTTTTGGCAAGAGCGTTTTTTCAGCCCTATGGCTTCGGCTTCCCCTGTTCAGGTATGTTTTCCAGGGATCCAACCGCAAGTTGCTACAGCGCATCCGGGAGCGGTTTCAGGTCCATATCCGCCCCATGACTTTCAGCAACGAAAAGGAAGATTTATATGCACGTTACGCCGAGCGCTTTGACGGCACCCTTGCGCCAAGTCTCCAGGAGATGCTTCTGGAATATGCAGAAGAGAGCATTTACGACACCTGGGAGGTTGCTGTTTACGACGGGGAACAACTCGTGGCTTGCAGTTTTTTTGACCGGGGATTTCACTCCCTGGCGAGTATTTTCGCCATGTATGCACCGGACTACGAGCGACATAGCCTGGGGTACTTCACCCTGCTGGCAGAAGTGGCTTATGCCCTGGATAACGAATACACCTATTTTTATCCGGGATATGTAGTGCCGGGAAATCCTCGGTTTGACTACAAGCTACGCATTGGGGGAGTGGAGTATTACGATTTGAAAACGGAGAAATGGCAACCCTTCCAAGCGATACAGCCTGATCGGGTGCCCATATGGCTTATCCAGCAGAAGCTCGATACCTTGCAGGGTATCCTGGAAGGAGCGCAGCTCCCGGCCATTAAACTCAACTATACGTTTTTCGACATCAATCTGGTGAGTTTGGGTCTGATTAACCGCAATAGCTACTTGGAATATCCAGTAATCCTGTACTTACCAGGGACCCGGTTCATAGTCATCACCTTTGATCCCCGCACGGAGTTGTATCATTTGTTGCGTTGCCGCGATCTATTCGAGGAAAAACAGGTTCTAAGTGAATTCCTGATTTTGAAAAACGATGAAGCTTTTTTTAATCACCTGGTGGTTATCGAGGAAATCCTGGAATCTTCCCCGAACGCCCAGACGATCTGCAGAGCGGTGGGTACGGCCAATATGAATTCAGCGTAGAACACAAGCCTTGTGTCCCTACAAATGGTAGATACACGCCTAAAAAAATGGTGTATCTACGAACAATTCCGACCATAAATGGCATGCGGGGGCCAAAATCCATGGATTAATTGTTGCAGGTATTCAATTACCTATTGAGCCGATAGGTCACCGGGGAGTCATCGTTGCGCATAAAAAGGAACTGGCCATTCTGCAGCCGGACTAGCCTTCGAACATCTCCACGGACATCCAATCCGGAGGAATCCTGAGTAAGACAGCGGAAGGAACCCTTGCCATCGCCCACCAAAACCTGGCCCCGGGAGGCATCCAGTTTGCCCATATATACGCGTTGCCGGCTGTCATTTCCGCCCAATAACAAATCGATGTGCCCATCGCCATTCCAGTCCCCTGCAGCAGCTGCGTAGAGTGGGGCGAATTGCGCCTCCCCCGGTAGAGCTATCTCCCGGAAGTTTCCCCGACCGTCGTTGAGCAAAAAGGCCGAGCTTAGCCTCTCCGCCACGAATTCCCGGGCCCCGCGGCGGACTTGCTTGGACAATAGGGCATCAAGTGAACAGCGGGCATAGGCATCGTAGGTTATGAACCGCTTTTTGAAGGAAGGCATCTGCGCGAGCAAATCGTCACGGGAAGCCAATGGATAGGGCGTTTGACCAAACGTATGGGCCATGATGGGATCACGGGTGCCGTTACCGTCAAAATCGCCATAGTACAGGGTCAGAGGAACTTGCCATCGGGAATTGAGTCCAAGATTACCGGCAAGTAAATCAGGATGGCCATCCCCATTGGCATCAAAGGCGTACAACATATTCCACATACCCGATGGAGCCAGCACTTTTCCTGGCATCCACTGCCTCCCCTGCCTTCGCCAAATCTGAAGGGGCATCCATTCCCCCAGGGTAATGAGCTCCTCCTCCCCGTCGCGGTCAAGATCCAGAAACAGGGCATCGCTAAGCATACCCGATTGCAGTAACCGAGTTCCCAGCCAGGACGAGCTGTCGGAAAAAATGCCTTTGCCCTTATTCATCAACAGGGTATGTGCCGGAATTTCCGGATACGCTTCAGGATTAATCCGACCGGGGATAAAGAGATCGGGCCGGCCATCTCGATTGGCATCCAAAACCAACACCCTAGCACCACAGGTCCGAATGTCGGGTAAAGCATCTGGAAGGGGGAAAAAACGACCTGCCCCTTTGTTTTCGTAGTAGATGTCTCGTAACAAAGGCGATTGGACAGCCTGGCCATACTGGCCTGTAACCACATAAAGATCCATATCGCCGTCGCCGTCACCATCAAAAAAGCGGGCATCCACCTCCTCAGCTTCCCGGGCAGCAGCAAAGTCTATCCTGTTCGACCGCAGGTATCCTCCTCCAGGTCCCTGAAAGAACAAGGTACCTCCCTGCCCTGCCGCCCCGCAGACATAGATATCCTCCCGGCCATCCCCATCGGCATCACCTAGCGCCAAACCGGGGCCCTGGCAAGAATACAGCCGAGGTAAAAGTACTTGTTGCTTAAAATCGCGCGGCAAATCCTCCTCGTGCTCCCAGATAAGCAACGAATCCTCTGCCATCACCTTTTCGAAAAGCGCAGGGGGCGGGACCTGAGCGGGGGAATACGAATTATTTTTCCTGGAAACCTTCAAAAATTGATTGGCCTGCACCCCTTGCAAAACCTGCAAGGAGCCATCGGGCCAGCTGATTAGGATGGAATCAATCCGGGTTTTTGACCCCAGACCCAAGTGCAGGCGGGCATCGCAAGTAGATTGAAAGCCCCTCACCGGATATATTTCCCGCATTTGTCGGAGTCCTCCGGCGTACAAGCATACCGAGGCCCCTATGGCCTCTGCCTGGCTCTTTGGGCCGGACAGGCTTAGGGAGATGAAGTTGCCGCCATCCTGTTCCCTGGTATTGTTTCGCAGAATGATTGCCTTGCCGTCCACCTGACTGGCCACCAGCTCTAGATCCCCGTCATTGTCCAGGTCGGCATACGCCGCGCCATGTGCCATGCTGGCAACGGGCTTCAGCCAGCTGCCCAGGCGAGAGGAGAAGGTTAGATCCCCGTTATTTTCAAATAGTTCGTCAGGAATCCGAATGGGTGGCATCTTTTTCAATATGGCGGACACATCCGGCTTGCCTGCACCGTTGCGGATTTTGGTCTGGGTTTCGGTAGCGTAAAGAAGAAAATCCATATTGGTGTAGTCGCGCTTGTACCCATTGGTCACAAAAAGGTCCTGCCAACCGTCATTGTTATAGTCGGCTAGAAGCGCCGACCAGCTCCAGTCGGTTTGCGCCACCCTACTGAACAGGCCGATTTCGGAAAAGCCAGCCTTTCCCTGATTGAGTTGGAGCATGTTTCGCATAGTTTGGTGGTGGAATCCACCCTTCACCAGCAATTGGTACTTGTCGTAGTTATCGGGTCCCGAGGTCATCCCCTGTCTGTAGGCATCGGACGGAAGCATATCGAGGGTAAGCAGATCAGGTTTCCCATCATTATTGATATCCCCGGCATCGTTTCCCATGGAAAAGAGGGAGACGTGGCCAAATAGAGCACCCAGACACTCTGTGAAAGTGCCATCAGCATTGTTTCGGTAGTAGTAATCCTGCTCATGGTAATCATTTCCAACGTAAATGTCGGGCCATTGGTCGCCGTCGAAATCGGCGATGCTCAGCCCCAATCCGAAACCCAGCACATTGGCCATTATGCCAGCCTCCTCGGTGACATCCTTGAAAAATCCTTCCTCGTTGCGGTAAAGTTTGTCTCCATAGATCGGGCTGCGCTCCTGTTTGTAGGAAGAAAGGTACTGATTGAAGCCAGCGTACTGCTGAACGGAATGATTGAGCAGATAAAGGTCTAAATCGCCGTCGCGGTCGTAATCGAAAAAGGCAGCTTGGGTGGAGTAGGCCTCGTCAGCTAGCCCACAGGCTTGAGCTTCCTCTGCAAAAGTCCCGTCTCCCCGATTCATGAACAGGAGATTGCGCCGTTTTTCGGCATACGCATCGGCCGAGCGGCACACATAGATGTCGAGATATCCATCCTGATTCACATCAGCCATGGTGACCCCGGTATTCCAGGCGTCGCCGGCCCCAACACCGGCCGCCTCGGTGATGTCCTCAAAGCGCAGGTCGCCTAAATTCCTGTACAGGCGGTTGGTGCCCATATTGGAGGAAAAATAGATGTCTGCCAGTCCATCGTTGTCGATATCACCGATGGCTACTCCACCCCCATTGTATAAATACCCATATTGTAGTACGTTGAAGGACTCCGATTCCCGTATGTTGTTCTGAAAATAGATCCCAGAGTGGCGGGCTGAAATGGGGGCGAAACGCCAGCGGAGCGAGCTACCGTCACGGCCCGGTCCGCAGGAGCTCAGCAGAACAAGGGCGAGCAAGGCAACGGGCAGGCGCATGGGAGAGTAGGCTTTCTGATGAAGAAATACCATGGAAACAAGGGCCGGCTTTCCACTTTCTCGCACATTTTGCACACGAAGGGAAAAGCCGGCCCGGCTGTTTGCAGGAGTCTGTGACCCTTAGTTTTTATCCCACCAAAGGGGCGTAGTGGGCTTGTCAGGCCCCCCGAGCAGGCTTTCAGCAGCCTTCACGGCAGTGCCATTGGTATTTTTCTCCAGCACTAGGAAGGGAATCCTGCGTATAAAAGTTCCTGCCGGAAGGTCGGCATTGTCAGAATTAACAACAGGATAGAGTTTTGGGAAACGGGTGCGGCGAAACTCGGCCCAAGCCTCGATACCGTCGGGATAGAGGGCAAGCCATTTCTGGGTGCCTATTTGCTCCCTTTGCTCCAAGGGGGATGTGCCCCATTTTACGGGTATGCTAGACATAGCCGGAGAATTTACCCCATCCTGTGGTGGAATGGGCGTAGAACGACTATTTTGATAGGCGGCTATGCTTTCGGCATCGGAGATTCCCCACTGCCGCATCGATGTTTCTATACCCGAATTGTAGAGCTGCTCAGCCGTTCCTTGCATATTCCAGCCATTCAAGGCTCCTTCTGCCCTCAGGAAAAAGGCTTCTGCTGCGTGCATGATATTTTGTGGAGTGGTATTCTGGCCGCCCCAGGAAGATCCTGACCAGCGAGTCCAGCGGGTTCCCACATTCGAATTGGCATCGTTGCCGTTAATGGGGCTATTCAGCTGGGCAGGCAGCAGGCCGTTTCGCAAGCCGTCAAATTTGCCGGTGCCAATAGCTGGCTGAAAGTAGATTCCCATGCGGGGATCATTATAGCCCTTCAAAACGGATTCCATAGAGGCACTCATCCGAAATTCGTTCCACACCGAAATGCCAGCCAGTCCATTAAAATCGCTCCCATTTTCACTCTTGATCATATAGGCATCGTCGGCTGTGACCTGCATTACGCCGGACGACACTGCCGCCTCGGCTTCCGATTTAGCTTTAGCCGGATCGGCTCTTGATACCCGCAGGGCAAGCCTTAAGCGCAAGGTATTGGCAAACTTAATCCACCGGCCGACATCTCCCTTGAACATGAGGTCGAAATTGCCGTAAGGGGCCTTCGAGCGATTGGCCCCAAGCACTTTGACGGCTTCGTCGAGCTTGGTAAACATATCGAAGTAAATCTCCTTTTGCCCATCGTATGCCACACTGCTTGCCGGTTCCCCAGCCTTGAAATAGGGAACGGGTCCGTAGTAATCGGTGAGCCTGTGGAAAGCATAAACCCACATAATCTTGGCCAAAGCATTCTCCGCCGAATTGGCATCCGTCTCTTTCAAGAGGGTCTTCAACTGAGGAACGGCCTCAGTGTAAATGGGTATCCAGTGCCACTGCAGCCAATCAAATCGGATGGTGTAGCGGTCGGAAGGGAAATAGGTCGCCGAAGTGGCGAAATACTGGGAATACAAATCGGAAAAAAGATTCTGCGCCACCTGATATCGCCAAAAGGCATAGGAGGCCGAGGACTGGGCTTTGGAAAAAAGGTAGGGCAACTCTGTTGCAGTCAAAACAGTAAGCTTTGTCCTATCTGTATTTAGCTCCTCAAAATCCTGCGTGCAGGATCCCAACAGGAAGACGAGGGCGGTAAGGATACCTATCGCTGAAAATCGATGGTTTTGGATGAACCTTTTCATAGACGTTCGTTTTTTTGGGTCAGAAAGTGATATTCAGATTCAAGCCGACGCTCCGAGAGGAGGGTAAAGTGCCGTATTCGATACCCTGATAGTTGCCAGCGCCCAGGTTGACGTCCGGGTCAAACCACATCTTGCGTGAGGGGATGCCCGGAACATCGATGATGGCACTACCCCGGGTGAGAAAGAAAAGATTCCTCGCCACGAGGGAAAGGCGCGCCCGCTTAACGAAAGATACCTTGACAGGAATTTCATAGCCAACAGATGCTTCGCGGATGCGCACATTGGTTGCATCGTAGGTAAAAAGTTGTCCCCAGGAATACCGGCCGTTGGATACGGTGGTCCAAAAAGTCTCTGCGTTGATGGGTGTCTTATTGGGTGTGAAACTCTCGCCCGATTTTACCACCCCGGGTAAAACCCAACCGCCTTCGCGATAGGCTGTCGTATATGCTGCATTGCCGTCGAACGCCAGATTGGCATCGGAACCCGAGGTCATGACCCCGCCAAGGCGGGCGTCCACGAGCACATTGACACTCCAGGGACCGAAGGCAAAAGCATTGTTCAGACCCAGCGTGTATTTGGGATTAAAATTGCCGAGAAACTGCTGGGTTGAGGTGAGTACGGGCTTCCCGGACGCGTCCATAATAAATTTGCCGTCGCTGGTGATTGCCCAGCCGTCGGCATATAAATCGCCGTATGCACCTCCTTCGCGGACCAAGACCCCGGCTGTGCGGCCGTATCCTCCGGAGAGGAAAGTCTGTTTGATGTCGGGATGCAGGGAAATGATGGTATTGACGTTTCGGGCATAATTCAGGGTTATGTCCCAGGTGAGCTTTTCCTGCTTGACAGGTGTACCGGTTAGGGTGAGTTCCACCCCGGCATTCTCGATGTCGCCGGCGTTGATGTACTGATTGGAGAAACCGGATGCTGGTGCCAGGGGCAGGCTGAGCAACTGGTTCACAGAGTTGGTACGGTAGAAGGTCAGGTCCAGCCCTAGTCGATTGTCGAGAAAACGGCCATCAAAACCAAATTCCAAGGAGGTAGTCAACTCCGGCTTCATGTCACCGATAGCCTGCGTTCCATCGCGATTGATAAAGCCTCCGGTACCCCCCTGGCTGAAACTATAGGTTTGGGTAAGCAGGTAGGGTGCCGCGTCGTTACCCACTCGGGTGTAGGATCCCCGCATTTTCGCAAAACTTACGAAAGCCGGGAGCTCCACTATGTCCGACAATACCGCAGTAAGTCCAACGGACGGATAAAAATAAGCATGCGGAGCGGGCAGGGTACTGGACCAGTCATTCCGGCCAGTAACATCCAGGTAGAGATAATCCTTCAGGCCAATCTGCACCGAACCGAAGGCTGACTGCAAATCGCGCTCCACAAAGCCGGTTCCCACCGAAAGATTACGTGCAAAGCCCAGATTGAATTTATTAGGAACGAGGAGACCGTTGGCATTGGTCTGGGTAAAATCGGTCTTGCGGGCTAGATCGGCCAGACCCAGCGTATAGGAAATTTTAAGATTCGATCCCAACTTGCGATCACCAAGCAAGAGTAGTTCAGCATTGCGCTCTTGCACTTGCCGGAAGTATTTCTGGAAGGAACCACCGGCTTGGGCAAACAGCAGGGTATTATTGTAAAAGGTATTCTCCCCCCGGTCTGTGTATTGGTCCAGACTCACTCGGGCAAGCACCCGCAGGGCATCGTGGAGTTGATAAGTTGCCGATACAAAACCTGTAGTCCTGGTCCTCTCCTCGTCGGAGGCGGTCCGATTGATTGTCCAGTAGGGGTTCATGTAGATGGAGGAGGAGGTCCAGTAGTTGGGGGCACCTGCCTCCGATTCGTAGTTTTTCATGTCCTCGCTACGGATGGAGCGTGGGGTTTTGTATAAATTCATGACCTCTGAGCTTTCTTCGCCGGAGCGCAGCCGGTTGTCCAGCACCTGATTGACGTAAGTGACACGCGCATCGGTCGAGAATTTCTTGCTCAGGTTGGTAGAAATGCGCAAGTTAACTGTGTTCCGGTCCAGCGCATTGCCCGGAATGATCCCAGCCACTCGGTTATTGGTGAAGGAAAAATAGGTTTGCACCTTATCCGTGCCTCCTTTGATGCCCACCGAATTGTTAAAGGAAGATCCCATTTGGAAAAAATCGGCGATATTATTGGGCTGAGGCACCATGTTTTGGGATTTGCCCGTCCAGTCCGTCAGGGCCTGATTGTTCATTTTAGGTCCCCAGCTCCCACTTGCACGGGCGCCAAAGGAGCCCCCATTACCCTGGCCGAATTCATTTTGCAGATAGGGTAAGGTGAAGGGACTCTCAACTTGGGCTCCTGCATTAACGTCCACGACTAGGGAGCCGGCCGCTCCTTTTTTGGTTGTGATAAGGATGACCCCGTTGGCTGCTCGGCTACCGTAAAGCACCGAAGCCGCAGCACCTTTAAGGATGCTTATGGACTCAATATCGTCGGGATTAATATTCGCTGCTCCATCACTGCCATTATATCCACCAAAATCGTTGCCCACCTGACCCGGTGTGGAGTTATCCACAGGGACCCCGTCGATGACAAACAGGGCATTGTTACTACTCTGAATGGACCGATTGCCCCGGAGATTAACCCGAGTTGCACCGCCTACGCCAGAGGCAGCATTGGTCACTACCAATCCGGCTACCTTGCCGCTTAGGGTGTTGACGAAGTTCGGGTCGCGAACCTGGGTCAGCTGACCGCCCTGAATCGTCTGCGCGGCATAGGTCAGGGATTTCTTTTCCCGGGAAATGCCTAAGGCAGTGACGACCACCTCACTGAGAGCCACTCCCTCAACTAACGTCACGTTAATTGTGGTCTGAGAGCCCACCGTGATGCGTTGCGATACGTATCCGGTATAGGAAAATTCGAGGACAGCATTGGCGCCAACAAGGAGGGAATAGTCGCCGTCTAAATCAGTGACTGTTCCCGAGGAGGATCCTACCTCGATGACGTTTGCCCCGATGATGGCCTCTCCGCTAGATCCGGTTACAGTCCCCCGAACGGTTCCCTGACCCTGAGCGGTTAAAAATACACTGCAAAAGAGCAGTAAGGCTAATAGTGCTTTGTTTTTCATACACTTGCTTTAGGTTAGATACTATTTGTAAAACCCTTAAATATAATCAAAAAAAATATCCCAGGCTCCCAATGCCCTTTTATTTTTTGGCAATCGGGTACTCCAGTACAAGAGCTGCGGCACCCAAGATGGCGGCGTCATCCGGACCGAGTTGCGAATAAAGGACTTGCACCCGGTTTTGGAACATGGGCAATAGATGGGTTTCCAAGGCTTGCCGGCATTGGTGAAGAAAGTCCTCACCTAATCGAATGAGACCCCCGGTGAGGATAATGGCCTGAGGATCGGTGAGCACCACAATATCCACCATTTTCCGTCCGAGCCAATTCGCAGTGATTCGGATGGCTTTTCGTGCCAGCACATCTCCCGCATCAGCTGCTTGGCCAATTAGCCGGGCATCGAGCTGATCCGGCGGAATCTGCCGCAGGCCACTCGCCCGATTAGTCCGCGCCATGAGATGCAGGGCGGTCCGGCGCAATCCGGAGGCAGAAACATAAGTTTCCAGACATCCTCGCTGGCCGCAATTACAGCGACGCCCATTTCGCACGAGAAGTGAGTGACCAAACTCAGCAGCCAGGCCATGGGCGCCTTGTACGATTTTTCCATCGATGACTAAGCCCGAGCCAAGGCCGGTGCCCAAAGTAATGGTCAGGAAATGAGTCAGACCCTGACCCTGTCCAAAGTGCCATTCACCTAAGGCAGCCGCGTTGGCATCCTTGGCGACCACCACCGGTAACTGCCAGGCCTCGGCAAGAACATCGCGTAAGGCGACGCCTTTGAGAAAAGGGATATTAGCTGCTTCGGGCACTGAACCATATTTTCCCTCGGCTCCGGGTACCCCCAGTCCAACCCCCTGCAATAATCCGGAGGGTAAATTCATAGTCAATGCAGCAAGTGCCTCCGTCAATTGCTTTCGATAGCTGGCAAAATCGAGACTGGCATCTGTGTAGAAATCCTTGCGGCGAAAAAGTTTTCCCGCTTCGTCCACGAGGCCCAACTTGGTGTTTGTACCACCAATGTCGATACCTGCGACGCAGGAACCCGGCGTCATACCACCGAATGATGCTGCGGAAGGAGCATATCCCCAGACTTCCCAAGGCGGAGCTGGTCAAGCAGCCTACTGCAGTGGAATAGTCCGCGGGGCACATGAAAGCAGCCCTTCCATTTTCCTCCCTTGAGGGGCAGGAGCACTTCCCCCCTGCGGTTCAAATAGCCATACCATTCGCCAAACTCCGGATCTGGAAAATGTTTCCAGGTGTAATCATGCACCCGGTTGAACCACTCAAGGCAGCGAACATCGCGGGTATGGTGGTATCCCTTTAGCAGGGCAATGAGCGTTTCCATGTGCACCCACCACAATTTCTGATCCCATTCGAGCTGCTGAGGGGGGTGGCCCCGCACATCGAGGAAATAGAATACACCTCCGAAGGTTGCATCCCAACCGTATGCCAAGGTCCGAATGCTTCGGTCCACCGCTTGCTGCATGAGCGCTGCATCCTGCCTTCGTGCGGCGATATCCATGATGAACCACATGCTCTCAATGATATGGCCCGGATTCACGCAGCGCCCCTCGAAAGAATCGCAATACTGCCCGTTAGAGCTTACATTCTCCAGCGTAATATCCGCTTCGGGATGATAAAAATCGACCATAACCTCCTGCACGCAGGCGTCTAGTAGGTTCTCTAGGCCGATATCCGCAGAAAGGGGTTCAAGTTCAAGAGACAGATTGCAAAGAATCATCGGCAAAGCGAAATTTTTTAGGGGGCGCGTGCCGGGCACCGCCTTACTGTAAGAACCCTTCGGATGGTCCTGCCGAGCGAGAATTCGTCGGAATGTCGACAGAGCTATATTCGCATAATGATCCTTACCGGTAGCTTTAGCCAATTGGGCAAAAGCCATCACGGCGAAACAATCGGAAAAAATGTTGTAGGCCTCCACCAGGGGCTGCCCATCCCTTCGCAGCGAGAAGTACCAGTCCCCTGAACTATCTCTGCCGTATCGCTCCAGAAAACGGGCGCCGTGCAAGGCCATTTCCAGCCATTCACCGCGAGATTCCCACTCGTTGTAAAGTTTGGCAAACATCCAGACCTGTCGGGCCTGAAGCCAGACAAATTTATCGGTGTCGAACACCATCCCGTCCCGCAGGAGGCAGGTAAAATAGCCGCCAAACTCGCGGTCGGGACTGCAACGCTCCCAAAAAGGGATGATGTCCTCGGTCAAGGCCGCGCTGTAGCGGCCATGTAATGCATGCCAGTCAGGCAGATTCACAGGGCAATTGCAACTTTACTCAACTTCCACAATCATCTCCACCTCCACTGCAATATCGTTGGGCAAAGACCCCATACCTACCGCTGAACGGGCGTGCTTGCCCCGGTCGCCGAATACTTCCACCATGAGGTCGGAATATCCGTTGATAACCTTCGGGTGATCCGTAAAAGATGCCGGACAGTTCACCATACCCAGGACCTTGACAATCCGCTTCACTTTGCGCAAATCCCCCAATTCCGCCTTGAGTACCGCGAGCTGACTAATGCCCGTCAATCGGGCAGCGTCATATCCCTGTTGCAGCGTGAGCTTTTCACCGACCTTTCCTGTCACATAGGAGCCATCGGCCAATTGCGGGCCCTTTCCTGCTAAAAAGAGCAGATTGCCCGTACGCACTACGTTCACATAGTTGGCCACAGGACTGGACGGCGCAGCAAGGGTAATACCAAGCACACGAATCTTTTCTTCAGGACGAAAATCCTCTTGCGCAGACATGTGAACAAAAGCGGTAACTAGGATGAACAAGGCAAGAATACACCTCATAGCAGGAATTTTTCATTAAAATTAGTTCTAAGTTAGTATAATTTCTTTGATTCGCCTTGCTACGATGCGTTCTTCGCCCGGATGGAGCATCCAGGTGGTCATGTCCAGGGATTCGCTGCCGCCAACCGTTTCGATGGATGGATGGCCATTGCGCAGGGCAAGGCGAAGTTGATCGGGAGTGACCTTCACCTTGGCAGGGTCCAGAAACAGGCGGATGGAGGGAACGTGATTGGCAATTTCGGGTATGTGGATTTCGGTGGTAACCCCAGGTAATCCTGATACCACCTGATGAATATACAGAACCTGCTGTTCCCACAGCGCCCATTCCGCGGTAAAATCCTTGGCCAGATAGCTCTCAACGGCTAGCAGGAGAGCCAGCATCTCTTCCTTATTGACCTTCATACCCCGCCCGATGGTATTGCCATTGGGGGCTGCATTGGCGCGGGCAGCGAGGATAAGATCCTTTCGACCCAGCAACAAGCCGGTGCTTTGGGGTCCCCGGAGACCCTTGCCTCCGGAGAAAGCCACCAAGTCAAATCCCATTTCAGTATATTTCCAAAGGTTCTCAACCGGGGGGACATCGGCGGCACAATCGTTAAAGGTTGGGATACCGTATTGTTTGCCCAATGCAACAAATTCGCGGTCTTTGATTTTTCCTACGGGACCAGCGTAGTTTAAAAACCAAAACATGGCTGTTGCAGGGGATATTGCCCGTTCGAGATCAGCGCGGGTCTCCACCTCTACGAGCCGGATGCCGGTATTTCGGATGGCGTGGTCATAGCCTACACGGTGCGATTTCTGGATGATTACCTCCGATTTCATGCTGCTGAGGTCAGCGGGGATTCGATTGATCTTATCGGGATCCAGACCTGTGAGTACCCCTGCCGCGCCGAGGGTAATAGCCGAAGCAGCACCAGAGGTGACCATGGCCGCTTCGCAGCGGAGCAGCTGAGCCAGGCGCTCTCCAATGCGATCATGGAGCTCGTTGAGGTTCACATACTGTGTACTCGCATAAAGAAATGCCTGTTTCACCTCTTCTGTCATAAGGCTGGAGGTGAGAGCAGTGTAGGTTCCTGCGGCATTGATAAAGGTTCGCACGCCAAGTTCTTTGAAGTAATCGCGTGGATGACTGTCCCCGACACTGGCGACGGCCCGGGTGCTGGAAAACATGGCGGCCAGGCCGGGAACGGCGGCCAGGGTCTTGAGTAGGAAACGTCGAGAAAGCATAGGAAGAATTTATCAGGAATTTAAAGCAGCAATACAATCCATCTCCACCAGGGAATCCCCCGGAATGCCCCCATAAGCAGCTACGGTGGTCCGTACCGGCGGATTGGGACCAAAGCGGCCGCGAAATACCTCGTTCATGGCGGCATAATCGTTGAGGTCGTGCAGGAATACGGAAACCTTTAGGACCTGCTGCATGGAAGACCCATGTTTTACGAGTTCCTTCTCCAACTCATCGAGGACGTGGCGGGTATGCGCCCGGATATCCCCCTCAAAGTGTGCTCCTTTACCTGCAATGAACAAGAGATTACCATGCTTCACAGCACTCGAGAACAGAGGGATACCCTGGCCGTCAGTGATGATGGTACCCACCCCTTCCTTTTGAGGTCGGGGAGCATCCGTAGCTTTAGCCGTGGTGGCAAATCCAAGTAAAGCTGCCAGAGCAGCACCAAGTTGCCGAAAAGAAGTGCGTCTTGTATGATTCATAGGGTGATTGATTTATCCGGTTGGTCATCTGGTAGGGGAATATTTCGCCACCAGGTTGCCAGACAGGATCCGGTAATATTCATGAGGGGTCCGAATACCGCAGGTGCCAGTCCCACGGTGGCAATCTTTCCGAAAGTCAAGGCCAATCCTGAAGCGAGGCCTGCATTTTGCATCCCAACTTCAATGGCTATCGTCCGACAATCGCGCCGATTCATACCAAAAATCCGGGCACCCAGGTAACCCAGAAAATAGCCCAGGGTATTGTGGAGAGCCGCTGCTACAATGAGTGCGACACCCATTTGCATGAGACCGTCCCTGCCATTGGCAGTTATGACCATAGCAATGGTAGCAATACCCGCCATGGAAACCAAGGGCATGGCACGGTCAAGCCAACCTGCCTTTCCATGAAGGAAATGGTTAAACATTAGACCCGCACCAATGGGCAAAAGCACCATCCGGGCCGTGTCCGCCATCATTTTCCAGACATCTACCTGAATATACTGCCCTGCCAGTTGCTGCATGAGAAAAGGCGTAACTAGCGGTGCCAGCAGGGTGGCTACGGCAGTAAGGGTGACTGAGAGGGGCACATTGGCCCTGGCAATGAAACTCATGACGTTAGACGCCAATCCACTTGGAGAACAACCCACTAGGAGAATACCAGCTGCTATTTCTGCAGGGAAGTTGAACAGATTTGCCAATCCAAGGCCAAGGAAAGGCATGATGGTAAATTGGCAAAGTAGGCCCAAAAACACAGCCCGAGGCATCTTCAATACCCCCAGAAAATCATTTAGCGACATGGTTGTACCCATCCCAAACATGATGACCTGCAGTAAGGGGATAATCAGCCCTTTCAATTGAAAACTGCCCACTTGCACAAACATTTCAGGAAAGTACATGGCCAGGGTTATCGCGCTAAATAGGAGGACAGTGAAGGCAAATCCTCCAAAAAAGGCATGAATGCGAACACCAATTGCTAGCATCAGGAAAGCCAGGCTCAGGGGTAAACCCGCCTCGTCTCCTCTACCCAGAGAGGCTAACAGGGCAGCGCCTGCAAAAAAAGTCAGGGCCAGCACGAGCGCCACACGATACCATTTTTTCATATCAACCTTGTTTTCTTGAAGGAAGACGGACCCTCCAGATATTGGCCCGATTCCCATATTCTATGACATAAATATCACTTCCCACCTGCACAGCGTCCGTAGGGGATAAAAAATTATCCACCAAGCGCCGGGTAGTCAATAGCCACTGGTCATTTTCCCAGGTCAGGTCGAGATGCAAAAGTTCTTCCCCCTCCGGGGAAATGCGGGACATGAGTTCAAAATTTTCACCATCGGTCCAGGTAAGCATAAATCCGCCGCGGTGGTATACCCCGTCCAATGCCCCCCGGGTGTCAAAAAAAAGACCGAGTGGACAAGCGTGCGGGGTGAAGGTCCCCACTAATAGCCCAGTGGAGTCTGCATCCATCACCCTGCCTGTTTTCGCGTCGCGGTAGTGATTGAGTCGCGGGCCACGGTTCTGCACAGGCAGGGGGATGTCGAGACCAGCTGGCCGGACAGGGAATAATGGATCGTTATGGAAATAGCCTTTCACATAGGCATGACTCGTAGCCGGCATGAATGGGTCAGTTGCTGCATCGGGATGCCAGTCTGGAAACTGTTGCGGATTGTTAAGACCTCCCATAACCCAGGGAAACCCATAGTGTTTCCCCGGTAAAATCTCAAACATATCTTCGGGATGATCGTAGTCCCCCGAATTCACAACAGCAAATAGCTTATGGTCAGGAGAGAATGCCATGTCGTAGGCGTTGCGTATACCCTCTGCAAAGAGGAAGCCTTCGCTGCGCAGCCATTCCCGGTCGTTTCGCAGGGTCAGGGCGATGGCATCGGTCGGGATGCGCAAAACGCAGGCTGTCAGGGGTACATCCCGCTGTCCGGGATACAGGCCGTCATTATCCTGGAGTTCACCATGGTCTGTGCGGGCTCCGCTGCTGATGTATAGATAGCGACCCTGAGGGTCTGTCGTCACTGCATTGAAGCCATGATTAAAAATGGTCTTATTCCCCCCCATCTCCTCAGTAAGAAAAAAGGGAATCCAATCATAGCGCTCTGGGCCGGTCCGGATGGCCCGCATACCGATACCGCGGGTCCCTTTTCCCCCATTTACACGCCGATTACCCACTAAAAAAAGGGTATCGCCCAGAAAGGCCATGCCCTGCAATTCGGTGATGCCGTGGTCTCCTGGGGTAAACCGCACGCGGGTAAATGGCCGACCCAAAAAATTTCGGCATACTTCATAGACAAATCCCCCAAAGGTGGTGTATACCAATTGCTGCGTCACAGGATCCTGATCAATGCGCACCGCATCGGGGCCAATAGCCAGAAAATGCGATACCGTAACCCCCGGGGCCGTAGGATAAGGAAAGCGCAGCGGCTTGCGGGAACAAGCCGTCAGCACTAAATATAAGACCGCCACGGAGCTCAATAAACGCATAGCTTATTTTTCCCACTTCGGCCGGGAAATGCCATTGAGATCCCAAACCACCTTGCCATCCCGGAGGGTTAGCTCGCATACGAGTCGGCGGTCCCCTTTCACGGTCCACCCCATCACATCGGAAAAACCAAATGCTCCTTGCTCGAGACGCAAAACCGCGATGTCAGCGCCTGCGCCGGGACTCAGATGGCCAAGGGCTGGGCGTTGAATAACTTGCGCCGGTTTCCATGTGACAGCCTCGATGATTTCCCCCATTTCCATACCAATGTTAAGAAATTTGGACATGACGTTGAGGAGGTCTTTCATACCTCCATTCATGCTGCCCGTGTGGAGGTCCGTGCTTATAGTATTGGGCTTGAAACCCTGCTCAATGGCAGGGATAGCCTGATCCCAAAGAAAACTGCCACCTCCGTGACCCACGTCGAAAATAATGCCCCGCCGCTGGGCAGGCAGCACATATGGTTGCAACTTACGGCCCCCATCTACGAGCGGAATGCGCCCTTTCACTTTGGCATAACAATGCGTGAAAATATCGCCGGGTCGAAGTTTCTCGATGAATAGGGTTTCCAGGGACAATTCGGGTTCCACCCCCCCAAAGTCAATCATGACGGGAATATTGGCCTGACGGCCAGCTTGTACTGCTTTTTCCACGGGAGTCCACTCCGGGCCGGCATAGTGAGCAACCTTTACCCCAACGACCCATTCGGGAAATGCCGTTGCTGCTTCGGCGGTGAGGCGGGCATCCATGTCTTGGAGATTTTGTTCCACAGCCCCACCTTTCATTCCTGATCCTACGATATTGAGGAAGGCAAGCACACGGGTCTGGGCCGTCTCGATCGTCTGCCTTTTGAAGTCGCGAAAGTTACGCCAGCCGGATCCGCCCACATCCACAACGGTAGTCACTCCCGATCTGAAGGTAAAACCATCCGGGGGTAAGGCACTGTGGCCATTGCTTAGGTAGGCATTGTCCTCGGTACCGTAGTAGTGATGGCCGTGCAAGTCGATAATCCCCGGTACTACATAAAGACCGGAGACATCCACGACGGAAAAGACATTGGCCGTGGATAAATCTTGGCCTACACGCACCACCTTCCCGTCGTCCAGGGCCACATCGAGGCGCTGGTACAAGCCATTTCGGGGATCGATTACAGTGCCTCCTTTCAGTAAGAGGTCAATCTCCTGAGCGGAAAGGGGAAAAGTTATGCCCAAGAGCCATACTGCTATAAATCTCGCCATATGTTAATGTTTTTGAAAGCGCTTCCAGTCCTGGCCGGCATGTGGAACTCGAAAGGTTTCGGTCATACCTCGGTCCTGCAGGGTAACCACCGCGTTACACCCGTCTTTTCCGGCAAAAGTGATATTTGAGGGTTTCTTTCCCTTCAGTTGGATTTCCGTTAGCATGTGGCCATTGGCATCTAAGCAGACCACGGTACCCTTCCCATGGCGGGTTACATAGAGATTTCCAAGGAAATCGCAGCGCATGCCGTCCATTCCATGGTCCGGGAAGGTATGGAAGAGCCGCTTGCCCGAAATCCTGCCCTGCTCGTCCACGTCGTAGCGCCATATTCGGCGCTGGAGGCTCTCGCCAACATAGAGGACATTTCCCTGCGGATTCACTTCAATGCCATTCGTGGTACCCATGTCCCGCTCTAGACAAGTCGCGCTACCATCCTGTCCAATACGCCAAATTTGCCCCTTACCATTTTTCCAGTCCGGATCAGAGGCAAAATAGTATCCTGAAGGGTGGTACGCCAAATCATTGGGCTGATGCATGGCTGGCTCATGGGCAAAGACAGCTATGGTCTTTTGCCTGATATTCACCTTTAACAGGTTGTGTCCTTTGTAGTCTGCCACCATCAGATCCCCGTCGGCATGAACCCGGATGCCATTGCCAACACTTCCCTCGGGCAGATCAAGCAGCAAGGAAGCCTTGCCATCGGGACCTATACGGCCTATGGTTCCCTCCCGGACAAAATTCACCAAATACACTTGTCCGTCGGGGTGCCATACTGGGCCCTCGATGCCTCCGGTGAACTGGCCTTCATTGGTAAAGTCGGAGGCTCTGTAATGGGACTGGTGCCGGAAAAAGCTCGCGGGACCGCACCCGCAAAGGAGCCATGCGACGGCTACCATCCAACCCACCTGGAAGTATTTGTGCATCATTTGACGAAATGTAGGAAAATTTTATGGATATCCTGCTACGCGAAATGCGAAGGGACTCAACGGGACTTGCTTCAGCATAAAATGGGCATTTGCTGTATTTCACCCAATTTTCGGGAAAAATGATTGCCACTGTACTCTTTCTCTTCTGGGGATTCTTTGCCCATCGCCTAATCAACCAGCTGGCGGTATATGGATTACCCCCTGTTCTAATGCCATTCTATCTGGAGGCGGAGGCCTATCTCTCTGACCATGCCGTTGATCCCGACCGACGTCGACATGCCTCCCCATTTGAGGCCAGCCGGCACTACATCGATTTTGAGCACTATGGTGAGGCACCCTACGATTCCCTACCCCGTTCCTTCCAGGAAGCTGCCTATCGGCACCATACGCTATTTTTCCTACAGGGCAGGGATACCTTTCATGTCAAAAAAGACGGGTCGTGCGTAGCCCTCGTGCCCGGTTATCGGGAGATATTCCAGAGACATATCGCTCCTCACCTGCCCGACGGCGAATGGACCATGCCGACAGATAGCCTGCTGGCCCTCCTGCCCCCAGGCGAATGGAAGGGTCAATTTCACTTCCGGGACGGTCTTATTGGTCAGGGTATTCTTCCCTGGCATTTACTCCGCATGCAGCGGCGGCTGACGGAGGCGTTTATTCAACACGACAGACCCCGCATATTGCAATTGTCCGCTGAACTGGGTCATTACCTGGCAGATGCCCATGTTCCATTGCATACCACGCGGAACTACAACGGCCAGCTCAGCGGGCAACAGGGCATTCACGCGCTATGGGAAAGCCATCTGCCTGAATACTTTGCTGCTTCTAGTTACCGGCTTTGGCGGGGTCAAGCCAAGTACCGGGAAAATCCAGGGGAAGACTATTGGGAGATATGCCTGGAGAGCCGGGCTTTGGTTGCAAAGGTTTTACAAGCGGAACGGCAGGTGCGCCGGGCAATTCCCTCCCATCTTCAATGGTGCTTTCGCGATCAAGGCCGTGGTTCGGTCCGAAAACCCTGCCCTGGCTTCTGTCTCGCTTTTCAGGATGCCCTGGACGACATGGTAGAGAAGCAAATGAAGAAAGCCATACAAGCTATCGCCAACAGCTGGTACTCTGCCTGGATGGATGCGGGCCAGCCACCCCTGGCGAAAATGACCGGAAAACTGAAACGGGAAAAACAAAAACCCGATCCGCCGGGTTTCGATGGCGATATGGACATTCGCTGACATCACACCTGATTAACCCCTATGGAAATCCTTGCCTTCCACCCTGCGGCAAGCCGGGGACTCACCTCGCTAAGTTGGCTGCAAAGCCGCCATTCATTCAGTTTTGGAAGTTTTTACGATCCCAGCCGGATGGGCTTTGGCGTCCTTCGGGTTCTCAACGACGATATGGTGGCCGGGGGAAGGGGCTTTGGTACCCATCCGCACGAGAATATGGAAATCATCAGCATTCCGCTGCAGGGAGAACTGGAACACCGAGACAGCATGGGCCACGAGGCGATCATCCGGCCGGGTGATGTGCAAGTAATGAGCGCCGGTACAGGGATTCGCCATAGTGAATGGAACCGAAGTTCGGATGAGGAGGTGCGCTTTCTTCAGCTTTGGCTGCTGCCAGCCAAAGAGGATGTAGCCCCTCGGTATGGGCAGGTGAACTTACAAGCCACCGAACGCATGGGCTGCTGGCAGCAAGTTCTTTCTCCAGATAAGGAAGACGAAGGGGTTTGGGTTCATCAGCGAGCCTGGTTCCATCTTACACGGCTCAATTCCGGAAGCCGCCTCCCTTACGCCCGACGCGATGCGGCAAATGGCATTTACGTCTTCATTTTAAAGGGGAAATTCGAGGTGGCGGGAAGGGAATTAGCGGCCCGGGACGGCATAGGCCTGGCCGGCGAAGGCCAGCTCGGGGTGCTTTCCCGCGAAGATGATGCCGAATTGCTCCTTATGGAAGTGCCCTTGCGCTTATCTTGACGGCACACTGGCCAGAAGGCCACGACGAACCATTTCCGTTCGGACAATAGCGAGCTCCCGCGACATGTCGCCGGTGACACTGCTGTTTTCCTGAGCCCGGCGTATCAGGTAAGGTACAACTTCCCGGACCTGACCATAAACCACGTATTTGCCTACGCGGAATCCGGAGGATGCCAGATTATAGGTGAGAATATCGCTCATTCCCAGTAGTTGGCAAAAGGTCAGGTGGGGATGGTCGAAAGGGATGCCTAACTCAGCCATGGCACGGACTTGCGCCATCACGCTCTGTAAATTGTGAGAGGCATTGCAGCAGGCCATTTCCTGGAAATTGTCCAGGCAAAAACGGATTCCCTCGTCAAAGGATTGGTCAGTGGCTTCTTTGGAGGGGTGGATGGGGGATTCAAGACCCAGCGCAATTGCCCGAGCATTTTCCTTTTCCATGTATGCGCCGCGTACCAGTTTTGCTCCCAGAACATATTTCTCTTTTCGAGACTTTTGGAAGGAAATTTTCAGGAAAGCAAGTCGATCCGTGCGATACATCTGAAAAGTATTGTAAACGACTGCTCGTTCGGTATTGTATTTAGCCATCATCTCCCCGGCCAGATCGTCCATGGGTGGCTGCAACCATGATTCTTCTGCATCGATGAAAATAGAGACACCCTTTTCAGAGGCTAGGGCACAAAGATCGTCGAGCCGCTGCCGTAGACACTTATAGGAAGCCATTTCCTCCGGTTTTAGGGAGTCACCTCGAGCGAGGGCTTCCAAGACATGGGTACTTCCCAGACCCGTGAGTTTGATACTCACGAAAGGGCAGGATTTCGCTCCAGCAGCAAAGGCAACGGCATGCTGGGCTTCCGATGAAGTACGGTTAAAATCTGCCTCACACTGTTTACCCTCTGCCCCGTAGTCGAGGACGGAGAATACGCCGGACCGGTTGAGGCTATCCATCCGGGAAAGGGAATCTGCCAGGGTGGTTCCTCCGCAGAACTGCTGGAACAAGGTGCGGCGGATGAGGGTGGCAACCAGGGGAAGGCGCAAGCGCAAGGCCAGGAGGCCCAGGCCGGACCCGAGGGTGACCAGCCAAGATTGGTTCATCATCCCGAAGAGCCAGTAGGTCTGTCGCAGGGCCGCATCGCTTTGGTCGCGGAAAGCCACTTCGGTATCGGAAAAATCGGGGAGTGAGGGCATTGGAAAGTTCATTTGGCAAGGGAATGGGTAGCAGGGGGAGAAGTCCAGATTTCCCAGGATTTAAGTGCCTGGAGTACCAGCATATCTGCCCCGTTCGCCGTCCTAGCTCCCATGGCCTTGCCCCGTTCTAAGAAGAGGGTACTCGGCGGATTGTAGATTAAATCGTAGAGAAAATGCCTGGGCGTCAGCAGGGAGTATGGAATGTCTGGTGCTGCATCGGGATGAGGTACCATGCCCAGGGGGGTCGTCTGCACGATGAGCCGGTTGCGCTGCATCTGTCCAGCGTCAAGCGCACCGTATCCGATTTCTTTTGGTCCCGGATTCCGGGATACCACGGTGGGGTGGATACCCATCTGTTGCAGTTGATACACCACAGCCAGGGCAGCCCCTCCATTTCCCAAGACCAGGGCCTCGGTTGGAACTTCAGCATCATCTCCAGAGAAAAGAAATCGGGAGAGGGATTCTCCAAAGCCGTAAATGTCGGAGTTGTAGCCCAGAAGGTTCCCCTCAGGCGTTTTCCGGATCACATTTACTGCGCCTACAGCAGCAGCCTCCGCTGTCAGGCCATCGAGAAAAGGGATGACCAACTTCTTGTATGGGATAGTTACATTCAAGCCCATAAGTGCTGGAAAGCGTTGGAATAGTTCGGGTAAAAGTCTGATTTCCGGCAGGGGAAACAAGGCGTAGTAATACTCGCCAATACCCTCCTTTTCAAATTTTTCTGCAAAAAATCGGCCGGAAAACGAATGGGATAGAGGGTACCCAATAAGGCCCAGGCCTTTCTTACCCTCAGGTTCTTCTGCAAATGGCAGCCAATCCGGGTGCATCGCAGGCTTACAACTTCGATTTATCCCTGTCCATACGATCAAAGACCAACATGAGTAGAGCCCCGGTTAGCATAAGTGAGAGAGCAAGCATCAGTTGCGGATTATTTATGGCAGGATGAAACGGGGAAACGCTACGTTCTAGCAGCGGCACTTCCCCGCCCTGACTATCGATGCGCCAGGAAACTACCGATTTCCACGGCCATACTTTGTTAAGTGAGCCTAGCATCAGACCGGCGAGCAAGGCCAATGTCTGGTCGGGTACGACCCGAAACAACCAAGACAGGAAACGCGAAAAGGTGGCCAATCCAATGAGGCAGCCGCTACCAAAAACCAAGAGAATCAGGAGGCTATTCGTATTGAAATCGACGAGCAGGGTGCGCAGGGATCCCACGATGTAGGAGTACATGCCCAGCAGCAAGAGAATGAAGGATCCGGAGATACCCGGGAGCATAAGGGCCGAAATGGCAATTATCCCGCAGAAAAAGACAAACCACCATGCCTCAATACCCTGGGTGGGAGCCACCACAGTGTAGACATAAGCCAGACCCGTACCGGCAACAAAGAGAAGAATTGTCGATAGTTTCCAATTTGGAACCTGCCGGCCTACCGACCAAGTCGATACCAGGATTAATCCGAAAAAAAAGGACCACAGGGGGATGGGATGGTTTTCCATCAGGTGGGTGATGACAAATACCCCTAGAACGAGCCCTCCAATCATTCCCAAGAGTAAAAACAGGAGGAAAGGAGCATGAATCGCATCACTTAGGGCTTTCCAGCCACCGGAGCGAAAAGCACGAAATGGTTTGGGGCTTAGGAGGGATTGGATGGCGTCCAGCAGGGTAGTATAAATACCGGAAATGAATGCAATGGTGCCACCAGACACTCCTGGAATTACTTCGGCGATGCCCATGGCAAAACCCCGGGCTGCCAGGCCGAGAGGGGAAATAGGTTCTTTCATATGGCAAAAGTAAGCAGAATCAGAATGCCTGCAGTAAGGATTAGGAAGTGAGGCTTACGTGGCTATTTTTATTACCTTTACAACCCGTAACAAATGGTGAGTTAAAGTGGCCAAATACATATTCGTTACGGGGGGAGTAACGTCCTCGCTGGGTAAAGGAATCATTGCGGCCTCTCTTGCCAAACTCCTGCAGGCCCGGGGTTTACGGGTGACCATCCAGAAGTTCGATCCCTACATCAATGTCGATCCCGGCACCCTAAATCCTTATGAACATGGGGAATGCTATGTTACCGACGATGGGGCGGAGACAGATTTGGATTTGGGACACTACGAGCGGTTTTTAAATCAACCCACCTCACAGGCCAACAACGTGACCACGGGTCGCATTTACCAGACAGTCATTAACAGAGAGCGGGCGGGTGATTATTTGGGTAAGACGGTGCAGGTCATCCCCCATATTACTGATGAGATTAAGCGGCGTGTCACCCTGCTGGCCTCAGGCAATCAGTACGACATCATCATCACCGAACTGGGGGGAACGGTTGGGGACATCGAATCGCTACCCTATTTGGAATCCCTGCGGCAACTCCGCTGGGAAATGGGTTCCGACAATTGCCTCGTCATACATCTCACCCTAGTTCCATTTCTCAAGGCAGCTGGGGAACTGAAGACCAAGCCAACGCAGCACTCTGTGAAGGAGCTCCTCAACACGGGTATCCAGCCAGATATTTTGGTCTGCCGAACAGAGCAGCCTTTGAGTATGGATATCCGCCGGAAATTGGCTCTTTTTTGCAATGTGGACGTCGGTTCGGTGATTGAAGCTGTAGATGCAGCGACCATTTATGACGTCCCATTGAATATGTTTGAAGAAAACCTAGACAGCGTCGTATTAGCGAAGCTCCGTCTTCCCGACCGAAAAGAACCTGATCTGAGCGCCTGGAAATCTTTCGTAAATAAGTTAAAGCATCCCCAACAAGAGGTGCACATTGGCCTTGTCGGGAAATACAATGAACTTAAAGACGCATACAAGTCCATCCACGAAGCTTTTATTCATGCTGGCGCGGTAAACGAATGCCGTGTGCATGTCGTGCCCATTCATGCGGAAGATTTAGATGGCCCTCAGGAGAAGGTGGCAGGAATGCTGGATTCTTTGGACGGCATTTTGGTGGCGCCGGGATTTGGAGAGCGGGGCATTCCCGGGAAATTGTCAGCTATAGGCTTCGCCCGCACTCAAGGGATTCCCTTTTTTGGCATTTGTTTAGGTATGCAGTGTGCTGTCATCGAGTTTTCCATGAACGTGGCGGGACTGCAGGAGGCTAGTTCCACGGAGGTCCAAATGGCAACGCCGCATCCGGTGATCGACATGATGGAGGAACAGAAGAAGATTTCAGCCAAGGGGGGCACGATGCGTCTGGGTGCCTACGATTGCGAACTGAAAAAGAAATCCTTGGCAGCTGCGGCCTATGGGACCCTGCGCATTTCGGAGCGGCACCGCCACCGTTATGAATTGAACAACCACTATCGGGAGTCGCTGACAGCAGCTGGTCTGGTCATTTCGGGTATTAATCCGCAATCAGACCTGGTGGAAATTGTGGAGCTACCCGGGCACCCCTGGTTTTTGGGGGTGCAATTCCATCCAGAGTTGAAGAGCACAGTGGAGAACCCCCATCCGCTGTTCGTCCATTTCATTGGGGCAGCTATTAAGCGAAGGAAGGAAAAGTAACCCTTTTTTTCTGGTCTGGCTCAGGCGGGGATAAAGACCCGTGAATCCCTACCGTCAATAGGCCCAACTCCTTGTGGAGACCCACAATTTTTGAAATGCACCATGGGGAGATGCACCATGGTGGCATTACCCTCTCTTTTTTCTTTGGACCTATTTCCCGGATTTACCGCGGGAAATAAGGGATGAACTGGCAGATGAATTCATCGTGGCATTGGTTGCCTCCGCAAACAAATCCCCAATTCAACCCTTTGTAGCGACCAACAATCGTGCCTCTCCTCTGTGGTGCCTACACACGAAGGGATATGTAACCACAAGATGGTTTCCATCCAAGGCGGT